>MEHZ011647938.1_pt1 | contig 61752 bp, 64 predicted proteins | sample 897221 | NCBI WGS metagenome assembly MEHZ01 (sample SAMN05514161, study PRJNA337945) | marine metagenome | isolation source: marine surface water | place: Arctic Ocean | collected 2007-12-13 | reverse complement strand
TCTTATCTCTAATATTTCTATGTGCATGCGACTACAGTGTCGAGTCAGCAAACGCCCACAGTAATCCTGCATTAACTGCATCACAATACATTAACTATTCAGAAAATACACATAGAGCTGAACTTGCAGCTTATATAGGAGTTGATCCTAAACGTACAGAATGGTGCGCTGCTTTTGTTAATGCTGTATTAACTGAAAGTGGGGTACCTAACAACACATTACACATGCATCCATATGCTGCAAGAAGTTTCTTAGATTGGGGAACAACAGTTAAAGAACCTATACCCGGAGACCTTATAATTTTCCCAAGAGGAAATATTAGCTGGCAAGGCCATGTAGGATTTTATTTAAGGACTATTAGAAAAATTTAACCCGTCCCTAAAAAGATTAAAGGTTGCAGAATCTATAGAAACACTTGAAAGGTCTGTAGATTTGGAAATGGATTTAAGGTTAGAGGCTGCAGCAATATCAGAAATGACTGATAATTTAATTGATTCAGATGAATTTATTTTACCAAGTATTTTTTGGGATAAGACTTCTAAAAAGGTACTAACAACAGAATGGATTGATGGTGTTTCTGTTGGAAACAAGCAAGCATTAATAGACAAAGGATATGACTTAAGTAGTATTGCAAGAATTATTATTCAATCTTTTTTAACGCAAGCCTTAAGGCATGGCTTTTTTCATGCAGACATGCACCCAGGTAATTTGTTTATAAATAATGACGGTAAATTAGTTATGGTTGATTTTGGTATCATGGGAAGGCTGGGTCATAAAGAGCAAAATTTTTTAGCTGAAATATTATGGGGATTAATAAATAGAGATTACAAAAGAACAGCAGAGGTTCATTTCGAGGCAGGTTATGTTTCAGATAAAAGTAGAATTGATGAATTTAGTCAAGCTCTTAGATCTATTGGTGAGCCGTTGACAGGTCGTAATGCCAGCGAAATATCTATGGCAAGAGTATTGGCTCAATTATTTGACGTAACTGAACAATTTGATATGAAGACAAGACCTGAACTCTTACTGCTACAAAAAACTATGGTTGTTACAGAAGGTGTAGCAAGAAGTTTGGATCCAAATTTAAATATGTGGGATATATCAAAGCCAATAGTATCTGATTGGATGTCAAATACATTGTCACCAGCAGAAAAATTTAAAGACACTATGAATAGTGTTTCTGGATTAGGTAATATGATATCTCAGATACCTAACATTATTGATAAAGCTGAAAAAACAACAACTGATATTATTTCTATTTTAGATAAAACTGCTGAAAATAAAAATAAAAGAGATTTTAAAAGATATAAATATATAATATTGATAATAGCCGCATTAATAGTTTTAACAATTTTAACGTGAACTCTGAGATGAAAATGCATGAGTGAATTAAAAAATAAAAACGTGCTTTTAATAATTGGTGGAGGAATTGCTGCATTTAAGGCGATAGATATTGTACGTTTATTGAAAGAAGAAAGAGCTAATGTAAATGTTATATTAACACACGCTGGTGAGAATTTTGTAACAAGCATATCGTTATCACAATTATCTGGAAACAGAGTAAGGACAGATTTATTTGATATGACTGGTGAATTGGAGATGAGCCACATAGAATTATCACGTAAATCTGATATTATTATTGTTGCACCAGCAACGGCAGATTTAATTGCAAAAATGGCAAATGGTCAAGCAAATGATTTGGCATCAACGACATTATTAGCAGCCAATAAACCAATTATAATTTTACCATCAATGAATGTTAAGATGTGGGAACATCCTGCAACAAAGATAAATATCAATAAATTAAGAGATTATGAAGTTGAAGTACTTGGTCCAGATGAGGGTGAAATGGCATGTGGAGAGTATGGTTTTGGTAGAATGTTAGAACCAATAGATTTATTAAATTATTTGAAAGTTTTTTATTCTTCAGAAAAAGCGTTATCTAAATTTAGTGCAATTGTGACAGCTGGACCAACGCACGAGCCCATAGATCCAGTTAGATATATTGCAAACAGGTCTTCAGGGAAACAAGGTTATGCAATTGCTGAGGCTTTAGCAAAAGCTGGTGTTAAGACTACATTGATATCAGGCCCAACCATATTAAAGAAACCAAAAGATGTTAACGTATTATACGTTGAAACGGCTCATGAAATGCTTAATATGGTAAAAAAATATATGCCAACAGATATAGCAATTTTTGCTGCTGCTGTTGCAGACTGGAAGGTTACTAATTATTCTCCAGATAAAATGAAGAAGAATGGTACTGGAAAAAATTTGTTGGAATTAGAGGAAAATCCAAATATTTTAGAGACTATCACTAAAAATATAGAGCAAAGACCAAAAATTGTTATTGGTTTTGCTGCAGAGACTAAAGATCTTATAAAAGAAGCAAAAATTAAGTTTAACTCAAAAGGAGCAGATTGGATTTTAGCAAATGATGTTTCTGCAAAAAATAATGTATTTGGCAGTGATAGAAATAGCATATGCTTTATTTCCAAAGATGATCTAGAGGAATGGAATGAAATGTCTAAGGTGGAAGTAGCACAAAAATTAGTTAAAAGAATTATAAAAGAAATTTCATAATGGTCTCAAGAGATAATATAGATATTAAAATTAAATTAATAGAGACTGACTCAGATTTTATTTTACCAGAGTATCAAACAGAAGGAGCTGCTGGCATTGACTTGCGGGCTAATATAAATACAACGATAAATAGTCTGAATATATTGCCAGGAAAATGGGAAAAAGTAAAAACAGGTATTGCCGTTGCCATACCAAAAGGTTTTGAAGGTCAAATAAGACCAAGGTCTGGTATTGCTTATAAAAATGGGGTCACAGTTTTAAATTCTCCGGGCACAATCGATAGTGATTATAGGGGCGAAATAATGGTAATATTAATTAATCATAGTGCAAATAATTATGAATTAAAGCATGGTGAAAGGATTGCGCAATTAGTGATTTCTCCAGTTATAAGAGCTAGTTTTACTTTGTTAGAATCGTTAGATTCAACTCTAAGGAATGAAAAAGGCTTTGGATCCACTGGCAATAAATAACATCAAAATTATATAGGTTATTATTATGATTTTTTCTGCATCAGAATTAGAAAGATACTCTAGGCAGATCTTGATTAATAATATTGGAGGAACAGGGCAAAGAAAATTAAAGTTATCAAGGATACTGGTAATAGGAGCGGGCGGCCTTGGGTCTCCTGTTTTGACATATCTTGCATCAGTTGGAATAGGAACAATCGGTATAATAGATTACGATAAAGTGGAACTATCGAATTTACAAAGGCAGTTTATTCATAGCGTTAAAACGATTGGTAGTAATAAGGCATTAAGCGCTAGAAAGTATATTAATTATTTAAATCCAGAGATAAATACAGATATTTATGATTATAAAATTAAACTAGATAATTGTGATAAAATAATTCTTAATTATGACATAGTAATAGATGCAAGTGATAATTTTAAAACACGTTTTATAGTTTCTGATTCATGCGACCGTCTTAATAAGCCATATATAATGGGTGCTGTACGTTCATATGAAGGGCAAGTAAGTACGTTTACCCCTTATGAAGAAAATGAAGAATCTATTCTAAATCCTAGATTGAGAGATTTATATTCTGAAGAAAATATAAAATCTGATGAAATTGGATGCAAAGAAGAGGGTGTTTTAGGTGTTACAACTGGACTAATCGGTACGTTAATGGCAACAGAAGCAATTAAATTAATTGTTGGTATAGGCAACACATTAATCGGAAAATTATTGTTAGTTGATTTACTAAATATGAGATTTGAAGAGATAAGATATAAAAGGAAATAAAGATTTTATTATGAGAGTATTATTACATTACAAAGCATATCTAATTTCATTATTAATTTTTATATTTTTATTATCTGTAGTGGTTATTATTTTTCCAGACGCATTAAAAAAATTAAATGAAAATAGATCCATACAATCAACTAATGTAAAAATATATTCAGATAATACTGGTATAGTATTTAAGAGTCTTAAAAAAAATAAAGCAAATCTTAGGCAAGGACCGTCATTAGACCATCAGATATTATGGACTTATAATAAATATAAATTACCAGTTGAAATTATTGGGCAGACAAAGATTGGTTGGAGTAAGATTAGAGATTTTACGGGCGAAGAAGGTTGGATATCCAATACACTGTTATCTAATAATCGTACTGCCATGATTGCACCTTGGGATGTTAAAAGCCAACCGCAGGATTATAGAAATTTATTTAAAGAACCTCTAACTACATCAAAAGTAATTAAATTTTTAGAACCGGGTGTTATAGTTAATATTAGTCAATGTACAGGATCTTGGTGCAATATTTATATAGGTAAAAGTGAAGGTTGGATAAAACAAAACCAGCTATACGGGGTTTATCTTGATGAAGTTATTAATATTGAGCGAGATTAATTATCATCTACAAGATCAATAGTAATATTGATTGATTTGATTTTTTTACCTTCTGGAATTTTAGGAATATTTATTAATTTTAATTCTTTATTATCAATGTCTGAAATAGTATCTTTATAAATAAAATGATGATGATCAGTAGTATTGGTATCAAAATATGTTTTTGAATTACTGATACGAACTTCCTTGAGTAGGCCATATTCATTAAAGTGGTTTATTGTATTATATATCGTTCCTAATGAAATATGAAGATTTGAACTGATAGCTTCTTCATGTATCTTTTCTGCAGTAAAGTGTCTTTTCCCTTTACCGAACATTAGACCAGCCAAAGAAACTCTTTGTTTTGTTGGAATTATATCTGCACGACGTAACATTCCCATTATACATATTTTATCAAAATTATAATTTTGTATTTTCGTATTTTTTTTCATTATCTATTTATTGTATAAAAGTTATAAATAATATATATCCAAACATTATAATTTATATTAGAGTAATATAGATAAAATAGCTATAAAATGTATGAATAAAAGATGAAAATAAAAAAAACAACATTCGAATATGAAGATTTACTATCTTGTGCTAGGGGTGAATTATTTGGATCCGGTAATGCACAGCTACCTATGCCACCTATGTTAATGTTTGATAAGATAACCAATGTTGACGAGATAAAAGGATCATATTCAAAAGGACAGATTGTAGCCGAATTTACTATAGATCCAGAGTCTTGGTTTTTTTTATGTCATTTTCAAGGAGATCCTGTTATGCCCGGTTGTTTAGGGTTGGACGCATTGTGGCAATTGGTTGGATTTTATCTTGGCTGGATGGGAAGGCCTGGAAAAGGAAGGGCATTAGGTGTTGGTGAAGTAAAATTTACAGGTATGGTATTGCCAACAGTAAAAAAATTAACTTATGTCATTAATATAAAAAAAATTATTGCACGTAAACTAACACTTGGAATTGCTGACGGTGAGTTATTTGCTGATGGCGAAAAGATATATACAGCTGAAAATCTTAAAGTAGGACTATTTGAAGAGAGTAATAATAGTTAACAAATAATCTCTAGCAAGATTGGAATTTTTAAATGAGACGTGTAGTTATAACTGGAATGGGAATAGTTTCAAGTATTGGAAACAATAAGGAAGAAGTCTTGTCCTCTTTGTATAATTGTAAATCAGGGATTGTTTCAGCCGATGGTTATAAGGAGCTTGGATTTCGTTCACAAGTACATGGATTGCCGAAATTAAATCCTGCTGATGTTATTGACAGAAGAAAACAAAGATTTTTAGCGGATGGATCGGGGTGGGCTTATATAGCAACTGAGCAGGCGATTGCAGATTCTGGTTTGTTGCCTGAAGATATTAGTAATATTAATACTGGTTTAATAGTCGGTACGGGAGGACCTTCCACAAGAGCTATAGTACAAGCAGCTGATGCTACAAGAGAAAAAGGGGCAAAGTATGTTGGTCCGTTTGCTGTACCTAAAGCCATGTGTTCAATGGCCTCTGCAACTCTATCGACATATTTTGGCATAAAAGGTGTGAATTATTCTATATCTTCTGCTTGCGCTACATCTAATAATTGTATTGGAAATGCTTATGAACTCATTCAATGGGGGAAGCAGGATGTAATGATAGCAGGTGGTGGAGAGGAGTTAGATTGGAGTTTATCAGTTTTATTTGATGCAATGGGGGCTATGTCATCTAATTATAATGATACTCCTGATGTAGCTAGTCGAGCGTATGATGTAAACAGAGATGGTTTTGTAATAGCTGGTGGAGCAGGTATATTAGTATTGGAAGAGTACGAACATGCAATGAATAGAGGTGCCAATATATATGCAGAAATTGTAGGATATGGGTCAACATCAGACGGAAATGATATGGTATTACTATCTGGAGAAGGTGCTCAAAGAGCAATGAAACAGGCGTTAAATAATGTACATGAGCCCATTGACTATATTAATCCGCACGCAACATCAACTCCACAGGGTGACGTGATAGAAATAGAAGCAATAAAGCAAGTTTTTAAAGATAAATTACCAATAGTATCAGCAACAAAATCCTTAACAGGGCATTCATTGGGTGCAGCTGGTGCTCAAGAAGCAATTTATTCATTGCTGATGATGAATAATAATTTTATATGTGAATCAGCTCATATTAGCGAATTAGATCCGGTATTTGACGGTGTCCCCATTGCTCTTAAGAGACATGATGATGTTGATTTAAGGCATGTTATGTCAAATACTTTTGGGTTTGGTGGGACAAATGCTGCCTTAGTATTCAAAAAATTGGATTGATAATGAATCAAGAAATAGAAAATACAATCGATTTATCTCTAATGAGAGGTAAAAGAGGATTAATAATGGGTGTAGCAAATGACCATTCCATTGCATGGGGGGTTGCAAGATCACTTCATGCGGCAGGTGCAGAGCTGGCCTTTACATATCAGTCAGAAACTTTGAAGAAGAGGATAGAACCTCTTGCAAGCTCTGTTGGCGCTTCTCTTCTAATACCTTGTGATGTAGAGAATGTTGGCGATGTAGAGAATGTATTTGATATAATTTCTCAAGAGTGGGGTAGTATAGACTTTGTTGTTCATGCTATTGCATATTCAGATAAAAGCCAATTAAAAGGATATTATGCAGATACCACTAGAGATAATTTTATTAAAACAATGGTTATTTCATGTTTTTCATTTACGGAAGTCGCAAAGCAGTCAAAAAGACTAATGGTTGACGGCGGCTCATTGTTAACGCTCACGTTTTCTGGGTCTAATAAAGTTATGCCAAACTATAATGTTATGGGAATTTCTAAGGCCGCATTAGAGTCGTCAGTTAGATATCTTGCATCAGATTTTGGGCCATTAAATATTCGTGTGAATGCTATATCTGCTGGTCCTATGAGAACTTTAGCAGGTGGTGGAATAACAGACGCAAGGGCAATATTTAATTTTCAAAAAAGACATTCGCCATTAAGAAGAACTGTAACGCTTAATGAATTAGGCGGTTCGTCCATATATTTATTATCAGATCTTTCATCGGGCGTTACCGGTGAAATACATTACGTTGATGCTGGATACAATATTATTGCAACTCCTAAACCAGAAATGCTTCAGGACGAATCTATCTTCACTGATACCTCAAAAGAAAAATAAGAATAAGTTAAATCTATAAGAAAATTATTTATTTCTTTCTCGGGAAGATGGTCGAGCAGGTCTTTTTCTTTTTGGAGGCTCTTCGTCAGCATTATTATTTGTGCCTTCTACCTGTTTTCCAGTTTCTTGATCAATGTGTTTCATTGTAAGTCTTACTTTGCCTCTGTCATCGAAGCCCATAAGTTTTACAAATACTTTATCACCTTCGTTAACCACTTCTGAAACAGTTTCAGGGCGACCATCGTTTAATTGTGAAATGTGAACTAATCCATCTTTTGGTCCAAAGAAGTTAACAAAAGCACCAAAATCTACTACTTTTACAACATTACCTTCATATATCTCTCCAACTTCTGGTTCCGCAACAATCATATGTATTTTTTCCAGAGCAAGCTCAATTGATGCTTTGTTCGCTGAAGCTACGGTAACAACTCCGTTATCTTCAACACTAATTTGAGCACCACTTTCTTCAACCATTTGTTTGATAATTTTTCCACCAGCTCCAATGATATCGCGGATTTTATCTACTGGAATATTTACAGTAACTATTCTTGGTGCAAATTCCCCTACATCATTTCTAGATTCTGTTATTACTTTAGCCATTTCTCCTAAGATGTGTGTTCTACCTTTTTTTGCTTGAGCTAAGGCTATTTTCATAATATCTTCTGTTATTCCAGATATCTTAATATCCATTTGTAGAGTTGTTACGCCTTCAGAAGTACCTGCAACTTTAAAGTCCATATCACCAAGATGATCCTCGTCTCCAAGAATATCAGATAGAACTGCAAAGTCTTTTCCTTCAAGTATTAAACCCATTGCAATTCCAGCAACTGGACTTTTTATCGGCACACCAGCATCCATTAATGCGAGTGATGTTCCACAAACTGTTGCCATTGATGATGAACCGTTTGACTCAGTGATTTCTGAAACAACTCTTATAGTGTATGGAAAATCTTCTTTGTTAGGTAGCACGGGATGAATTGCTCTCCAGGCTAATTTCCCATGACCAACTTCTCTTCTACTTGTGAATCCTGTTCTTCCAACTTCACCAACAGAATATGGAGGGAAATTATAATGTAACATGAAAGATTGTTTGTAAGTTCCATTTAATGAATCAACATATTGTTCATCTTGTCCTGTTCCAAGAGTTGCAACGGCAATTGCTTGGGTTTCTCCACGTGTAAATAATGCAGAGCCATGAGTTCTAGGAAGAACTGCAATTTCAGATACTATAGGTCTAATATCTTCAAGACCTCTTCCATCAATTCTTTTTGATGTTTTTAGTATAGATTGTCGTACTATACTTTTTTCTACAGTTTTAAAACAACTTAAAATATCATTCTGATCATAATTAATTTCTTCATTGGGATTAAGTTCAGCAATTACTTTGTCTTTAATGCCAGATAGGGTTGATTGTCTTTCTTTCTTGTCGGCAATTTTATATGCCTTTGTAACGTCTGTTTTAATTATTTTTTCTATTTTTGCATCTAATTCTGAGTGATCAGAGATTTCTATTTCTCTCATGTCTTTAGCAGATTTTTGAGCTAGTTTTATTATCATGTCAATTACAGGCTGCATATTACTGTGTGCGAACATCACACCACCAAGCATAATATCTTCTGATAATTCTTTTGCTTCTGACTCAATCATGAGTACAGCATTTTTTGTTCCAGCAACAACTAAGTCGAGAGATGAATCCAAGAGTTCTTCAGTTTTAGGGTTAAGGACGTATTCATTGTTTATATATCCTATTCTTGCTGCACCAACCGGTCCTTTAAATGGGATTCCAGATATTGTTAAAGCCGCCGAACATGCAATAATAGAAATTATATCAGGATCATTTTCTGTATCATGTGACAGTACTGTTGCTATAACTTGTGTTTCATTTTTAAATTCTTTAACAAAAAGAGGTCTGATTGGCCTGTCAATTAATCTTGACACTAACGTTTCTTTTTCCGTTGGACGACCTTCACGTTTGAAATATCCGCCTGGTATTCTACCTGCAGCGTAAGCTTTTTCTTGATAGTTTACTGTTAAAGGGAAGAAATCTAAGCCAGGTTTTGGTTTTTGTTCTGCGCAAACAGTTGCCAAAACAGTTGTTTCTCCATAAGTTACGATCACAGACCCATCAGCCTGTCTAGCTACTTTGCCAGTCTCAATTTTTAAAGTGCGATTTCCCCAAATAATTTCTTCACTATGTGTCTTAAACATTATATCTCTTTCGTTATGTAAAAACTATATTTCTACATCTATGGTTTATTTTAATATTAACGGCGTATTCCTAATTCTTTGATTATAGTTTGATAACGTTCTTCATTGTTTAATTTTATATAATCAAGATGTTTTCTTCTTTGGCTAACCATTTTTAATAACCCTCTCCTAGAATGGTTGTCTTTTTTGTGGGTTTTGAAATGTTCTGTAAGATTTTTTATTCTTTCTGTTAGTACTGCTATCTGTACATGGGATGATCCAGTATCATTTGGATTAATAGCATATTCTTTTATTAGTTCTTGTTTTCTTTCACTTGTAATCGACATCTTTATTCTCCTATTTTTTGATCTTCTATATTTAGAACACGAATTGGTCTTAAAACATTTTCATTAATTTTACATAATGCAATTAATTTTTTTTCAAATATTGCATATGCATCCCTATTATTTCCTATATATTCAGGGCTAAGAGGGATAGATAATCCTGTCTTAAGTTTATTTGCTTCTTGTTTACTTACGTTAACTGCCAGGATGTCGTCCAGCACAGTCTCAATAGGTTGTATAAACAAATATAAATTATCTATACCATGGTTTATTTCAATAAGTCTATCAATAGATACAATAATTTTATTAAAAAAAGGACCGTAAGCAGTTCTTTCAAGTTTAGTTATGTGACCGTATGTCCCTAAACATCTTCCAAAATCACGAGCCAATGACCTTACATATGTACCCTTACCACAGGTAACTTCAAAAGACATTTCTTTTTCTGATATTTTTTCTAATATTTTTATAGTTTCAATTTTTACCTTATTTTTTGATAACAGAGGAATTTCACCGTCTCTCGAAATTTTATAAGCTCTTTTTCCATTAATTTTTTTTGCTGAATAGTTTGGAGGGAGTTGATCAATCTCTCCAATAAATTTAGGTAAAATATTTTTTATATCAATGAGATTTGGATAAAGGTTTTTTTTATTTATAATGTTACCCGTTGAATCATCTGTATCAGTTTCTTCTCCCCACTTTACAGTAAAGGTATAGGTTTTTTTTGAATCCATAAGGTATGAAACAGTTTTTGTTGCTTCGCCAATAGCAATTGGCAAAATACCAGTTGCCATCGGATCCAATGTACCTCCGTGCCCAACTTTTTTTACATTAAATTTTCTTTTAATAATCCTAACAATGTCAGTAGAGGTTAGGCCAAGAGGCTTGTCCACTACAACCCAGCCGTGTAATTGGTTTTTTTTGTATACTTTATCCATACTATGGCTGTGCTTACAAATCTTTTTGTGATGAAGATTTTAATAAATCATTGATATGGCTGGAGTAGGCAAAAGAAGTATCTTCTTTAAAATATATGCCAGGTATATGCTTTAAGGATACCATTGTTGCAACACGACCCCTTATAAATTTAACATTCTTGTTTAGTGCAGTTATGGTTTTTTCTATTTTTAAGCCGCCAAGTGGCATAATGTAAGCAATAGCTTTTTTTAAATCAGGAGTTACTTCAACTTCAGTGATTGTGATTGTTGCATCCATTAAATCCTGATCGTATATTTCATTTTTTATCATCATTTCAGATAAAGCGTGTCTAATCAGTTCCCCAACTCTTAATTGGCGTTGTGATGATTTATTTTTAGGTTGTTTTTTTGAATCTAACATATTTTTGCTAAGAGCTAAATTATCAATTACAGTGTTCGTTCAATGGTTTCAAGTTCATAACACTCTATGATATCGCCTTGTTTTATATCCTGATGATTTTTAAACGCGATGCCACATTCTTGGCCAACTCGAACTTCTTTAACTTCCTCTGTAAATCTTTTTAGAGTTGATAATTTTCCTTCATGAATAACTACACTATCTCTAATAAGTCGAAGATTTTCTTTATTTTTAACTATACCATCTGTCACCGTGCATCCTGCAATTTTACCAACTTTAGAAATATAAAATACCTCTAATACCTTTGCATTACCCACAATAGTTTCTTTGATTGTTGGGTCAAGCATTCCAGATAGAGCTGATTTGATATCATCAATAAGATTATATATTATAGAGTACTGTCTTATTTCAATGCTATCTTTGTCGGCAAGAGCTTTTGCTTGCACATTTGGTCTTACATTAAATGCTATAATCAGTGCATTTGATGCTAGCGCAAGTGAAATATCTGATTCAGTTACCCCACCAACCCCTCCGTGTATTAATCTTACAGCAACTTCTTCTGTGGAAAGATTGTTTATAGCGGTTGAGATAGCTTCAACAGATCCTTGTGCATCACCCTTAAGCAGTACAGGCAATTCTTTAAGCTCTTTTTCTTTAAGTTGACCCATCATATATTCAAGTGTTGTTCGTTTTCCTACTCCGCTAGCATAGTTATCCTTTAATTTTCTTTTTCTATATTCTGTGATCTCTCTTGCTCTTGATTCACTTGCTATCACAGCGAATTGATCTCCTGCCTCTGGTATTCCGTTTATTCCCAATACTTCTACAGGCATAGATGGAATGGCTTCTTTTATGCTTTCTCCTTGATCGTTTGTTAAGGCTCTTACTTTGCCCCATTGCGAACCTAAAACAACAATATCGCCAATATTTAGTTTTCCTCTTTGCACCAGAACAGTCGCAACTGGACCTCTTCCACGATCTAAGGTTGATTCAATAACTATACCATCAGCTGCTCTATTTGGATTTGCAGTTAATTCTAACAATTCAGATTGCAATGATATTGCATCTAGCAGCTTATCTAAATTTTGTTTTTTTAAAGCTGAAACCTCCACTTCTAAGATATCTCCACTCATTGATTCAACAATAATACCGTGCTGTAACAGTTCATTTCTTACTCTATTTGGATCAGCACCTTCTACGTCAATTTTATTTATTGCTACAATAATTGGAACACCAGCTTCTTTAGAATGGTTAATTGCTTCAATTGTTTGAGGCATAACACCGTCATCGGCTGCTACAACTAAGACTACAATATCAGTTGCTTTTGCTCCTCTAGCCCTCATAGATGTAAATGCAGCATGCCCAGGTGTATCAAGAAATGTAATTATGTTGTTTGAATTTGTGGTTAATTGATAGGCGCCTATATGTTGGGTTATGCCTCCGGCTTCTCCAGTAACAACATTTGTTTTTCGTAGGGCATCTAACAAAGATGTTTTACCATGATCTACGTGTCCCATTATTGTCACAACAGGTGCTCGGGATTCTAGATTTTCTGATAAATCATCGTTACCATGTAATCCCTCTTCTACATCTGCATCAGAAACCCTTTTAACTATGTGTCCCATCTCTTCCGCTATTAATTGAGCAGTATCTGCATCTATTGTATCGGTGATTTTAGACATCTGGCCTTGTTTCATTAGAAGCTTTATTACATCAACCGATCTTTCGGCCATTCTATTTGCAAGTTCTTGTATTGTTATTGCTTCTGGAAGAATAACTTCTCTACTAATTTTTTGTTGAATATCAAAACCAAGAGATTGCCTTTTTTCACGTTCACGGCGTCTCCTTATGGACGCTAATGAGCGATGTCGAGGAGTATCATCTAGAGCTTTGGTAACAGTTAGTTTTGTTTTCCTTCGTTCGTCTTGGCCAAGTGTTTTAGTTTGTTTTAAATTTGTCTTTTTTCTCCCTTCCTGATCATCATCTATTGATTCTTCACTTACAGGAGATCTTTTGTTCTTTCGTGAATTTTCTGCCTCAGTATCAGCGGCTTCCTTTTTAGGTATATTAACGTTATCTTTGTCATCATCGCCTTGATTTTTTTTGCTGTTTACTTCTAAATCTTCACGTAAAAATTGTTCAGGGCTCTCATTGAGCTTTTTTTCTTTATTTTTAGATATTTCTGTTTCTTTATTTTTAGATATTTCTGTTTCTTTATTTTTAGATTCAATTAAAGCCTGCGTACGCGCGTCCTGTTCGCTTGTTGTAAGAGTACTGTTATTTAGCCCAGCATCTAAAGGTTCTTTACTTATAGCTTTTTCTTTATTAAAAACATTATCTGCATCACTAATGGCATCTGTAGGCCTAATAATTCTTTTTCTCTTTGTCTCTACAATTACAGAATTTGACCTGCCTTGAGAAAAGCTTGATTTAACCTGATTTGGGCTTATTGCCCCTTTTAGACTAAGAGTTTTCTTACCTGTTAGTGAAAGTTTTTTTTCTGTTGTGTCTTTTATATCTGTCATATTTTTTTATCTTATATAGTTGTTATATTGGGCGATAGAGTTAATTATTATATTTGCCATATTACCTGTTTTAACACATAAATGCACAGTATTTTCTTTTCCAATAATTTTACTTATTTCATCAGTATCGAATATATTGAACATAAAAATATCTTTACCACACGCTGACTCTAATTTTTTTTTCCCATCAATTCCAGCATCGCTAGCTGTAAAAAGTATCCTTGTTAGCTTATTTTTTATGCAATCTAAAACTTTTGTATACCCCAATACTACATCGCCCGCTTTTATTGCAATGTTAATATTATTTGAAATTTCTTTCTTGTATAAATTTTCTATTTTTGAAGCCAAATCACTTATCTCAATAGTCTTTATATTTAATTCATTGTTAAAAATATTTTCTTTAATAGCTAACTGTATAATATTTTTATTTGATTTAATCCACAGTTCGTTTCCAGGTAACTTTTTTTTTAAATCGGGTATGATTCTATCATTTGACGTAACAACTAAACGCAACATCGCATCTGTTGGTAACGTTTCCTTTGTTGCTATGCAGGTTCGATGTTCCATATTTTTTATTTCAGTATCCTTGCATTTTTTAGTTTGGTAGCTTTTACAATTGCTTTTTCTTTTTCGTCGTCAATTATTATATTAACTTTTTCATTTTTATTTAGGTCTTCTTCGGTTATCCAGCCTGCTTTAACTCTTGCATCCATGATCATTTTTTCTGCTTGCTGCGCATTGATGCTAAAACTGCTAAATATTCCAGGATACTTCTTGTTGCCGTCTTCATTTTTTTCAACCCAACCAGTTAGGTCATCAGTTATAGAACCGGCAAAATCATCTAATGATTTTATACCATTTTCTCCTAGCTTAACTAACATGTCTGTTGTTAGTCCATCTATGGAAAGCAGGTCATCCGAAACACCTATTTTAATTCTTTTTTTATCTTGTGTGATAGTTCTTTCATCAAGATAGGTCCTGGCTCTTTGCTGTATTTCGATTGCAGTATCTTCGTCAAATCCGTCTATATCAATTATCTCTTTAATTTCAACGTAAGTTAAATCTTCAATTGATGTAAACCCTTCTGAAACTAATAGTTGTGCTATTACTTCATCTACATCAAGTGCCTCAATAAATATATTACTCCGTTCGACAAACTCGCTTTGCCTTCTTTCTGATTCAGTAGCTTCAGTCAGTATATCAATATCCCAGCCAGTTAATTGGCAAGCTAATCTAACATTCTGACCCTTTCTACCAATTGCTAAAGAGAGATGTTCGTCGGGAACCACAACTTCAATTCTTTCTATTTCTTCGTCTAGAACTACTTTTGATACTTCTGCTGGGGCTAATGAATTTATAATGAATGTTGCTATATCCGGGTTCCATTTAATGATGTCAATTTTTTCACCCTGTAATTCATTGACAACAGCTTGCACGCGACTTCCTCTCATTCCAACACAAGCGCCAACCGGGTCTATACTTGTATCGTTTGATCTAACGGCTATTTTAGCCCTACTTCCAGAATCTCTCGATACTCCAACTATTTCAACAATTCCATCATAAATTTCAGGAACTTCTTGGGTAAATAATTTTGTCATAAACTGATTGTGTGTTCTAGAAAGAAATATTTGAGGCCCTCTTTGTTCCCTTTTAACTTCATGGATATAAGCTAAAACTCTATCCCCATTTCTAAAGACCTCACGAGGTAGTAGTTCATCTCTACGCACTATGGCTTCTGTTTTTCCAAGATCAACAATAATATTTCCGTACTCAACTCTTTTTACAATACCGGATATTATCTCTCCAACTCTATTTTTAAATTCTTCAAATTGACGATCTCTTTCAGCATCGCGTACTTTTTGAAATATCACTTGTTTTGCATTTTGTGCGGCTATCCTTCCAAATTCAATTGGTGGAAGCTCTTCTGAAATATAATCTCCTATTTCTGCGTCCAAATTTTTTAATTTAGCATACTCAAGGCTAATTTCTGTAGAATCATTTTCAACTGTTTCAACTACTTCAAGGAGCCTGGCAAGATTTGTTTGACCTGTTTTTGGATCAATTTCAGCACGAATCTCATTTTCAGCACCGTAACGTGATTTAGCAGCCTTTTGTATTGCGTCTTCCATCGCCTCTATAACAATTGATTTATCTATAGACTTATCACGTGCAACAGCATCTGCTATTTGCAACAATTCTAAACGGTTTGCGCTTACGCCACTTTGTGCCATTTTATCTCCAATTCTATGTCTTACAATTATTTAATTATTATTTGCTAAAGAAATTAAATCATCAGTCATAATTAATTTAGCTAAACTTATTTTTTCAAAAGGTATCCCAATAATTTGACGTTCATCATAGCCGTCAATTTCCATTTTTAACAAGACTTCATTATCCTGAGTTCCTTCGATTAGCCCACGAAAATTTTTTCTGTCCGCAAGTATCTCTCTTAACTCTATTTTTGCTTCTAAGCCAATATTTCTTTCAAAATCTATAATTCTTACAAGAGGTCTATCTATTCCAGGTGAGGATACCTCTAGTCTATATTTATCTGAGATAAGGTCTTCAATATCCATAACAGGAGAAAGTACTCTACTAATTTTAGAGCAATCTGATATTACTAAAGTACCGTCTTCTTTTTCGGCCATAATCTGTAATATATTGTGATCTCCACCTATCATTTTAATTCTGACAAGTTGGTAACCCATGTTTTCTATTAAAGGTTCAACTATAGAAGCAATTTTCTCCTCTTCCATTGTTTCATTATTAATTCTTATTTTTTTATTTTTCTCTTTAATTTTTTTTCTCCTTTTTTGCTTTATATACAAAAAAAGGGCTTTTAAGGAGCCCGAAAATTTATACAAAACTATAATTAGGAATAACTTATTATAAATTTCTATTATAAGAAATACAAGTCATTTTAAATAATATTTTTTTTAAACATTAAATACACAGGCTTGTTATTCGATTTAATAGATTTATTTTCATATTTTGTAAGAGGACCCTTTATTAATCGGGTTCTCCAGTCATTGGCGTCATGGACTAACCATTCAAATAATTTGCTTTTCTGCATATACAGTAATATCCAATGTTGGTAATCTTTTGAATCTGTTGCAATTATTATTTTACCATCTTTCTTTAAAATTCTTGAATACTCTTTAATGGAACTTTCATTAATAATTCTTCTTTTGTTATGTCTAGATTTAGGCCAAGGGTCAGGGAAAAGTATATAAATTCTTGAAATTGTTTCAGATTTTATTGATTCAATTAGAGTTATTGCATCATGGTTGTATATTTTAATATTTTTAATATTTTCTTTAACGATTATTTTTAAAAGATTTGTAATTCCATTGAGGAATGGCTCTGCACCAATAATGCCAATATTTGGGTTAGAATAAGCCTGAAATGCTGTATGCTCACCATAACCGAACCCAATCTCAAGAAACACATCTTGTTCTTGTGAAAAGTTAGATAAATGTCCATTGTTATCAATATCTATAATAAATTTAGGAAGAACATCATCTAGTAAAGACTTTTTTTCATCGCTTAGTTTGTATAGTTTTTTCCTGCCATGCAATCTATTTGTATTTTTATTTTCTTCCATTTGATTAGCAATTTATATAAATTTTAAGTCAGTTCACTTAATATATCTTGTATTAAATCTGTCTTTTCCCAAGAGAAGCTGCCGTCCTCTTCAGGTGTTCTTCCAAAATGCCCATAAGCACTTGTTTTACTATATATAGGTTTATTCAATTGAAGATGATTTCTAATTCCTTTCGGGCTAAGGTCAATTATTTTATTAATTACATTTATTAATTTGTCTTCACTGATTTTTGCATCATCTCCTAATTTAACGTATAATGACAAAGGTTTAGAAATACCAATTGCATATGAAATCTGGATTAAACATCTTTTAGATAAACCTGCATGAACGATATTTTTTGCAACATATCTTGCTGCATAGGACGCTGATCTATCCACCTTAGTTGGGTCTTTTCCTGAAAAAGCCCCGCCTCCATGGGGAGCCGCCCCACCATAAGTATCTACAATTATTTTTCTTCCTGTTAGTCCTGTATCGCCATGTGGCCCACCTATTACAAACTTTCCTGTTGGGTTTACTAAAAAATCATCTTCAGAACACATCCAATTTTTAGGGATTACTCTCTCGATATAAGGCCTAATGATTTCGCGGACTTGTTTTGTATCAATACTTTCTTTATGTTGGCTAGACACTAAAATTTTTCCTACTTTGACGGGCATCCCATTTTCATATAATAGGGTTATTTGGCTCTTTGCGTCTGGCCCAAGTTCTGTTATCTCTCCATTGTGCCTGGCTTCGGCGATCTGCATAAGTATTTTATTTGCATAATATAAAGGGGCAGGCATTAATGTGTCTGTCTCTGCACACGCAAACCCAAACATAATTCCTTGGTCTCCGGCTCCTTCTTCTTTGTAAGCAGTTTCATTTACGCCTTGTGCTATATCAGCTGATTGTGAATGTATTTTTGATATTATTTCAACTGTTTTCCAGTCAAAATGCTCTTGTTCGTAACCAATTTTTTTAATACAGTTGCGCACAATGCTTTCGATCTCATTCGAAGATATATTTATATTGCTAGTTTCTCCTGATAGAACAACTAGATCAGTTGTAACTAGCGTCTCGATTGCAACTCTGGATTGAGGATTATCTTTTATATAAGCGTCAAGTAAAGCATCCGATATTTGATCACACACTTTATCTGGGTGTCCTTCAGAAACAGATTCACTTGTAAATAAATATTGGTTTTTCATTAATCTAAAATTTTCTATTTTTTTTTCTAATTATAATAATTCTTCTGATATGCATATAATATATAAATATTGATATTACCATCATAATTAAAGTAATGCTAATCTTGCCATGCTGCGAATAAAATGTTGGGTCTATTTTTTTTGGTAATTTCGACTTTATAATACCAGCTTCTTCTAAAGATAATTTTTTTAAAACCCTTCCTTTTGGGTCGATTATTGCACTAATTCCGGTATTTGCAACTCTAATTACAGGTAATCCCTCTTCTACCGCTCTAACTTTTGCCATCTCTAGGTGTTGATAAGGTCCAGAGCTTCTACCGAACCAGGCATCATTTGTTATATTTAATATCCAATTAGGCCTTGCTTCTTTGGAGTAAGATCTTCCAGAGAATATTATTTCATAACATATCAAGACGCTAAAACTTTTAGACGTGTTTATTGTTTTTTTTGTACCATGAGAAAATGATCCAGTAAGACCACTTATACTAAATCTAGTAAATTTATCTACAAAATTTGAAAAGGGAATATATTCACCAAAAGGAACAAGTATACGCTTGTCGTATTTATCTAAAATTTGTTTATTTTCATTAATTATAAAGAAGCTATTATAGTATTTATAGAATTTATTTATATTATCCCTTTCTCTTCTAATGGCTCCGGTTAAAAGAAAGGTATTATTATTTAACAAAGATATAATTTTATCCATTACTTTCCCATCTTCATCAATTAGAACGGGTAGTGCTGTTTCTGGCCATATTATATATTTTTCAGTAAATTCATTATCTTTCTCGTTTAATGTATCGGATAGATTAAATATCTTTTCAATTATCAGCTCTTTATATGAGGGAAGCCACTTTATTTTTTGGTCAATGTTGGGCTGGACTAATAGTAGATCTATATTTTCATAGGATGTTTTGTTAAGTTTTATAGATTGGTAGCCAAAAAAATAAATTATTATTAACAAAGCTACTGGAAGGCAATATGAATATAACTTTTTCTTATTTTTCTTAAAAAGAATAACAGGAAAAGAGGCTATGTAAACAATCAATAAAGTTAAACTTAATTCTCCAAATATTGAGGTAATTTGCAGTATAGGATTGATATTAATTAAGGTATGGCCAATTTGATTCCATGGAAAATTGAATAAATCACCTTTAATGTATTCGATAAATGTCCATGAAACAGATATAGACCATAATCTATAAGTATTATTTGGGTAAAACAATGATGCAATTAGAGGAATAAATCCATAGAATAGACCAATTATTAAAGGCACGATAATTATAGCAATTGGTAGATAAATATAATAGGAACTTATATCATTTACAAACGCAATGTTAATCCAATACAGGCCAAAGAGAGAGTAGCCAAATCCAAATGACCAACCAATTTTAAAAAGTTGAAATAAATTTTTCTTATTAAATGGTTTTTGAGAATCAATTATTAAAATAAATAATGGAAATGTTACAAATAATACGAATAAAAAATTTACTGGCGCTAATGCTAATGACGTTATCGAGCCACAAAAACATGATAATAAGTATTTATTTTTCAATGATAAATTTGATATTTTAGATGCAAGATTAAACATTGTAGATTATTTTAACTTTCCATAATGATTTAATCATAAATGATATATGGATTTTCATAGCCTAATATTTTTAATATATTTATTTCTATATTTTCCATTGTGTCAGCATCTTCATCAGTTGCATGATTGTACTCTAATAAATGAAGCAGGCCATGTAAAATCATATGTGTGACATGGGCTTCTAGTGTTTTATTTTGTTGCTTACATTCGGTATCAATATATTCGTACGACAATACTATATCTCCTAACAGAGGTAATCCAGCTGGAAAAGATAATACATTAGTAGGTTTTTTTATACCTCTATATTTTGTATTTAATTCCTCTATAGTCTTATTGTTTGTATAATAGATACTAATTTCTTGGTATTTCTTGATGTCAACTGATTCCGTGATATCTGTAATAATTTTTTTTGTGAAATCTTTAATATTTTTAATTTTTCTCCATTTATTTTCATCAATTTTTATATCTACTGTAAGTTCCGCATTATTATTCATTTTCGTAAGCCTTAATAATTTTGGATACAAGAGGATGTCGGACAACATCGTTCGATGTAAAACTAATTTGACTTATCTCCGATATATCTGATGTTAGATTTAAGGCATGATTTAATCCTGATTCAAACTTATTAGGCAAGTCTATTTGGCTTGGGTCTCCTGTAATAGCCATTTTACTATTCTCACCTAATCTTGTTAAAAACATCTTCATTTGCATTCTATTACAATTTTGCGCTTCATCGAGTATTATAAAAGCGTTCTCTAATGTTCTTCCTCTCATAAATGCGAGGGGGGCTATTTCTATAGTTCCGTTAGCTAATCCTCTTTCAACTTTGGTATCAGGAAGGCAATCATATAAAGCGTCATAAAGGGGCTTTAGATAGGGATCCACTTTTTCTTTCATATCCCCAGGCAAAAAACCAAGTTTTTCTCCAGCTTCAACTGCAGGTCTCGACAGAATAATTTTTGAGACAGTTCCGGTTTCAAGGAATGATGCAGCGGCAGCAACTGCGAGATAAGTTTTTCCAGTTCCAGCAGGACCGATGCCAAAAGTTAATGATTTTTTATAGAGTGATTCAATGTAAATATTTTGATTGATAGATCGAGGTAGAATAGTTTTTTTCTGTGTTTTGATAATAGATTTGTATGATATTTCTTTATTATTTTTTCCCATTTTCTCTCTCGCAAGTCTTATGGAGGCATTTACCTCGTTTAGACTGATGTTCATTCCAATCTTTTGACGATTATATAATTCATATAGCGTATATTTGGCAATTATAACTGACTTGGAATTGCCAAATATTTGTATTTTATTTCCTTTAGGTATTGCCTCGACGGATAATTTTTTTTCGATTATATTTAGAATTTCATCATTTTTTCCAAATATATCAACAAGGTGTTTAATGTTATTAAAAGTCAAACCAATGCAATTATTTGATATTTCAGTTACATTTATATCGTCTAATAATTTCATAATTTAGTTTACCTTTTAATTCCTTTATTTATACTACCTCTCCTGCCAGGCTATTAGTATTTGATGAAATTATTTTTATATTTATAATTTTACCAATAATTTCTTTTGGCCCATCAAAATGCACGGATTGTAAATAAGGCGATCTTCCAATAATTTGTTTTTTATCTTTACCAAGTCTATCGGCTAATACTTCCATAGTTCTTCCAACCATATTACCATTGAATAATCGTTGTTGAGATTTTATGAGTTCTTGTACTTCATGGAGTCTTTCCATTTTTATTTCATTTGACAATTGATTGTCCATAGTTGCAGCGGGTGTCCCAGGTCTTTCTGAATATGCAAAAGAGTAAGCTTGTGAATATTGAACGGTATCAATCAATTTATACGTATCTTTAAAATCTTTTTCTTCTTCACCAGGAAATCCAATGATAAAGTCACTCGATATTGCTATATCAGGTCGTGCTTTTCTTACTTTTTCTATTATCTTTAAATAATCAGCACTTGTATGACCACGATTCATTGATTTTAATATTTTATTTGATCCAGATTGTATTGGAAGATGTAGATAAGGCATTAATATATCGATGTCTTTGTGGGCAGATATCATTATATCATCAACATCCCTAGGATGGTTAGTAGTATACCTAAGTCTCTTTAAACCATTTAACTTCGCTAGTTTAAATAATAGTTCACCTAAGCTATATATTTTACCAGATGCATCTATCCCATGGTAAGCGTTTACATTTTGTCCAAGCAATGTAATTTCCTTAACCCCATCATCAATTAATATAATAGCTTCATTTATTATATCACTCACGGGCCTTGAATACTCGGATCCTCTTGTATAAGGCACAACACAGAATGTACAAAATTTGTCACATCCTTCTTGTATAGTTAAAAAAGCAGAAGATTTTCTTATTTTATTTTTTTGGTTAATTAAATGATCAAATTTACTTTCAACTGGGAAGTCTGTATCTACTATTCTTTTATTGCTTTTTAGAGATTGAATTAGATTAGGAAGTTTATGATATGATTGAGGTCCAACTACAAGGTCTACAAACGGTGAGCGCCTTGTGATCTCTTTTCCTTCTGCTTGCGCAACACAACCAGAAACTATTAAAGTCTTCTTCTTTTTTGACGTCTTATCTGATATTTTTTTGATACGCCCTATGTCTGAATATAATTTTTCAGCAGCTTTTTCTCTTATATGGCAAGTATTTAATAATACAGCATCGGATTCTTGAAGATTTTTTGTTTCTTCAAAGCCTTCGTTTGAGAGTATTTCTAGCATACGATCAGTGTCATAAACATTCATCTGGCAGCCGTATGTTTTCGCGTATATTTTTTTCATAATTTAGAATATTCTATTATTGTTTATTTGTATTATATATATCTATTTTATAATAAATGCACTTATATTTGTTCGATCCGTCATTCTTGCGCTATGTTTCTTTCATATAGAGAGTCAATCATGCCAGATCGAACTTTAGCCTCACACTTAAATGCAATTTCTTTTCGAGACACAGTTTCTAAAAAATTAATTGGTTCGTGAAATGTAACTTCAACATCAATGGGTCCAGATTTAATGATACCCCAAAGATGAGATGTGAGGTTCATATCTCCATACCAAGCAATAATAGGCCTACTAGCTCTATCCATTGGAAGCCCATTTAATTTTGTATAGGCGATTGATACTGGTTGAATAGTATTGTAATTTTTAATATTTTTACCTGTATTATATATTCCAAACAATGATGATTTAAATGGTAAGACAAGATTACCATTGCTTGATGTTCCTTCAGGAAATAATACAATTTTTTCATTATGTAATCTTTTATTTATTTCACCAATAATGGATTTAAGTTGATTTGGTCTTTTCCTATTAACAAAGATTGTTTTTTGTAGTTTAGCCATGAGTGATATGAATGGCCATTTTGAAACTTCAACTTTTGCTATAAATGATAGTTCACCTAATGATCCTAGCAAAAATATATCAACCCACGATCCATGATTAGAGACAATTAATCCTGGTCTATCCATGAGTTGACCTCTAGTATTTATTTTAATATTTAATAAATTTAGTATTAATTTATGATATAATATTGGAAATCTTGATGAATACTCTAATTTTAATAAATTTAATAGATACTGGAAAGGTAAAACGATCATAGTTGCAACTAATATTAATAAAGAGGTAAATACACTTCTTATGCTATTGATCATTTTATTGTGTTTCTAAAAATAAATAAAATTTAATATTTTTTATTTTTTATTTTAATCGCATATATCTCAAGACGATGATCAATAATATCAAATCCTAGTTGTTGAGCTATTTTTTTTTGTAATTTTTCTATTTCTTCACTTTGAAATTCAATAACGTCACCGGTATCTATATCAATTAGATGGTCATGATGACCTTCAGGCGTTTTTTCATAACGTGACCTCCCATCTTTAAATTCATGCTTTTCAAGTATTCCAGCATCTTCAAATAATTTTACTGTCCTATATACCGTTGCCAATGAAATGTTTTTATCTATTTTAGCAGATCTTTGGTATAATTCTTCAACGTCTGGATGATCTTTTGATGACGACAGTACTTTTGCTATTATTTTTCTTTGTTCAGTCATGCGCATACCGTTCTGCGCACACCTAAATTCAATTGTATTTTTTTCGCCCATCATAAATTACACTTAATTAGTAATAAGTATTTAATCAATTATTTTAATATACCAAGAATAATTACTTATTTCTATAGTTTTCGTTCATATAAATAGGCATCTGTTTTTTCACCGAACTGATCCGTGTAGTAATTTTTTCTTAAAGATTTTTTCTTAAAGTTATTTTTACTATAAAGATTTAAAGCTCTAAGGTTAGTATTTGAAACCTCTAAGGTTATGAATTTTACATTCAATTTTTTTAATCTATCTATGGCATCTAAAATAAGTTTGTGACAAATTCCTGACCCTTCGTAATTTTTTTCGACTGCAATAGTTATAATTTCAGATACATCTAGTACTTTTTGTATAACCATAAAAGCAATAATTTTCTTTTCTTTTTTTGCTACTAGGATGAGGTTTATATCATTTTTAATGAGTAACTTGATATAGTTTATTCCATATGGTTTAGGAAAGCGTGACTCATGAATCTCTGATATTTTTTTTGAATCTTTATACTTTGCTTCACCGATTATTATAGACTCTTCAATATTTTTATTATAAAAATTGTTATTCATTTTTATATATCTTAACATTTTCAGGTACTTTTGCGTTTGGTTGCCTTATATATAATGGATCTACATTTGTATTATTTATTTCTAACTTTGAACCAATTTCTGCTAATAAAAACTCTGGTATTTCAACATTGCTTTCTAGAAGAGCAGGTGAGTAATTGTTGCTTATACATAAGGTTAGGAAGGCTATATCTCTCTCTATAATATTTATTTGTTTATTTTTTATTTGTTTTTTTATAGATTCAAATGATTCAAGAATAATCTCTGTTTTTGAATTTTGGTTTATATTAAAATATTGAGTATAAAAACTGTCATTTTTTGCATCAATTAATACCAATAACTCATTCGATATATTTTTTTTTATAGCTAGATTAGCAATTAATTCATGTGATGATATTGCGAAGTAAGGAATATCTAACGCTATTGAAAAACCTTTAGCAACTGCGAGCCCTATTCTGATATTGGTGTAATTACCCGGACCATTAATTGTAATAACTCTATCTATTTCATTGATTTTATAAGTACTTTTAGAAAATAATTCTTCAATAGCCTCAAATATTATTTCACTGTTTCCATTATCCGACATCTTTTTAATAAATTTTTGATGTTTCTGAATTGATTTATCTGACTTCCATAAAGCTACGCAAGACTCTTTGGTCATCACATCTATTGATAATGTAAGCATGTTTCAATACTTTATAAAGCTTCAACTTCTTTAATTTCAGGTATATAATGCTTTAATAAATTTTCAATACCATTCTTAAGAGTCATTGTAGAACTTGGGCATCCTGCGCAAGCGCCTTGCATATTTAAATACACAGTTCCGTTTTTATAGCCTTGAAATGTTATGTCCCCACCGTCTTGAGCTACAGCTGGTCTAACTCTAGTTTCAATTAGTTCTTTTATAGTCTTTACAATTCCAGAATCAACTTTATCAAAAAATTCTTCTGTTATATTTTTCGCTTTTTCGCTTTGCTCAATAACTATTGGATCATTTGATAAAAAGTGATCCATTATTTCACCAAGTAGGATTGGTTTTAATTGATTCCATTCTTTATCAATTTTTGTAACGGCAATAAAATCACCAGAAAGAAAAACTCCTGATATTCCATTTATTTCTAATAATCGCTCTGCTAAAGGTGACTCTTTAGCATCTTCAATATTCCTATAATCACGGGTTTCATTTGGTAAAACATCACACCCTGGTATAAATTTTAAAGTATTTGGGTTTGGTGTTGATACTGTTTCTATAAACATTTTATTTATTTCCTTTGCCTGTATATATTATAGTATGCATTGTTATGATAAATATCAAGAGAGTTCGAGTATAGTTTTTTCAGATAGGTGTCCAGGTACTATAGTAATTGGTATCGGAAAGCTTCCAGATTTTGTACCTGTAAAACTTGAAACTAAAGGTCCGGGATTATTAAGTTCAGTGCCAGCTGCAAGTACAAGGAGAGATATAGTTTTATCTTCCTTTATTAGACTTATAATTTCATTGTCAGCCTGACCATGACGTACTATTATTTCAGGTATTAGGCCGGTTTCTTGATTAACTAATAATGATAATTTTTCTAAAACCATATTAGCCTCAGCCTCAGCTTCTTTCTTCATTAACTTTCCGACACCTAGCCAATGATGAAAATCTGACGGATCCACAACTCTTAAAAGTGTTAATTTTCCATTGGCCCTCACAGCTCTTTGGCTTGCGTAGTTAACTGCTCTAAGGCATTCCGTAGTATCATCTACGACTACTAAAAATTTTCTAATTCTCATATTAACCATGATCATCCTATAAAGATAATGCAATAAAGTAATTTATATTATCATACTTTTTAGAAACCTATTATTTTTTTTGTTTCTTCTAAGATAGGCTTTGATATTGTAGAGGCTCTGTCTGCGCCGTCACCTAGTATCTTATCTATGGCATCAACATCGTTCATCAGTCTTTTCATTTCTTTTCCAATAGGACATATTTTTGCAATCAATAGGTCTGTTAATTCTTTTTTAAAACCAGAAAATTGCATACCCCCAAAGCTTTGTAATACAGAATCTCTATCAGATGAACATAGCCCTGCATATATATCTATTAAATTTCGTAATTCATTTCGATTTTCTAAGCCTAAAGGTTCGCTTGGCAGAGAATCTGGATCTGTCTTTGCTTTTCTAATTTTTACTTGAATTGAATCCTCATTATCAATTAAGTTAATACGAGATAAGTCTGAAGGATCGTTGCTGGACATTTTTTTGCTAGCATCCTTTAGAGACATCACTCTTGGAACAGGACCATTAATTAATGGTTCAGGTATGTTAAAAAAATCTTTTTTGTATCCATTTTTAACAATCGTTTTACTAAAATCCATATTAAATTTTTTAGCAATATCTCTGGCTAACTCTATATGTTGTTTCTGATCTTCTCCAACAGGAACGTGCGTTGCATTGTAGGCTAATATATCTGCGGCCATTAATATTGGATATGTATATAATCCTACAGAGGCATTTTCTTTATTTTTCCCAGCTTTTTCTTTAAACTGTGTCATTCTATTTAACCACCCAACTCGAGCTACACAGTTTAAAATCCATGCCATTTCCGAGTGAAAAGGCACTTTGCTTTGATTGAATATAATGTGTTCTTTATAATTTATTCCTGATGCTATAAATCCTGCAGTAATTTGTCTTATATTTGATTTTAATACATCAGGATCTTGCCAAGTTGTAATTGCATGTAGATCAACAACACAGTAGAGACACTCACTTGTTTCTTGTAGGGAAACAAATTTTACAATGGCCCCTAAATAGTTACCTAAATGAAGGTTTCCAGTAGGTTGTATTCCAGAAAAAACTCGCATATTAATATCCAATCCTTGTCAATATTTATAGTTTATATTTGTTATTTAGTTTTCCTAAATTTTTTAGCAATTTCCTTTGTATTTAGAAGACCTGTCATATGTGCAGTTGCCCAATAAATTATAATACCCATCAATACATAAAATGATAAAATTAAGAAACTATATAAATCAGAATAAAAATATTTTTCAATAACCAAAATATTTTTTTTAACGAAATATAAGAAACCAACCATTATTGAGCTACAAACTATTGCAAGTAGAAAGTTTATTTTAATTTTGTTATCAAATATAATATCTTTTGCTCGTGATATGGCTAATAATAGTAAGATAGTATTTGCCCAAGCTGATATACTTGTTGATACAGCTATCCCAACAAATCCTATTTTTTTAAAAAGAATTATTGATAACATTATATTAATAATAGCACTTACTAATGCAAACCACATCGGAGTCAAAGTATTTTCTTTAGCAAAAAAATTAGATTGAAGAATCTTTATTAAAATAAATGCTGGAAGCCCATAAGAAAAAGCAATTAGCGCATGAGATGTAGAAAGTGTATCGGCAGATGTAAAATTCATACGCTCAAATAGCACGTGTATTATATCAAAAGATAAAACAATCATACCAAAAGCTGCTGGAATGGCCATCGTAAGAGCTAATCCAAGGGCTCTGTTTTGTGTAAATGAAGCTTTTGTAAAATCTTTTATTTTATAATTTCTTGATAGCTCGGGTAATAATATTGTGCCAATTGTTATACCAATGAGTGCCAATGGTAATTGATATATTCTATCAGCATAATATAGGTATGATATCGCTCCGTTCTCAAATGATGCAATAATCGATCCTATTAATAAATTTATCTGCGTAATTCCACCTGCAATGACAGCTGGAAATCCGAGAAAAAGAAATTTTTTAACGCCAGGTGTTAGTTTTGGTATTTTTATGCTAGGTAAATACCCTGTTTTTTTACATATATAGACAATCAATAATAATTGGAGTAACCCGGATACGAATACTCCAGAGATTAGGTATTTTGCTGCTAGAGGTGTATTAGGAATATTTATTTTTAATATGATAATCAAAAAAAGGATTAAGACCATATTTAAAACTATAGGCAGTGCAGCGGCAGCGGTAAATTTCTCAATAGAATTTAATATCCCAGAAATAAGGGCTATTAGTGACATGAATAATAAATAAGGAAAGGCTATTCTTGTTAAAGTTATTGTTAGATTTAATTTTTCTGGGTCTTCCATAAAACCAGGCGCTATCATATAAATTATATAAGGCATAAAAATTTCTGCAATGGTTGTTAATATCAACAAAAACCAAAACAATACACTTACAGTCTCCGAGGCAAATTTTTTGGCATTTAATTTGCTTACAGTTAGTTTTCTTGAAAAAATCGGAATAAATGCCGCACTAAGTGCTCCCTCCGCAAACAATCTTCTAAATATATTTGGAAATTTAAATGCCATAAAGAAGGCGTCAGCTATAACCCCTGTTCCTAGTGTAGCTGCAATTAATATATCACGAAAAAAACCTAATAATCTGCTAATTAGAGTTACGCTTGCAATATTAAAACCACTTTTAATTATGTTCATTTTTGATTATTCTGTCTTTATGCATTGTTTTCCTCAAGCATATTTCTAATCATATCTTCTATTCTTTTTCTTTTTTCTGCACTGCTAATTCTATATCCAAATAAGTCACATACATAAAAGACATCAATTGCTCTTTCGCCAAATGTTGCAATATGTGCTGATTTAATATTAATATTAGCTTTTTGCAGAACCTTTGTAATATCATAGAGTAATCCTGGTCTATCTCTTCCTTCTATTTCTATAACGGTCAAATGATTTGAAAGTTTGTTGGTTACAATAACATTTGTTTTTACATCAAAAGCTTCATATAATTTTGAAGTGTAATTTTTTTTAGCAATGCTGGTTTCTAGAGATAAAGCGCCTTTTAAACTTTTTTCTATTGTATTTGCTATTTTTTTTGCCCTTCTGTTCTCATCATTCTCTCCAAAATCTCTATTAATAAATATAGTATCAATTGCTAAGCCATCTGTAGTTGTTTCTATATGTGCATCAACTATATTTGCATCTGAAAGTGAACATGCGCCAGCTAAAGTAGATAGAAGATTGGGATAATCTGGAGCAATTAGGGTAATTTGTGTTGATGTATTACTCGGATTTGTTTTTGAAGAAATATTTATGGTAATTTGCTCGATATCAGCATTGGTAATTAAAGATGCATGTTCTAATTGTATTTCTAAACTACTAGAAGTCCAATAAGATTCATTAAATCTTTTTATATATTGGTTTATTTTTCCTTTTCCCCAATTGTTTGTGCTCTTTATAAATAATTTTTTTGCAACTGAAACCTTCTCTTTTTGGTCTGTACGAGAATGCTTATTTTCATTTATTTTCATTTCTGTATGTTGATATAATGTTATTAGTAGTCCATTTTTCCAACCATTCCAAACAGTAGGACCGACAGCCATAATATCCGCAACTGTTAATGCCAATAAGTATCTAAGTTTTTCTGTAGTCCCAACAATGCCTACGAAATCTGATATCGTTTTTGAATCATATAAATCTCTTTTTTGGGCCATATCGCTCATTACTAGATGGTTTCTTATAAGCCATGATACTATATCAGTCTCATTTTGATTCATTCCAAATCTCTTGCATATTTGATTTGCTACAACAGCACCCTTAATTGAGTGATCTTGTTTTCCACCTTTTGCTATGTCATGTAAAAATGCCGCAACATATAATATTTTTAAATTATCTATTTTTTGTATTAAAGCATTAGATATTGGATGAGGATCTTTTAATTTATTATGTTTCATGTCAGAAACAAAACCAGTAGTTCTTAAAAGGTGTTCATCCACAGTATAGTGATGGTAAAGGTTGAATTGTGTCATACATACAATTTTTCCAAATTCTGGTATAAATTTTCCAAGAACTCCAGTTTCATTCATTTGTCTGAGAATACTCTCAGGGTCTCTTGGAGAGGTTAATATCTCTAGAAACAACCCATTAGCTTCCTTATTATTTATTAAATCTTTATTTATCAAGTAAAGGGATCGGGATATGTTCTGAACTAGCTCTGAACTTAACAAGACATTATGTGTATCCGCTATATGAAATAATTTTATTAAATTGATAGGGTTATCTTTAAAAACTAGATCAGATTCAACCCGTAATCTATTCCTTTCTATTGAAAATCCATTTTTTAAATTTTTTGATTCTTTTCTTATATTAAGAGTTTCAAGCATTCTTTTAAATACGGGTTCTTTTTTTACAGAATTTTCTTCAAGTACTGAACAAACAATTCTAGTTAGATCGCCAACTTCTTTAGCAATAAGAAAGTAATGTTTCATAAATCGTTCTACATGTTTTTGGCCAGGTCTTTCTGAGTAGCCAAGTCTAACGGCAAGTTGAGGTTGTCTGTCAAAAGATAATAACTCATCATCTCTATTCGCAATAAAATGTAGGTGACATCTGATGGCCCACAAAAAATCTTCTGCCTTCTCGAATCTTCTAAATTCACTTCTGGTAAGAAGGCCTTTCTCTATAAGTTCTATTCTTTTATTTGGTCTGTATAAATATTTACCAATCCAAAATAAAGTGTGCAAGTCTCTTAACCCTCCCTTACTTTCTTTTATATTTGGCTCTATTAAGTATCTTGAAGAACCAAATACTTCATGCCGTTTATCTCTCTCAATTAATTTCATTTCTATAAATTCATCTGCTGTTTTTGCTACAATTTCAGTATTAAATTTATCGATTAAATTATTAAATAGGTTGCTATCACCCCAAATAAAACGTGCCTCTAAGATTGAAGTTCTGATGGTAAAGTCAGATTTTGCATGACCTATTGATTGGTCAATATTCCTTGATGCATGTCCGATTTTAAATCCAAGATCCCACAGCATATACAATGTAAATTCAATTACACTTTCCGCCCATGGTGTTAGCTTGTCTGGATATAAAAACAATAAATCAATATCAGAAAATGGCGCTAGAGTGCCTCTTCCATAACCGCCAACAGCTATAAATGCAATACGCTCATTATTTGCAGAATTTTGTGATCTATTAACATTGAATATAGCAAAATCGCTAATTATTTTTATTATTTCATCTTGAAAAATAGAGAAACTCCGGGCACACTGAGTTCCGCTACCATGGTCAAAAAGTTTTTTTTCAGACTCTTTTTTTGATTTTAAAATAACATCTTTTAATAGAACTAAGACACTGTTTCTAAGTTCTTCTGATTTTATTTTTTTATTTTTTGTTATCTCTTTGATGCTTTCTCTTATGAGATTGTAATCAAATAAAATATCAATGTTATTTTTTTTTTTCACTGTACTTACTAATTTAAAATTGCATTAGGTTATGATTTAACTGCATTAAATCTTGTAACGAATCTATCTTCAATTAATTTTTTTGGCATTATGATAAAAACATCTGTTGTTCCAAATTGATGGTCAATTACCGCGCCATTTCCTATGTATGCACCCAATCTTAGATAACCTTTTATCAATGGGGGCAGAGCTTTTAAGGCTTGTTTAGTATTAATGTTTTCCTTTTTTATTATATTCATATTAACAAATTTATCTGGTTGGGCATTTACTAGCCATTCATCGGGGGCTAATGAATTATGATATAAAAAACTTAATGGTAAAGCCAAATCATTTGGATCGGTTCCTTGAAAACTTGCACAACCAATCATAACATCGATATTATTATCATTAAGATATTTCCAGACGCCTTGCCAGAGAAGCTCTATTGTTGATTTATTTCTATATTCTTTTAAAACACAAGATCTGCCGAGTTCTAAAAATTTTTTATCTTTATGCTTTTTAAGCAAATGAGTAAGTTCATATTCATGTTGACTGTAAAACCCATAATTTTTTTCAGCAGCAATTTGTGGAATAAGTCTGTATGTTCCTACAACGCGACTCCTCTTTTTCCCTATTAAAGGAACCCCTCTTTTTTGAGAAGATTGATCAATTACGAGCATATGGCTACATATTTTATCATAAGAATCTCTATCTCGTCTGGTAACACGTGTCAAAGTATTTGGATGTGCTGACATCTCTTTATAGAATACCTTAAACCTTAGAGATTGTGCAGAACGGATGTCATTTTTATTTTCAGATAACCTTACACATAAATTTGGTTTTTCAGAATCATCCTGAGATTTAAATTTTATATGCTTAGCAATTTTTGTTTTTATAGTTTCTTTCATATATGGTTTTCCGTATAAAAGTAGATTATATGATATCAATGTTTAATTGAAAACACATTGTATGCTTATTTTAATTCCTATAAATAACTTTCAATTGAATCCCATAGTGTTGAAGCAACATTAATGTTATCAAATCTTTGAATTTCTCTTATCCCAGTAGGAGATGTAACGTTAATTTCAGTAAGAAATCCATCTATAACATCAATCCCAACAAACATTAGACCCAAGCGCTTTAAGTCAGCTTCCATAGCTTCGCATATCTCTTTTTCTTTTTTTGTAATTATTGTTTTTGTTGCCGTGCCACCAACGTGCATATTTGATCTAATCTCACCCTTTTTTGGTATTCTATTTATTGCACCTGCTATCTTACCGTCAATAAGTATAATTCTTTTATCACCAGCTACTACTGATGGTAAATATTTCTGTACTATGAACTGCTCCTTATTAATTGACTGAAACATTTCAATTAGAGATTCAAGATTTTTATCATTTTTTTTAAGGTAAAAAATACCATCACCACCATTACCATATAATGGTTTAATGATTATATCCTCATATTCATTTTTAAATTTTATAATTTCATCCATGTCCCTTGTTATTAATGTAGGGGGCATGTATTTAGAGTATTTATGTGCAAAAATTTTTTCAGGGTTATTTCTTACACTTATTGGATTATTTACTATCACCGTTTTTTTTATTATTGTTTCTAATAAATGTGTCGCCGTAATATATGACATATCAAATGGCGGGTCTTGTCTCATTAAAATAGCATCAAACTCATCAAGTCTAACACTTTCTTGCTTGCCAGGTATTATAGAATCTACTGGCTTTTGATGAATTTTAATATAATGCCCTTTAGCGAATAAAATATTTTTTCTCATCGAAAGGTTTTTAGGAGTATAAAAAAAAATATTATAATTTCTAGTTTGAGCTTCTAACAATATAGAGAAAGTTGAATCTCCTGAAAGATTTAAGTTTTCTATAGGATCCATTTGTACTGCAATTTTTTTATTCATTTTTAACTTACATATATTTATATCTATATATCAAACTAATATAATTTCTTACTAATTGGAAATGGTTTTCTTTTTTATTTCAATACATCTTTTATATATAATATTTTTAGGGATATTTGTTTTGTCAGCCAGTATATTTGTAATTTCTTTTATAGGAATTTTCCCTATATATTTATTGATCTCAATATCAATAATTTCAAATGTGATTTCATCATTTTCTATAGAATTGATTAAAATAACTAATTCACCTTTTAGATTGTGATCCGATAAATAGTTTAACATAAAATTAATATCACCACTTATTACCTCTTCGTGAATCTTGGTTAATTCTCTCGCTATAACCACATTAAATGATGGGTAAATACTTTTAATTTCTAGGAGTGTTTTTTTAATTCTTTTGGCTGTTTCATAGATTATGACTGTAGAATTAATATTATTAAATTTGTTAAATTCTTTTATTCGTGAGCTATTTTTTTTTGGTAAGAAACCAGTAAAATAAAACCTATCAGTAGGAAGCCCTGATACTGATAGAGATGAAATGAGAGCGGAAGGCCCTGGTACAGTATATATCTCTAGATTTTCATCCCTACATAACTTAACTAGCTTATACCCTGGGTCTGATATAAGAGGTGTTCCTGCATCAGATACTAAAGAGATTTTCATCCCTTCATTTAGCTCTTTGATAATTTTTGGCCTTACGCGTTCTCCATTAATATCATTGTATATCGTTAGTTTTGTTTTTATATCATAGTGTTTTAGTAGTCTCTTGGTTATTCTAGTATCTTCACAATAAATTTTGTCACTCTCGTTGAGAATTCTAATTGCTCTTAATGTTATATCCTCAAGGTTCCCAATTGGAGTTGATACTATATATAGTCCAGATATTAACTTTTTATCTTTATTTAGCATTAATTTCTCGTAAGTTATTTTCTATTAATTGCATAATTCAGTTATAATTTTATTCGTAAAAAGAAATCCTTTTTCTGTTAATTGCAAATACGCATTATCTATGCTTTTTTTAATGAAGTTATTTTTTTTAAGGGTATCAAATGTTTTGTCATTGATACTTCTCCCCATCGATTTGTATCTTTCTATATTTAACCCTTGTCTTGTCCTTAAAGACATAAGTAGATACTCATCGGCAATTTCTTCCTCTAGTAGAATTTCATTTCTAATAATTCCGTTATCAAGTTTTTTTACCGAATCTAACCATTTTTCTGGATTGTGTTCGGTCATTATAGAATGTCTATATCCATTTGAATCATTAATTCGTGAATGGGCCCCTGGACCAATCCCAGCCCATTGTCCAGATTGCCAATAAATCAAATTATGTATAGATTCCTGTCCTTCAGAAGAGAAATTTGAAACTTCATAGCGCACAAGTCCATTATTTTTACATATTTCGTTTGTTAAATTGTAAAGCTCAGAAGACAGCATGTCATCTGGTATTTGAAGCTTACCTTTTTTATACAGATCAGCATATCTTGTGCCTGGTTCAATAGTTAATTGGTAAAGAGAAAGATGTTGATCATTATAAGATATGGCTTCCTTTAATTCTCTTTCCCAACTTTTGCAATCTTGGTGAGGTCTAGCATAAATTAAATCGAATGATACTCTTGAGAAATTATTTTTAGCAATGTGCAATGCATTTAATGCTTCAATAACTGTATGCTGCCTACCCAATTTTTTTAAATCATCGTCAACTAAAGATTGTATCCCTAAAGAGACTCTATTGACCCCACTTTTTGAATATTCGAGAAATTTTTCTGCCTCTACACTTGTTGGATTTGCTTCCAGAGTAATTTCTAAATTATTATCACATGACCAGGTTTTGTATATTTTATCTATAATACTATTGACTGTTTCTGTTGACATTAAAGACGGAGTACCGCCACCAAAAAAAATGGAAGAAACATTTTTCGCATTTGAGTTTCTCGAAAACCAATCTAATTCTTTAAAAATAGCATTACAGTAATCATTTTGGTTAATTTCTTTTTTTCTGACATGGCTATTAAAATCGCAATAGGGGCATTTTGATAAGCAAAATGGCCAATGAATATAGATTCCAAATCCATCACTTTGTTCATTTTTGATAGAATTATTGTTCAATGTATAGCTCAACTAATTTACTAAAAGCTTTAGCTCTATGAGATAGGCCAATTTTAGTTGGAGACCAGGAATGCTTTTCTTCTGAACTCATTTCCCCAAATGTTTTAGTGTGATTATCTGGTAGGAATATGCTATCATAACCAAATCCTAAATTTCCTCTTGGAGGCCAAACAATTGTGCCATTAACTCTTTCTTCGACATATTCAATATGATTGTCAGGCCAGCAAATACAGAGCGAGCAAACAAAACTTGCTTTTCTTAGATCAGAAGTTTTTGCACCTTTTTGGTTTAATAATGTGTTTATTTTTTTCATAGCTGCATTAAAATCTTTGTTCTCCCCAGCCCATCTTGCAGAGTATATACCTGGATCATTATTTAAAGAATGAACTTCAAGTCCAGAGTCATCAGACAGGGCTATATAGTTTGAGTGTTTTGCTGCGGACCTAGCTTTTATTATGGCATTTTCTATAAAAGTAGAACCATTTTCTTCTGGCTCAATTAGATTTAAACCTTTAGAAGAAACTGTTTTAATATCAAAAAAATTAAGTAATTCTTTAATTTCAGATATTTTTCCATCATTGTGGCTGGCTATAATAAGTTCTTTTTTATTTAATTTTCTCATGATATGTTTTCAGGGGATTATTTTAAGATTTCAGATTGGAATTTAATAATTTCATCAATACCATTTCTTGCAAAATTAAACATAGAATCAAATTCATCTTTTGTGAAAGTTTTTCCTTCTGCTGTGGATTGTATTTCTATAATTTTCCCTGACTTTGTAAGCACAAAATTAGCGTCTGTGCTTGCATTTGAGTCTTCATTATAGTCAAGGTCAAGAAGTGTATCGTTGTTTACGATTCCACAGGATATTGCTGCTACTTGTTCAATTATAGGATTAATAGTGATTATTTTCTTTTTTAACATTAAATCAACGCAAAGCTTCATTGCAACCCACCCTCCGGTTACGCTTGCTGTCCTTGTTCCTCCATCGGCCTGAATTACATCACAATCAATCAGTATTTGCCTCTCTCCGATTTTATTAAGATCTATAGATGCTCTTAAACTTCTCCCAATTAATCTTTGTATTTCTTGTGTTCTTCCAGATTGACGTCCTATAACAGATTCTCTCCTCATTCTTTCGTTGGTAGATCCAGGAAGCATCCCATATTCTGCAGTTAGCCAGCCTGAACCAGAACCTCGGAGCCAAGGTGGACATTTTTCGTTGAGGTTGGCGCTACATATTATATGTGTATTACCAAATTTTACAAGACACGAACCATCAGAATTTTTTAAAATTCCTGTCTCAATTGTAAAATTTCTTAATTCATTTGATTCTCTGTCTTCAGTTCTCATTGTATAACCTTAAAAATTACATTAAATTAAATAATGTTGGATAATAATATTTATTTTATTGTAGAATACTATAAAAATAAGGCTATAGATAATATTTATTTTTAAAAGATAAATTATTAAAAAATAGTATCAATAATTGGTAATTATGAAATCAAATGTATCTAAAATTATTAATTTGGATTTGAGATCCAGAGATATTTTTAAGAAAATTGTTGAAACTTATCTTTCCACAGGAAACCCGATAGGATCAATGACACTATCATTAATTGATGAAATGGGGTTGTCTGCTGCAACAATCAGAAATGTTATGCAGGATCTAGAAGGTCTTGGTTTAATTTATTCACCTCATACAAGTGCAGGAAGAATACCAACTGAAGGTGGTTTAAGACTTTTTGTAGATGCTATGCTTGAAATAGGCAATTTGAATGATACAGATCAAGCTGCAATAAAAGAACAAGCTAAATTGAAAAATATAAGTGTTCAAGATGCCCTGAGTAGAGCAAGTGAAATGCTGTCTGGTCTCACTAATTGCGCAGGTATAGTTCTCGCTAAAAAAATAACCAAGGCTATCAAGCATATAGAATTTGTATCTTTAGACAAAGAAAGAGCTTTAGTTGTTGTGGTGGATGTTGAAGGCAATGTTGAAAATAGAATTATAGAAAAACCAGAAGGTTTAACTCCGTCAGCGCTATCTGAAGCAACTAATTATCTTAATCATTATATGAGAGGTTACACGATAGAAGAATACAAAGGTCGTATAGAGAAAGAGTTAAGTGTTAAAAAATTAGAAATAGATAAGACAACCTCAGAGATAATATCGGCCGGATTAGGAGTTTGGAGCAAGGGGAATAATTCGAATGAGAAACAATTAATTGTTAGGGGCGCGTCTAATCTTATTTCAGATACTGAAGATGTTAAGAATATTGATAGAATTAAAGTTTTATTTGACGATTTGGAAAACAAACAAGATATCATGCAATTATTAGGTTTGGCAGAAGAGGCGGACGGGGTAAGAATTTTTATTGGGTCTGAAAATAAGTTATTCTCACTTTCTGGCTCATCTCTCATAATTTCTCCTTATAAGGATAATAGTCAAAAAGTTGTTGGAGTTCTTGGTGTAATTGGTCCAACTAGGTTAAATTATGCTAGAGTAGTTCCAATGGTTAATTATACAGCCCAAATGATGGAAAAGATACTTAGATAATTTTTTTAAAACTTGCATTTATGTATTAGATAATTATATCTCTTTCTGTGATTAACTAATTTATTTATATAAAAGGTAGACATGGATAAATCTAAAAAAAAATCTAATTTATTGAAAGATGAAGAAATTTTATTAGAGGATTCTATAAAAAAAGATGAAGAACCTATCGAAATACAGGACTCTTTCAATGAAAAGCTGGCCGTAGACGAAGATGTTAAATTAAATGTCAAAAATTTATTTGATGAATTAAAAGCTGAGCTAGATGAGGCTAACGATAGAATTTTAAGAATGGCAGCGGAGATGGAGAATCTTCGCAAAAGAGCCTTCAAAGAAAAAGAAGATGCTGGCAAGTACTCTATTTCAAAATTTTCACGAGATATTATAATTGTTAGCGATAATATTGAACGAGCATTAAATTCTATTCAAGATATTGAGTTGCCAGAGAATGAAGCTATTAGCAACCTTATAACCGGTATTGAAATTACATCTAGAGAACTTCAGCAAGTTTTTGCAAGGCATGGTATTGAAAGATTTGATCCAAGTGGTGAAAAGTTTGATCCATTGTACCACGAGGCTATGTTTGAGATCCCAGATGAAACCGTTGAAGTCGGAATGATTGTTCAGGTTCTTGAGCCTGGATATAAAATTAAAGATAGGATATTAAGGCCAGCTAGGGTTGGCGTTAGTAAGGCTAAGTAAATTTAATCAATTTATTAAGACTATTTTTTGTATTTATATTAATTTAATTTGCTCCTACTGATATTAATAATATATCGTAAAAAAATGATTTCTAGTGATCAAAATAAACACCAAAAATTTATTGGTGCTGATATCAAAAAGCTTATCCTAACAGATTTTCGTAACTATAAAAATACGTCTATTGAGATAAATAAAAAATTTATTGTATTGATTGGAAATAATGGTGCAGGGAAAACAAATATTTTAGAAGCAATATCATTACTGAGTCCAGGAAGGGGTATAAGATCTGCTTCAACATCGGATTATGCAAGAAAAGACGGGCCAGGAGGGTGGTCTGTATTTTCAGAATTAAATGGTATTAATGGTTTAGTAAAAATTGGGACTGGGATTACAAAAGACCAGATAATAGAAGGAAAAAGAAGACAATGTAGAGTCGACGGATCATTTGTTGGCAGTCCACTGTCTTTTTCTAATCATGTACAATTTATTTCACTTACACCAGTAATGGACCGTTTGTTTGTAGGCTCTTCAAGTGATAGAAGAAAATTTTTAGATAGGCTGGTGATATCAATAGATCCGCATCACAGAACAAATCTAGGTAAATATGAAAAAGCAATGGCACAAAGAAACAGTCTATTATCCAGTTCAAACAATAATGAAAAATGGATAGATTCGATAGAGATGCAGATGTCTGGGTACGCTGTAGCAATCGCTTCTGCAAGAGTTCTGTCAATTAAAATACTTAATGAAGAAATTATTTCAAGAAAGCAACATAGTATATTCCCGCCTGCGATTGTTTCTATAAATGGTAAATGCGAATCTTCCCTAAGTGAGATTTCTGCTACAGATCTTGAAAAGGTATTTATAGCTGAATTATTTGAGTCTAGGAATAGTGATAGAAGAGCTGGAAGGACAGCAAATGGTCCGCACCGTACAGACTTTACTTTATTTCATGGCACAACAGGAATTGAAGCGGGAAATTGTTCTACTGGTGAGCAAAAGAATCTTCTTATTTCAATAATCTTAGCTGAGGCAAGGATATCCAAGAGAAAAAATAATGGCATTGCACCAATTATGTTGTTAGATGAAATAGGAGCCCACTTAGATACAAAGAGACTTAATAATCTTTATGAAGAAATAATCTCTTTGAACGCCCAAGTTTGGTTTACGGGGATCGAAGCAGAATTATTTAATTACATATCTGATTATGCGGCTTTTAAGCTAGTTACAGACGGATCTATAAAATCTTTGTAATAAGTGTTGTTTTCTCATTATATTCTTGTAGAATCAATAATAAATAACGATAGTACTAAAATAAGTAATTTCAAAAATTATATACACATGAATGACAAAATACCCAATATAGAAGAAGATTACGGCGCTCAATCCATAAAGGTTCTTAGAGGTCTTGATGCTGTGCGTAAGAGACCGGGGATGTATATTGGAGATACCGATGATGGGTCCGGTCTACATCATATGGTTTATGAGGTAATAGATAATTCTATAGATGAAGCATTAGCAGGGCATTGTGATACCATTGAGGCTACGTTGAATGCAGACGGCTCAGTTACTGTAACTGATAATGGCAGAGGTATTCCAACGGATATACATGAAGAAGAAGGTATGTCGGCGGCTCAGGTAATAATGACACAGCTACATGCTGGTGGTAAATTTGATCAAAATTCTTATAAAGTATCTGGTGGTTTGCACGGAGTTGGAGTTTCGGTAGTGAATGCACTGTCATCATCTCTGCATTTAAAAATCTTTAGGAATTCTAAAATTCATGAGATGTCTTTTAGCCACGGTGTTCCAAACGGAGATCTGAAAATAATTGGTGAATGTCCTCTAGAAAAAACAGGAACAGAAGTTACCTTCCTTCCATCCAAAGATACATTTACTAATGTTGATTTTGTTTTTTCAACATTAGAACATCGCTTAAGAGAATTAGCTTTTCTAAATTCAGGTATTAAAATTAAATTATCAGATAAAAGAGATGTTGATACTGTAGTTGTAGACCTTATGTATGAGGGTGGTTTAGTTGAGTTTGTTAAATATTTAGACAGAACAAAGCAACCTTTATTGCCAGAACCTATAAGCTTGGTGTCTGAGAAAGACGGATTAACTGCAGAAATAGCAATGTGGTGGAATGATAGCTATCATGAAAATATTCTTTGTTTTACTAATAATATTCCACAAAGAGATGGAGGAACGCATTTAGCTGGTTTGCGTGCTGCATTAACAAGAACAGTAAATAATTATGCTAGTGAATTTGGATTGTCAAAAAAAGAAAAATTACAAATTACAGGAGATGATGCAAGAGAAGGATTAACGTGCGTACTTTCTGTTAAGCTGCCAGACCCTAAATTTTCAAGTCAAACAAAAGATAAGTTAGTTTCTTCAGAAGTAAGAACGGTTGTCGAAAGTGGTACTTCCGAAGCTTTAAGTGAATGGTTTGAGGAACATCCTGCTGATGCAAAAAATATTATAGCAAAGATTATTGATGCTGCTGCAGCAAGAGAAGCCGCTAAAAAAGCAAGAGAGCTGACAAGAAGAAAGGGTGTACTCGACGTTTCTAATTTACCTGGAAAACTTGCAGATTGCATAGAGAGAGATCCTGCTAAATCTGAATTATTTTTAGTGGAAGGTGATTCTGCTGGAGGATCAGCAAAGCAGGGTAGGAACAGGGATTGTCAAGCCGTACTGCCTCTCAGAGGAAAAATTTTAAATGTTGAGAGAGCCCGTTTTGATAGAATGCTATCTTCAGTTGAAATTGGTACTTTAATTACGGCATTAGGTACTGGAATAGGAAAAGATGAGTTCAATATAGAAAAGCTAAAATATCATAAAGTTATAATAATGACTGATGCTGATGTTGATGGAGCTCATATACGCACACTACTGTTAACATTTTTTTATCGTTGGATGAGGCCATTGATTGATGGAGGATATCTATATATTGCACAACCCCCACTATATAAGGTCACAAAAAATAGATCAGAGACTTACATAAAAGAAGACAGAGATCTTCAAGAATATTTGATTAATTCTGGTACAGAGGGTGCAATTTTTAAAAGCAGTGATAATGTTGAGCATGGCAGCAATGAATTAAAGGATATAGTTGAAAAAGCAAGAGAGTTTAAAGAGATATTAGATAAAATTAATATTAAATATCCAAAATTTATAATAGAAGAATGTGCTATTGCTGGCGCCTTATCGCAGGATATATTCAGTGATAAAAAATTAATAGAAGAATCAGTTAAATATATAGCAAGAAGATTAGATGCTAACAGGTCCCTAAATGAATTAGAAAAGGGTTGGGTTGGTTTATCAGATGACGAAGGTAACTTTGTTTTTGAAAGGGTTTTAAGAGGCGTCAAGGAAACTCATATTATTGATAAGCAATTTATCCTATCTGCTGACGCAAGAAAATTAAATGAATTTTCACTACATTTGCAGGAGATGTATTTGAAGAACGGCACACTTAAAATTAAAGAAAATGATTTTGATATTAGCTCACCTTCACAATTGTATGAGTTAATATTAGAAATTGGAAGAAAGGGTTTAAGTGTTCAAAGATATAAAGGGTTAGGAGAGATGAACCCTGAACAATTATGGGAAACAACTTTAGATGTAAATATAAGAACTCTTCTCCAGGTAAAGGTGCAAGAGGCAGATCAGGCTAGTGATTTATTTTCAAGGCTTATGGGCGACGATGTTGAGCCTCGACGTGAATTTATACAAAAAAATGCCCTTCAAGTATCTAATCTTGACGCATAAGAATTACAGTTCAACAGCTCCAGTCGGATAATTGTGTAATCGCTCACAGGAATCTTTTTTTATCAGAAGTAATTCACCAGTCTGCACCCCAGATTTATGGTCTTCTGTGATTATATTTGGCTGTAAAACAACAGTCATACCTTCTTTGAATACAAAATCTATATTGTTATCTGCTGGTCTGCTGGTCGTGCCTAAAACTGGCGGAAGATAACCACCACCATATCCGTGGATTAAATCATCCCAAATACTATATCCATTTTTTTCAATAATTTTTGAAGCTTCTATGATTTCTGAAGCATGTGTTCCGTCTTTTAGTAAACTTCTGATATTCAAAAAGACTTCGTCAGCAACTGCATGAAGTTCTTTATAAATACTTGTCATTGGTCCGAGTGAGATGGTCCTTAATATTTGCCCTGGATAGTTCCAGAAGTGAGCGCTAATTTCAGTTGAGATAATATCATTTTTCTTAATTTTTTGATTTGAAGTAAACTGAGAGGGTACACAATTATTTGGATTATCCATTGGGGTAATTCCAAAGAAATTAATAACTTTATTCCCTCCTAAAGGAATATATGCGCTTTGAGTTGAATGAGAAAGTTCATGTTGTGTTATCCCAGGTTGAATATTATTAACCATCGAAGAAATCCCATTATCAGTCATGGCCGCTCCAATTTTAATCCAGGAAAGTTCTTCCTCACTCTTAATTAATCTCATGGAGATATAATTTTTATTCATATCTGATATTTGTAGGGTTGCGTTCCTTATAAGATTGTACATATTAATGGTCAATCTTCCAACTACACCAAGCGTTGATGTTGTTTTTGGTATAGTAGAAACTATATTAGATATGATTTTATTTGATAGGCTTCTTTCCCCCCAAATAACCTCAACATTTTTATGGACAAGGATTTCAGCCATTGGAAGATGATTATAATGTTCAATATATAACTTTAATTTTTCACCGCGTCCGATATGTAATAAAGCTTCTTGCGTGACTGGCCATCCTGTTAACCATTGTATAGCAGATCCAGAATTTCCTGCTTCGTATATAATTGCATCAGAAATTTCATCCGTACCATTTTTTAACATGGCGCTTTCGAACAAGATTCGTCTATTTTCATACTCTGTTGATGAAAATTCTGGATAGTCACTATTTAAGAGTTGAAGTTCTCTTTCTCCAATTTTATTTAAATAGTTAATATTGTTCATGTATTTCTATGTTTCTTTTTAAGATAATCCATACAAGGTTTTACCCGCTACAGGAAGAGTTGCTCTCATAATTCTACCGTTCATGGAATCTGTGATATATAATGTCTTTTTATCTGGTCCACCAAAGGCTGTATTAGTCATTAAGCTGTGCCCTTCTGTATAAATTAGATGAGTTGGCAAACAGTTGCTATCAAACCTCCAAACACCAACGCCAAGATGGTTAACAATCATTCCATCTTCTGAATCCATCTCAAGGCCGTCAGGACCCGCATGCCCACCTGACAATTGAATGGCTACACCACTTTTACTAACGCTATTATCTGCCATAAGAGGTAAACGCCATATTTGTTGCGATCTTGTAATCGCAACGTAAACTTGGTTTTCAGCATTATTAACTGTAATTCCATTTGGACTTGGAGCGTTTGTTACTAGTTTATGCAGTTGTCCATCTTTTGTTAATCTAAAAACTCTACCAGTTGGATCAATTATTCCTGTTTGACCTTGATCGGTAAAATACAAATCTCCATTTGATGTAAAATGAAGATCATTTAAACCCTTAAACCCCTCTGAATACATTGTGTCTATCAGAGGTTCTATTTTTCCAGAATTAACATCCAATTTCATTAGACCTTGTTTATAGCAAGCAATATAAGCTGACCCATCTTTATGAAACTTTAGACCATTTGGCCAACCGTCATACTCACAAACAATATCCCATTCTCCGTCAGGCGTTATTTTAAAAACTCTACCAAAAGGGATGTCAGTAACATATAAATTACCTTTTCTATCAAATGAAGGGCCTTCAAGGAATTGGTTTACCGTTGCACCTTGTCTGTTTGGGTTCGACCAAGCTGTCTGTGTTGTATTTCTGTATTTTTCTGGTAATTCTGTAAATATCTCAGCTTTTATTAGTTCGGGTTGTTTGAAAGGGTTCAGCATTGGATCTCCTAGGCATTTATGTTATTAATTACTGTATATAATATACACTTTTTTGTATAACTATCATTAATTAATTATATGTAAAATGTTTTTATATGTTTTCAGTTTATATTTTAATATTTTATAATTGTAAATTTACGGTTAAATATTATTTTAAATTCATATTTAGAGGAATAATTTAAATGAATGAAGGATTAAAAGAAGAATCTTTAATACCGGCAATAGAGATTGATCATATAGGTCACGCTGTTCCAAATCTTGAAATTGCTATAAACAGCTATCAACGTATATTTGGAATGGTATCTTCGGAGATTAAAGTTGTTGAACAGCAAGGGATTAGAATTGCATATTTATCTTTGGGAAATGTCAAAATAGAGCTTATGGAGCCATTAAACGATAAATCTCCAATAAACAAATTTCTTGCAAGGAACCCTAAAGGAGGCATTCATCATTATTGCATAGTTACGAATGATATTAACTCTTCTTATGATAAATCGGTTTCTAATCAATTAAATATACTAAATAAGCCAACAGAAGGACATCATGGAAGAAATTTATACTTTATTCATCCATCTGAGACAAATGGAGCCTTGATTGAAGTTGAAGAGCCTGCTAAAAAATGATAAACATATTTTGGATGAATTTATTAAAATTATACAATTAACATAAACACTAAAGGAAATGAAATGACGAAAGCTGGCGGAGAATATAAAGAAATATTATTTGAAATTAAAAATAAAGTTGCATGGATATCCATTAATAGACCAGAAGTAAGGAATGCTTTTAGAGAACAAACATTAGATGAAATGCGTGATGCAGTTCTGTCTACAAGAAACGATCCGTCAATTGTTTGTGTTGTTATTCGTGGAGCAGGTGATAAAGCTTTCTCTGCAGGTGGAGACTTCCATGCAATGATGAGAATCGATTGGCAAAATGCAGCACACTGGAATGACCGTATGTTACACTTAGCAATGGCTTGTAGAGGAATACCAATTCCTGTTGTTGCGATGGTACATGGATATTGCATGGGTGGTGGCCATGAATTAGCTTTATGGTGTGATTTAGTAATTGCGGCTGATGATGCAGTATTTGGACAAAGTGGTGCAGTTGTAGGTGCTTGCCCAACTGTAGGAGCAACACAATACTTGCCGCAGCTTATTGGATCAAGATTAGCAAAAGAGATGATTTTTATGGCCAGAAGATTTACAGCTCAAGAAGCTGTTAATATTGGTTTAATCAATAGAGTTGTTCCTAAAGCAGATTTAGAGTCAGAAACACAAAAATGGTGTGAAGGCATGATCGAAAGAAGTGGACAAACTATTAGAATGGTTAAAAAGTCATTAAATCATGATTCAGATGCATTGTATGCTTCATGGCAGCATGGAATGGAATTACTTGCACATGTTTGGGGTACTGATGAATGCATGGAAGGTATGAATGCATTTTTAGAAAAAAGAAAACCAGATTTCCAAAAATTCCGTGAAATGAATAAAGAGAATGTTGAAAACTATCTAGATGGTATCGACAATAATGAAAATGAGAGACCAGCAAAATAGAAAGACTGTTAGTATGAAAAATAATAGGACGGGCCCCTTATCTGGAATAAAGGTTCTTGATTTAAGCAGAATTTTAGCAGGACCATATTGTACTATGAATTTAGGAGATATGGGTGCTGAGGTTATTAAAGTTGAGCAGCCTGGAAAAGGTGATGATACACGATCATGGGGGCCTCCTTTTGCTGGGAGTGAAGCGGCTTATTTTTTAGGTATTAACAGGAACAAGAAAAGCATAACACTGGATTTAAAGTCAAAAGAAGGGCAAGAGATTTTAAAAAAACTTCTAACCCAATCTGATGTGTTAATAGAGAATTTTAAATTTGGAACATTAGAAAAATTTGGAATTACAAAAGAATGGAGAGAGAAAGAAGCTCCGCAACTGGTCCATTGTCAGATTACAGGATACGGAGGCAGGGGGCCAAGAGGATCAAGACCTGGTTACGATTTTCTTTTGCAAGCAGAAAGTGGTTTGATGAGTATAACTGGGGATCAAAATGGAGCTCCGACTAAGGTGGGTGTAGCTCTTGTTGATGTTTGTACTGGAATGAATGCAACTATTGGAATATTGGGTGCACTTAATGCAAGAAATGATACTGGGAAAGGTCAAAAAGTTGAAACCAGTCTTTATGCAACAAGCATCTCTATGTTAATTAATGTAGCTGCAAACAATTTAGTTAGCGGAAAACCTGCACGAAGATTTGGTAACGGTCACCCAAATATTGTTCCTTATAGAACATTTGAGGCCTTGGATGGCAGTATAGCTGTCGCTGTTGGTAATGATACTCAATTTGCTAGACTATCTATTTGTTTAGGTAAACCTGAATGGGCACAAGACGATAGGTTTATTAAGAATTCTGATAGAGTTGTAAATAGAGATATTATTGATCAAGAAATACAGAACATCATTGGAACAAAAACTGCTGAGGAGTGGATTAAGAAGTTATTAGAATCTGATATACCTGCAAGCATGGTTAATACAGTAGAGAATGCTTTAAAAGATGAACAGACGTTAGCAAACGATATGGTTGTTGAGATTGAACATCCTGTTGCTGGGACTTTAAAAATGCTGGGTGTTCCATATAAATTTTCAGACACGCCAGCTACAGTAGATCTTGCTCCACCTCTTTTAGGTGCGGATACAAAAGAAATACTAGAAAGTATTGGTATAGATGACGATACTTTAGATGATTATAAAAATCGAGGAATTGTTTGACATAATTTAGCAGGAAGTGGAAAAAATTTGTGAACGATAATTTTGAAATATCTAAAAAAACTAAAATTGCAACATTAGAAAGTGCAATTGCAGATAATATTAATTCAGGGAGCGTTATATTCTTAGGTGGCTTTGGTCATGCAATCCCGTTTTATAGTTCACATGAGATAATAAGGCAAAATATAAAAGATCTGACAATTTGTCGATCAGGTGCTGATATTCTATTTGACCAAATGATAGCATCAGGGATTGTTAGCAAGGTAATATTTGGATATATAGGTAATCCAGGAGTCGGATTATCTCATTCTTTTCGAAAAGCAGTAAAGAATCATAAAATATTATTAGAAGAATGGACCAATTATTCATTAATTCTTAGATTACATGCTGGACGTATGGGTTTGCCATTCATTCCATCTAAAATTCTACAAATTGGTGATATGCCCGATAATATTAAATATATGAAAACCATTAAATGCCCATATACGGATATAAATATGTCTGCAATCCCAGCGCTTGTTCCAGATGTTGCTGTTATTCACGCTCAACAAGCGGATGAGTTTGGTAATATTCAAATGTGGGGAGTTGATGGAGATACAATTGAAGGTGCTTTGGCGTCAAATAAAATTATAGTTAGTGTTGAAAGGATTGTAGATAATTCTGAGATCAAAAAATTCCCAGATCGGACTGTAATTCCAGCGCATAGAGTAAGCGCTGTTGTGGAGCTGCCATGGGGAGCATATCCTTCTTACGTAACAGATTTTTACTCAAGAGATGATAAACATTACATTGAATATGACAAAATTAGCAGAGATCCAGATCTTTTAAATGGTTATATTGATAAGTGGATAAGAAGCATCGAATCAATAGAGGAATATAAGAAATTAATAGGCATGAAAAAACTTAAAGAATTACAAAATGGTATTTGCGGGTTAAAATCTAATGATGAATGATTGTAAAATATTATCTCAAAATGCAAGAATTGCAGTCCTCGCTGCAAGAGACTTACAAGATGAGAAATCTTGTTTTGTAGGCATAGGAATTCCTTCGGACGCAGCTTGTTTAGCAAAATTATCCCACGCACCAAATTTAAGTTTGATTTATGAATCGGGCGTTATAGGGACGTTACCTCACTCACCTGCGATGTCAACTGGCAGCCCTTCAATAGCACATAATTCTGATATGATTACAGACAGCTTTACAGTGTTTGGAGAATTACAAGCTGGGAGAATTGACATTGGTTTGTTGTCAGCGGCTCAGGTAGATACTTTTGGTAATTTAAATTCAACTGTTATAGGACCCTATGAGAATCCAAAGATAAGAATGGTAGGATCAGGTGGTGCACATGATATTGCATGTTTGGTTCCTGAATTAATTATATTAATGCCTCATGATAGTCGGAGATTCGTAAATGATGTCGATTTTATAACGAGCCCAGGTGCAAATAAAGAATTTAACGAAACAAGATTAAAAAATAAACTAGGATCAGGGCCTGTGTCTTTAATAACAGACAGAGCAAGATTTTATATGTCAAAAGATGGTTGGAAGCTTGATGCTCCATTAGCTGGTTATTCATACGACGAAGCAACAGAAGATCTGCCATGGGATGTAGGTAAGGGAATAAATAACAGTATCACTATTAGTGATGATTTGTTCAATGCAATTAGATATTTACCATACCTAGAATCTAAAAATTAATTTATTTTTATGATATTACTTCAATAATTGCTTTTTTTGTAACATCTACAATCTTATCAATTTCTTTCTTTGATGCGCATAATGGAGGTGCAAACCCTATTATATCCCCTTCTGGCATTGCTCTCGCCAAGACACCATAGTTTTTCATAGCTTTTATTATATCCGCCGCTATTAATCCTGGCTTACTATAAAATTTTCTTTCTTTTTTTTCTTTTACAATTTCTACTGCGGCAAGCATTCCAGCCCCCCTTACATCACCAATTTTTTCATGAGAGGATAGCGCTCCTAATAATCTTTCATTTAGATACTTCCCAGTCTCTGATGCATTATTAATAAGATCTAATTTATCCAATAATTTCAGATTAGCAACACCGGCTGCACATGATATGGGATGGCCTGAGTATGTTGACCCATGGTTTAGAGATGCATATTGATCTGTACCTTTTTTTATAACATCCCATACTTTATTAGAAATTATCGATCCAGATAAAGGCGCATATGCTGAAGTAAGACCTTTGGCTATTGTGATAAAATCAGGTACTATATTATAATGATCTGATCCAAACATTGATCCAAGTCTTCCAAAACCAGTTACGACTTCATCTGCTATTAGCATGATGTCGTATCTTTTTAAAATTACTGATATTTCTTCCCAATATTTATTGGGTGGAGGAACAATACCTCCATTACCCATAATTGGTTCGGCAATAAAAGCTGCAATAGTATCGGGCTCTTGTGATAAAATAAGTTTTTCCAATTGATCGGAGCAATACTTACTATATTGTTCTTCTGTCTGATCAAGGTTTGTTCGGTGGTAATAAAAAGCCTGCTCTGTATGCAAAACACGATCAATTGGTAAATCAAAATTCACATGATAATTTTTTAATCCAGTCAAACTTCCAGATAGAATACCGGCACCATGATATCCTCTCATTCTAGAGATAATTTTTTTCTTTTTAGTTTTTCCTATTATATTATTATAATACCACACTAATTTGACATTAAGCTCGTTTGCATCAGATCCTGTTAGACCAAAGAAAATTTTACTCATATTTTTTGGAGATCTATCCAATACCATTTCTGATAACTCAATAGAGGCTTCGGTGCTATGACCTAAATAAGAATGATAATATGATAACTTGTGCGCTTGCTTGGATATAGCATCTGCAACTTCTGTTCGTCCGTAACCAATATTTACGCAATATAGACCAGCAAAAGCATCTAAATATTCATTATTTTCAATATCTTTTATATAAGACCCATAACCGCTATGCATAATTTTTTGAGGTAATTCTCCTCTTTCAAATTTTTCAAGATCAGTCATTGGATGAATAAAATTATCACGATCCGACTTTTTTAAATTTTTATTTTCTATCATAATAATCCTATTAAATTATAAAAATATTTAACAAAAGCATTGTTTATTGAATATAGTATTACTATATACTTATGCAATAATAATCATCAGAAAGGAAATTAAAATGTCTTTATACCAAAAACTCACAAAAGTCATGACTGATCGGGATGTCGAGAGTTATGCTGCGCTTTTTCACGAAGATGCAGAGATTATATTTCATAAATCAGGCAGCAAATTCACAAAAAGTGAATGGACTACTATGGTCGTTGATATGATGGGGAACCCAAAGTTCTTTAACGATCTATCTCGTTCTCGTTGTGTTTATGAGAATGATGACATCTTGGTTTCACATGAATTCATGTCTTACCCTGACGATACTAAAGAAGCAGTTATGTTGGTTGCTATGAAAAAAGATGGACAAATAATACGCATGGAAACTGGCGCAACTCCTCTTTAATAATATAATAGTAGTTACGTGACAGTAAGTTCAGGGGATTAGGGATATATTTTTACAAGTTTTAAATTTTAAAAAACACATAATTTAAAAAACTTATAACTTACTAATCACGCAACTATATTTAATACGTTTCTAATTCTCGCTTGGATCATTAACTATCCTAAGTTGGCAAAAATAATTTGAATTTCTTGATTTGTTAAATAAGATTATATCAATCTATGGAAAAGCATGACATTTACATTAATAGGCGAAGCTCTTGTTATGAGAGAAATCTAAAATTTTGAATAGAAACCAGTATATTTAGCTAATTAACTAAATTCCTTTTCCTTCGCCATGAACATGTTTTTCAATGGTCCTTGATGGCTTTCCGCCTTTAATATTTTTGCCTATTGGAGACCAGGTACAAACATTTGTTGTTTGGGTCCAGATAGTTTTTGCTTCTCCAGGAACAAAAAACTCAACGAAATGACATTCTTTGTCATTTGTATAAAACCAATGATTTTCATTTTCAAAATTATACAAAATATCTAAGGCTTTTAATTCACATTCAACTCCATCTAAAACAGCAATTATTTCACCAGATACAATAAGTTGATAGTGTTCGCCACCAGTATGATAATGCTCAGGGCACGATGTATTTTTTGGATAGATAATAAGTTCACCTTTAACACCATCAGTATTAATTAAGCTTTCTGAAAGCATATAAACTCTTGTCCTATCATCGTGCTCAGATTTTAATACAGGCTCTTCACCCCAATCAACAATCTGCATATTTGATAAATTTTTTTCTTTTATGCGAGGATCAAACCTATGAAAATCTTGAATTACTGTATGTATAATTACTGAGTTTTGATTTGAATATATTTTTATTTCTTGTTCAGTAGAGAGAAATATTATTTGAGACCTATCCAGCTCACTATCCTTAACAGAAATATTACCATCTATAATTTGAATCCAGGATACTTCATCAGCCTCATTCTTGATTGTATGTGTGACATCACTATTTATTTTTATATAATTGATCTGCAGTCTTTCATCCTGTAAAGAATTTTTTGATAATAATTCACGGAACTCTATTCCTGGAGAAAGTTTGATAATTTTTGTGTCATTAAACTTATTTATTAGGGGCATAACGGTGATCCGAATTTTAATTAATTTCGTTTTATTTTATAGATTTATAAAACAAAGTAAACTACCTTAGTATATAAATTAATATCAAACTATTTTATATAATGAAATTTTTGCGGGGAATGTAATGAGTATTTTTGATTTAGATTTAACAGATAGTCAAATAATGATGAGGGATGTATGTCGCAAATTTGTAGATAATACGATTGCACCTTTTTTAAAAGATAACTGGGAAGTTGAATGGCAAATGTCTCCGGAAGATAGAATGCCTTCTCATATTCTTGAAGAATCGGATAAAATTGGAATTAGAACTCTTGGTGTTCCTGAAGAATATGGAGGAACTCCATTAGAAAAAAACCAAGAAGTAAGAACATTTGCAATTATATCAGAAGAGATTGCAAGAGGTGACTCTGGGCTTGCTGATAAGCTAGTACAAAATTGGAAGGTTTCTGTTCTATTAAGGGAATTAGCTAACAAAGATCATCAAAAAAAATGGTTTGAGAAACTAATGTCAGACCCAAGTTTTTTATTTGCACACGCCTTAACAGAGCCAAAAGGTGCATCTGACAGATGGCTTGGATATAATGCTCCTGAAGCTGCTATGGATACAAAAGCTGTTAAAGTAGATGGTGGATGGGTCATAAATGGAAGAAAACATTACATAAGTAATGGTTATGATGCTGGGTTATATGTAATTTATGCAAATACATCACCCGGTCTTGGTATGATGCAAGGTACTTCTTCTTTTATTGTGCCAAGGGATACTGAAGGCTTTAGAGTTGCAAGGTGCAATGAAACTGTTGGTTGTAGGTTTATGAATAATGGTGAGTTAGAGCTTATAGATTGTTTTGTTCCTGATGAGAATCTTCTTTGTGAGGGAACTGCATTAAACAAAGCTGGTATTTATTTTAGACCAGGAAAAATTATCCAAGCTGCTAAGAATCTTGGAGTGGGACAATCAGCTTTGGAAAAAACAGCAGAATATGTACAAACCTATAGTAGAGGCGGTAAGTTGCTTATAAAGCACCAAGTTGTTGCTAGTCGTTTAGCAGATATGGCTACAAAGGTTACAGCAGTAAGAAGTTTAGTGATGAAGGCAGCGCAGGCTGTTGATATGAAAAGTGAAGATGCTGAAGCGCTATGCAATATGTCAAAGGTTTTTGCATCTCAAGAAATATTGCATGTATGTCAAAATGCAATGGAATTGCATGGCGGTATGGGCGCCATGTTGGATGTTGGCATAGAAAAGTTAATGAGAGATGCAAGTATTTTTCTGCATATGGATGCAACTGTAGATATATCTCATTTTAAAATAGTTAAAGCACTTTGGCCTGAAAATGCTGGTATTTACGCAGGGCCAGAGAATTAAGAAATATTATTAAAATATGATTTGATACCATATTATATAGAAAGGTAATAATTATGATTACATCTACTCAAAAATTTGTAGTACACGCATGGAGTTTTTTATTTAATCATGAAGTTAGTCCACTTCGTCATATTCCAGATGTGGCGATCCGACACTATGTTCTTCAGGTTTTAGGTATTATGTGGGCTGTTAGTTTTTCAATAGCAATAGGAAGTTACACTTTTATGGCTATTAGTATAGTTGGACATACTGTTTTAATAGCAGCTGCTGCAATTACTGTTGCAACTTGGACAACCGCTTCAATGAAACCTAAATTATTTATCCGTAGTACTGGTCAGAAAAATGATAATGATGATAATTGAATAATAGTTAGATTATTGTAAATGACATTTAGACCTATAAAATCAGAAACTTTAGCAAAACCAACAATGGAGGGTGCTGGTGTATCTTTGCACAGAGCATTTGGGTTCCATGAACCTGAGATGTTTGATCCTTTTTTGTTATTTGATGACTTTAGAAACGATGATCCAGATTCTTATGTAAAAGGTTTTCCTTGGCACCCGCACAGAGGCATAGAAACAATTACTTATGTGCTCGCTGGTGATGTAACACATCAAGATAGCCTTGGAAATAAAGGGTTATTATCTGCTGGAGATATACAATGGATGACTGCAGGTTCTGGTATATTGCATCAGGAAATGCCAAAAGGTAATTCGTCAGGTCAGATGCACGGTTTTCAATTGTGGGCTAATCTACCTTCTTCTTTAAAAATGACGGAACCAAGATATCAAGATGTGAAGGGAAAAGAGATACCTGAGGTTATTGATGATGACGGAACCAGTGTAAAAATTATTATTGGTGAATTTTGGGGCAAAAGAGGCCCTGTAGATGGAATTGCAGCGGATCCTCAATATTTGGATATTTATGTCCCTCCTAATAGAGAGAAAACATTTTCTATTGATGCTTACAGGAATGCTTTTGCTTATATATATGACGGATCATGTTCTTTTAAAGATGCCTCTACCCCAGTTGGCATTAAAGTTGAAAAAGAAGTGAATGGTCAGGAATTTAATATAAGAGATATGTCGGGAAATAGGACCCTAGTTCACTTTGATAAAGGTGATGAAATAAAAGTCATTACGCGAGAAAAAGGTGTAAAGTTTCTTCTGGTTACAGGAAAACCAATACAAGAACCTGTAGCATGGCATGGACCAATTGTTATGAATACCAGGCAGGAGCTGGTCACAGCTATTAATGAATTAAATTCTGGTAATTTTATAAAATAATTTTTTTAATCTATTCTCGTATAAATTCATTCATCAGATCATCGTCAAATTTATATGTTAGAGCACCTTCTTGCTCTCCACATCTGTATAACACTTCATCGTCAGAATTTTCTGGTATACAACTTCTTTGTGTAACATCAAAATCCTCAGTACTTGCGAAGCTTCTATAGCCACTCTCACTGCATGCATCTAATATTTCATCTCGGCCAGTCCATTCCTTAATTTGATTGTAAGCCCATTGTTTTTGAGCTTGAACTAATTGCAGTCTTTCATACATGAATCCACCATCATCTTCACCGGTTCCATGAAATCCATGAACTGCAGTTTTGCCGCACTCATTTATCATTACAGGGCTTCCTGAAACATTGAAAACCATAGGAGGATTATCAATACCATCGGCTTTAACATACTGATGCACGCACTCTAAACCTTTAGCACCTACAACTGGCCATATAAGTTTATGCGGTGAGGACCGTCTGGTATTTCTATTCCTTGGATCGCCCACATGAACATGTACAGCATCTGCGCCAAGTTTTGGTAGTGAATTTGCCAGGGGGATTGGATCAATTTTGACATCACGATTACACTGATCACAATCTCTATCGATATGGGCAATAGCAATATCGTATCCAAAAGTCTCTGTCATTCTAAATTCTACATCAATAACTTTTCCAATTCGAATTTTCCCTTTTTTACCATAATCAGTTCCATCACAAACAAACATATTATTTTTATAGCGTTTCCAGTCGTCAGCTTTTTTTTCACAATCACCTCCACAACAAGGAGCAGTTTTTCTTGGGTTACCAAAAATATGAGCTTGGGTTATAATAATATCATCTTCTATAAAGGTTACATCACTTCCTAATGGGTCGCTGCTACTTCCATAACATAATCTCGCTACCGCACTATATTTGTTAGATTCATCCAAGGCACCACAATCACCTTTACATTCTAGGACTCTGGGTTCTGAATATGATTCACTACTAAAAAAAATAAATAATAAAATTACTAAGCTATATTTTAAAATAATTCTCATAGTATATTTCTTTATTTAATATTGTTTTCAAATAAATATTTTTTACCAGTCTAATGATTCTTTCAAGAATAGTTCTTCAATATCAGGTTTCTTTGATATTAATTCTTGTTCAAATAGATATTTTAGTAATGTGCCTACATTATTCATATTTGATTTATTAAGGCCAAATGGAAATGGATCATCATTAAATATGCTCATAATTTCAGGCCAATTTCGACTTCCCCATGGTATTAATGTAGATCCAATTTTTCTTTGCAGAGCAATTTTTTTACTGTAGCTATAAGCTTCAAATATTGCAGGAGCGACATTTTTGATTTTTTCATAAGTATCCTTATGGATAACAACACAGTGATTTATTGGATAAATACCTGTACGCAGATAATAGTTTTTTTCGGTTTCTTGTACGTTATTCAACAAAGGTCTCAGCTTGCGTTCATTTAATGGTTTTTTAAGATCATTAGGTCTTGGATCAATATAAACATCAAGTTCATTGTTTAATAACATTTCTTCTGGATCTTTATCGAGAAGGCTTAAATTAGCTCTTTCGGGAGCTGGAAATCTTTGTATTTTATTGGCATACCAATCTATATCACTCCAGTGAACTCCGTATTCATCTAAAAGCGTTCCTCTTAACCAAACCGCAGCCGTCATGGAATAATCTCTTATTCCCACCTTTAGTCCCTTTAATTGTGACGGTTCTGTGATATCACTTTCTTTTTTGACCCACATGATACCATGGCGAAATGCTCTGTTAACAAAAACAGGAATTGCTACCATATTATTTATATTCTTATCTCTCATCATTGTAAAATTTGAGAGAGAAAATTCTGAAACTTCAAATGATTCAAAGTTTAGTATTTTTGCATATACCATAAGAAGATCGGAAGGTATGTAAGTACAATCTATCCCTTGCCATGTTCCTGAAACTTGTAAGGTAAATTCATAATCTCCACCTAATATGCTTAATTTTGGGTTATTTTGCACACATTAATCCTTTTAATTGATGTGTTATTCTAACATATATTTTTTAAAATCAAATAGGTATTAGTTTATGTGTTAATTTTGATGATTATAATTATAATAGTTATTTAGTATGTTAAATTTAAACATTTATATTGATAATTATTGCGAAAGAATTGATCCGGGACTTCTGGGTGAACCTCTTAATGCTATTTCGAATATTACTTTTTTTATAGCAGCTTATTATTTAAGTAAATCCTTAGCATTGCAAGAAAGAGAAGTTAATGAAGTTGACATGCAAAGTCGTTATTTAATAAATCTCGTTTGGTTTATTGGTTTTGGAAGTTTAACCTTTCATGTTTTTGCAACTATATGGTCAGGAATACTGGATATTTTCCCAATCGCGTTATTAATACTATGCTATTCTTATTTCTCTTTAAGGAGATTTTTTTTAATAAATAAATATATTTCATACCTAGCACCTCTTGTAATTATTTTTATAACTCTAATTTTAAGTAAAATTGGAAATGTTACTAATTCTGCATATTTTGCCGCATTGAGTGGTATAATATTAATTGGATTCATCTCTCTATTTTATCGTCAAAAGAAAATTTTATTTGGTATGCTGCTCGCAGCTTTTATTTTTTCTATTTCACTAACGCTAAGAATATTTGATGAGATATTATGTTCAAACATTGTTATTGGAACACATTGGATGTGGCACATTTTAAATTCATTAACATTATATATAATTATTAGAATTTTTATTGAAAAAAAACTAAATAAATAAAAGTATAAATTTTAATAATACTGTCCAATTAAATCAGCCATCAATCACCCTCATTATATATTTTTATGTTCAAATAATGTAAGTCAACAAGAAGAGTATCGTAACTTTTTTGTGATATAAATTTAATTGTATTTTTTGTATTAATAGGTTTTGCTGTCGGTGTATTTGGAAGTAAAATAACCATTACGATTAATACAGTAAATATATTTTTAATAAATTGAAATAATGAATTCATTGGTTTTTCTTTATAAGAGATTAATTGTAAATTTTTTCATTTTAAGTCCAAGATCAACATCCTGGTTTATCTAAGTATTTCATATTTTTTATCTAAATTAAAATATAAATAACGTATATTAGGCATGCGTTATTTGCATGGATATTTATATATACCCATGTTTATTCGGGTAGTTTATTATGTAATTAGTCTTTTGATGCCAAGGGGGGTGTTCTTATTTTGATCGAAGCAAGATTGCAGAAGATCCATAGTGATGGTAATCTTTTTTATGGCATTTAACATATTTTGGATATTAATAGATAAGCTCGGAAGCAAAGGTTTAGTCTTTGCTATGGTAATGTCGTGTACATGGTTAATCGCTATATTAAAATCAGGATATTCACTAACTTTTATTGTGATATGTTATATAATTTGCGTCTGTTGTGTATACGTATATATTATGAAAAATATTTTTGACAAAAAAGTTGATTTATATGGCTCTTCGACAGATAAAGATGGGAAGTATTTAAACTCTAAATACGATTATTCTTTAATATTTGGTCTAGCCACTCCCGTTATCTGGTTCTTATTGAGATGATGTATAGAATTAGGTATTCCAGAAAAATGGATCAGTAGTTAAGCTTTGATATTTACACAGTTAAAGTGATGCATAGAGATAAAGTACTCTAAAAACTGATTGGGTAACAAAAACTCTATCATCGTGTTATTGATTTAAGGCCCTACACATTACTATTCTAGAGAAACTAACGGCCTCGTGCAGAACCACGTGTTGTAGGTTTGTTGCTAAAGTTTTTTTGATAATTTTTTTGAGAAAATTTTTTATTCTGCTGGTAAGGGGCAGCTCCTTTAAATTTAGTCTCTTTTTTTTCTTCTACTTTTTTTTCTTCTACTTTTTTTTCTTCAATCTCGTTATTGTCAGGCATTTATTCGTTCCTTTTATAAATTATAGAGATTACTTTAAAGTCAATCTTCAGTATTTTCATCGCAAGAAATATCCAAATAATACTCAAATTCTAGAGTTGAATGAGTAATATTAAATTTATTTTTTAGTTTAGATTTTATTTCATCCTTAATCACTTTTACTTCTTTTAATTCACTAACCATCATAACTACATGAGCTTCTAAAGCAATTCTATTCTCATCTAAATTCCAAACATGCAGATGGTGTATATTCTCTACACCGCTAACTTCATTCATGCACAATTTGATATCTTCCAAAGATAAACCTATTGGAGTGCCTTCCATCAAAAGATGTATTGTTTTAGGTAGCATTGTGATGCCTTGCCATAAAACAAAAGCTGAAATCATAAATGTTAAAACTGTATCAGTCCAATACCATTCAAAAAGAATAATTAATACCCCTGCAATAATAACACTTACAGACGATAAGGCATCTGAGAGATTATGTAGAAATGCAGCTCTCATATTCATATTATTTTTTGAAATTCTATGTGTAATCATTGCTGTAAAAACATCAATAATCAAAGCTATCCCTGCAACTAATATTATAATCCACCCTGTTACCTGTTGAGGATTTGCTAATCTTATTACGCCTTCATAGGCTATATAAAGCCCAATAACAATTAAGAGGGTTAGATTAATTAAGGCTGCTATAGTATCCGCTCTTTGATAACCAAAAGTTTTTAATGTATCTGGAGGTCTGCGGCTCACTGTTCTAGCAAATAATGCAATACACAGAGAAGCTGCGTCACTGAAATTATGTAAAGCATCGGCTATAAGGGATAAACTTCCTGAAATAATACCGCCAATAATTTGACTTACAGATAACAATACATTGAGAATAATCGCTACAAACAAGTTACGGTCTGAATCCTTAGAATGATGGTTATGTCCGTGATGAAGGTCCATAAAAACCTCTTAAAAATTATTAAAAAAATAAATCTAAAACGAAAAGTATTGAATAATATTATAATATATTAATATTATAATATTAGTTTAATTTATTGTTAATCACCTCGAATAAGATATATAGGTATTATAATTGTGATAAAGCTTTCTTTATGAAGAATCTATTAAAAGTAATCGACTTAATTGGACCATGGAAATCAACAATTATTGGGACCATAGTGATTATAATTGCTATTAAAGCAATAATGAATTTTCTTTCTTTTGCTGAGTTTAGCCGCGTAGAATTTGAGTGGACGGTCCGCCCTGATTTGAACGATGATTCTGGCAGCAGTTATGATGATTATAGAAATATGCGCCGGATTGACAATGAGATATATAAATACAGTTTATTGAATTATTCTAACCCTCAATACTATAGTTACAATAAAACAATAAAATCAATAATCGTATTTGAAGTCATTGATTGTGATGTTTTGAGCGTTAGACCTTTATCTTTTGAACTTTACGCAGAATCTATGGGAGAAGGAGAATTATTAAATACGAGGAATCCCTCTGTTAAGCCAACCCTAATTACTTTAGATATGAATGAATATAGTATTATGAAAGGATTATGCGATCTTAGCCCTAAAGAGTTTGAGATTTTAAAAAATGATAAAGTCTAGAACTTTGAAAAAGAAACTTTACGAGACAACTTAACAAATCATTATATGCCCCAAAAATAATAGACAGATTTCATAATTGTGGTAGAACTCTCTTTATGGAAAAAATATTAGCCACCATTCATTTGTTCCGCTACTTTTTCTCTCACAGAAGAATTAGGAAAGATTGGGTTATAATCGATGGGTAATATGCAAAAACATAATAGCACTGCAATCCTTTTATTCTTAGTTATAGGGATTATAATTTCTCCATTTTTCTTTGTAGTGTACTATTTGGTTACAATCTTTATAACAACAATAATTGTAAATTATGTAGTTAAGTATTTTGCTCATCAGAGAGATTTATATTATCAAATTGATCCTTATGAGCGCACAGAAGAGGATACTGTATTATACAAGCTTAATTCACAGAAATTTAATTACGGTAAATATCTTATCCCAGCTACTGGAATCTTGCCGTATCTAGCGTATCTTTTTGATCCAATTTTATCATTGATGGTATATTCTGTTTTAATAGGTCTTTGTTCTTTATATTGCTTTTCTTCTTATAAAATCTATGAGAAGCAATTAAAATAGATACATTAATATCTTTAGTCTCTTTGGTTTATAAATACTAAAAATAGAAAATTTTCTCTTTTAAATAATGAAGTTAGAAATATATATTAATA
>MEHZ011546976.1_pt1 | contig 61949 bp, 55 predicted proteins | sample 897221 | NCBI WGS metagenome assembly MEHZ01 (sample SAMN05514161, study PRJNA337945) | marine metagenome | isolation source: marine surface water | place: Arctic Ocean | collected 2007-12-13 | reverse complement strand
CTATCAGAAAAAATAAAATCTGCAGTACAAGCACCAGAAGACCCACCGCAACCTATCACTGTAATAGATTGACAGACTGTGTCACAGATTTGCCCCTGAACATTGTAAGCATACATGCATACGGTATACAAACCATTCAACGAATAAGTGTGACTTACATTAACTCCTTGTATACCTTGAGTTGCATCTCCAAAGTCCCAGAAATATGAATCTGCTCCACTCCCACTAAATTCAACAGTACAAGTACTATCAGAAAAAATAAAATCTGCAGTACAAGCACCAGAAGACCCACCGCAACCTATCACTGTAATAGATTGACAAACAGTGTCGCAGATGACTCCTTGAATATCGTATGCATAAAGACAGACTTCATAGGTGCCATCTATCGCATATGTATGTATCGTATTCGCTCCTAAATTACCGCTACCGTCACCAAAACTCCACTCATAACTGTCAGCGCCATATGCGAAAAATTCAGGGCTACAATTGTTTCCGCCTATTTGGAAACCAGCTTGACATGAAGATGACGTACCACAAGGGCCAAGTGTCCATGAGGTTACTCCATGAAAATTTAATGCAACACAGCTATTGTCGTATGTAATATTGTCACAGCCACAAACTGGATCAAATACCTGAAAGCAGATAGTATTGGGATTAATAAGGCTTGAGTCAATACATGTGCTTTGTGCGATCGTGTATTGACTAAAGCATGACCCAATTGTTAAAAGAAAAAGGATTTTGAGAGTTTTCATAAAAGTGAGTTTAATTGTTTTTAAGTAGAAACGAAGGTCGATGAATTAAGGGGGGGGCATATAATGTTATATTAAAAACAGCGTATCCCAAAAAGGCCAAGACATAAATGTTTTTTTCATTACTTTCAAACGCTATTTCTTATTTATATTCTAATCAGTATTCCCTTAGTTATTAAAGTTTATCAAAAGAACCATTTAAAAGACATAAATCAAAAATAAAGTACGGTTATAAAGAGTGTTTTTTCGTCTATTTTGCTTAATTCATGAGAGGATACATAAATAAAGCTTAATCTATAGAGCTTATAAATTCTTAATATAATATTGATTCCAAAACCAAATAGCAACCCTAAGATATCTGAATCCATTCGCCTTTGCTTAGCAAAACTCCGATGTGTTTTATTTTCGGTATTTTTATCAACCTAATTTTTAATTAAAAAACGATTATGAAGAATATTTTAGTGGCGCTTTCGCTATTTGTAGGCTTTTTTGTCCACGCGGACGAAGGCATGTGGTTCCTTATGTTTCTGGACCGGTTGAATCAAAGAGATATGGAAAAAATGGGCCTTCAGCTCACATCGGAAGAAATCTATAGCATTAACAATTCCAGCCTTAAGGACGCGATTGTTCAATTCAATGGAGGATGTACAGCAGAGCTTGTTTCTAGTCAAGGCCTAGTGCTAACGAATCACCATTGTGGATACAGCGCTATTGCGGAACTATCCACACCAAAAAATGATTACCTCACCGATGGTTTTTGGGCTAGTAACAAAAAAGAAGAGATGAAACCAAATTCTCTTTATGTCCGATTCTTCGTAAGGATGGACGATGTATCTAAGCGCATACTGGGAGCCGTGAATGATGAGATGACAGAAGATGAACGAAATGAAGCCATCAAAGCTGAAACGTCTAAAATTGAAGATGAAAATAGCGAGGACGGAAAATACGTGGTAAGTGTGCGTTCCTTCTTTCAAGGAAACGAGTATTATTATTTTGTTTATCAAGACTACACGGACGTCAGATTGGTAGGAACCCCTCCTGCTAGCGTAGGTAAATTTGGTGGTGACACAGACAATTGGGAATGGCCAAGACACACTGGAGATTTCTCGATGTTTAGAATATATGCCGACGAAAAAGGGAATCCATCAGAATATTCTACTGAAAATGTACCCTTAAAGCCTAAGCATCATTTACCTGTAAATATTCAAGGAATTGAGCAAGATGATTTCGCGATGATTTTGGGATACCCTGGAAGAACAAACCGTTGGTTGCCTGCAGGTGGTATCGATCAAAACGTAAAATACGCATACCCCGCTTGGGTTCAGGCTTCTAAAGAATCCATGGACGTAATGAAAAAGTATATGGATGATGACAATGGCATCCGCTTGAATTATGCATCCAAGTATGCAGGTGTAGCGAATTACTGGAAAAATCGTCAAGGAATGATTGATGCCCTAAGTAAGTTTAAAACAGCAGAAGCAAAAGCTAAAAATGAAGCAAAGTTTGACAAATGGAGCAAGAAAAAGAAGAACTCGAACTATAGCGATGTCGTTACAAATATCAATGCTTATTACAATCTGACCAATGACAAATCGAGACATGACAACTACCTTCGATTGGTGTTTAGAGCTTCTAATTTCGCCACAAGCTCAAGGGGCCTTGGTGCTCAACTATCAAAATACGCTGCAGCTGAACCCGAAGAAAGAGAAGGCCTGAAAGAGCGCTTGAGAACTGGAATAACTGATTTTTTTGGATCTGTTCACCTCCCTCTTGAAAAAGAAATGCTTGTTGATATGTTAGATTTATATGTCGAGATGGCAAATTATGAACTCCCTAGCCGCCTAACTGATGCGTCAGATGTTAATGCGATGGTCGCAGCAATATTCGATTTAAGTATACTGACAGACCAATCAAGAATGCTTGCGTTTTTGGAAGTTCCAAATGTTGATTTGATTGCGAATGACCCTTTAATGATGCTTTCTGATGATTTAATTGCTCACTATTTCAAAAGTTCTGACGAAATTATATCTGCAAAAAGCGCCTATGATAAAGCCTACAGAATGCTAGTGGATGGCATGCGTAAATCTGGCCTCAGCCCTGTTTCGTATCCGGATGCTAACTCGACACTTAGATTAACTTATGGAAAAGTCAGTGCATTACCGTCTGATAACAGAAACGACGCTAAGGACAATTACTACACTACCTTAAAAGGCACCGTTAAGAAGTACATTCCTAATGATGCAGAGTTTGACCTTCCTAAGGGGTTGATTGAACTTTATGAGAAAAGAGACTTCGGACCATATGCTGATAAAGCAGGCCACATGCCAGTTAATTTCTTAACCAACAATGATATTACTGGAGGTAATTCAGGATCGCCAGTTCTAAATGGAAATGGAGAGCTCATTGGATTGGCTTTTGATGGAAACATTGAAGCGATGGCTGGTGATGTTATTTTCGACTCAAAACTACAAAAGACAATAAATGTAGATATTAGATATGTTCTATTTCTAATAGATAAGTACGCTGATGCAAAACATATTGTCGACGAAATGACTATTATAAAATAGAATGAAATAAGAATGATAACAAGCCTCGTTAACGCGGGGCTTTTTTTAATTTAAAGAGGTAGATAGCATCGATAAGTGGTGAAAGGAGTCTCTAATCTCTTGTTCAGACAATTCATTATGATAAGTAGCGCTTCCAATTCCCTCTAGTAGTACTGAGAATATTTTTCCTGACTCATTTTTCTTGTCATTATACATTAAGGTGATCATGTTTTCTATGTCCTTATCCGAGAAATCTAAACAAGGGTAAATTTTCCCTAATAGGGCTTGAATGGTCTGAAAATCTTCTTTATTTAACAGTCCTCTTCTCATAGAAATATAAGCTTCTGCACACATGCCTAAACCAACAGCATGACCATGATCTACAGGGCTTATTGCCAAAAAACAGCCCTCTACGGCATGACCAATAGTATGTCCGAAGTTTAATAATTTCCGATCCCCTTTTTCATAAGGGTCCTCATCCGTTATAGCCACCTTAATGCGAATACACTTTTCAATAATATCTACTCGATGGAAGTCCGATTCTTTTTTAAATCCCTTTAAAACATCAAAAAGAGCGACGTCCTTGATTAAACCATATTTTAGCATTTCTGCATATCCATTGTAAAATTCTTTTTCAGGTAGCGTATCTAAAAATGAAGTGTCAATAAAGATGAACTTAGGATTGCTAATCACTCCTAATTGATTCTTATAAGGTCCAGTATCTATTCCATTTTTACCGCCGATAGAAGCATCCACCATTCCCAGCAAGGTGGTTGGTATATTGACGAAATTCATTCCTCTCTTAAAAAGAGATGCAATAAATCCCCCCATGTCTGTTACGATACCGCCACCTAGATTAATAACCAAGTCACCTCGCCCGAATCCATATTCCGAAAAAGCATTCCATACTTGCATACAGACCTCCATTACTTTGTTCTCCTCCCCACAAGGAAGAAGGATGATTTCTGCCTGATCAAGAGACGGGAAGTTTGTAATTAAATAATCAAGACATGAGTCATGGGTATTTTCGTCCACAACTATCACGATGTTGTAATTAGAATAATCATTAAGAAGAACGGGGAAAGAGGACTCTGTAAGAGCACCGATTTCAATAACTGATCCTAGACTGGAGATACTGGTCATAAAAATAAAATGAGAATCAAATATACAGATTAATGAGCCGCAAATGGGTTATATTCAAAAAGACATTATTTTTGCATTGTGTTAAATTTTGAGAATACAAAAATTGCTTTTCAACCCAAATCTAATTTAGATTTAAATAGGGCATATTGGCTATTTAGGATAATCAGCTCTCCCTCAATCGTTAAGATGGGTAAAATACTGATGCTCTTCGCTCTAAAGCTTAAAATACCCGTGAATTTCATTGTTAAAAGAACAATCTTTAAACAATTCTGTGGGGGTGAAACAATTGAGGATTGCGAAGGCACGATTGACCTTTTAGGGAAACAAGGAATTGGAACTATATTAGACTATTCAGTTGAAGGCAAGAACAAGGAAGATGATTTTGACACGACTACAGGTATTATTATAGATACTATTGAAAAGGCAGAGAAAGAGCCGCAAATTCCTTTTGCCGTATTCAAAATCACTGGAATTAGTAAATTCAGTCTCCTAGAGAAAGCATCCAACATCAGAGTGAAATTAGATAAGCAGGAAACGCTTGAATTACAACAAATAAAAGGAAGGGTCCTGAAAATATGCAAACGTGCACATGATTTAAAAGTTCCTGTTTTTATTGATGCAGAAGAAAGCTGGGTTCAAGATGTTATTGACACATGGGCTTTTGAAATGATGCTTCTATTTAATAAAGAACAAACGATTGTATACAATACCATTCAAATGTATCGACATGATCGATTGGCATTTTTGAATGCATGTAATACATTAGCCCAAGAAAACAATATTTCTTATGGTGTAAAACTTGTCAGAGGAGCGTATATGGAAAAAGAAAGAGCTCGGGCTATCGATTTAAACTATCCTTCTCCGATACAAAAAGACAAAAAATCTAGTGATCAGGATTTTGATTTAGCAATTGATTTTATATTTGAAAACCTTGATCATTTTTCATTGGTGGCAGGAACTCACAATGAAATGAGCTCAATGAAACTTGCCAATACAATTTCTAAGTACAACATTGACAAAAGGGATCCTCGCATTTATTTTGCGCAGCTTTTAGGCATGAGCGATCATATCTCCTTCAATCTTGCACACGAAGGCTACAATGTGGCCAAATATGTCCCGTTTGGACCGATCAAGGAGGTTATGCCCTATTTATTACGTCGGGCTGATGAAAACACATCTGTGGCAGGACAGACAGGCCGAGAGTTAGGATTGATCTTAACTGAAAAAAAAAGAAGAAAAGAAGCTAAGTCTAGAGCTTAATAAGCTTAAAGTTCTCGCGATTGAATCTCCCATAGTAGCAACCTGTGTGAAGAAAGGAAACATCATACGGCTTACCCGATGTTATCGTTGCTGAATAAACTAAAATCCCAAGTGAATTATATAGTTCAACATGATTCTTTTCAGTGCCCTCAAAATCAAAAGAGATGGAATTTATACATGGATTGGGGGATATGCTAAAGGACGTGATTGTAGGATTGACATCAACACCAACAAGCGTATCGATCGTATAGTATTCTCCAGTGTTTGGCATTTCTCCTGATGGAGCCGATTTAAAGACAAAAATATTACTCCCGCCACTAATGGGATAGGTCGTTTGACCCACACCAACAAAACCACCATCTGAAGTAGCCATTAGCTGATTCACCTGATCGAGTCCTAAATAACTAATAGAGACGAAATTATTTAACCAGAGTAAAGAAGTCTCATTGAAATAAGCAATATTAGAATCGTAATTCTCTTGAAAGCTAAATTCATTAATGACCCTATAGCCTATTACATTCCGATTATAACTAGATACATAGGTGATTTCATCCATAATAACATCTCCTTCTGCATTAGGATCATTTTCTGTTTGTTCGGATAGCAAGTTTCCATCAAAATCGAATCTAACAAGGTAGGAGTCATGGTTATCCTCCGATACGATTCGAGAACCGATGGCACTAATCTTATCTAGACTGACAGTCACGTCTTCAATAGCGTAGGGTCCAGGTTTATTTCCTAATGTCTTTTTCCACTGAATTTCTCCAGCTTCACTCACCTTCATAATAAATCCTTTTTGAGACAGGGAGTCCTCACAATAAAATGAACCTCCTACAATAAACATACTATCCTGAATATTAACGATACTACTCGCATAGTCAATCCCAGGTGATAATATTTTATTAGTCCAAAGCGTATCTCCATCTCGATTCAATCGAACCATGTAAACATCCTTATCGCCATCTGATAAGTCTTGGCTCTCCCCCACCATGAAAATTGATGAATCTCGACCGAATACAGCATCGTGCAGAAACTCCCATGCATTCGTCTCTCCAATAGCTTTCTGCCATAACTCATTACCGTCATTATCCGTCTTTACAACGAGACCATTATAATCTCCCGTACCAATAGAATTCGTGTAACCAATGGCATATATACCTAAATCCTTATTGAACAATACACGTGAAGCCCCTTCAGCTTCAGGACCACCGTAGTGCTGAGTCCATAGCCTTTGTCCTGCACTATCAACCTTCATCAAAAAAACCTGAGAACTCCCCTCCCAACTAGTGCTCGAGCCAGTAACAACGAATGAAGAATCTTCTAACTCCGCTACACCCTCCCCAACATCATAACCTAATCCAGAGAAAACTTTATAAAAGGAAGACTGTCCAAAAATTCCAGGCATCCCGAGTATAAAGGAAAAATAAAAAATTAAAACGCGCATGTCATTCTTAAAATTAAGGACTCACCAGTATTACTAAATAAATTTTCAGATGCGATAGCAAGATTAAAACGAGGGAAATTAATCTCTGAATACATTCCCCATCTGAAATTTGAAAAACCGCCGTAACTCGCCTGCAAGCCAAATCGATACCAAGAATTAGTTTTCATATCAATTCCACCGAAAAACATAGGCATAAAGGAAGAAGATAGATAGGCTCGTGCTCCATAAAACCCCTGAAATACTCTTTCTGAAGAACGGTCAACTAACTTTGTAAATTGTAATAAGCCAGGCAAAACTCTAAAACTTGTCTCATTGCTAATCGAATCAGATAAAGAATTCGATACGTCTTGAGGATCACTAAAAAAAGTAGACGAGTTAAGTAACTCGTCAACCGTATAAGCACTATAATTAAGGTCGCTACTAATCGTATAGGAATTAATATTTGGCAAACAAACAACACCTAAATTACGCGCTAAGAGTTGGAAATAAATACGCTCCTTTTCATTTCGAGGCATGTTAAATCTATAATCTACGTCAATTGCAAAACCGAAACCACTAAAAAAACTTGAATTAGATTGCTTATAAACCCCATCCATTTCAAGACGAACAGAATCAACTAGCGTACTCTGGTAGATTTCTCCTTTTTGAATATATCCAGTGAGTACATTGTGAACACCTATTGCATTAAATGTAATACTTGATTTGGTCAACTTGTTAAACCATCCAAAACCGACTTTTTGAAAGGTAAATGAATCAAATCTACTTCCTGATAGTAAAGCCGTATCTCCAATGAAATGCGAATTCCCAAAAAACAGCAAATCAAATACATCCTCGGTATACTGAATTGAAGAAAAATTATAGATCCCGTATTTCAACTCAAGCCCCTTAAGGCTATCCTTAAAAACATCAATCTTATGATTCCGATATGAGATTTCAGAATTGATATCAATCCCAAATCTATTAATCAGTTGATGGCGCTGACTAGACTCGTCTTTCATTACCTCGTCAATAACTCCACCATAAAATAAAGACCGAGAAATGTCTTTACCTATAGAAGTTGATTGGTAGTCGGCAACCCCACTTATGGTGAGCTCATTGTTGAACTTAAACTTGCTTGTATCCTGATGAACAGGAAGCATAAATTGTCCCATTACAGCTTGGGTAACGGTCAACGAAAACAATGTGAAAAGCAATCTTATCATTGAATAGTGTTCAGGGTTGTCAGTTTTAAATAAGCATCGAAATAAATATATGCCCCACTTGGTATAGCCACAGAACCTTGTCCAAACGAATCTTTGCTTTCAAGATTCGCTTCAATTGAAATCCATTTAACGGTAGAAATTTCGGACACAATACTCGGGGTTAAAATAAGCTCTGTCTGATTCGAAAACTTAAATAGACTATCACCCGTATCTAATGTCCCTGAAAGCGATGAACCAATCATATTCTCAGCAATAATGGAATCCATAACAATATAATTATCGTCCAAAAACCTAAGAATAAAACCTCCCTCTAAAGGAAAGGCGTTTTCAGAATTAATATGAATTGAGATGGATTCTGCTGTTATTATTTTATTCAGCTCTAAGGAGGATATATTTAGGCCTATTGTATCTTTTACTCTTAGGCCATTTACTCCGATTGCCATGGGGAACTCTGTCGCTACATTCACTTTTATTTTACTAGAAGGGAATATCTCGTTAAAAGAACCTGTACCTGAACCAAATGGATTTAACCGTAGTTCATATCCAATTTGATGCGTGTGTCCCATGTTTTCTAAATATCCCTCCATTGAACTGTTGGCACCATCCAATATCAACTGGTAGGTACTAGGGATAAGAGTATTCCATGTACCTGTGGCAGGAGCAATGAAGTGGTCTGTGTTAAGTTCAGAGGACTGTAAACTCTCGGTATTGTTAGCGTAGTTTGTGTTTTCAACTAAAGTAACCTGTGCCGCCACGGGTATTTTAGCACCATTTTCGATTGAAACTATAAAAGGTACTTCATTTAAATCTATAGATCCACTAATGATTTTATCCAAATAAGGAATTTCTAATTCTGTTGTGTCACTAAAATATTGAGCTCCAAAATACCCCTGAGCATATGAAATCTTTATGTCTTCGAATTTAGCCTCAAATTCAAAAACATCAGAAGTTGTAATTGAAGAGTTTTGCCCTTCTGGATCTGACATTATTGACAATGAAGTCTGTAGTATATTGAAAGCTGATAGATTTGAAGACCCCAAGACACCCGTCCCTTGCAAATCAAGTTTATAACCCTCTAAATCAATAAGAGCCTCTCCAACTGTTGGTGTTTCAGTAGTGCCCGCACCGACAAAAAAAGTCTCTTGAAAATCTATTCCATTTAAGGCAACACCAGGCATAGACACAGTGTAATAAGCACTCGTTGATATCGGGTTGTACACTTTTAACAGTATATTTCCAGACGAAACAATCGCTTTTTTAAGCTCCACGTTAGGAATAGAAATCTCATGTGTTTCAATAGAATTGTAAAAAGTAAACCCTGCAGGAACATTTCCAATTCCTATTGTAGGTGAAAAAGATTGACTTATAGTCGTATCAGGAAGAATTAGGTAGTCTACAAGGCGAACATCTAACAATGTTCTTTTAAAGTCGACATAGTAATTCAATCCACTATCGTCAAGTGTACTATCGTTATGATAATTGGAAAGATCAAGCGTATCCTTTATAAATGGGAAAACCCATTGTGATGACCATTGCGTACTCTTTTTAGTGCATCCTAATAGAGACACATAAAGGAGCCCAATCATTACCACGAAAAATAAGTTTATTTTCATCACGCTCTTTCAATAATTGTAGCATAACCTTGGCCTACGCCGATGCACATCGTTACTAAAGCATAACGTTTGTTAGTGAGGTTTAGTTGTCTTGCTGCCGTAAGTAATATCCTTGCCCCAGACATGCCAAGAGGGTGCCCTAAAGAGATCGCCCCGCCATTTGGATTTATACGATCGTCACGATCATCTAATCCAAAGGCCCTAGAACAAGCTAAAACTTGTGCGGAAAAAGCTTCATTTAGCTCCAATACATCCATGTCTTTTAGTGTTAAACCAGCTCTTGATAATGCTTTCTGTGAAGCCGTAACGGGTCCAATCCCCATGATTCTTGGCTCTACCCCCGCCACTGCTGAAGATACAATTCGCGCCATTGGTTTAAATCCTTGAGATTTTATTGCAGATTCAGAAGCTATTAATAATGCAGCTGCACCATCATTAAGACCCGAGGAATTCCCAGCGGTAACGCTTCCGTCTTTCTTAAAGGCTGGACGTAAAGCAGCTAAACTTTCTAAACTTGAATTCGCCCTAGAAAACTCATCTTTATTAAAGACCAAGGGCTCCAATTTTCTTCTAGCTATTTCTACAGGTAGAATCTCATCATTAAAAAAACCTGCGTTCTGAGCCTTTGCTGTTTTTTGCTGAGACCACAGCGCAAAAAGATCCTGTGACTCGCGATTTATATTGTACTTTTCTACCAAATTTTCTGCTGTGACTCCCATCCCATCCGTTCCATAACTGTCATGTAGTTTTGAATTTACAAAACGCCAACCGAAAGATGAATCATGCATTTGGGCATCTCTACCAAAAGCTTTCGATGTCTTAGAGATAACCCATGGCCCTCTCGTCATATGCTCAACACCTCCAGCGATAAACACATCGCCAGAGTCCGTCTGAATAGCCCTGCTCGCATGTATTGCTGCTGCCATGCCCGAGGCACATAAACGGTTTACGGTCTCTCCCGCGACTGAAACTGGAAGGCCTGCCAATAAACCAGCCATTCTTGCAACATTACGATTGTCCTCGCCCGCTTGGTTTGCACATCCCAAAATAAGGTCTTCAACTAGTGAAAAATCAAACTTTGGATGCCTATCCATCAATCCTTTAATAGCAATAGCAGCCAAATCATCCGTTCTAATTGAGGAAAGTGTTCCTCCAAAATTCCCTATTGGAGTTCGGACACCATCAATAATATAGGCCTGTTTCTTCATAAACTCGTTTTTTATAAAATTACAATTTTAGACGAATAGAGTATCAAATATGGGGATATTGTTACTTTTGAAAAGTTAGAACTGACATGAGTAGATTCGTTGACATATCAAATAAGGACATTGAATTCTTTTTAAGCTTTTTAGGCACGCGTTGTAAAACCCTAAAAAAAGACCTTGAACCCTATAGCCACGATGAAACGGAAGACCTCGTTTACATGCCTTCTATTGTATTGATTCCAGAAAACACGGGTGAAATATCAAAGATTTTAAAATGGTGTAATGACCATGGGATTCCGGTAACCCCAGCAGGTGCAAGAACAGGTTTGAGTGGCGGTGCCTTACCTATATACGGAGGCGTTCTTCTTTCGACAGAAAAATTATCTAAGATTGTTAAGATTGATGAGCAAAATCATCAAGTTACAACAGAACCAGGGGTAATTACTCAGGTTTTGCAGGATGCCGTTAAGGAAAAAGGGCTTTTTTACCCACCAGACCCTGCCAGTCGTGGATCATGTTTTATTGGTGGAAACATTGCTGAAAATTCAGGCGGGCCAAAAGCTGTGAAGTACGGGGTTACTAATGAGTACGTCCTTAATCTAGAGGTCGTTCTACCGAACGGAGAAATCATATGGACTGGAGCCAATGTGATTAAAAATGCCACTGGATACAACCTTACCCAGCTTATTGTTGGCTCTGAAGGAACACTAGGTATTGTTACTAAAATCGTCCTAAAACTCCTTACACACCCTACACAAGACATGCTGATGCTGGTTCCTTTTCTTAAAGCTGAACAAGCATGTGAAGCTGTTGCTGCTATTTTTAGAGCGGGAATTCTACCCAGTGGTCTTGAATTTATGGAAAGAGATGCCCTTTTACTGGCTCAGAAATTTACAAAAGATTATTCAATAGAAATCCAAGAGAACCACGCAGCACATCTATTAATTGAGGTAGATGGCTTTGATTCGGAACAACTCATGTCTGAATGCGAGAAAATACTAAACGTTCTTGAAGGTTTTCAAACGGATGAAATTCTTTTTGCCGATTCTGAGGCCCAGAAAAACACCTTATGGAACCTTCGCAGAAAAGTAGGTGAAGCCGTAAAGGCGTATTCTACATACAAAGAAGAAGACACCGTCGTTCCTCGTTTTTATTTGCCTGAATTATTGACAACTATAAAGACGATTGGCACTAAATATGGATTCAATTCAATTTGCTATGGACATGCAGGTGATGGAAACCTACACGTTAATATTCTTAAAGGAGATTTAGATGACCAGAAATGGAATGAGGAGCTTCCGTTGGCTATCAGAGAATTATTCAAGAAAGTAGTTGCTCTTGGAGGCACAATATCTGGCGAACATGGAATTGGGCTCGTTCAAAAACAATATATGGATATTGCTTTCCCTAAAGTGACATTACAAATTATGAGAGACATTAAAAAGGTTTTTGATCCCAAAGGAATACTGAATCCGGGTAAAATATTTTAGACTTTATTGAGCCAATGTAGATGTCGTGAATACAATAATATTAACAATAAAGAAATGAATCCGTTAGCGATTAATAGCGGCGTCGGAATCTCTGAAGCACCGACAATAAAGTGGTAGTGAATCAAGGAAAGAAACGAGTAAACGATATACAGGTGAAAACCAAGTTTAAATCCTTTATATATTTTATAAACTCCAAAAACACCTACCCCTGCTATAATAAGTCCAATAAAACTAAACAATTGCAAATTCTCAAGAACAGCAATTTGTATATTCTGAATTTTTAAAATAGAATCAATAGAATCTTCAGACCCTAAATCTTTTAACATCTGAATGAGTTCCGCATATTTTAATTGAACATTAGTGACATCTTCTGTTGTTAATTTACCACTGAAGACACCGGCTAATGACCCTAACAATTGCCAAGCTGTGGAAACCATAGTCATTACACACAGTACCAACAATCCAGTTGGCCTTCTCTTTTGGTCCTCAATTATTACGCTCATAAATTAATTAAATAAAAAAGATGTGGATTTCTCAATATCGTAAGAAAATATACGGTCTTGCTCAATAAAGGGAATCACTTTACGATATGCCGACAAAAGACCTTCATTAATATCCGAAGATTTCAATGGCCTCCTAAATTCCATGGCTTGTGAAGCACATAGGATTTCGATCCCAAGTACTGTTTTTACATTCGAAAGTACCTTAAAACACTTTGTAGCTGCATTTGCACCCATACTAACATGATCCTCCTGACCATTACTAGAGTCGATAGTATCGACGGATGCAGGAGTACATAGTTGTTTATTCTGACTTACCATCGAAGCACAAGCGTATTGCGCGATCATCAAACCAGAATGTAAACCAGGATTTTTTACCAAAAAGGGAGGCAAGCCTCTGTCGCCTGCAATTAACTTATAAGTTCTTCGCTCAGAAATACTTCCAAGTTCGGCCAACGCAATAGCTAAATAATCTAATGCTAATGCTAGAGGTTGCCCATGAAAATTACCCGCAGAGACGATCTCATTTTGCTCTGGAAATATTGTGGGGTTATCTGTAACGGCATTGATTTCATTTTCAATAGTTTTCTTGCAGAAATCTAAAGTGTCTTTACTAGCACCATGAACCTGAGGTATACATCGCAAAGAATAGGGATCTTGAACATGCTCTTTTTTCTGAGCCATTAAATCGCTATCCTTTAGGCGATTAAATAAGATTTTTGCAACTTCAATTTGACCCGCCTGATTTCTTAATTCATTAACATTGGCTTGAAAAGGAGAGATCAATCCCTTTAGTGCATCAACGGAAATAGAACTTACCGCATTTGCCGTATCAAACACCCTAAAACCAAAAGAAACAATATGGCTCAAATAGGCAGCCATAAATTGTGTTCCATTCAACAAGGCTAAGCCCTCCTTTGGATGTAATGTGATCGCTTGAACATCAAATTCTTTTAAAACATCAATTGTTTTTCTTAGCTCACCTTTAAATACCACGTCTCCCTCACCTATTAAAGGAAGAGACATATGCGCTAATGGCGCCAAGTCGCCTGAAGCACCAAGGCTTCCCAACTCATAAATAACAGGAAGTATATCATTATTGTACAACCACAAGATCCTTTCTATGGTCTCCAAATAAACACCTGAATGACCTTTACACAGGGCAATCGCCTTCAAAAGTAGAATACGCTTTGTAAGCTCATCAGGGATACGAGGGCCTGTACCACAAGCGTGAGAACGCACTAGGTTTACCTGAAGGGATTCAAGTTCTGAATTACTAATCACCGTGTTACAGAGCGAACCAAAACCAGTGTTAATTCCATAAATAACTTGGCTTTCATTTTCTAGTTTGTCTGCTAAGTAATGCGCGCAGCGCACAATCTTTTTTTTGGACTCCTCACTAATACTGATTACTTCTTTGGAGGAGACAAGCTCCTGAATCTTCTCTAAACTGTAAAATTCATCTGTTATATAATACATATTCAAGGATTCATTATCCATTAATAGACTTTGCGAAATCTTTTGCGAAATAAGTAAGGATTCCATCAGCTCCTGCCCTTCTAATACTCAAAAGCATTTCAGACATAGCTGCCTCATAATTGAGCCATCCTTTTTGCGAAGCTGCATGAACCATCGCGTATTCACCGCTTACATTATAAGCCGTAATAGGTACAGCGAAATTTTCTTTTAGTAAATGAACCACATCAAGATAACATAAAGCCGGTTTTACCATAATCATATCGGCACCTTCTTCAATATCCAAATTAGCTTCAATTAAAGCCTCTGTTTTATTGGCAGGGTTCATTTGATAGGTCTTTTTATCACCTGACTTTGGGGCAGATTTCAGGGCGTCTCTAAATGGGCCATAGAAGGAGCTCGCGTATTTAGCAGTATAAGACATAATACTCGTGTCCACATATCCGGAAGTATCAAGAGCCTTTCTGATTACACCTACCCGACCATCCATCATATCCGAAGGGCCAATTATATCAATTCCGGCCTGCGCCTGAGCAATCGACATTTTAGCCAATATGGGTAAGGTTTCATCGTTGACAATCTGACCGTTTTTCACAAGGCCATCATGCCCATCTGATGAATATGGATCCAAAGCAACATCACTCATTAATACCACATCCGGAAAAGTTTCTTTAATCTTCTGAATTGCTTTCAGGTAAAAATTATCAGGATTATAGCTTAATGTTGCTGTTTTATCCTTCAAATGTTCTTCAACGCAAGGGAAAATATCGAAAACGCGAATCCCGAGTTCCACACATTCTTCAATCTCTTTGAGCAGTATGTCAACAGACCATCTGTAAATATTAGGTAAAGAAGAAATTTCTTCTTTAACTCCGGTTCCGTCCTTTAAAAAGACCGGAAATATCAAATGCTCTACACCAAGGTGAGCCTCCTGAACCATATCTCTAATGGCTGCGTTTTTTCTATTTCTTCTTGGGCGAATATTCATAGGATTACATTAACATTCCACCACATACATGAAGCGTCTGCCCTGTAATATATGCAGACATATCAGAAGCTAGAAAAACAGTAGCATTTGCCACATCAATTGGATTACCACCTCTTTTCAGAGGGATGCCATTTCTCCATTCCTGAACGACCTTTTGATCTAAGGCAGCTGTCATTTCAGTTTCTATAAAACCTGGTGCAATAGCATTACATCTAATGTTTCTTGAGCCTAGCTCAGCGGCAACAGATTTGGTAAAACCTATTAGTCCTGCTTTTGACGCAGCATAATTAGCCTGTCCCGCATTTCCTTTAACACCTACTACAGAGGACATGTTTACAATAGATCCCTTTCGAGCCTTGAGCATAGGTCTCTGAACGGCCTTAGTTAAATTGAATGCTGATTTTAAATTGGTATTGATTACTTCATCCCATTGCTCCTCTGACATTCTCATTAACAATGTGTCTCTTGTGATTCCAGCGTTGTTCACCAAAACATCTACCGTACCAAACTCGGCAACAACATCATCAATCAATTTTTGAGCCTCATCAAACTTAGCGGCATCAGATTTATACCCCTTAGCCCTACCTCCGCTCGCTGCAAGTTCTGCCTCTAAAGCCTGGGCTTTCTCTTTTGAGGAAAGATAGGTGAAGATCACGGTCGCTCCTTGGCGTACACATTCTTCTGCAATTGATTTTCCGATACCTCTTGAGGCACCCGTAACAATTACAATTTTATTTTCAAGTAAATTCATAAGCTGATTTGTGGGACAAATGTAATCAATCCCCTAAAATATAAATAAACTTATAGCGAGAAGAATGGCAGCCTATTTATCGAAAAAGGAATCTTCAATTCCCTGATTTACTTTGTAGTCTGTAAGAATGAGATGAATAATCCCCGATTTTCTTTTATTAACCTTACCTGTGGTCGTTTTATGAGGATTCGATGAAAAGCTCTTAGGCATTTTAAATTCCTTAACATCAACCTCGAATTTAAGCTCCGAAGGCAGGCCATAATCCTCGTGGCCATTATAAGTGTAGGAAACCTTAACATTCCCACTACTCCTTGTCGTTATTTCGGACTCTAGAATCAGCTTTTTAATTGGATCCACCCATAACTTGATTAAAATAATTTCTGAATCACTTTCATTTGCGATAACCGTAAGAAGATGCGAATTGACATTATTAATTATTTTTTCACCCGCAAAGACCACCATATAAGATTCTGTTGCTCTTAAAAAAACATTCATATCTGTAAATCCTTGTTTTGGAAGTATAGCAATTCCTTTAGAGACAACTTTGAATTGGTTTTCTTTTTTAAAATAGATTTTAGCCCTTACAGGCAATATCTTAATGAGCGGAATATCAGCTTTTATATTTACCGCTGCAGAATAATCTTGAACCCTCTCAAGTTTAGAGACCAATTGCCCCAGAAGTTCCTCGGGATTTTGTGATTTAAAAGCTCCAATAAACAAATATAAGAACGCTATACTGACTATTATTTTCATTAGGTTGTGATGTCTTTTTTATTGAATTTCCACAAAGCAATACCGGTGAAGCCTAGGATGTGAGCGAGTAAGATACAAATCGAATTTAATATGTCTGAAATTGGGACAGGTATCTCAAATAAGCTGCGCCAAGATGCCATATGTGTAGTTAGTAAAAAAGGCTGTACATTATTAAAGCTAGGCACATCAAGAGATCCTATTATCGTAAACAGAATAATTACAGCCATCGTACTTACGATTGGACCGATTGAATTATCTGAAAACACGGAGAAACATATGGACATCGTAGCGATGGACAATAGAGACAAATAAGCCAGTGCAAATCCATATATGTAACGCCATGCAATATCGTCAGCCGGGATAATCACAAGGCCATCATTATTAAGCACAATTAAGTCTCCCGTACCAAACATCCATTGCCCAACTCCATAAGCCATGAAAGCCATCCATAGGGTCAACAAAAAAGTATAAATTGCGCCTGCTAAAAACTTTGATCCCAAAATAGCATTTCGAGAAATTGGTTTTGTAGCCATCATTCGCAAGGTACCCATGGCTGCTTCTCCAGACACTAGATCCCCAGTAACTAACGCTACCAATAAAGGAACGTGAATTATGAGCATTTGCAGAATGATAAACGCCATGAGATTGCCATTCAGTATATCACCATTAAAACTCAAACTTTGTTCAAAAGATGCTGTTACAAAGGAAATGAAGTTTTCACCATCTGCTTTCATAGCGATTAAGATCACGCCTATCAGCAATGTCAATGCTCCAAACCCTATATAACTTCTTGGTTTCGCAAGAATTTTAATCAATTCGTTATACGTGCTTTTTAAAATCATATTATACTTCCGCAATCATTTTAATAAAATAATCTTCCAGTTTTCGCTTTTGTTCAATGCCATAAATACGAAGACCATTCTTGACAAAAGACTCGGCAACATCAGCTATTTCCATCTTTTCAATCTCAAATTCTAACTCACGATTATCTGTCGAAACACCTTGTACTGAATGAAAATCTTTTTCTATCAACTTTACTGCACGAGATGGGTCATCAACCTGAAAACGAACCACCATTTTCGAGGTGTTTAAAAGTTCATCCACCCTTCCTTCAATTATCGTTCTTCCTTTATTTATAATCACCATTCTATTTGCAATCATTTCAATCTCTGAGAGCTGATGCGAAGAAAGAATAACTGTTTTCCCCTGCTCTTGACTAAGCTTCAAGATTAAATTACGTATGTCAACTATTCCTTGAGGATCCAAACCTGTAGTTGGCTCATCTAAAATGATTAAATCAGGGTCATGCATAAGCGCTTGGGCAATGCCTAACCTCTGTTTCATACCGTGAGAAAATGTTTTAAACTTATGTTTTTCACGACCATGAAGCCCCACGAATTCAAGAATGTCATAAAGTGCTGACTTAGATACAGAAGAACCCGAAATACGCGCAAGAAGCTCAAGGTTTTTATATGCAGATAGGTATTTGTAAAAATCAGGCTTCTCGATGATAGACCCAATATTTGAAAGAATCTCAGACCTATTGTTTTTTAAAGGTTTACCGAAAAGAGATATTTCACCCGCATCAGCTTGAATCAATGAAAGCATGCATCGCAGCGAAGTGCTCTTGCCAGCTCCATTTGGACCTAAAAAACCAAAAACATCATTTTTATAAACCGTAAAGCTCACGTCTTCGACAGCCTGAAAGCCATTAAAGGATTTACTTAGCTTATTGACAGATACAACGGTCGCACTCATAACTATGAAACACTTCGTTATAAAAAAAGTTTAAGCAAAAAATGAACTTGTTGAATCCTGGGATGTACACGACTAAAAAATATCACATGAAAAAACAACTCACTTCGATTCTATTTCTTTCCATTACGGCATTATGCTTTGGAAACGATAAAACCAACAATTCTGTTAAAAAAGCAAGTTTAAAGGCCGCTACTGTTTACACCTCAGGCGTTCAACTTCGATCCACTGTGAATTACTCGGCAGTTTCAGGCGTCAATAACATTATTATAGAGGGGATTAGCGCTTCTATAGACCCAAACACAATACAGGTTAGCGCCACAGGAAAAGTCGTGATTCTTGATAGTAAATACACCCTGTACTATCCTGAGAATACGGTTAAAGATTACAGTAAGGAAACTAAAGTGGTCATGAAAAAAATTCAACTTTTAAAGGACTCATTAGAGTTCTTAGGATTCGATCTTAGAGATTTACAAGAGCAGATTAGTGTCTATAACGAAACCAAAACAATGATTAAAAACAATGGCCTAATGAAAAACCAGGGTAAAGTAAATGACTCTATTGGATTGCTAAAAGAGGCCATAGCCTTATATACCGCTAAGATGAATTCAATTAATAAATCGTTAATTGTCCTCAGTAAGAAAAAAACAAATAAAGAGAAACAGAAGGCCAGGATGAACAAACGCATGAGCCACCTCCAAGGCCGACTTAATAATTTCGGCAAGGGTTCGACAAACGTTTCTCCAATCCCAAGAATTACGGTTTCATTAATAGCAGATGGGGCTACAAACGGAAAAATAGACTTCTCTTACCTTTCAGCAAATGCAAGTTGGACTCCTTTGTATGATATTCGTAGTGAATCCTCCGAAGGGAAAATCTACATGAACTATAAGGCAGAGGTTCAGCAGCAAACAGGATTAGACTGGAAAAATGTAAAACTGAGCATCTCCACGAATAATCCGTACGCTAATAAAACCAAACCGGAATTAAACCCGTGGTACCTAAGCTATGTCGCTTATAGAAATGACATTAAACTATCTGTCAATAGCAATAATAGATACAAAGCTCTATCAAATGCTCCTGCTCAAGCCATTACAAATAGAGGGTACTCATTACAAGAATCAGAAGTCACCCAAAATGAAGAAATTGGAGCAGATCAATTCACAAAACTTGTGAAACAATTAACGGCTGCTGAATTCAAAATAGAACTGCCTTACACGATAGCCTCGAACGGCCATAAACATATGGTATTGGTTCAAAAATCAGAACTTGAAACTAATTTTAAATATTATGCAGTTCCAAAATTAGACGCCTCTGTATACCTGGTTGCTGAGATGTTGAAAATTGATGACCTTCAGCTCATTCCATCTAAAGCAAACATATTCTTTGACGGCTCCTACATAGGTGAAACTTATATCGATCCAACGACAATGAACGACACCTTATACCTATCTCTTGGTAAGGACCCAAACATATCCATAAGTAGAAGGCTTTTATCATCGAAGTGCAAGGAGAAATCAATAGGTGATAAAATTGAAAAAACATTGGCCTATACCATAGAAATCAAAAACATGAAGTCAAGCCCGATTGAGGTTGTGATCCAAGATCAAATTCCAATTACGACGGATTCAAATATCGAAATAGATAAAGTGAACCTAGGTAAGGGGAATTTACAAGATCGGACCGGGTTAATTGAATGGAAAGTCAAGCTAGCTCCAAAAGACAAGAAGATATTTGATTTCGATTATCGAATAAAATTTGATAAAGGACGACAAATAAACATCTAAAAAAAAAAGCCCGAAAGGGCTTTTTTCTATTTATACTAAAGTCGCCATTCAAACCAAAACCTTTTCTAACTTTGCAGCAGTACTTAAACTTTATTTTTCACATTTTGTTACACAACAAAAAACCATTTTATTACCCGGAATTAATTAGATTTTAATATGAGTAAAAAGCATAATTTCAAACCAGAAAGTTTAATGATGTCTCATGGTTACAAACCAGAGCTTTCTGAAGGATCAATTAAACCTCCAATATTTCAAACATCAACCTTTGTTTTTAAAACGGCAAAAGAAGGAAAGGCTTTTTTTGAAGTTGCCTATGGCCTTCGAGAAAAAGAAACCACAGAGGAATTTGGTTTAATTTATAGCCGAATAAACAATCCTGATTTAGAAATTCTTGAAACAAGATTAAAACTTTGGGACAAAGCTGATGATTGTGCAGTATTCGAAAGTGGAATGGCCGCTATTTCTACGGTTTTATTGGAATTCCTATCACCTGGCGACGTGCTATTATATAGCTCACCACTCTATGGTGGAACGGATCATTTTATTAAAGACTTCTTGAAAAAAATCGGGATCCACACCATTTCTTTTACGCCGAAGGATACCCAGGAAGATATTGTAAAGCGTTTGAAAAATTCAGGATTAGCAAATAAATTGGCAATGATTTTCATTGAAACCCCTGCAAACCCTACCAATGCATTAATTGATATGGATATGTGCAAATCCATTGCTAATCTATACTCCTCCTCAGACAAGAAAGTGTACTTCGCTGTGGACAACACCTATATGGGGCCACTATGGCAGCACCCCCTCCAGCATGGTGCTGATTTTGCTTTGTACTCAGCAACAAAATACATAGGTGGTCATAGTGATGTTATAGCTGGCGCATGTTGTGGCAGTCAAGAAGTTATTTCAAGAGTAAAGGTTTTACGAACTTTCCTAGGTAATATGGCCGCTCCTCAAACCGGTTGGTTACTCATGCGTAGTTTAGAAACACTAAAAATAAGAATGGAGCAACAAGCCATAAACGCGGAGCATGTAGCCGAATTCCTTAACCAGCATGAAAAAGTTGAAAAGGTATATTATTTGGGATTAATTCCTAAAGGTACTGAGGAATACAAAATTTACAAACGACAATACGACTCGCCTGGGGCAATGCTTTCCTTTGACATCAAAGGCGCAGAGGAAGACGCATTTAGATTTATTGACGCTTTAAAATTAATTAAGTTAGCCGTTAGTTTAGGAGGCACTGAATCTTTAGTTGAGCATCCTGCGACAATGACTCACGCGGGTGTAGATCCTAATTTTAGAGAAGAATTAAGCATCACTGAGAAGTTAATTCGAATATCGGTTGGCGTCGAAAATCACAATGATTTAATCTGGGATATTAAGCAAGCATTAGAAACGGTTTAGACATGAAAATTTACACAAAAAAAGGTGACAAGGGAGAAACAGGATTAATTGGCGGAAGTCGCGTTTCAAAGAATGATCTTCGGATAAGCGCCTATGGTACAGTTGATGAGTTAAATGCACACATTGGACTATTAAGAGATTTGGTTAAAGAAAACAGTGTCCACGACCAACTTATTTCAATACAAGACCGTCTCTTTACTGCAGGTTCCCTATTAGCCGTCAGTGAAAACGGAACCAGTATGAAACTTCCTGCTCTTATTGAAACTGATATTTCAATTCTTGAAGAGTGGATAGATGAAATGGACAAATACTTACCGATGATGAAAACCTTTATATTACCTGGAGGGCACATAACGGTATCAAACTGCCATATTGCAAGAACGGTCTGTAGACGGGCAGAGAGAAGCATTGTTGAACTAGCGACTCAATCGGATATACCCGCTATTATTGTTGCCTACTTCAATAGACTAAGTGACTATTTATTTACTTTAGGAAGGAAGTTATCTCATGATTTAGATGCAGATGAAACGCCCTGGATTCCAAAAACAGAAAGATAATTTCTAGAAATTGCATTTTTTCCTTGCATAATTTGAAATAAAGTTTACTTTTGCCGAATAATGCGAAATAAAAAACAATGTACTGGACTTTAGAATTGGCTTCATACCTAGAGGATGCTCCATGGCCAGCATCGAAAGATGAACTTATAGACTTTGCTATAAGAACAGGAGCACCAATGGAAGTTGCGGAAAATCTCCAAGACCTCGAGGATGAGGGTGAAATTTACGAAAGTATCGAGGAGATATGGCCTGACTATCCGTCCAGAGAAGACTTCCTTTTTAATGAGGACGAATACTAAATGGATTTAAAACCAGGAGGCTCTGCATGAATTTCCTAGGTCATCTCTATTTTTCAAACAATGATTTAGACTTAATGATTGCCAATTTATTTGGTGATTTCTGTAAAGGAAAATCATATCAGCGCTATCCGAAAAAAATTCAAGACGGTGTAATACTCCACAGATCTATAGATTCATTTATAGACAATCATGATAAGGTTAAAGAAATTAGAACGCTATTACACAAACCTTTACCAAAGGTTGCTGGAATAGCTATAGACCTCTACTTTGACCACCTACTATCAAAACATTGGTCACGTTACCACAAAGTATCTTATAACGATTTCCTTCATTCATTTTACAATCACAAAAGCGAATACGAAACCTTATACCCAGAGCATTTTCAGTTATTTCTAAAGATACTTAGGGAACAAAAATGGATGAATCATTACCCAACCCCCTATGGGCTTAAAAAGTCCTGCGAGGGAGTTTCTAAACGAATCTCGTTTGAAAATAAATTAAAGAATGCCCCATCACTAATTAAAGAGTTTGAAGGTGATCTCCTAAGTGCTTTTGAACTATATATGGAGGACGCCCAACTTTTCTTTGGTCCACATTGAACCAATCGATTAAATATTTTTTTTGTGTAAATAATAAACATTGGAATTTGATGTTTCAAACATTTCTTAGTTATTATCTTTAAAGAAAGGATACTATGCTTAACTTAGTAAGTGTAAATTTGACACTATATTAAAATAATAAAGCGAATGGCGAAAGCACGCAAACATACAGAACAATTCAAAAACTTCAATTTAGTCGTTTTTGGCGGGACAGGTGATCTGGCACTTAGAAAAATATACCCTGCTCTATACCAAAGATTTATAGACGGTCAGTTAAACTGTGAGTACAACATAATAGCTGTCTCTAGGAAATCCGGTTATGAATCCATATTTCAAGAACAATTCACCACCTTTCTTACCCAAAGTCTTAAGAACGAAAAAGGAAACAGTGCGGAAATAAAAACATTCGTATCCAAATTACATCTAATTACCGCAGAAGAGCCCTCACCTAAAGGCTATAAGACTTTGAAAGAGTTTCTTGGTCGATTTAAGGATTATCAAAATATATTTTATTACTCCACTCCATCATCTGCTTTCGGGGCAATCTCAGAGGCCCTTAAGGCTTCAGGTTTAACGAATGACCGAAGTAAGGTTGTTTTAGAAAAGCCATTAGGCCATAGCCTTCAGTCGTCAAATGCCATTAATGACCAAATCACAAAGACCTTTAAAGAATCACAAATCTACAGGATAGATCACTACTTGGGTAAAGAAACAGTACAGAACTTAATGGTTCTTCGCTTTGCCAACAACTTATTTGAGAGGGCATGGAACTCTGAAAACATAGACAGTATTCAAATCACAGTTGCAGAAAGTCTCGGTGTAGAAAAAAGGGCTGGCTATTATGACCAGAGTGGCGCTTTACTAGACATGGTTCAAAACCACCTACTTCAATTGGTATGTCTCGTAGCAATGGAACCTCCATATGTGTTAGAAGCGAATGAGGTTCGGAACGAAAAAGTAAAAATATTAAGATCACTGAGACCCTTCACGAAACATTCAATAAAAACCGAATCCATAAAAGGACAATATACCAGAGGTAGTATTGATGATGTCAAAGTCAGTTCCTACCTCGAGGATATTGATAAATATGAATCGAAGACAGAGACCTTCGTCGCACTCAAAACTTATGTTGATAATTGGAGATGGAAAAATGTGCCTTTTTATATACGGACAGGAAAAAGAATGAAAACACGGTATTCAGAAATCGTGATAAACTTTAAAGAGGTGAAGCATAATTTATTTCCTTCAAAAGAAAGAATGAACAATAATAAATTAATTATACGACTGCAGCCAGAAGAAAGAATAGAATTAATTCAAATGACAAAAGTTCCTGGGCCCGGAGGATATCGTTACAAGCCAATTGCGTTAAAACTAGACTACATAGATTCGTTTGACGAAAGGTTTCCTGAGGCTTATGAGCGATTGATTATAGATGTTGTAAGAGGAAACCAAACCTTGTTCATGAGTCAAGATGAACTAGTTGCAGCATGGACATGGATTGAATCCATCACAAATAGTTGGAAAAATGCTGGGACTAAAAACGTCTTATACGAAGCAGGATCTTGGGGTCCCGGCGATCAAATACTGAACGAGGATGAATCATGGGTAACCAAATCTTGGAATAAAAAATGAATTCATTTGACAACATGAAGCAGCTCGAAGATGAGATGTGCAGTACAATAAAGGTGCTTTTAACAAGCGCAATAAAAAAGAATGGATCGGCTAAAATATTACTTTCCGGAGGCGGCACACCAAAAGGTCTCTACAACAAACTCTCTCATTTAAAGCTAAATTGGAGAAATATAGAAATTGGTCTTGTTGATGAAAGATTTGTGGATGCAAAATCATTATCTTCTAATGAAAGAATGATTCGCGAGACGCTTCTTATCAATGAAGCAAAAAATGCTTCTTTCACGGGGATGGTTTTTGACCCTTTGGATTATCAAAATAATTTAAATATCGCTAAAATCAACTACCAGAAGTTTGTGGGCTCTGATGTACTTATTCTTGGAATGGGTGGTGATGGGCACACCGCCTCTATATTTCCTAACGACAAAGCATCTGTGCGTGCAATAGATGATTCTAAGGCATCGTTAATCAATACAAACGCACCAAGTGATCCGAAATTACGCATTACACTAAGTAAGGCATTCATTACCACATGTAAGCATGTTTACTTAATGTTCTCCGGTGATGAAAAGAAAAGTGTTTTTATGTCCAGTGAGCTTAAAAACTACCCGATTAGTAATTTTAAAGAAAAATTAGAAATGGTATATTTCGCTAAAAATTAAATAAATATGCACTCATCTATAGAAGACATTACAAATCGTATTATCAAAAGAAGCAAAGACACTAGAGATGCTTATTTAAGGGAGGTTGACGGCATGTTTGAGGAAGGCGTATACCGCTCCTCTCTTAGCTGCGGAAATCTTGCACATTCATTTGCTGGCTGCGACGTCTCGGATAAAAATGAATTAGCTGGAGACATCACTAAGAACATAGGACTTGTGACCGCTTATAACGACATGCTTTCTGCACATAGAGTCTATGAAAACTATCCTGAAGAGCTTCGCGAATATGCTAGAAAACACCATTCCGTATTGCAAGTCGCAGGTGCTGTTCCCGCGATGTGTGATGGTGTGACACAAGGAAAAGAAGGCATGGAACTTTCTCTTTTCTCAAGAGACGTGATAGCATTAAGTACCTGCATCGGTTTGTCGCACAATGTCTTCGATGCCGTATTGAGCCTTGGTATTTGTGATAAAATAGTTCCTGGATTAATGATGGGATGTTTAAACTATGGACATCTGCCTGTAATCTTTGTTCCCGGAGGCCCTATGCCGACTGGGATAAGCAATGAAGAAAAGGCGAGCATCAGACAAAACTTTGCTGAAGGAAAAATTGATAGAGCGGAACTTCTAAAGGGAGAGTCTGATTCATATCACTCTCCTGGAACCTGCACGTTTTACGGCACAGCTAATAGCAATCAAATGCTGATGGAAATCATGGGCATGCAGCTCCCAGGGTCTAGTTTTGTCAACCCTGACACTGAACACAGAAGATTATTAAATGAAAAAGCCGTAGAACTTGCTGTTGAAAATTCTAAACTAGGACTTGACCGTTCGATTTCTAGAATAATAAATGAGAAAACAATAGTCAATGGTATCATTGGCTTACTAGCTACAGGAGGGTCAACTAATCACACGATTCATCTTATAGCAATTGCAAAAGCTGCAGGTATTATTATAAACTGGGAAGACATGTCCGATTTATCAGATGTAATTCCATTAATTACCAGAATGTATCCCAATGGCGCCGCTGATGTGAACCATTTTCACGCAGCAGGTGGAATGTGTTTTGTTATTAAAACACTTTTATCGCAGGGACTATTACACAATGATGTAACGACAATTTTAGGCTATGGTTTAGAACAATATACAAAAGAGAGTAAAATACTAAATGGGAAAATAGCGTTTTCAGAAGGGGCTGATGCCTCTTTTAACCTAAACGTGATCCGACCAGCTACAGATCCTTTCTCTGTGGATGGAGGAATCAAAATCCTCAAAGGTAATTTAGGAAGATCTGTTATAAAAACAGCTGCAGTATCAGATGAGCATAGATTTGTTGAAGCGCCCGCAATCGTTTTTCATGAACAAAAAGATTTACTAGAGGCTTTTAGAAACAATGAATTAAATAAAGATTTTATCGCAGTTGTTCCTTTTCAAGGCCCAAAACAAAATGGAATGCCTGAACTACACAACCTCACCCCTTCTTTAACCATCCTTCAAAAACGTGGATTTAAAATTGGATTAATTACGGATGGCCGGATGTCAGGAGCATCAGGAAAAGTACCTGCGGCAATTCACTTGACCCCAGAAGCTATGGATGGTGGTTTGATTTCTAAAATTAGAACTGGAGACCTATTGAGAATCGATACCAAAAAAGGTTCTCTTGATGTAATTGACTTTGAAGCAGTCTCTATGAGACAGCCTTCCATAATCGAAAAAAAGAATAGGAATTCTTTAGGGAGAGGTCTGTTTGCAAATGCAAGACAAAATGTTTCTACTAGCGAGGAAGGTGCTAGCTTTATTTTGCCTGAATGAAAACAGTGAAGACTAAGCAATTAATGAATACAACACATAGAAAAGATAAGCACTAAACAGAATAGCCCCTTCGACCCTGCTTAACTTCTTGCTCCAGAATAAAAAAAACCCGATCAACAGGCTTATCCCAAACATTACAGGTAGATCAAATCGAAATAAAAATGAATTTGCAATCATTGGCTGCACAATACTGGTAATACCAAGAACGGCAAATACATTAAAGATGTTACTGCCTATCAAATTACCTATTGAAATACTCGTTTGACCTTTAATAATAGCCATGATTGAAGTAACAAACTCAGGTAATGAAGTACCTAATGCTACAATAGTAATTCCAATGATAAATTCTGAAACACCCAAAGACTTCGCAATAACCACAGCATTATCAACCAATAATTCCGAGCCAAAATAAAGTCCGGCTGCCCCTAACAAAAAATAAACAGGAATCATTTTTGACTTGACGGCTTCACCTGTATCTTCGTCGGTAAAACCCGACTCTCTATAACGTATGGTTAAGGTTATGAAAACAAGCAAGCCTGCAATGAAAAACATTCCATCAGTACGGTCTAAAACTCCATCGTAGGCAAACCCGATAAACATTAAAGCAGAAAGAAGCATTACCCACCAAGAGAGTCTGTAACTTTTAGATTCAAAAAGCATGGGCTTTATAACAGCCGTCAAACCCAAAACCAAACCTAAATTAGCGATATTCGAACCAATAACATTACCTATTGCAATTCCGGTATTCCCCTGAATAGCGGCATTAAGACTGACTATTAATTCTGGAGCAGATGTTCCAAATGAAACAACCGTAACCCCTATTAAAAAAGGGGAAACATTTAGCTTCGAAGCCAATGCTACAGAACTCTTGACCAAGAAATCACCACCAATCAGTAACAACAGAACACCTACAAGAAGTAATATGTACACCATTTAAGAAACTTTAAATCCCAGAACCATAGGCTAGCCTAGACTATTCATTTTTATTTTGCACCTATCTGATCCTCACTACTCTGTGAAATTGCAGATTTGTCCAAACGTAATTTTGTTTTCTCACTTTCAATTAAAACTGTAGAATCTGCTACTTCTAAAATCCGACCATGAATCCCTCCAATACTAACAACATGATCTCCTTTCGCTAAAGCTTCTCTGAATTTTTTTAAATCCTTTTGCTTTTTCATTTGAGGACGAATCATAAAAAAATAAAACACCAGAACCATTAGTCCTAACATTAGCATACTTGACATTCCACCTTCTCCCATAACTTGTTCTTTATTTGATTATTTAATTTTCACCTTTATTTTTAACGTTACTCGATTCGGCTCAGTATTAGCCATCAATGTAACATACTTAGATACCTCACTATTATTTCTAAAATTCTCGGTATTTACTTTCGCAGTAATCACACCCTTTTCACCGGGTAAAATAGGTGCTTCCGGTTTTTTTGCAACCGTACAAGAGCACGAGCCTTTAATCTCTCCAAAGACGAGCGGATACCGCCCTGTATTCTCAATATTAAATACTGCCTCAACGACTTCACCCTTCACTCTTTCGCCTGCGTCAAAGATTTTGTCTACCCGCATACTTGTCTTCTGCCCCACTTCTAAATCGCCACTCTGTTTACAAGAGATAAAGAATAGAAAAAGAAACAGGCTTGATATAATTTTAACTTCCATTGTTATTGTTTTAAACCTCTGCCCGTTTTAATTATTTTTTTTTCTTCCGTTAATATTTTGACAGACTTATCCAAAATACCATTGATGAAAACATTACTTTTTGGCGTACTATAGTACTTAGAGATCTCTAAATATTCATTAATAGTAACCTTTGTGGGGATACTTTCGAAAGATTGCAATTCTGCAAAAGCCATTTTCAATAAAAGAACATCCATTTTTGCAATTCGATCGAGGTCCCAATTATCAGCCAAAGTTCCAATAAGTTTCTCACTCTCTGAATCAAGAGCAATAGTTTGCTTCATTAAAGTCTGGATAAATTCCTTTTCATCGTCATTTTCCTTATACAATGGAAGGACTTCAAATGTCTCATTTTCAGACATCCCTTTCAATGTTTTTATAACCATTGAACAAGCCAAATCGATATCATCAATCCAACAGATATCTTGCTCCTCAAAAAAGCTATAAATAATCGGTGAATTTGCAATCTCAGCTCTGAAAAGTTGAATTAAAAAACTTCGGTCTTGAATGAAACCAGACTCCTTTTCATCCATATTTTCAAAGTAAACCTCACTCTTCTCAATTTCAATAAAAAGCTTTCTGAAAATCTCTTGCTCCTCATCTGAATTCCAATTAACATTTCTTCTTTTACATAGCGCCTGAAAAGGTTCAGCTGCCATTATTTTCGAAACAACTTGATTGTCAACGTACTTTCTATTGGGATTCAGCTCATCAAATGTTGGACGTATCTTTTTTGATCGGTCATCCATTTTAGCCAAAGAAGAAGCGCGCAACTCTTGAAAGGTTAGAATTAGATACAAATACAAGTCATACATGCGGTCTACAGAATGTAAAAGCTGGTTTTGCGCTGTTTTAACATCCATAGATTCTTTATGGTTATAAAACATATACAACATTTGAAGCACTTTAATTCTGAGATGTCTTCTATTTAGCATTCGTAGTTATTTTTTAGAACCTTTATTAATCTTCTCCTCTGCCATCTTCATTGCAATAATATGCGATGGGGTTCTTTCCTTTTCTGAACGACTTACAATATCATGAATCGTATTGTATATTTTTTCAGACTTAACAAGTGCCCAATCATTAGATAAGCCTTTTACTTCCGAAAAGCAATTCATAACGCCACCAGCATTTATTGCAAAATCCGGAGCATATAAAATGCCTTTATTTAATAGGGCTAAGCCATGAATATCCTCTATACCCAACTGGTTATTAGCAGCGCCTGCAACAATACCACATTTTAATTTAGATAGGGTCTCGTCATTAATCGTACCCCCTAAGGCGCATGGAGCGTAAATGTCCATTTCCTGATCATAAACACTATCTAAAGACACGCCAATTGCTCCATAGGTATTTGAAACCCTTTTAACCGTATTTTCATTGATGTCTGATATAAGCACATGAGCACCTTCTTTTCTCAGGTGCGCTACCAAATACTCACCAACGTGACCTGCACCTTGAACTAATATTTTTTTTCCTTCTAATGAATCCGATCCATATCTGATTTTTGCACAAGCCTTCATGCCCATATAGGTTCCGAATGCAGTTACCGGAGAAGGATCTCCACTCTTACCGGGCAAGCCCACAACATGATTGGTCTCTTTACTTACCCAAACCATATCGCTAGGCGAGATCCCTACATCTTCTGCCGTTATATAATTACCCGCTAAGGAATCTACAAAGCGACCAAACCTTCTAAATAAAGCTTCAGACTTCATCGTTTTAGAGTCCCCAATAATAACCGCCTTTCCGCCTCCAAGAGCTAGGTCAGAAATTGCATTTTTATAGGTCATTCCTCTAGAGAGCCTTAACACATCATTCAATGCATCTATTTCGTTGCTATAAGACCACATGCGCGTTCCTCCGAGGGCTGGACCTAGGGTTGTATCGTGAATGGCAATGATTGCTTTGAGTCCTGTTGCGTTATCACTACAGAATAAAATCTGATCGTGATCCATTGAAGACATTTGAGAAATTACAGGATTGGTTGACAACTCAAATTCAGTATTCATACTTTTTACGGACATAATTAGTACAGTTCGTTAACTTCCGAGCGAAACCAACATAAAGTAATATTGATTTAGCGTTGACAAAAATAACGATTTATCAAGTATGAAACTTCAAGTCCAGGACAATTATTTCATTATAAGCGTGGACTACAAATAAAGCCATAAAAAAAGGGGGCCAAAGCCCCCTATTCCTTTAATAAATTAAATCTTATTTATTAGAAACTACGATTCTTTTTACAATCGACTCATTTCCGTTTACTCGTACAATATATATCCCCTCTTCAACACTTGAAATGTTGATTGGCGTAGTCAATTCACCATTGAAAGTATTGTATGATTTTTTCATGACAACCTTACCGCTGATGTCCGTAATATTAACATCAACGATTGTCGTGTTCATTCCTGAAACATCAAGTGTAAACTTACCTGTAGATGGGTTAGGGTAGATATTAACTCTATTGTCATTTGTGTTTTCTAAAACACCTACTGTTGACTCAACTACTTCTCCAAAATTCGCTCTTAAAAGGTAAGCTACAGGGAAACCATAGTCTTCACTATTAGCCCATGGGTTACCTCCAAAAATAACCCAAGTTGCTCCTGCTGTATAGATAGCGTCTGAAGTCCCTAAGGTGATATTAGTTCCCGTTTCATTGGCAACTACAACATAAGTCCCTGGCGACAACTCTAGACCATTCATAATAGCACAAGTATACACACTGTCTTGAGTGACATCAACTAAAACAGCTTCTGTAGAAGCAATCTCATTTAAAGGTGCGCCTGTTGTAGGATCTACATCGTAAATAGTTGCAGATATCGGCAAACCTGTCATTTCTCCAAGTTCATTTGAAATAAACATTGAAACCGAAGACAAGGTATCTAAAGATGTTACCTCAAACGACTGACCGAGTTGGCCACCATCAGGATCACCAATACCTAAAGTCCCCGTTGCAATGCCGTTATCTCTTGCATAAACAGAGTCTGAAACAACAAATGACGTCATAATTGTATCGTTCAAAAATTCTCCATCAATTTCGGAAATGGCTACACTGTACTCTATCACATAGGTATCAACAGCAGTAGGTATAAATCCAGCAACCGTCGCATTCTCTGAAGCGCCAACAGCGACAAGGGCGATTGAAGCACTTGATTCCGTATAAACAACGCTTCCAGCGCCATCATAGACGGTAGAAGTAAATACAGCTCCTGTAATATCAGAAGAACCAGCATTTGTAATCGTTGCAGAACTTCCAATTGGGGCAGAAACTTGCGTTACTGGGACCACGGTATACTCAGCTCCTGAACCAACCGAGATAGCAGCATCAAACGAAGCCGCTGCAATAGCACAAAAAGTGGTAATCTCTCCTGCACCTTGACAATTGATTACGTCAGCCGCAATACCATCAATCGTAAAAGCTAAAACACTTGAACCATCAGCATAATCATCAACTGTGTGAATCGAAAAGCATGTTCCTTCGTCTATACAACCAAGATCCTCAGTTGTTGTTTCGTTATTTGGATAAGCTCCAGGATCACCATTTGCTGCAGTTTGAGCTCCACCTCCAGCACAACCGACAACAGAGTTGCCAAAAGAAAATAGAGTGTTTACACCACATGCATCTCCTTCAGGAGTAACTTCCCAATAAAGTTCGTACCCCCAAGTATCAGTAGTTACGTCAACTGTAACTGCAACCTCTCCCGCAGCACATTGTGCATTCGCACCGGCAATAAAGCCGAAAAACGTTAAAAGCGTACTTAAAAATGTAGAAATTTTCATCATAATAATTTATTTTTGTTTAATCAAATTTACTTTTAAAATCTTAAAGTTGGATATCATTCCTTTTTTTTTAATCAAAAAAAATTGTAAACTAAAAGAAATAATTTTACTACCATGTCAGAAATGATCTTTATTCATATACCAAAGACAGGTGGCACGACTATAAATGCTGCGATGAATGGTACTTATTGGCAGACCAAACCAGGGTTCAATTATCGTCATATTTTAAGTGATAAGTCTTCCAATTCAGGAGATATTTTCTTGAACAAAAACAGAGACAAGTATAAAAATGAAAGGATTTTCATGATGTTAAGGCATCCTGTTGACCGTTTGGTCTCAGAATATTATTTCATTACCAACAGAAATGAATTTACAGACTTAATCAAATCCAAACCAAAGAGCTTTGAGGACTACATAAAAAGTCCTCAAACGCAAAATTATGTTATCAACTTCTTAAAAGGAAATCGAATGTATAGCACAGTTCGACCTTCTCCCGCTGACTTAGAAAGTGTTATAAATGCGATTGACAACCTACCCATTTACGTTGGTATTTTCGAACGGTTTTCTGAATCACTATCCTATTTTAATCAGCACTTAGGGATCAAATGGAAAAAAGAAATTCCAATTAAACGAATGACTATTCGGCGCCCTAAAATTGAGGACCTTTCACAAGAGTTAATTGAACTCATTAAGGAAAAAAATGCCTTGGATTTAATATTATATGATTATTGTTTTAATCAATTTAAAAATGAATCAAACCTAAATAAAAAGGAACACAACTTTAAAGGCGATCGCTATGATCATGTTGTCGCTTTTGCTGCAAGAGCATGCCTTTACGAGCTTGTTTTAAAGGATAAAAATTTCATTAAAAATAATTTTAAATTTTTCAAATCACTTACATTTCACCTTATAAATGAATTAAAAATTAGAGATGGGAAGCAACTCGTTTTTATTTGGAATCAAACCTTTTTAGCCTCAATAAAAACAGAATTTCCAAATTCAAATTTGATTCAAATGTTAGACTTAGATTCTACAAATCATACCGATCCTATTGAGCATGCGTATAATATAGGAAGTGTGATCGACTCCTTCTTTAAAAAGTATCCAAATGAAAAAAGTACTTTTAGAAACATTCCGTTTGATAAAAGACTTGTTCCCCCTATTCAAAAAAAGAGTAAGAAAAGCTGGATTAAAAGAATATTCAATAAATAAATCAGCCCTTTATTTTCCTTTTACGTGAAGCAAAAGATCCATTCTTTGCATTGGGGTCGACTTTAATTGTTATTGCAGAATCGACGCGATTTCTTCCTTCATTTTGTTGATTCAAATCAATATTCTCCATTTCTGCATTATTATATGAATTCTGGGTAGTACAACTCAAAATTAGAGAAGACAAAAAAACAACTATGCAAACATTCTTTTTCATATTCTATTTATTAAATGACTTTACGGCATCTGAAACGACATTCTTCGAGTTTCCTATAAAAACTTCATCACCATTAATCATGAAGGGACGTTTCACAAAGGTATACTCTTCGAGAATATAACGTTTATAATCAGCCTCTGTCAAAACTATTTCACTAAGACCGAGAGATCTATATTTCATCGCCTTTTTCGAAAACAAAGCTTCATACGACCCGATTTTTTCTTTTAAAAAATCAAGGGTAAGCTCATCTATATTTTCTTCTTTGATGTTTTGAAGACTTACATCTTCACCAAGATTTAATTGCTTTAAAATACGTTGATTTGTTGAACAACTTTTTAAAAAATAGACCTTTTTCATTCTTTGTTGTTTATCCTAAAATATTCGGAATTATTGAAAATCATGAGCCCTTTTTCGGTCCGAATCATTAGTTTTACATTTGCCGAATTGCGCCTTTAAAATTAGCAATAAATACATGAAGTCACTTAAACATCTGAATAAATATTTCCTTAAATACAAGTGGCATCTCCTTCTCGGAATTCTATTCACAATTGTCAGTAATTACTTCGGGGTTCGAATGCCGCTCTATGTCAAATCTACTATCGATTCATTTATGTCAGACATAAGCATCAACTCAGTAAACGATGTTTTATGGATTTCTTTTAAAATTGGCGGGATGTATATGCTCTTATCACTTGCCAAAGGGTTCTTCCTGTTTCTTATGAGACAAACCATTATAGTGATGTCTCGTCATATTGAATTCGATCTGAAAAATGAAATCTACAATCAATACCAGAACCTTGATTTATCATTTTATAAAAAGAACAATACCGGAGATCTTATGAATAGAATTTCTGAAGACGTAAGTCATGTCAGAATGTATCTGGGCCCGGGAGTCATGTATTCCATTAACATCGTTGTTCTATTTACACTTGTGGTATATCAAATGATTATGATCTCTCCTTTACTTACTGCATTCGTTCTTATACCTCTACCGATTATGTCCTTTTTGATTTACAAGGTCTCAGCAAAAATGAATTTCTTGAGTAGGAAAGTTCAAGAAGAGCAATCCTTACTTTCAACGATTGCACAAGAAAGCTTTGCTGGTATGCGAGTCATTAAAGCCTACAGCCAACAGGGTTCAACGAATACTAAATTTGAAAACGCTGCGAATACCTATAAAAACAAGAGCATGAAACTTGTTTTTGTCAATGCCCTCTTTATTCCAACCATTCTATTCTTAATTGGCCTAAGCACATTGTTGTCCATATATCTAGGCGGGAAAATGTCATTTAATAATGAAATTTCCTTAGGCGGTATTGTGGCCTTCATATTTTTCGTCAACAATTTAACCTGGCCATTTGCTAGTATAGGCTGGGTCACGTCGCTGATCCAGCGAGCCGCCGCATCACAACAAAGAATCAATGAATTTCTGCAGATTAAAACGGATAGCTATAAGCATGAAGAAACGTTGGACTACACCTTTTCAAAAGACATCACATTTCGTGATGTATCCTTTATTTATGAAAACACTGGTATATCAGCGATCAATCATCTTTCATTTACGATTCCTAAAGGGAAAACTTTTGCCATTATAGGTAAAACAGGAAGTGGTAAATCAACGATAATAGCCTTATTACTTCGGCAGTTTCGACCGGACTCCGGAAGCATTACGATTGATGGAATTAACTTGAATACCATAAGAACTGATGGATTTAAAACATCTCTAGGAGTGGTTCCTCAAGATGTATTTCTTTTTTCTGATTCAATAAACAACAACATAAAATTTGGTTCAAATGAGACTGACGTGAGCCAAAATCAAATTGATTCCGTTTGTGAGACCGCCGATATATTAAGTACAATACAAAACTTAGAAGATGGGTACGAGACCCTTCTAGGTGAACGTGGCGTCAATCTTAGCGGTGGACAGAAACAACGACTAAGTATAGCAAGATCATTACTACGAAACCCAGAAATCCTCATCTTAGATGATTGTCTTTCAGCTGTGGATACGGAAACGGAGGATAAAATACTAAAGGAGCTCAATAAAACGAATAACGATCGTACAACGCTAATTGTGAGCCATCGAATTTCAACAATTAGAAATGCTGAACACATCATTGTTATTGATGAAGGAAGTATCATTGAAGAAGGCAGCCATACTGCTCTATTGAACAAGAAAGGATTTTACTTTGATTTGTTTAAGAAACAGCAAAGTGACCTTGAGGATCGCTCAGGCGATGAGTTAACAGGAACAAGCAAAGAATAAATTTTGAAAAAGATCGGCCTCCTTTCTGATACACATGGATTTTTGGACCCAAAAGTAAAAACTTATTTTTCTGAAGTTGACGAAATTTGGCACGCTGGAGACATTGGCTCTCTTGAGGTTCTCGACGAATTAAAAAACTTTAAACCGACTCGCGCTGTATGGGGAAATATCGACAACCATGATTTAAGGCAAGAATGTGAAGAGTTTTTGAGATTTAACATTGAAGATGTGGAGGTGTTGATTACCCATATTGGCGGAAAACCAGAACGATATTCGAAAACTGCTTATGAAGAACTCCAGAGAAATGGTGCACCTAAACTATTTATTTGCGGCCACTCTCATATCGCTTTGGTCAAAATGGATAAAACTCACAATATGCTTTGGATGAATCCTGGGGCTTGCGGATACAAAGGTTTTCATAAAGTAAAAACTCTTTTGAGATTCTCGATATCAGCAGATCGAATACATGCTCTTGAACTCATCGAAATCGGAAAGCGAGCCTAATATCCTAAAACCATAAAAGCGGTCATTTCTTAAATCTTTGATTTAAATAGAAACCCGGATTTTCTCATCCTATTTCCGTAAACAAAAAAAGAGCCTTGCTTTGCAAGACTCTTTTTTTTTTTGGCGGAGAATGAGGGATTCGAACCCCCGGTACCTCGCGGTACAATAGTTTTCAAGACTACCGCAATCGACCACTCTGCCAATTCTCCGTGGCAAAAGTAGCAATACTTTCAATATTGACAAAGAAAAATTCAACCAAGGTTAAAAAACATATGAATCCCTGAACATAACCTAGGCAATTATACAATCATAAATGAAATTGAATACAAACCAAAACAGTAAACGAGTATATTTGTTATTGAATTATGAAGAAATTAAAACAGATTCCTATTGATGTTATCAATTCAATGAATAAAAACACATTGATGGAGCAGCTCGGTATAGAATGTATTGAGTTGGGAGATGACTATGTCATTTCAAAAATGCCTGTTGATTCAAGAACCCACCAACCTATGGGCTTACTTCACGGGGGCGCAAGTGCCGCTCTAATTGAGAGCATTGGTTCGATGGGCTCTACGCTACTTTTAGATATAAGCAAACAACACCCCGTAGGGATTGAAATAAATGCAAATCATATTGGTGGGATTCGTACAGGAAATGTGATTGCGACGGGAACAATTGTTCACGCAGGGAAACGCACACATCTTTGGCAAGTCGACATTAAAGAAGAAGGGACAAACAAGCTCGTTTGTTCTGGTAGACTTACCGTTATGATTATTGATATATAGTGATGTCAAAGGATATTTTATGTTATCGGTTTCCAAATCAGGAAATAGCCCGAGAAAACGGATTATTTAAAGAGGTTTCTTTAACACAAAATAAGATTGATGGTTTTGTTATTACGGATTTCTACAAAAAGAAAAAATTTATTTTTCAAAGCAGTCAAGGCTTTGAAAGAAAACCATTCCATTTAAAAAAAGAAATTCCCTATTCTATAACTGAGCAATCCTACATGGATTACGCATCAATGGTACTAAGACTAATGCCAACCTTAGGTGTTGAAAAAATAGTTTTATCGAGAATAAAATCAACTTTATTTTCAACCGATAAAGCTTGGGCTCTTTTCGAAAAACTATGTAGTACATATCCAAAAGCATTCGTCTACATGGCTTCATCAGAATATTTTGGCACATGGGTAGGCGCGAGTCCTGAAACCTTGTTAGAAACCCACGCTGACAGTGGGTTCACAATGTCTTTAGCAGGGACGAAAGAGATCAACTCAAACACTACCTGGCAGAAGAAAGAGTATGCCGAGCAAAAATTTGTAACAGACTATATTTCAAATATCCTAAATGAACAAGAAGTCGCCTCTATAGAAATCAACGGACCTTACACTTCTCCTGCAGGTAACATAGAACATATCCGTAGTGACATATCCTTTGATCTTCAAGAAAGAAAGGCGGCTGACATAGCCAATGCGCTTCATCCTACTCCTGCTGTTTGTGGAGTTCCAAAAAAAGAAAGCTTTGATCTTATTGAAACTGTTGAACTCAAAGACCAAGGATACGATAGGAGTCTTTACTGTGGTTACATCGGATTCGTATCAGAAAAAATGACCAAGCTTTATGTAAATTTACGCTGCTGCCAATTGACCGAAAACCAAGCGCATATATATGTTGGCGGGGGATACACTTCCGCTTCAACACCTGAAGATGAATGGGAGGAAACTGAAAGGAAAAGCGAAACGCTGTCTCGTATTTTTGATTTATTGTAGATTTGCAAAGCATGGAAATTAGTAACAAAGCAGTTGTTCAAAAGATTATTGAAGAGTGCTTAAACTTTGGGGTAAAGCATATTGTATTTTCACCTGGGTCCAGAAATGCACCTTTTGCGATCTCATTTGACCAAAACCCTATCTTTAAAACACATGTCATTCACGACGAAAGATCAGCGGCTTTTTATGCGCTCGGAATAGCACAAACTCTTCAAGAACCAGTAGTACTTTGCTGCACTTCGGGGTCAGCCATCTCAAATTACTTTCCTGCCATTTCTGAAAGCTTCTATAGAGAACAACCTTTGCTTGTTCTTTCTGCAGACAGACCTAAAAGACTAATAAATAAAGGGCATGGACAAACGATTATGCAAGATGGATTGTTTGGAAAACACATCAAACAGTCTGCGTCGATTGAAGAAGTAAATCCCGACCCATTTATGGAAACTGCACATTCCTTTTTTCAAAAATTGAGCACCCTTCCTCTTGGACCTATGCATCTTAATGTGCATCTAGAAGAACCGCTTTATGGTCTTGAAAAATGGAAGACTGAAGCAGTTAGGAAGCGGGTTGTCGATGTGAATAAAAACATTAAAGCCTTTCAACTCAATCAAGAAGAATTACTAAAGTTTAGCAATAAGAAAATTTTGGTTTTATGTGGACAAGGATCACAACACGTCTCTCTCAAAAGGACGCTTATAGATTTTAATAAGAATTCAAATGTGGTTGTACTCAACGAAAACACCTCTGGCCTTAATGACCCTTCTTTTGTGAATTGTATTGATCGAGCACTGAACTCCATCGATAATAAAAGCGCTAAAAGATATACACCCGATATCATCATTACGATAGGCGGAGCAATCGTTTCAAAGAAGATAAAGGCCTTTTTTATAAAAAATGCACCAAAATATCACATTGCTATTCACCCAAAAGAAATTGGTACAGATTTATTCTTAAGAAGGGATGCTTATTACAATTGTAATGCAAGTGATTTCCTGAGTTTTCTAAACAAAAAAGCGACCCTACTGAATACTTTAAACTTTAAAGCAAGTTGGAATCAGGTAGATTTTCAAATTAAGGATAGCTTATCAAGCTATTTCAATAAGCAGAGTAACCATACGGATTTACATGCTTTCAATGCACTGTATCACACCTTACCTGAAAACTGCACCTTACACCTAGGGAATAGTTCTATTGTTCGTTATATGCAACTGTTCGACCCCATAAAAGATATTCAATATGAATGTAATAGGGGAACCAGTGGTATTGACGGCTGCACGAGCACTGCTGTTGGCTGTGCCATTGCTAGCCCGAATAGACAACACATCTTTATTAGCGGTGACATTTCATTTATCTATGACAGCAATGCACTTTGGATTAGCCCATTCCCGAGAAACTTGAAGATGATTGTCATCGACAATAAGGGAGGTGGGATTTTTAAAATCATTGATGGATCAAAAACCTCCAAGCAACTTGAGCGGTATTTTGAAGCAAAACACGAGGCCGATGCTTCAAGTATAGCCAGGGGCTTTGGAATTAATGTTTATGAAGCAAACCAAAGCCATGACTATCAAGAACAATTGATTAATTTCTTTCAGGATGAGCATGCACAATTGTTAGTATTGGAAACTGATTCAACGGAAAATCCTACGGATCTACACCTATTTTTTAAACATTTAAAAAATGCTTGATTACTTTGATATATTTACCCATTGGGAAGGCTGGATTTATCTGCTCATTCTTTCTGTCCTTGAAATTGTATTAGGAATCGATAACATCCTATTTATAAGTATTGTCACTGATGACCTGGAGCCTTTACAACAAAGAAAAGCAAGAAACATTGGCTTATCCATAGCCCTGATTCTTCGTCTTGCATTGCTTTCGATTGTCTCTTTAATCATGCAACTAACGGATCCTTTGTTCTTTATTTTCAAAACGCCTTTTAGCGCTCAAAGCATCATACTCCTACTTGGAGGATTGTTCTTGATTTACAAATCGGTTTCAGAAATGCACAAGAATATTAACCACGAGCATGAAACCAGTAAGAAAAAAACGATTAGTTTATCTCATATAATAGGACAAATCATTCTGATAGACGTGATCTTTAGTTTTGACTCTATTATTTCAGCCGTGGGAATGACAAATGGTGTTGGTGCACAAACGAATTCAAGCCCCATGGCCATTATTGTTTTTGCCATAATTATCTCCATGATCATCATGATTAGTTTTGCCAAACAAATCAGTGATTTCATATCCGAACACCCCACTGTAAAAATGATTGCATTGAGTTTTCTTGTTGCCATTGGAATACTGCTTATTTCAGAAGCTTTTGGACAACATTTCCCTAAGGGTTATATTTATTTCGCCTTAGCCTATGCCCTACTCGTGGAAATATTGAATATCAGAATGAGGCGAAATAAAATCAAGAATGGATCAAAAAACAGCTAAACTCCTTCTTAAAGTTGACGATTTTGATAATGCACAAGATGCATATGAGCAGCAGTTGTTTGAAATCAAAAAAAGCATACTTATCCAGGCGGTCATTCCAAAAGTCCTTCGAAAAAGACAAGAAGTACTTGGTAAATTACAGATGGCTTTCAGTATTCTAAATAAGCCCTCAGATGATGTTCCGAATTTTGATATCCCAATTGTTTCCGGAGACAATTGGATTGAATTACACCAGAGTTATGAAGTGAATAAGAGTGAGATTAAAAAAACGATAGCCATTGCTAACAAGGCAACTCATATTATAGCGGCGATTGACCAGCTAATCCAAAACTTAATGGCTTGGAGCCGTTATTTTATATTTGATTACACAGAAATACAGCTTCCACAATTGGGAAAAGAAATGGATTCCATGGAGCTCTATAAATTATTGAGTAAGGAAAGAAACACTCCCTTACTCACTTTAAACCCGAATGTAAAACAAGAATATGCACGGATCCTTAAAACATTGGACGCCGAGACTCTTTAACCCGCATCCGGGCTATTCATTTCAGAGGTGCTTTTGTTTTTAAACTCCATTTTACCGAACTTATAGCTGAAAGTAACAAAGATTCTTCGAGACATCCATTTGTAATTGGCAACCTGCTGAAAGCTCTCCCTAGTAATATTCATGTAAAAGGATTGTTGGTTAAAGACATCTGAAACTCGAAAGCCAAAGGCCATGTCCCCATCCATGATTTTCTTGTCAAAAGCTAAATCAAAGGTTCCCTTCCTCTGAACCGTACCTTGAACGGACACCCTAGGCCCATTATACCCATAACTTGCCTGAAAACTTGCCGTTTTCTTCCAGAAGTCAAGAACAGTATTAAACTTTGCTTTCATGTACGCACCTGTCGCGTCTGAAAGACCTTGTAAATCTGTAAAATACTCCACTATATTCCCATTAAAAGACGCTGTGGTCCTCCAAAAGGAAAAGGGTTTAATCATTAAGACAATTTCAGTTCCAAAAGCATTAGTACTACTTAGGTTTTGATAGGTTATTGCACTGGTGTTATCCTCATAAAACTCCTTAACACGCGAAATCACCCCCTCACTTCTTCGGTAATAAATACTCGTAGACAGTGATAGGGTTTTACGCTCATAGGTATGTGCCAAATCAAAAGAGTGAATATATTCAGGTTGTAAATAAGGGTTACCTCGTCTGAGGTTAAAAGGATCTGAATAATTGGTAAAAGGGTTTAGCTGGTTAGCGCGGGCTCTAGATATTCTGCGACTGTAACTCAAGCCAAATTCATTCATATCATTTAAGGCATACTTCAGATGGGCAGAAGGAAACAAATTGAAATAGCGATTAGGCACAGATACACTGTCTGATACTAAATCGGGAATTTGATTTGCCTGTTCAGCTCTAAGCCCCAATTGGTATTTAAACTTTTCCACCTGCTGACCGAAAATACCATAAACACTATAGATTCGCTCATTGTACAAGTAATCAAAATTCGCAAGTGTATCCTCAACATATCCTGAAGCTGAAAGATCAAACGTTTCTGAATCAGTTTGCACAGATTGGTCCCTGATAATACTCTTTGCTCCTGCTTCTACTCTAGAATTTATTTTAGGAAAAATATATTCCAAGTCTAACTGAAGAGTATTGATATTATTAGTCTCAATATTAAACATTCGCTGTTGTAAGGGATCCTGACTGTTTAAAAGGGTATCCGGCGTATAATAAGTCTCTACATAAAAGCCACTGATATCTTCAAAGCCTAAAGATTGATTTCCATTGAATTGGAGCTTCCCCCTGTCGTTTTTGAAGGACCATTCATAGTTCATTCCAAAATCCATATTTCTTCTTTTTTTAGGATCAAAAGATGATCTTAACCAAAGATTACTTACCTCACCATCATAGTCATAAAGTGTATTCCATAAATCACCTGTACGTTCTCTTCTCCCAACACTAACGTTAGCAAATACAGCAAGTTTATGGCGTTTACTCAAATTAAGATCAAGCCCCGTTCTAAATGATTGTGAATTATTTAAATCCGTTCCGATACGGCTTTGATTCAGATGCATTGTAGAATCAACAACACCAGAATCATAGAGATCAGAAAACTTATTTCTATAACCATTGTAGGTTCTGCCATTATAAGTTGCAAAAACATTAAACTTGTTATTCCTGAAATTCAAAGAAACATTTCCTTCCAAAATATTTCCACTTGATAAGTTTCCGCTGCCCAGATTTGATGACACCGTACCATTAAGTCCTTTAAAAAGACTCTTTTTTAGTACTATATTAATGATACCCGAGGTTCCATCAGGGTCATATTTTGCTGATGGATTGGCCACAATCTCTACCCGTTCGATTGAACCCGCGGGAAGAGCATCTAGTAAAGTCTTTCCATTGCCTCCACTCAAGGAACTTGGGCGTCCATTGATCAAAATAATAACAGAACCATCCCCTCTTAGCGTAACACCTCCGTCTTCATCCACTTCAACCGATGGCAATCTATTAAGGACGTCATTTGCCGTGCCTCCTCGAACCGAAATATCTTGACCTACATTGTAAATCTTTTTATCAATACCTGCCTTAAGAACATCTATTTGCGCCCTTACATTCACTTCTTTTAAATTCAAAGTAGCATCTACTTCAAGGGCTACTATTCCATAATTATGTTCTGAACAACTCACAGATTTAAAGGGGAACCCAAACATTGTTTTATAACCAATGTTTGAAACCTTTAATATATACGAAGCGTTACAAGGCACTTCGGAAAACCTAAAAGCCCCAATAGAATCTGTATATATCGCATTTATCAATGATGAGTCTTTAACATTCAACAATTTTACGGTTGCAAACATCACGGGATTTTGGTTTTCAGACATCACTTTACCAAAAACTAGATGGCTTTGATTTTGAGACCAATAATTTTTAGAATTACCTATAAAAAAAACAACAATAAAAAGAATTACTTTAAATATCCGCGAGACTCTATCGTTCATTTTTTCCTTTATATTTTTTCACAATCAACGATGCGATATGCCCACCGAAACCAAAAGTATTACTCATGGCGTAGTTAACCGTTTTAGACCTTCCCTCTATACCAATTGGGAAATCAAATAAATCAGCAAAATCTGGCTCAATATTTTTGGTGTTGATCGTCGCTGGAATAAAATCATGCTGCAGAATTTTCACACAAGCTATCGCCTCTATTGCCCCAGCAGCACCAAGAAGATGACCTGTCATTGATTTTGTTGCGGAAATAGTAACCTTAGAATCCGATCCGAAAACACGTTCTGCAGCAATCAACTCAGATTTATCTCCTAAAGGAGTCGATGTAGCGTGCATATTAATGTAATCGATGTCGTCTGGTCCAAGCCCCGCCTCTCGCATTGCCTCTCGCATTCCAAGGACAGCCCCTTCTCCCTCAGGGTGTGTCCCCGTTAAATGATAAGCATCTGCAGCCATTCCACCACCCACAATTTCGGCATAAATTTTAGCCCCTCTTTTCAAAGCGTGTTCATACTCTTCCACAATTAGGGCTCCCGCACCCTCACCCATTACGAAACCATCACGTTCCACATCAAATGGCATAGAAGCCGTTTCTGGTGAATCATTTTTTGTTGACAAAGCTCGAGCCGAAGCAAATCCCCCCATAGAAGCTTCGTTTATAGCAGCTTCTGACCCACCACTTATGATAAGGTCCGCCTTGTCCCATTTGATATAATTAAATGCTTCTATTAGCGCAGTATTAGAGGTGGCGCAAGCAGAAACCGGGCAGAAATTAACGCCTTGAAGACCATGCTTTATTGAAATGATTCCGGAGGCAATATCGACAAGTATTCTTGGGATAAAATAAGGCGTAAACCTTGGCGTACCATCACCTTCGCAAAATTCCTTCATCTGGTCTTGAAAGGTCTGTATCCCCCCATTACCAGAACCCCAAATAACGCCTGCTCTTGTTCTATCTATGGTTTCAAAATCAATTTCAGCATCCAAAATAGCTTGATCTGAAGACACTAAAGCATATTGACTAAAGGGATCATATTTTCTAACTTCTTTGCGATCAAAGAAATCCAAAGCATTAAAATTCTTTAACTCACAAGCAAATTTAGCTTTGAATTTTTCAGTATTAAACTTTGTAATCGGTGCCGCTCCACTTTTCCCGCTTTTCAATGCCTCCCAAAAAGAATCAACATCTTCTCCAATAGGTGTTAGCGCTCCTAATCCTGTAATAACTACTCTCCTCATTATCTATCTAGGTTTACTTTTTCGTATTCATTTGTTTGTAAAATCTCCACGGCTCTATTAATAATCTCATTCGAAGTATTATAGATTTCATAAAACTCACTTGTATCCCATAAATTTCGAGCTAGATATGCTTTTAAACGCAATTTTATTGAGTGCTCGCTAATCGCATATTCCTCCTCATTCTTCTCAAGGGTCGCATCTTCTTTCTTCACATAGGTAAAGAAATCATTCATGAACAGAGCATCACATTTAAATTCATCTTTAAATGTTTTAAAATCGGGATACTGACCAAGAAGCTTCTTTCGATTCTCATCTGAATAAGAATAGGAAAATGTATTAAGAAAACCTCCACGTAATAAATCCGAATAATAATCTGAATTGTAACTAGTATCCAAAGGGACAAAGAAATCAGGCATAATACCGCCACCACCAAACACCGTTCGATTGGTTATTAAGGTCTTGAACTTTAAGGAGTCAGGCATTTTAATAGAGTCCGAATGAACAAATTCTCCATTTAAATAGCGCTGAGAGATATCCTTTCGATAAGACTCAACATCATCATATGGTTTTTGAATAAATCTTCCAGATGGCGTATAGTAACGTGCTATTGTCAACCTGATTTCAGAACCATCACTCAAACCCATAGGCCTTTGCACAAGTCCCTTTCCAAATGTTCTTCGACCAACGATAAGCCCTCTGTCCCAATCCTGTATGGCCCCAGATAATATTTCACTCGCACTTGCTGAATATTCATTCGTCAATACGACAAGCCGCCCCTCTTCGAAAAGCCCTTTAAATTCTGCTCTTAAATTATTCCTGGGCTGTGCCTTACCCTCGGAATAAACAATCAACTTTTCTTTAGAAAGAAATTCATCTGCTAACTTATGGGCTGTACCTAACAGACCACCTCCATTACTTTGAAGATCAAAAATCAAACTTTTCATTCCTTTGGCCTTTAACTTAACTAAAGCATTTCGGACCTCTTCATGTGAGCGTCTTGAAAAACTATTCAACTTAATATATCCAATCTCTTTATCAATCATATAGTATGAATCAACAGAAAAAACAGGGATTTTATCCCGAGTCACATTGAAAACAAGGTTTTTATTAGACTTTCTCCTTTGCACCTCAACTTTTACTTTTGTCCCCATTTCACCCAACAGCTTCGTTCTCACATCACTGTTTTTAAGACCGACCCCGGCTATGTTTTCACCATCTACAACTACGATTTTATCCCCAGGTAACATACCTAGTTTTTCCGCCGGCCCCCCAGAAATGGTAGCCACCACATTTAAAGTATCTTTCATTATTTGAAATCGAATCCCAACGCCAACAAAACTCCCATTAATTGAGGATTGAGCCGCATTCAATTCATCTGCAGGAATATATGTAGAGTGTGGATCAAGCTCTTCTAATAAAGAAACAATAGCAGTCTCAGTAAGCGCCTCAGCATCTGTTTCATCTACGTAATATCGACTCACCTTATCTATAACCTCCTTAAATTTATAGGATGTAGATATGTTATGTGAAGAAATTTGAGCACTTAAAGAAGTGCTTAAAAAAGTTAATAAGAATAGGAAAGGTAGATATCTCATAAATGTGTTTTTAAATAGAAACGGATAGCAACAAAAATAGTAACACTTGCGAAGAAGAATGGTTTTTTTTATCTTTTTAACACCCTGTAGAATGGAAAATTAAAGTTTTATTGTTAGTATGTTTTTCAACTACATTAAATCAACACTGAATTTAGAATGTATTTTTGACTTATGTTGCAAAGAAACAAATCTCTAAAAGCCTACAACACCTTTGGTATTGACTCAACAGCATCGCATTACTCAAGTTTTGATTCTATTTCGAATTTAAAAGAATTATTAATGAGCCGGCATAATATGCCTCTATTTATTCTTGGTGGTGGGAGTAATATACTTTTCACAAAGAACTTTAACGGTTTGGTTTTGAAAAACGAAATTCTTGGGTTTGAAATCCTTGAAGAGGATGATGAGGCTGTGCTCATAAAGGTTGGTGCAGGTATAAATTGGCATGAATTCGTACTCAAGTGTATTGCCCTCGATTTTGGAGGTGTGGAAAATTTAAGTTTGATCCCCGGGAATGTTGGCGCGAGCCCTATGCAGAATATTGGCGCCTATGGTGTCGAGATAAAAGATGTCTTTGAATTCCTTGATGCTGTTCATATTTCAAGTGGGGAAATTCAAAGGTTTTCCAATCAGGATTGCGATTTTGGCTACAGAGAGAGTATTTTCAAGAATAAAGTAAAAGGCGAATATGTTATTTGTCATGTAGGTTTTCGATTATCCAAAAGACATAAGCTGAATACCTCATACGGAGCAATTGAAGTGGAGCTTAATAAAAGAAATATTTCAAACCCAAATATCAAAGACGTCAGTAATGCAGTCATTTCGATAAGACAATCTAAACTACCAGACCCTAAAGTGATAGGCAACGCAGGAAGCTTTTTCAAAAACCCCATCATTACAGTAAACAAACTTAAGCAGCTCCTAGAATCACATCCTGACATCCCTAACTATCCTTCTGGAGAATCAGAAGCAAAGCTGGCTGCAGGTTGGCTCATAGAACAATCAGGATGGAAGGGTAAAGTATATGATGAACGCTACGGTGTTCACAAAAAACAAGCCTTGGTCCTTGTCAATTATAATAATGCCACAGGGAACGAAATATTAAATCTTTCACTGAATATCATCAAGGATGTTGAACAAAAATTTGGGGTACGCTTGGAAAGAGAGGTTAATATTCTATAAACCATGAAGAAGATTGCCTTAGAATTGATAAATTCGCAGTCAAATACATTGTCATGAAAATTTCTTACAATTGGCTTAATAAATATCTAGATTTCAACCTAAGCCCGGAAAGAGTTTCTGAAATTCTTACAGATACCGGTCTTGAAATCGAAGGGGTTAACAAATTCGAAGAGATTCAAGGCGGACTTGAAGGCCTTGTTATTGGCGAGGTTTTATCTTGCGAGCCCCATTCTGATGCAGATCGTTTAAAAGTTACTCAAGTCAATGTTGGGGATGAAATACTACAGATTGTTTGTGGCGCTCCAAATGTTAAAAAAGGACAAAAGGTAATCGTAGCTCTTGTAGGAACGACTTTGTACCCAAAACCCAATGATTTTTTTAAAATCAAAAAATCAAAAATCAGAGGTGTTGAATCAGCAGGAATGATCTGCGCTGAAGATGAAATCGGCTTGGGTGATGCCCATGATGGCATCATGGTGCTTCCAGATGCAGCAACTACAGGCATGAGTGCATCCTCCTATTTTGATATATACAAGGACGTCCAGCTTGAAATCGGGCTAACTCCCAATCGTTGCGATGCCATGGGGCATATCGGTGTAGCTAGAGACTTAAAAGCGTACCTAAACTACCACCAAGAACTCAAGTTAGACCTAATACTCCCTGAAACTAAATTAAACACAAAGAATCTGACCAATATTGATTCTATTAAAATCGATATTACGGATTTTGACCTTTGCCCTAAATACATAGGTGCCGTTCTCTCTAATGTTACGGTTGGCCCATCGCCCAAATGGCTACAAAATTATTTAAAGGTCATCGGTCTAGAACCAATAAACAATGTTGTAGACGTAAGTAATTATGTAATGTATGAGTTTGGAACACCAATGCATGCTTTCGATAGGGCCAAGATTACCGATACTTTAACTGTGGGTAAATCGACAAAAGGAAACCTCTTTAAAACACTTGATGGGGTTGATAGAAAATTGAATGGCGAAGAGCTTATGATAAGTAGCGGTGGAAAAGATCTTTGTATCGCCGGTGTTTTCGGTGGTGCTGATTCTGGAATCAATGAAAAAACTACGTCTGTTTTTCTCGAATCGGCCATATTCAACCCAACTTCAGTTCGTAAAACATCAAAAGCCCATGGCATACAGACAGATGCTAGTTTTCGATTCGAAAGAGGCGTTGATTCCACATTCACTGAACTTGCCATGCAGAGAGCTATTCTTTTATTACAAGAGGTCTCTGGCGCATCCATTGCAATGTACCCCTCAATAAAAGAAAGTTCACCTGCTAAAAAACATAGCATTACGTTTGGCATGGATTACCTGAACAATCGTCTAGGAACAAACCTTCAGTTTTCAGATGTAAAAAACATATTAGAATCCTTAGATTTTACAATCAAAATAAATACAAGTGATGATATACAAGTAACTGTACCTCAGTATCGTATAGATGTTTTAAGGCCTGCAGATATCCTAGAAGAGGTTTTAAGGATTTATGGATTTAATAAAGTTGAATTGCCGAAAAAATGGCACATATCCTTTCCTGCTCAAAAGGGTAAAAACACAGAGGACACCCAAAGAACTGCAGCGGAATGGCTCGTGTCAAATGGGTTCAACGAAGTTTTGAATAACTCACTTAGACGTAAAGACATAGCGGATGACACACAGACTAGCGTTAAGTTACTTAACCCGCTCAGTAAAGAACTAGAAACCATGAGGCGGTCATTGTTCTTCGGCTTATTAGAGAATATAGCCTATAATCAAAACCGTCAACAGCAAACACAACATTTGTTTGAGTTTGGAAAATCATATTACACGACAAGCGAAGGCTATACCGAAACTCGAGAGCTTGGCATTGTATTGACCGGAAAAAAATATGATAACACTTGGCTGCACGCGACTCAAAATCTAGATTTTTTTAATTTAAAACATTATTGCCAAGGTCTAATCACCAAGCTTGGAATCAAAGCTAAAATTAAAGAAGGAATCAACACGCATGCTCTATTTCAAAGAAGCTATCAATATATTGTGGGAAAAGAGGCTATAATTGAATTTGGCCAAGCCAGCCAAGAATGGTGCGTGAAAAATGGGATTAAAACGAAAGTATTTATAGCAATAGCAAATTGGGACCGTCTTCTAAATTATAGCGCCTCCAAGACTACCTTCAAGGAATTACCAAAAACCTTTTTCGTTAAACGTGATTTCTCACTTATTATAGACCAGGATGTTGAATACACTTCGATTGAAAAGATTGGGTATTCAGTGGACAAAAAATTACTAAAGGAAATCGCTTTATTTGATGTTTACGAAGGAGATAAATTACCGGAAGGCAAGAAGTCTTATGCGGTTTCCTTTACCTTTCAGGACAGCGAAACTACATTAAAAGACAAAACAATTGATCCTATAATGGAGGGTATTCGCATTAAACTTGAAAAGGAATTAGGTGCCGAACTTAGAGCTTAAGATCATTTAGTTTACTCAAGAATCGTTCTAGTTTTTCATTTTTTATAATCTCATCTTTTCCCACGACCAAAAGATGTTTTGCTTTATTAGAATGAAGCCACAATTTCAAATTCACAATAGCCACATTTAAGGTTCCATTAATATCAATTCGATAAGTGGATTTTTGATTTTGATCAAATAAAGATTTTAAATTCCAATTTTCTTTTGAAATAGATTGATTTTCACTCACTATAAGCAAGGAGTCAAAGAGTTCAATAGAAAGTTCGTAACGCTCCTTGGTATGTACAACTTCGTTCGCATTTTCAGAGCACCAAGCTTGAATTGCTTTTGAAAAAGGAGTATTCGCCTTAAGATATATTGTTTCTAATTTCATGAATTAAATAGCCCGTCAAAGATAATTTAAATAATGAGGTAGGCTCTAAAAAAAATCAATATCCTAATATTTATTGGCATTCATAACTCGATTGATTATCACGGAACACCTTTTTCAATGACTGTTTTCTGAGTTTAAAAGTTTGTTCACTAATTCAGGTGGTCTAGCAACAACAGCATACGCATCAACGATCACAATAGGCCTTTCCATTAGTTTTGGGAATTCAATCATAAGCTGGATTAATTCTTGATCGCTTAAATCCTTATCTTTAACATGGTTTTTATAATCTCCTTCCCCTTTTCGAAGAAGCTCAGCGGGTTTGATTTTTAATTTCGTCAAGATTTCTTGAAGCGCCTCTTCGGTGATTGGTTCTTGCATATAATTAATCACATTTAATGTGATTTCTTTTCCCTCGAGAATTTGCAACGCTTTTCGACTTTTGGAACAACGATTGTTGTGATAAATAGAAACTTCCTTCATAAAAGTAAAAATATACTATTCTCGATAACCACAAATACATATCATTGTTCAAAAGTTATTTTTTATCAATTATTTTCTTCTTTCAAATACACTACTGATTAATTAGTTTTGTAGAAAGCAATTTCATGAATTTCCTGAATGATCTTAACGAAAGTCAAAAAGTAGCGGCAGCACACATGTACGGTGCTTCGATGGTAATCGCTGGTGCCGGCTCTGGAAAAACAAGGGTCCTGACCTATCGAATTGCGCACATGATGGAGAACGGTATTGATCCATTCAATATACTGGCACTTACTTTTACGAACAAGGCAGCCAAGGAAATGAAAGAAAGAATTGGCAATATCGCAGGAATGCATGAGGCTAAAAACATTACGATGGGTACCTTTCATTCCGTCTTCTCTAAATTACTCCGCTTTAACGCTGACCGGATTGGATTCCCAAGTAATTTCACTATCTATGACACACAAGACTCCAAGAGTCTAATTAAAGACATAATCAAAGGGTTTAACCTAGACGACAAAACCTATAAGCCCAGCCAAGTTTTTGGAAGAATCTCAACAGCGAAAAACAACCTAATATCACCTGAAGATTACGCCCAGAATTCAGAAATATTACTAGAAGACAAGCAAACTCGAAGACCAGAATTAAGTAGGATATATACAAGCTACATGAACAGGTGTCAACGATCTGGTGCAATGGACTTTGATGACCTTTTATATTACACCAATGTTTTACTTCGTGATTTCCCCGATGTACTTCATTACTATCAACATAAGTTTAAATACATCCTTGTTGATGAGTATCAAGACACGAATTACGCACAATATCTAATTATAAAAAAACTAGCTGCAGCTTACGAAAACATCTGTGTGGTTGGAGATGATGCCCAAAGTATCTATTCATTTAGAGGTGCTAATATTGAAAATATTCTAAATTTCAAAAAAGACTATCCTGAATTCAGCTTGTTCAAACTGGAACAAAATTATAGAAGCACAAAAAACATTGTCGAAGCGGCGAATAGCGTGATCAAAAATAATAAGGATCAAATTCAAAAGAATGTCTGGACAGACAACCCGGTTGGTGAGAAAATAGAGGTTATAAGAACCTTAACCGACAATGAAGAAGGCCGATCTATCTCTTTAAAGATTTATGACAAACAAAAGTCAACAGGCACCTATAATGACTTTGCTATATTATACAGAACCAACAGACAATCAAGAAGTTTTGAGGAATCTCTCCGAAAACTTAACATTCCCTACAAGGTATATGGCGGCCTTTCTTTTTATCAACGAAAGGAAATAAAAGACCTTCTGGCCTACTTTAGACTGTCTGCAAACCCAAATGATGAGGAGGCGTTAAAGCGCGTAATCAATTACCCGCGAAGAGCAATAGGGAAAACAAGTATTGAAAAATTAATCATTGCAGCCAATGAATACAGTACAAGCGTGTGGGATGTGATTTCTAATTTCCAGAAATATCCAGTCGATATAAATAAAGGCACCCAAGCTAAAATTGGAGATTTTGTGACCATGATTAAGAGTTTTCAAGCTGAGATAAATGATAAAGATGCATTTACACTTGCCGAGCGCATTGCAAAATCATCTGGGATCATGAAAGAGCTTAATAGTGAAAAGAATAAAGGCCCCGAAGAAGTAGAAAGATTCCAAAACATTGAAGAACTTCTTGGTGGAATTCAAGAATTTGTTAATTCTAGTGAAGACGACACAGTGAAAACGCTCGCAGACTTCATGATGGACGTTGCGCTTTTAACTGATGCCGATCAAGACAATCCTGAAGAAAAAAACCATGTTTCGTTAATGACAATACATTCTAGCAAGGGGCTTGAATACCCTAATGTATTTCTAGTAGGATTAGAAGAGAATCTATTCCCTTCGCAGATGTCGCTACAATCTCGTTCTGATTTGGAAGAAGAAAGACGGTTGTTTTATGTGGCGATAACACGAGCCATGAACTCTTGTACTATTTCCTATGCCGTCTCCCGGTTCTTATGGGGGCAGCCTATTAGCTGTGAACCCTCAAGGTTCCTTGATGAAATTGACCCGCAATATTTATCCATAAATACGGTAAAGCAACCCATGTCAAGAGCATCCTTCGGAAGGAGTTTTGAAGGAACAAAAACAGGCGGGCTAAACAAAAGCGTAAGCGGAGCTCCTGCAGGTAATCTAAGGTCATTAAAAGAAGTGAAACGTTCTCAATCAAATGCCCCTAAACAAGGTGTAGATATCAAGGTAGGTTATGATGTGCAGCACGAGAGATTTGGCAAAGGAAAGGTCACTAATGTTGAAGGCGTAGGACCAGATCAAAAAGCCACAATCTTTTTCCCGCATCATGGAAGTAAAACCGTATTACTGAGGTTCGCTAATCTTGAGGTCATAGATCACGGCTAAGCCTAGCGCATTTTTTCTTGATCAATAATGTGGACAAAGTGATACCCTTTTATCACGAAATCTTCTTTAAAGAAGAACTTATGAGATGCATGATTATAAGTGTAAGAGTCCAAACCTATGGATGAACAAGATTGCTCTTTAGCTTTCTTTTTCGCAAATTCAAACATAAGATTACCGGTTCCACTTGACCGCCACTTCTCTGTCACAATAACATTGTCTAGCTCCATGTATTTCCCGCACCATAACTTATGACCAATCCACATTCCACTAACACCCACTATTTCATCTTCGACAAAAACAGCAACCATAGAATAATTATGAGGAATCATAATATCTAGTTGATTTGAATATTCCTCCATCGACATTTTAGGATATAATTCCGTCAACAATGAAAAGGCCTTTAACATTTCTTCTTTTTCAAGTAATTCTATAATACTCATGACTAATCTTCTAAATTCTCTTTAAATAATTCTAGTATACGCCTGTATTCATCTGTCCAAGAAGCTGCTTTTTTAAAGCCATGCGCCTCAATGGGAAATACAGCGAGTTCCCAATCGGTTTTGCCTTCTTCAATAAATCTTTGACTCAATCGAACTACATCTTGAAACTGGACATTATCGTCAACCATACCATGCAACATTAATAACGGCTTCTCTAGGTGCTCAGCAAAATAGATCGGTGAACTTCGTCTATAGGCCAAAGAATCTGTTTCGGGGTAATTCAAAATATTGCTTGTGTATTCATGGTTGTAATGAGACCAATCGGTTACTGACCTCAATGCGGCTCCGCATGCAAATTCATCAGGCTTTGTCAATAAAGCCATCAAGGTAATAAAGCCACCATAAGACCCGCCATAAATAGCGGTTTTATCAGAGTCAATACCAAGTTCTTTAACCGCATATGCTTTTGCATCAATATAATCAGCGAGGTCTTTCCCTCCCATGTGCCTGTATATTGCTGTCCTATGATCTCTGCCGTATCCATCGCTTCCTCTGTAATCGATATCCAGCACCGTATAACCCTGTTCAATTAATAAATTATGGAACATGTATTCTCGATAATAGCTACTCCAAAAATTATGGGCATTTTGAAGATATCCGGCACCATGAACAAAAAACACGGCCGCATTATTTTTGTTAGAGACCTCTGGCTTATATACTCTTGTATATATGGGCTTTCCATCAGAAGCGATAAAAGACGTGATCTCTGGAGCATACCATACTTTACTGTCAAATTCAGGAGTCGTACTAGTGGTCAACTTATTTATGGAATTCAGATTCGACTTTTTTGCAAGGTAAAGCTCCCAAGGCTTATTGGTAAAAGAATACCTAAAAGCAAAATACTTCTCATCCGGAGAAAGGATCAACTCATGTGCTCCATTCGATACCAAAAGCGCTTCCATCTCCCCATTAACAATATTCAAACCATAGACCTCTCTATTTCCCGGATGACTCTTGTTACAGGTAACATAAAAATAATGGGGTAATTTGGAACGCTGAACATAGCGGACTTCGTAATTGCCTTGAGTTAAAGCCTCTACCTTAGCTGTAGCCATGTTATAGGAATACAGGTGAGAATACCCGGACCTTTCCGATTGGAAAACAAAAACAGTTCCCTCATCAATCCACTCTAAAAAACCTTCGACCATATTCCAAGATGAGATTCCCGGACCCCCTATCCATGCCTCATCATGTTCGTGAACCAATTCATTGAATTCACCAGTATTTAAATTTAATGAGACCAACCAACGGTCCTTATTATCGGCTGACCTAACATCGATAACACCAATAGGCGAATGCTTAGAAAAAACAATCGGATGAACAAATAACGACCGATCTGTGTCATAAAAGACATTCAGCGTATCCATTAAATAATCTGGTTTTCTACGAATATCTGTAAGCGCTGAAAAATCAACCCAATAAAGACTATCTCCTAATAAAGAATAGACTCCCATACGTTGATTCGGCTCCTGCTTAGACACCTTAGCTCTTGCTTTTATTGACGCTGCGTACCCATCCTCTGTAACATAGGACATATACTCGGTTTGCTTAGTTTCGGCTGGGACATGCATGCGAACAACAAGATACGAACCCGATGGATCTACCTGGATAGGCTGTAAACGGCCTTCTCCTATATGAATCTCGGGTAATGCTTTGTCTTCATCATTATCCACGTTTTTTATTTCTGAATAGTAATCAAATAACTCAATTTGTTGCTGACGCAGAGGCGTATTCAATGGCTCTTTATCTGCCACCTTTTTTTGAGTAAAATGAGATATTTGTCGCAATGAAATTGAGCCAGGATTTAAATCCCACATAAACAAATCATGGCCCTTTTGAAAGTAAATCTTTTTAGAAGCATTAACGCGTTGAAGATTAAAGACCCGATCTGTGCTCGAGTACAAAACCTTTCCTTCCTTTTCAAGCTTATTCCAAACACAAAGATCATTGCCTTTGATTTCATATTGCTCACCATAGTCTTTTTGCAAGGGATCAAAGAAATAGGTTTCTGATTTTACAACCGTATCATAAGTTTCACTTTTGACGGTATAGCAAATCGTTTTAACAAGGTCATCTACCACACGGTCAAAGCATACCTGATCACCAGTAACTGTCCAACGAACATTTTCAGGAAGCTCTCCAATATAAGAAGAGCCTTTCATGATTTCCGATAATTCAATTTGGGCACTCAGCGTTAAAGGAAACAACAAAACAAGAGATAGAATATTTTTCATGGTTCAAAAATACCAATTTGAAATTCATCACCTTTTAATTCAATCACCAATTCAAGAGACTAAACATCTATTTTTTTTGATACTTTCGTGTTAATGAAACAAATCAAACGAATTCTCTTTTCAATCTTGAGTGAAAAAAGATACTTAAGGCTTTTACATCGAAGCTTTTATTTCATGCTTGATTTAGGCCTTCTAAAGGGAAATTCAAAATTCAAATATCATTACAAGGTTAAAGAGATTATAAAAGAAAAAGATGTTGTTTTGGATATAGGAGCCAACCTTGGTTACTTTGCGAAATCCTTTTCAAGACTAGCCTCAAATGGAAAAGTTATTTGCATTGAACCCCTACCTCAGTATTTTGATGTGCTCCATTATTTTTTAGGTGCAAAATCCAATGTGGAAATCCACAATGTAGCTTTAGGTAAAGAGACAGGCATTGTTACAATGGTCTTACCCATGCAAGACGGAATGATTAGAACCGGACTACCACACATCACAAATAATAGCAAGAGTTCTTCAGACAGGACGCAAAACGTTAATATTATAAACCCCTTGAGTCTTATTAAGGAGGAACAAGCGCTAGATTACATCAAATGCGACGTGGAGGGCTATGAATGGATTATTTTCCAAGAACTTCAACCTGCTATAAAAAAACATCTACCTATTATTCAAATTGAAATAGCTGAAGAAAACCTGAATTCGTTTCGGACCTTCTTCGATGAACTAGGTTATATGCAGTATGGAATTGCAAAGGATCAGTTCATTAAAGAAAAAGACACCCAAACCGAGCAAGGTGACTTCTTGTTTGTACATGAATCAAAAGAAGCTTCGTTTTTAAAACATATTAAATGAGGTGTGTTTTCATCTTCTTTCTCCTATTATTTGTATTGTCATCTTGTGAAAAAAAGTTAGGAACCTTTGAAATTAAGGGAGCACTCACAAACCAAAGTGATGATACGAAACTTGAAAACAGTCAGCTTTATTTATATAGTTACCCCGTAGGATCTGGAGAGCAATTGCTCATTGATTCTACGCTCACTGATAGTGATGGGAATTATTGCTTTCTGTTCCCGCGAGAACAAATTGAAAAATACAAGATCACTTATGCAAAAGAAGGGTATTTCGAAGGAGAAGAAACGATCTATTTTTCAAACTTGACTCTGGAAGAGCCCAACATTGTAAACCTTGTAACGTATGGCAAAGCATGGGCCGCCTTAAGGATCATAAATCAAAACCCATTGGCTTCTGATCATTTCCGATATGTGAAACAAGACGGAAAAACAGACTGCACAGCATGCTGCCCTGCGGAGGAACAAAATTTTTACGGCGCATTAGACACTACTATTTACTGCATTAATAATGCAAATGCGATTTATTCGGTTCTTTATTGGGTCATTGGGACTTCGGTCCTAGACCTAAGGACGGTGAATACCACTTTTTCTGACACCTCTTTCATTGAAATAACTTATTAAAATCAATCTTAATCGGTCAGAAACCATTGGTAGAATTGGTAGTTCATTATTGCGAAAAAAACATTATTTTTGCGTACAAATTTTAGACAATGACTGAAAACTTTTCCTTAGAAGACTTAAAACAAAAATTCAAGAATAGCAAGAGCTTTAGAATCTCATCAATTGCAATAGGCACAATTGTGGTTTTTATTCTTGGTTTTTTTAGTTACCGCCAATTTATGTGGAAGCCAGCAAATGAAAAATCAAAAGAGACATACTACGTTGCATTAAATACGATTAAAAATGATAATCTCATTGTCGCTGCGGCTGATACAGGAAAGGCAACTGCTAAAACCGACCCTATAAAAAAGCTTCAATCAAGTGTTAAAAAATTCGATGGTAAAATAGGTGGTGAAGTGAGTAAGTATTTACTTGCTACTCAATACATGAGAAAAGGAAAGTTTAAAGAAGCCTTATCTCTATTAGAAAACGTAAGTGTTGAAGACACCTATGTGAGCGCTATGGTTATTGGCCTTCAAGCAGACTGCCATTCAGAGCTTAAGGATTTTGAGAGCGCTTATTCTTTATATCAAGAAGCTGCTTCAAAAAACGAAAATGATTTTACGAGCCCAATGTATTTATACAAAGCAGGGATTCATGCTGAAAAGCTTAAGAAAACAAAAGAAGCGAAATCCTGTTACGAAAAAATTGCAGTGCAGTACCCTAAATCATTTTTCGCGAAGGAAAAAAGTTTAGATGCATATATCGCTAGAACTTCAAACTAAATCTTTGATTTATGGCTACGTCCAATAAAAATCTATCAACGTACGATAAAGAAAAAATAGAAAATGGTGCCGATTTAAATATCGGCATTGTTGTTTCTGAATGGAACGAAGCAATTACCTCTAATCTTTGTCAAGGAGCCATTGATACACTTGTTGAAAATGGCGTCCTCGTAGAAAATATAATCATCAAAAAAGTACCCGGCGCCTTTGAACTTCCATTAGGATCACAGTTTCTTTTGAAATACAAAGAGATAGATGGAGTAATTGCTATTGGCGCAGTTATACAAGGAGAAACCAAACACTTCGATTTTGTTTGTCAAGGAACAACAGACGGCCTTATGAAGACAATGCTCGACTATAACACACCTATTTCATTTTGCGTCTTAACAGATAATACTATGGAGCAGTCAATTGCTCGATCCGGAGGGATACACGGCAATAAAGGCATTGAAGCTGCGGTTAGTTTGCTTCAAATGATTGCTACACACAAATCATTCTTATGACTCTTATTAAATCAATCTCAGGAATTAGAGGAACTATTGGAGGCCCTGTAAATGAAGGCCTCACTCCTATCGATACCGTTAAATTTGCTTCTGCCTACGGAACCTGGTTAAAAAACATTCATCCGAACAAAAGATTAAAAGTTGTGATTGGTCGAGATGCTAGACCCTCTGGACAAATGGTATCCGATTTGGTTTGTTCTAGTCTAATAGGACTGGGAATTGACGTTATAAACCTTGGGCTTTCTACAACACCCACAGTCGAGATCGCCGTACCTCTAGAAAACGCTCATGGAGGAATCATACTTACAGCAAGTCATAACCCAAAACAATGGAATGCCCTCAAACTACTTAATGAAAAAGGTGAGTTTATATCGGGAGAAGAAGGAAATACGCTTTTACAAATTGCAGAAAATGCCTCCTTTAATTTTGCTGAAGTCGATGATTTAGGTGAGGTTAGCCATAACGACAGTTATTTACAAAAACACATTGACGCAGTACTTGATTTACCTCTTGTAAACATAGATGCAATTAAGAATGCGGACTTCAGCGTCGTTATCGATGCTGTTAATTCTACAGGGGGCATTTTTATACCCGCTCTTTTAGAGGCACTCGGCGTAAAGAAAATAACCAAACTATATTGTGAGCCAAACGGACAGTTTCCGCACAACCCTGAACCGCTGCCTGAGAATCTTACTGATTTAGCCTCAAAAATAATAGAATCAAAAGCCGATGTTGGATTTACGGTAGATCCAGATGTCGATCGATTGGCCATGGTATGTGAAGATGGGAGTATGTTCGGAGAGGAGTACACTCTTGTTGCCGTATCAGACTATGTCTTGAGCCAAACGCCAGGCGCAACTGTTTCAAACCTATCCTCAACTAGAGCCTTAAGAGATGTCACAGAATCTCGAGGTCAAACCTACCATGCTTCTGCCGTTGGAGAAGTCAATGTTGTGGATTTAATGAAACAATGTAATGCAGTTATTGGTGGTGAGGGTAATGGTGGTGTCATCTATCCTGAATTACATTATGGAAGAGATGCTCTTGTTGGTATCGCCTTATTTTTGAGTCACCTAGCCTTAAAGAATTGCACTGCCTCGGAGCTTAGAGATCGTTTTCCTAAATATTGCATATCAAAAAACAAGATCCAATTAACACCTCAAATTAACGTGGATTTTATTCTTACTCAAATGGCTGAAAAGTACAAAGATGAAGAGGTTGACACTACGGATGGTGTTAAAATATACATCGAAAAGGAATGGGTTCATCTTAGAAAGAGCAATACAGAACCTATCATTCGCATCTATTCAGAGAGCAGAACTTTAAACGACGCAGACGCACTCGCCGCACGTATTAAAGAAGAAATTAACGCACTTATTTAATCCCATTTGCGTTAAGGTTATGAACAAAGTGTATTTCATAACTCAAATCAACCCATTGTGATTTTATGTCTTACGACAGTACATTGCGCTAAACTTATAAATTAATTTATTATGAAAAAGTTACTTACTTTATTAAGTGCAGTAGTGATCTCAGGATCAATAATGGCACAAAAACCTTCTTCTGATGATTCTAAATACTCTCTTGAAGGTATGATTAATTATTCAGATGCTGGATTTGAGTGGAATGCTCCTAACCTTAGAATGCGTTATTTTATTAATGACAATATCGCTGCACGTGTAACAATTGGTTTAGGTCTCGGAAGCGAGTCCTCTAATTATTATGAGACAGGACAAGATGCTACGGGTGTTGGAACTGTTGATGCCAGCTCAACAAATTGGTCTATCGGGTTGGGTGGTGAATATCATCTATCTGGAACAGACAGACTTTCTCCATATTTCTCTGCGGGATTAATGTTTGGAGGTATGTCCGACAAAATAGTGGGTACAGACGTTGATGAAGTTTCCGATCCAATTGATGATGCTCTTTATGAAGCTGGTTCTTCACATGAAAATAATACGAGTTCTTCAATGTTTGGATTAGGCTTAAGCGCTGGAATGGATTATTATGTTTTTGATAATATCTACCTAGGTTTAGAACTTGGATTTAATTGGGTAAGCTACACTGACAATGGAGGAAGTAATTCATCTACTGCTGGAGGCACTACGCTTGAAGCAACTTTTGAATCTGCAGGTTCCCAAAGTGGCATGTCACTTAGTGGCGGAAACATGGGTTTCAGAATCGGTTGGAGATTCTAAATAA
>MEHZ011604475.1_pt1 | contig 62413 bp, 49 predicted proteins | sample 897221 | NCBI WGS metagenome assembly MEHZ01 (sample SAMN05514161, study PRJNA337945) | marine metagenome | isolation source: marine surface water | place: Arctic Ocean | collected 2007-12-13 | reverse complement strand
TTGGCTTGCTCGATCGAGTTTGAGCCCAACGAACCATCGACGACCAACCACACCAATGCGACTACGGGCCGGGCTGGGTTGGGTTGGGAACACAAAAACTGGCGAATAGGAACCGAGCTCGTGCACACCTCAGCCCAAGATCGCTTGGCTCCGGGTGAAATCCGGACCGCCCCATTCACGCACCTATCCGCCTACGCAGGATACCGATTCATCGTGGGCGATACGACCTAGGATGCTTTGCTCCGTGGCACCAACCTATCGGATCGCGAGGGCCGCGTGCACACGTCATTCCTCAAGGAAATCTCTCCACTTCCCGGTCGAAATATCTCTCTCAGCCTAAGGGCAAGTTTTGGACATTTAGGAAGAGAAGGGCAGTCTCAACCGCGTCTTCACCCGAAGGCCTCGTGATCGTATTTCGTCAGCCTGCCCCACTCCCCTCTCATGAATTGACCCCGACTCATTGGAACAGTCAGTCTTGTTATTCTGGTATTAGTCGCCTGCAACAAGTCTCCCGAGCCTCCACCCGCGCCCCCTCCTCCCCCCTCCGCCTTCCGCCGAAAGCATCGCTGCGGCCCAAGCGGCCAAGTTGCCTACGAAGAAAATCGAGCCCGCGCGGCGACGTTCTTTTCCGTTACGTTCAAGGCGATCAACGACGCAGGTTACCCCATGTTCACCTTCACCAATCTTACGGGCAAAGACGTCGATGATATGAGCGGAGGGTTTGAAGGCACCGATGCGGACGGCAACACCCTGTTCGCTACCGGCCAAACCATTGCAGTTCCCGGGGAAATCTTTTAGAAGGCCGGAGACTCCGTTGAGCTTTCTCCGTATAATCTCCTGGAAAAAGAAGCACCGATGAATTTGCTCCGCACCGATCCCACCGCATTACGGGTGGTATTTCGCGTCCGATCTCTCAGCTACATGGACGGCACGAGTGAAACCGGACTGGAGTGACTACTCCCCCAGCCCAAACACCGCCCGCGCGTAGTTGCGGGCGTTGAAGGGTTGGAGATCATCGGGTTCTTCACCCAATCCGAGAAAGTATATCGGCAACTTGAGTTCACGCCAGATTCCTACAATCGCACCGCCCCGGGACGTGCCATCGAGCTTGGTGACCACGAGTCCGGTAAGACCAAAGCTTTGGTGAAAGGCTTTGGCTTGCTCGATCGAGTTTGAGCCCAGCGAACCATCGACGACCAACCACGCGTGATGGGGGGCGGCAGGATCGTGCTTGTGAAGCACGCGGCGAATCTTCGCCAGTTCATCCATCAAATTGGACTTGGTGTGCAGGCGTCCGGCGGTATCGACCAACAACGTATCGCAATTGCGCGAATTCGCGGCCTGCCAGGCGTCATACGCCACCGCAGCGGCATCCGCACCGGTATGGCTTGCTACAATGGGTAGGTCCAAACGAGTCGCCCAAGCCTTCAACTGCTCCACGGCCGCGGCCCGAAATGTGTCGCAAGCCGCGAGCATGATGCTTTGCCCATCGCCTTTGAGCAGGTGGCCCAATTTGGCCGCCGTGGTCGTCTTGCCTGAGCCGTTGACTCCAATCAATGCGACGACGGTTGGGCGCGAATCCGCCGGGGTGAGTTTTCCTTCACTCCCCTCCAACGCACGTTCCAAAACCGAAGCTCCGATAGCGGCTGCATCCTGTCCTTTGAGGGATGAATCCTTGCGGTAAGCCCGCTGAATCTCCTCCAAAATCTCTTCGGTGGTCTCGACACCAAAGTCGGCTGTATAGAGCGCCTCCTCCAACTCTTCGAGGGATGAGACATCGATCTTTTTTCCGCCGAACAGCCCATGAGTAGTCGATGCAATCGCCGAAACTGTCTTCGCAAACCCCGACTTAAATTTTTTAAAAATCCCTAACATGATAAAATCACGATCTACTCGCTACTCGATGCTCACTACCCGCTACTGGTGAACTACTCCCCCTTGCGGGCGTCACGGCCGAGGGAATCTTTGAGGCGATCTAGAATGCCATTGACGAAGCGCTTGGAATCGGCGGTCGAAAATTGTTTGGAGAGATCAATCGCTTCGTTGATCGAAACGATCGGCGGAACATCTTTGCGAAACAGCATTTCGTAAATCGCCATGCGCAGAATAGCCAAATCGATCCGAGCGATACGATCGAACTCCCAATTGTGCGCCAGTTTCTTGATATGCCCATCGATCTCGGCCTGTTGAATGATCGCGCCGTTGATCAGTTCCTCGGAGTAGTGGTAATGCTCTCGAGGCTTACCCGTCGTCTCCATATCTTCGAAGAAGACGCGAATGTCCTCTGCGAGGTTATACGGTGGATTTAAACTCCACGCATAGAGAAATTGAACCGCGGCGACTCGGCCGTCGCGACGTTGGGCGAAAATTGCTTTGCTCATGAAGAAAGTCGTTTTTTGAGGGCTGCCATCTCAATGGCTCCTTGGGCGAATTCTGCGCCACGATTGATTTCACCTAAGCACCGTTGCTCGGCTTGGGTCGGATCATTGGCCGTCACTACGCCGGCGATGATGGGTGTGCCGGTATCGAGCGAGATTCGCATCAAGCCAGTTTGCGCGGCTTCCGCCACGAGTTGATCATGCAACGTGCCGCCTTTGATGATCACGCCGAGCGCGATACAGACATCCAATTGTTTGGCGCCTAATAACAGCTGAACTCCACTCGGTAGCTCACCGCTCCCCGGGACTCGAATCGTCGTGATCGCAGCGGGGGCCACTCCGGCCGCCCGTAATACCGCGACAACATTCTCGATCAATCCCTCCACGAATCGCTGATTAAAGCGGGCCGCTACAATTCCGACGTGCAGGCCAGTGCCATCGAGAGAAAGAGCGGTTGGTGAATCAAGACTCATGGTGAGAACAGTTAAAGAGCGATACGGACTGCCTACGCACAACGACGCGCGCGAAATCCGCAACCCGAAATCAGACTGAAGCTAAAGAGCTACCTGCTCCACGATCTCAAGCCCATAACCGTCCAGGCCTACGACTTTACGTTGGCTGTTGGATAACAAGCGTATGCGTTGCAGTCCGAGTTGGCTCAATATCTGGGCTCCGAGACCGTAATCGCGAAAACTCATGGTCACTTCCTTACCTTCCGAACCGGCCTTGATGCGGTCGACCAACAGGGCACCGGCATTGGAAGGCTCCATGTAGAGCACAACGCCACTGGTTTCAGCGGCGACGGATTTCAGCGCAGACTCGAGGGAGTTGAGCCCCCGCGCACCGGCCGAACGAAAGACATCGGTCAATGGGTTCTGGCTGTGCACGCGAACGAGCGTGGGCTCCGAACCAATCACCCCGCGCGCGAGAGCGACGTGGTGGCGACCGTCCAGCTTGCTGCGAAATACGTGAGCGGTAAATTCGCCATACTCTGATGCAAATGGCTCACGACAGATTTCTTCGACAAGTTGTTCGGTGCGAGCCCGGTATTCGATCAGCTGAGCGATCGAGATCATTTTAAGGCCAAATTTTTCCTTAAATTGGGTGAGTTCAGGCAACCGCTGCATCGAGCCGTCCTCATTGACCAGTTCGCATATCACTCCGCTCGGGTGCTGCCCGGCGAGCACGGCCAAATCGACCGCCGCCTCGGTATGCCCCGCCCGCTCCAACACACCCCCTGGGCGCGCTCGTAGAGGGAAGACATGACCCGGTTGAACCAACTGATCGGAAGTCGTCTGATCGTTACTGAGTAGTTTGATCGCAACTGCCCGATCATAAGCACTGATTCCGGTCGTGACCCCTTCAGCGGCATCGACACTCACGGTGAAGTCCGTGCGGTGGGATTCTCGGTTATTGGCCACCATCGGTCCCAGACCAAGGCGGGACAGCTGAGGCCCGAACGTGGGCACACACACAATGCCACTGCCGTAGCGGATCATCATATTGACCATTTCGGGAGTCGCCTTTGACGCAGCCATGATGAGATCGCCCTCATTCTCGCGATCTTCATCGTCGGTGACGATCACGGCCTTACCCGCCGCGATATCTTGGATCGCGAATTCAATCGAATCAAATGGTTCGGAGGACGAGGATTCACCCATAGGAGACCAAGTTCGTCCTCTCCTGCTCCCCTGTCAATGCGGGCACCCACAACAATTGTGGGGTGGGCGAGCACCACGTGAAACCGGTTCTGATTGAGGCACGCTCGCAGAAACACTCGAGGTTCCGCTCAAAACGAAATGAGCGAAATAAGCCTCCTCAGCCAATCTCTAGTAACGGGAGGCTGATTTCTCCGTAGTTTCCGCCTTGGGGAGGTCAGCGAGATTAAATCGGTAGGAGCCAACCGACTTGGCGTTGGCATCGAGGAGCGTCAGCATGACAGCAAACACCAATGGCGGACGCACCTTAGAGGGGGACCTAAGCGAAGTGCCCGCTGCATTTAGCACGACGCGTTACTTCCCCGACTTATTGCGAGGTTTCCACCACGCCGTCGCACGTGTAATCGGAGGGTCAATGAGTTGTTTCTCCTCGTCATAAAATCGCAGAGTCAGGGCATTCCCCTCCACCGCGAGACCCATAAATGTCCCATCACTCCGCTTCAATTTGACGCCAACGATTTGAGATTCGAGTGCCTCCGAATCTTGCGCCTGGGCCTGCAGTCCGACCACCAGAAAGAGAACTATACCGAATCGTGCCAAGGTCTTCATCGTGCTACCCTGCAGGATTACCCGAACCAGATCAAGTGTCCCTCACGCCACTGGAGTGTTTCACTTAATTTTGATTCATACTACCCTGGAGCTGTTTGAGAAAATTGACTGCATTCCACATTAGTTTCCCACAGAAACCAATTCGTCTAGTCGGCCGAAACTTCATGTCATTTTTCAAGATAAGCCCCAGGGCGACACGCATCGCGACAATCTTGAGTCTCACTCTCGCTATTGGTTATTTGGCATACGAGATCCTAGAAATTAGAGTAACGACTGCCGATGACTACGCCGCCCTCCAACAGGCTGCTGATCCGGGGTTGGGCGATTTCGCTGAGCTCTATGACTACAGTATCGGTCGATTTTATGCTCAGCTCAAATGGACTGTGATCGAGTCAGTGATGAGTCTCTCATCGGATATCCTGAGGACTTTCATTAGAATAGGCGCTTTTTTAGTATGCATGGGTGCAGCCTTCGGGTTCATGAAAAAAAGTTTCCGGCCAAGGGTTTGGCCCGGCAATTTTTTCTATGCTGGCCGTAAGCTGGTTGGTTGTAGCGGTCACCTATCAACCGTTGTTCTACAATCCACTGCTCTGGTTGGGGTGGGCAGCAATTTGGCTGATGGGCACACTTTCGTGGGGCAAAGACAATTCGAGCCAACGCATATTGATCGTAAGCCTGTTTGCCCTGTCCCTCTGTTGCCACGAATCGAACCTGAGTTTCTTTATTTGGCCGACGATTATCTTATGGGCCAACAATCACAGTTTGAGAGATTGGAGAACTTGGCGAGCGACCGTATTATGCATGACGGTTGGCACCGCCTACGGCACAATAGGACTCCTACTGCGGTCATCCGCCTCCGGCCTATTTGATTCCTATACGGGAGGAGAGGTTTCCGTCGCACCGCTCTCGGCATTGGCGGCGTTAGCCAAGTTTTCTTTCGGCGGGTTCCCCGGACTGGAGTCTTGGTTGATTCCTCGGTGGGAAGCTTTAGGACACTCCTATTGGCTCCATCCATCAGACTGGGTGGATCGCATCGGTAGTAATCTCACGCCCATGGCGATATGTTCGAGTCTAACCCTGGGAATTGCCCTTTGGATGCTGACGATCCGCCCCTTTCCTCGGGAACCAATCTGGTCCGCATTCCAACGGTTACTCATACTGGGCTATGTCCTTCTTGCTCCGAATATTCTCTTGGTGATGACCTCAAAATACCAGGCTTGGGCACAGCAACGCATGTGGCCTTACTACTATTCATGGATGAGTAGCCTAGCGATGACCATGATCGCGGTATACGTATTCGAGATAGTTTGGTCCGCCAAGCTTACCACCTCTTGGCGATCAGCGATAAGATACAGCTTTATTATATTGGCGGTTCTCATCTCTCTGGCCACGAACGCGACTAGGCATGAATCGGTTCAATTTTGGAACGAATTCCGATTCGATCACTCAATGGATCCGCCACAGCCACAGGAGAAGAATCACTAAGCCGACAATGGATCAGGTCGATTCTCCGACTCTAGCACTCTTTCGAAGTTCCCGCCAACGGGCCAAACGATCTGCGACCCGAGCCTCCAATCCATGGGACGAGGGTTCGTAGAGCTTGAGTGGTTCTTCCAAGTAATTCTGACCGGAGATTCCTTCGGGGAAACTATGCGAGTAATTATACCCCTTGCCATGGCCCGCCCGTTTACTCGCTTGGCCACCTTTGTCGCGGAGATGCATCGGCACCGGCTGAACCGGGACATTCTTTAAGGCCTGTTTCGCAGCGGCCAGCGCCATGGTCGCTGAATTACTCTTTGGCGCACAGGCGATATGCAGAGTTGCGTGAGCTAAAGTAAGCTCCGCTTCGGGCAATCCTACGAACTCGGCGGCTTGATGCGCGGCAACGGCCAGAGGTAATGCAAACGGATCGGCCAGCCCGATGTCTTCACTCGCCAAGATTACCAATCGACGGGCGATGAATCGCGGATCCTCTCCGCCCGCCAACATTTTCGCCAACCAATACATCGCTGCGTCAGGGTCCCCTCCTCGACAACTTTTGATGAACGCGGAAATCGTGTCGTAGTGCTCGTCCTCATTGGCGTCATAGCGAATCCGGCGTTCACGAGCGAATGACTCGAGTTCCGTCGCAGTGATTTCGGTTTTCCCATCGAGACTCAGAGCCACCACTTCGAGGGCATTGAGCGCCCGGCGCAGATCGCCGTCACAAAGCATCGCGAGGTCAGTCAGGACTGCATCGTCTGCCTTAATCTTGCGCTCGCCGAGTCCGCGTTCGTCATCGTCGAGCGCACGCCGCAACACCGTCGCGACGGCTTCGGTCGACAACGGCTCCAACCGGAAAAGGTGACTGCGCGAAAGCAACGGCGGGTTGACGTAGAATCCTGGATTATGGGTCGTCGCTCCAATCAGGCGCACGGACCCCTCTTCAACATCAGGTAGGAGCAAATCCTGTTGGGATTTATTGAAACGGTGCAACTCGTCGATGAATAGCAGGGTCCGTGATTCGGGCATCTTACGGGCTACTCCGAGGATCTCCCGCAACTCCGCGACATTGGACATCACGGCGTTGATCCGCACAAACCGGCTACCCGTTTCACGCGCAATGACCTCGGCAAAACTCGTTTTACCGCATCCCGGAGGGCCGTAAAAAAGCAAACTGCCAAAACGATCGGTCGAGATGAGCTGAGCCAATAAGCTACCCGGCGCCGTGAGTTGCTCTTGGCCGACGATTTCATCCAGCGAACGAGGCCGCATCCGCGCCGCCAATGGTTGATGTGCTCCGGGCGCAGCATCGCTCGCGGTCGCTGCGCGGCCGGCTGTCTGGTTGCCAAAAAAATCAGGTTGGTCGGTCTCTGCCATGAGTAAGACGCCCAGCATGAAACAAATCGGGTATGAAGTGAAAGAACCGGTTTCAAAATCGCGTTACAAAGAGGTTGTCCTCCCTGCCCCACCGAAATGTCCGCGCTCCGCTGCTTTGGCTAATTTTGCCCTTCGCAGCCGGAATCGCTACGGCTCATTTCACGGGACCAATCGTCCAATTGGTCGCGTGGCTCGTTTTGACCGGGTTGGCGCTCGTCGGTGGGGTTTCAGCCAGTAAAACCGCTCCCCGACTATGGAGCGTCGCGATGCTTGGGGGGCTTTTTGGGGCGGGGGCCATCCACTACTCCGTGCAGCGACAGCACCTCCCCGAATGGGACCTGCTCCCCCAACGCGAAGTCGAGTTGCAGGTGAATATCATCCGGCTGTTTGGTTTCGAGCCTCAGGATCGTTTTCAGAACTTCCTCGGCGAAGTGGTCAGCGCGCGCGCTCCGGTGGGCGATCTACTCGGACAGCCTATTCACGTGCGGGTCCGTCGCCCCGTCGACCTGCCCGACGTCGTCCAACGCGGCGCCACAATTAAGGTAGTCGGCCAGCTCGAACCTCTCCGGCCATCGGACACGGCAGGAGATTCATTTCTAAGCTACTTATTCGATAGCGGGCATAACTTCCGACTTCGACAGGCCCGATGGCTCAAAACCATCGAGAATCCTTCCCGCTTTGCTCAAGCGAGACATCGTTTGAAAATCCGGGCCGGAGCAACCCTCTCCGCCGGACTAGATCATCATCCTGAAATTGTCGGGGCATTGCGCGCCATGCTACTGGGCGAAAGACACCTGCTTTCGGCGGAGGCGAAGACGCTGTTTTTGAGAAGCGGCACCATGCACCTATTCGCAATCAGCGGACTACATATCGGAATCATCGCGGTCGCGATCAATGGGGCGCTTCGGCTGGGGCGTATTCCACGTTTCACTGCCTTCGCCATCGGGAGTCTTATTCTGCTGGGATATGTTGATCTCATCGGCCTCACGCCGTCGGCTGTGCGGGCGTGGATCATGATCACTTGTTTTCACGGGGCACGGGTGCTGCAGGCTCCGTCAAACTCCGTCGCCGCCATTTCCGCATCCGCGCTGATCGTGTTGCTGAGTGATCCCATGCAGCTCTTCTCGGCGGGATTTCAAATGAGCTACTCCATTGTGTTCATGATGCTTCTCTACGGCGTGCCGTTGGCTGATTTCTGGAAACCTCGAGCTCGTCTGTGGCGAGACCTGCCCCGAGTATCTCTACGCCCCATTCAGCGGTTTACCCAAGATCGTTGCGAAGTGGTAGTAACTGCGATTGCGCTAACGTGGTCGGCCTCACTGATTGGAGTCATCACGGGGGTGGGTATTTTTGGTTGGTTCACGCCCCTCGCATTTGTCGCGAATCTCATGCTGGTTCCCTTGGCCGGGGCGGTGATATCGGCGGGCTTTGGCAGTCTGGTCTTGGGGCTCTGCGGCATCAGTTCACTCGCCCTCGTATTCAACCACGCCGCCGGGATGGGACTCTGGGTCATGTATGGTGTGCTCGAGCATCCCTTTAGGTTCACCGCCGGCGTAGCCGCGGAGTTTCGTTTCTCGGGATGGGGCGAATGGGGCATGATCGCGGTGCTCGTCACGACCGTCTTCACTCACGAATTAGGTGACGCGAGTAGCCGCTGGCGATGGTGGGGGCCCGTGGGGCTGACCTTTCTCGTGCTTGTCACGGGACTACGTTTCCCCTGATACCTCAGTGATGAAGAGCGCATACGAACTCGCGATGGAACGACTGGAAGAATCTGACCCTTCCGGCAACCCATCTCTCACGGACGAACAAAAAGCCAAACTCGCCGAGATTGACCAAGTCTTTCAGGGCAAGATCGCCGAGCGTGAAATCTTCCTGAAACAGAAACTGGAAGACGCTCTCGTCGCGCAGAATTTAGAAGAGATGGAACAGATTCAGGCCCAAATTGGCAGCGAACGCGCCCGTCTCGAAGAGGAGCGCGAAGACGAGAAAAACCGCCTGCGCGAGAGCTGATTCGCCGCAGTTTCGCTACTCACACTTTAGGGTGACCGCTGGGTCCACCGCCATGGCTCGCCGCGCCGGCAGGTAACAGGCCAGCAAGGAAACCAACGTGAGACCGCCGGCCACGCTGCCAAATACCGGTAGGTCGAAGGCGCTCAGTTCAACCAACGAACCGGAAAGTACCAACGAAAGGCCTAGGGCAACGAGCAGCCCCACTCCAAGTCCGGTCATGATCACGTTGAGGCCGCCACGAACCACTAATTTGAAGATATCACGGCGTTCTGCGCCCAAGGCCAATCGAATGCCAATTTCCCGACGACGCTGGCTCACCGAATACGCGACCACGCTATAAACCCCCATCACCGCGAGCAACATACTTTCGGTGAGCAACTGTCGCGTGAGACGTCCGCGCGAAGCACCCATGGCCGTCCGAATCGCCATTTCCCGCTGCCGGGTCACCGCCCGGGTAAACAACAGATTGCCCACGTTGGCGCAGGCGATCATGAGGATCATCAAAACCAGTGCCAAAAATACGGCTGCCGCCAGCGGAAGGAATCCACTGACCGAGGGGTCCGGCGGGCTCAACTGTTCGGGCACCACCCGCGTAACCACGTCATCCATTGATCCCTTGGCGTGCAAATCGCCGATACGCTGATCGACGGTCGCCAGCTGCGCTCCCGCTTGAGCCACACTCACCCCGGGCGCCAGTCGGCCAATCCCCCGAAAACTACTCCAGTTTCGGTCCTGAAAAGCATTCTCATCCCAATGAATCAAGGAGGGCACCATCTTGGCGTGAACCCAAAGCGCCGGCGCTGGTCCCCATTGCAATCCATGGAAATTTTCGGGTGTCACCCCAACCACTTCGCAAGCTTGACCATTTAGCATGATCGTCCGGCCCACGACTCCGGTATCGCCGCCCATGTGATCTATCCAGTATTGATGTGAAAGCACGATAATCGAGTCGGCTCCGACCATTGCTCCTTCTCCCGGTAAAAAAAATCGACCGAGGCGAGGCAGAACCCCGGCCAACGTGAAGTAATTATGGCTGACAAATTCGATCCATGTCCGGTGAGGCAGATGAGCCCGGACGGCTCAGATGCATCGGCCGCAATAGGACCGCCGCCAGCTCACTCATCCCCGACACCTGGTCACGGTAGTCTTCGTAGTCCGCCCACGATATCGCCGACGCGAACTGATTCTGCCGGTCATCCCGGGTCATCACCACGATTTCCGAAGGATCCTTCACGCCACCCAAGGGCTGAAAGAACATGACATGGACGATACCAAAAACCGCCATGTTCGCGCTTAGTCCAAGAGCGAGTGTGATCACCGCCACAAAGGTGAATCCCTTGTGCCGAAACAGCATGCGCGTGGCGTAGCGCAGGTCCTGCTTAAACTGGGTAAACCAAACAAATCCCCGCGCCTCTCGAGCCTCTTCTTCAATGCCCCAGCGAGCCCCAAATTGGCGATTAGCCGCCGCTGCCGCTTGGGCAGACGACATCCCTGAGGATCGATTGATTTCGACCTGAGACTCGCGATGAAAACGCATCTCCTCCGCCATCTCCGTTTCCAAATCCCGGCGACGGAAAAAGCCCCGTAACAATTACTTCAGTCGGTTTGCCATGATGTTACCCTTTCAACTGATCCGCTTTGGCCAGAACTTGACCCACCGCATTCGCCAGGCGTTCCCAAGTGGCCTGTTGGGTGACCTGTTGCTTACGACCGATCTTCGTGAGCTCGTAAAATTTCGCGCGGCGGTTGTTTTCGGAAACTCCCCATTCCGCTTCGATCCACCCCTTGCGTTCCATCCGATAAACCGCCGGGTAAAGTGAACCCTCCTCCACTCGCAACGCATCGGACGAGAGGAGGTGGATTTTTTGCGCGATACCGAACCCATGCATGGGTCCGGCCTGGAGAACGCGAAGGACCAGTAGATCCAGCGTTCCTTGGAGTAATTCAATTTTGCTCATATCTTCCCTAGATTCACTAGGGTTAAGTTCTGCTTCCCTAGATTGGCAATGGGAAATTGAAAAACATGCGATTCGCGGGGCCATTAGTTTTCCCATGCTCCGGAATTCTCGACGCGAAGACTTCGGATTCTCGGCCAGAATGACTCGCCCTATTTGCGTCCATTGGAATCCCCGCGACAGGGACACCTTACTTAGTCATTCGAAGTGCCAGGGAAGGTTAGTCACACGGGAACCCACCACGAGAGCCGCATCTAGATGGGCTCACCACGTCGTCGTCTTTAGACGACGCGCGGACTAATCAGTGAGTTCCAACCGGCCACCAATGCATGGTGGTCGGACGACATCGTCGGGATAACTTCGTGGCTCACACACCGCCACGGTGCGTTGTGAAAAATGTGATCGAGCACGAACGGTTTACGCCGCCACGTGATTTCATCTTTATGCACCGTCCCGAAACCAAATTTCTCATATTCAGCTAACAACGACTCCTTGTTGCTTACGTTGAAGTCGCCCGTCACGAGAGTCGGCAGTTTGGCCGCCTGCAAATGTTGCCCCACCTGGGCACGTTGTCCGCCGTGGACCTCGCTACTGGATTTAAGCATGAAGAACGCCAACAGGTGCGTCGTAAGCAAAGCCACCTCCCGGCCATCGATGTGAGTCTTCGCACCGATCAAAAGACGATCTGTCGGTGTCATCATCTTGCCAAAGAAATCGAACTCCACCGGAGGAGATGGGATATACTCGTGGAACATATCGTGCAGCGGAAAGCGCGAAAAAATCGCTAATCCGATACCGAAAGGTAACTCGCGCTTATCTTCCTGAGGATACGAGAAATAAGAATGGTAGTCCGGCAACGCGGCTTGCAAACGGGTGTAATTCGGAGGCGGATTGAGTTGTTTTCCATCCGGCCTTGCCTGCTCTACCTCTTGTAACGTGATGATGTCAGCATTATGCCGCTGGATCTCGGCGATGGCATCTTCAACTCGGATCGGCGCCGTGTTCGGAGCCTCGTCATCCCAGACTTGCCCGAACTGCATATTGAATTGAAGCAGGCGAAAACGACTCATCGGGCGCGAAATAATGTGGATCTAGGCGAAATCACTCGGCGAGTAGTCTGTAGTAAAGTGCTATTTCCGCTCGATTTCGTCACTTTCGGGAGACGTGTAACCGGGCGATGAGTCACGGGCAGACTGCTTGCAGAACGCGAGGATTGAAGCAATGGAGCCTTACTAAATTTAAACGGCTGCTGACTGGGTCGGGAAACCTCCATGGATTTACCAAATGCTCAACTGACCGTTGCGCGGTCCGAGGAAGGTTGAAATCGATCAGCGAGACGAATTTCGGAGGAAGTGGCCACGCTGGCAAAAGCCAACGCAGCGAACACATAAATTGCTGGGCAATAGGGTAGCATCCGTTGAGTGCTAGGCTTGATTGCGCACGATTTGCGGCAAGCCTAATCTCCGCATGGGAGGAGGAACCTATTCTGGCTCGGCCGTGCCTTCGACTACCCATTCTCGCGCCTCTGGAACCTGATTAAGGAATTCCCGCAGAACCGCACTCGCATGTTCAGCGTAGCGGAAGTGGGCCCCCATCCCGGTGCGTAACTCCACCTCGTAAATGAATTTATCGGCGTGGGTGCTATGCTCGAACGGAGTCTGGGCCCCGAGGAGCAGTGAATAAACGTAGGAGGGACACCCCCGCTCCATGAGTTCTTTGGTCAGGGCTGCCTGGTCGGCGAGAAGCTCACCGTGAGTATCGCGGTCGATTTCGGACGGAAGGTAAAATCCCGCTTGGATGCAAGGCGTCCAACGGTGACCCGTGCGGTGGCGATTGAGATCACGTAGCTCCGCGAGTGCCATGTTGTTCCAAGCAAAGGAAACCAGCATGCGCCGCGTCGCGCTGCCCTGGTAGCCGTAGCGGTTCTGACGATGCTTTAGCGCATCTGCAACTGACTGGCATTCACCCAACCATGGTGGAGTCGATCGGTCGACTTTGACCCAGACTTCGTCGTTCAGGTGATCCGTTGAGAGCCGCTCCAAACCGAAATTGAGGCTGGTGGCCAACTCCTGCTGGGCCTGCGCCTCAAAAGAAACTTCGGCAAAACTGTGTCGCATGAGGCGCGGTGATTGTTTGACCAGCTCGTCGCGGATCAGTTTCGCCGCCGCCTTGGCCTCCGGATGGGCCAGCGAATCGAGGTGTTTAACGGTGGTCGCCCACATCCGCGAGGTCTGGACCAACGCAAGGTTGGTGCGGGTCGCCATCGGGATAAAGTAACGCGCGCGATCGAGTGCGAAATTTTTGCGCAACCGTTTCTCCAGCGACGGTTTGGCTCCATCGGGTAAACGGATGCGTTCAGGCTCGGCTTTACCCAAGGCGTCGAGCCGTTCGTATTCGGCATGGTAGGCGGCGAATGAACGGGCCATCACATCCCGCCACCGGTCTGCCAGGTCGTCTGGCACTCCGATCTCACTCGGTTCGGGGATGTTAGCGGCATCCATCGTGATATAACGCGTGCTCGACTCCTGGCCGTCAGCCATTTGCGCAATCTCGAATACTTTCAGCGCCAGCCACATCGAAACATCGTCCAACGCGATGGCCAGGCCGCCGGTCAAACCACCGATCGACGCATGTCCGTAATCGACAAATTTAAGGATACGGTCGATCGACGCGTCTGGGTTCGCGATATCAACCTTATCCAGGATCGAATGAATCCCATCATTACTGCGAGAGTATCGCGCCAAAACCGAAGCAAGGAGTTCGGGTGTGACTTGAGGGAGATCTGAAGCCGTTGGAGGCGGGACGATAGCAAGGCCGGTAATGCGCATCGTCCGACATGGCCGCAAAAAAGACCGGCCAGCGCAAAGGCAAAACCGAGTTTCGACGCTAAAGTGTCCGCCCGGATCAGGGGACCCGGTAAACTTCGATCAACCCAATACCCGTGCCATCGTTCGCTCCGGACAGTTCCACGGTGTAGGAGCCCGGGGCTAGGTCGACCAAAAGCGCCGCATCCCCTGCCCCTGCCGCCAACGCGAAGCCACCGACCGTCGACGCCGTCGACGCGATTTGAGCGGAGTTGGTCGCGGTGCTCCAATCCTGATTAGTCTGCAAAAGCTCAGCTCCCGAAGGTGTGCTCCGAAACAACCGCAAAACCGGATCAGCCAAAGCTCCCGTCACCCCGAAGTCCGCCAAAGCCGGACCGACTCCTCGCACCAAAACCCGCTGGGGCGCATCGCCGGTGATCACAAAACCCGCCACCATGATGTTAGCACCCGTGCCCACGGCTCCGCGGGTCGACAAGTTTGTCATCTGCACCGGCACGTTGGCCGCCGCATCATAGACCTCGACGAGGGCCACGCCCGTGCCCTCGGCTACGCCTTTGACGTGCACGGTGTAAGGACCGGGGGGCAGTTGCAGCCGGGTGGCCGCCGAAGCGGAATCACTTTCGAGACTGAACGCCCCTAGGGTCTGGAAAATTGAACTCAGGGAGGATTCCCAGCCATCGACTTCGGCCATGGGCACCGTCTCCCCCGAACGAAAGACCGCTATCTGTGGATCGGCCAGTGCCCCGGGGACACCAAAGTCCGCTAATCGAGGACCAACCGCACGGATAACCAGATCTTTCGTGGTGCTACCCTCTATGACGAAACCGGCCACCATGATATTCGAACCTGTTCCCACGGCTCCACGGGTTGAAAGGTTACTCAACCGTCCGCCGCTCGACTCGCCGACCACCACCGGAGTCACCGCGGAGCTGTCCTTGGTCAAAGTAAACTGTCCCAACCAGCGGCCCGATAAATCCTCCACCACGTAGTCGCCGGCAAAGCCCCGCCCCGTGACCATGCCATCGCTGCCCGAAACGCCCACCTCGTTGGTCCTCCAGGTTTCGGTGACAAGTTCGCGGTAAGATTGTCCGAGGGGGCGCTCGGACCAGTCAGCCGCATACAGCGCCGATTCGGCTTTCCAATGCGCGCTGGCCCAGAAGCCCCACATCTGAACGCCCAGCATCTTCGGATGGCTGAAAGCGATGGTATAAAAGTCACGTAGATAGTCGGCCTTCAGCGCTTCGTCGTCACCCGTGATATCGAATTCAGTGATCCGCATATCGAGATCGGGAAACTCGGTAGCGTAACGTTCCAGAATTTCCCACACCTTGGTGATACTGGTCGGCGTGCCAGAAAAATGCCCCTGAAATGCGACCCCGGTGATCGGACCACCATCCGATTTGATCCGATTGATAGAGACGGCATAAGCGTCCTGCTTTTCCTGATTCAAGCCACCGCCGGAAAGAATCCCATAGTCATTGATGAAGAGCCCCACGCCCGACTCTTGGGCTCCAGCAGTTTTAAACCACTCGGCCATGAGATCATAGCCGTAGTTATTCATGACATCAAAATTATCGAATGGCTCATTAATCACATCCCAGTCGCTGAACAGCCCGCGCGTGGTGGTCATCACGTCCTGAATATGGCTGGTGATCAGGCCCGGGACAGATGCGTCTTTCGCCGTGACCAGGTCTCCGATCTGATTCGGCAGATTGCGCACCGACGGCCAGACCAACACGTGCCCCCGCATGGTCAGGCCTCGCTGCTGAGCCCACTGCAATGCGGAGACGGTTTGGGGCTGATTAAAACTGGAGCCAAACTGCCCGAGCCACGCTGGCCACTTGGTGTCGTTCTCCAAGGTGCCGCTATTGAAAAGCTGAAGCACCTTTTGACGGTAAGTCGCGGCATCAGACGAAGAGCTATCCATGATGCGCGAAGCGACCATCGCCGTGCCAAATTCGAAGGCATGTTTCACCTGACGCACCCGCACTGAAGTGTCGGCCAAAGGGGACCCTTCACCATCCATCACCTTTACCGCGTAGTTGCCTTTTCGATACTGATCGATCCGCACGGCGGCCGCCGCCCGCCAAGACGCATCGACCGCTCGCCCTGAGTAGTCAAAACTCGTGCGCGGCATTTCTGCCAAGATCTTGGATGTGCCATACCAAAACGCCTCGACCCCACCAAAATCCAACACCTGCGGTCGTCCCGTGGCTCCAAAGCCAAACTTGAATCCGAGTTGCCCCGAGGCGTAAGCACCATCGACTTCGAACGGGATAAAAAACTCCTGCCAGGCACTCGCCACATTCACTCGCACAGAAACCGATTTGGTAAACCCCGGAGCTGGCCCCTCAACATAGACGGTCATCACGGCAGTGCCGGACTCGTCCGTAGTCTCCTCCATACGAGCGAAGAAGTGCAGCAACACCACATCCCCATTGGCGACCGCTCGATCCGAAGTGAAGGTGACCGCGCTCGAGTAAAATTGTCCGGTCGGACTGAGTGTCGCGACGCGTGTAGCCTCGGCGAATGACTGTCCCGCAACCGCGACGATCTCCCGCGAAGTCACAGGACCATCACCGGAATAGTATCCCGCCAAACCGGCGGTGGTCTGAGCAATCATCTCGGTGCCACCTGCGGGGATCTCCTGCGCAAAAGATGGGGAGATCAACACTCCAAAGGCACCGGTCACCAACAAACGACAGAGTCTAACGGGAGAAAAAGGGCTAAAACGGATCATGGCAGAAAGAAGGAATCATCAGGCAAAAAATCACGGGCGGATCAAATCACCGGAGCAGTCTCCCTATAGACCAGACCACAAAAAACCCGCCGTGTATCCGACGGGTTGATCAAACGTTAAACAGGCGTGTCCGTCCGTTGGTCATGCCTCAATAACACTGACAGTCTGTGCCGGCCAATGGCCCAAGCCAACAGGCACTGTTGAGCCGTATCGGGCCGTCTTGGGTAGGCTGATACCGATCAACCTAACTACCACACGATCGCAAGACACCAAGTCCCATGAAACTGTATCAGCGAGGCTTCACTACTGCGGGTGAGGCCGTTTCGAAATCACTCAGGCTAATTACTGTCCGTCTGCTCCAAGTGCTGCAAATGGCGTGGTGGATAATCCGGCCATAAGGGCACCTTTAGCCGAATATTTCGCCAGAAGGTCCAATCGAAAGCATTGTCTCCGTCTTCCCCCGCGGTAATCCGCAGCTCCAATGCCGTCGCGCCCTTAGGTATAGCCAACTCTAACCTCTGACGGCCCTAGTCACTTTCCACTCGCAACGGATCAAGGTAGCGATCAAATAACTGTTTGGCGGCGCCATCGGCAGTCGTCACCCAAACCTCAAAGCCTGCTCCATCCGTGCCGCTCTGCGATTGCTGATAAGCGCCTTCAAAAATCCCAAACTGCGCCGTCAATATCTCCGCACCTTCCGGTAACGGTCGACTCATCCGCGACGGTGCGTGCGCCAGAGTATTACGATCACTGTCATACGGCTCTTCGACGGGAGACTCCTTTTCGGTCCAGTCCGTGGCGGTGAGCAATTGATTAAATTTTTTCCGATCGATGTTTTCGTCAGGTTTCCGATTGCGACGATACACTTCGAAATAGCCATCTCCGTGGGTCCAAACGTCCATGAAGTTTTCCCGTTCTCCTGGTTTCACAATCACATCAAAGATCTTCGCTAGGGAGTATTCACTTTCGAGTAAGTCGGGTGAATTACGTCGAATCACATCGATTTCCAGTGGGCGAATCACGAGCCAATCAGGCTCTAATCCTTCGATCAATTCATCCCAACATTCTGGATAAATGCGGCTGCTGGTGAGTCGTCGCGCCGCGATGACTTCAGGCGCACCGAGCCCCGGATAGTCATACATCTTAAGTTGTGAAAAGAAACCGATGTAGCCCAAGCACTCGAGAAATACGGTGTCGTCCGGGCCGGAGGCGTTCGCCCGAAGCCACTCTCCGATTACCTTACGATTACCCCATTCAACCACCTCCTGATGCACTTTGACATGCCGGGCAGCGACCAAAGTGGTGTGGGCCATTCCAGTTACCAGAACCACGAAGACCGAAACTCCGACGCCACTGGCAACCCAACGCGTCCAATTATGGCGAGAACCTCGTTGGAACACCTCCCAACACTGCACGCCCGCCACCACAAGGGCGAATAGACCGGTAAACGCGATCGTCGGAATATACCACGGCACCCCCACTCCGATAATCGAGGTCAGGAAACACTACCCAGCGAAACTAATAAACGACGCCACTCTCGCCTGCCACTTGAGCCAAGGCACGAGCCACAATGCCATCGTGATCACGGCCAGAACCGTTGAGGCCGATAGCGCCCATGCGGGCCAACTCAGTAAGGGAGCATAAGCCGGGGTAAATGTGGCCTGGAGCACGGCTGAATTCTCAAACAGTTTCTCCGGCACCATCAGTGCCCGTTCCCACAAACTATGTTCGTGAGGGAAAAGACTTTTCGCCGTCACGGTGTTTGGCACCGGCGTGCCATAATACCATCCCGCCCACAGGAGCCACGGTGAATAGAGTATCGTCGTAACACCCGCCGCTCGCACCATGACCTGCAGGTAGCGAATTCGCCCCTGCCAACCGCCATCTGGGCCTCCGACCAAAAGCGCGCCAAGCCCCATCGCGGCGATGTAGATAAATGAGTCAGGACGACTCCACATCAACAACGCCCAAGCTCCGCCGAGGTGAAATACGTAACGGGGAGGACGAGCTGCCAATGTCCACAGCAACCAGGCGAATCCGATCAACAGATAAGGCGTCTCCATCCCATTGGTGGCGAAATCTAACATCTTAGCGTCCACCGCCAGCACCACCCCAAAAAATGCGGCAACACTGCCTGCTCGCTCCCCCAATGTTCGCCGTGCGGCCATCGCCGCGATCATGACCGCCAACGCCAAGGCCAGCGCACCCATAATTCGAAACACCCAGAGCGCGGATCGATCCGATTCCCCACCGCCGATCCAATACGCTGCGGCGGGCAATAATACCCCCAGAGGCGAAGTAAACGAATGCACCCGCTCACCAACCGTGTAAGTGAGGCCATTACCTTCCGCTAGATTCTTCGAAGCCCGATAAGTGATGAAGTAATCTTCCCACACGTGATCCGTGTAAGAGACCCACCCGACCGCGAGGAAGAAGACACCCAAAAATATTCCGGCACGAAAACTCAACCAAGACTTCGCACCTTTTGGCATGAACAATGTGATCAATCTGGCCTAGCCAAGACCGAGCCACTGCCCAATCGGGCCTTGGTAGAATCCGAGTATAATCGAAGCCAGAGCGGCCGTCGCTAAGACAATCCCTGCTGCGGTGGATACGGGCTGATGGGTCGGTTCAGGAATGGGGTCGTCGCCTTCCATTACAGGAGGACGCCATTGCGGGAAGAAGGCGGCTTTGATCCAACCAAAATAATAGTAGATCGAGATAATCACACCGAGAACTGCGACGCCCAACAAGGGGTAGAGTCCGGCCTCAAACGCGGCGAGAAATACCAGTAGTTTACCCATGAATCCGGCCAATGGCGGGATGCCGGCGAGTGAGCCGAGGCCCACGCCGAGAACCGTGCCGAGGAACGGATGCGTTTTAGCGAGATCCGTATAATGGTCGAGATCCTGATCCGCATCGTCGTCGCCTGCTACGTGAGTCATCACGCCAAACACCGCCAACGAGGCGAGCATGTAAGCGAAGAGATAGAAGCAGATCGCTCCCACGGCGAAGGGCACATGGATCGCGGCGATTACGCCAATCATGAGGTAACCGGCATGCGACACCCCGGAAAGACCGATGAGGCGCTTCACGTTGTGTTGGGTGAGTGCGGCGAGGTTACCGAATATGATCGTAGCCATCGCCATCACACTGAGGACGGTGACCACCAAGCTTTGGTAACCGTCGAAGACGGTGACCAGGGTGAGGAGAATGGCGAAACCAGCCGCTTTCGAAGCGATGGCGAGGAAGGCCGTAACGGGGGTCGGCGCGCCTTGGTAAACGTCTGGAATCCAGATCTGGAATGGAACCGCACCAATCTTGAAAGCGACTCCGGAGAGCACCAACACGATACCGATGGCGGCGATCACATTGTCCGGATTGGCGTAAAGGAAGATCCGTAACGCATCGAAGTTCATCGGGTCGGTGGTCGATGCGGTCAGCGCTTGGCTACCGGCCACGCCATAGAGCAACGCGATGCCGAACAAAAGAATGCCCGAGCTCAGCGCGCCCATGATCAAATATTTCAAACCGGCCTCGAGGGACAACGGGTTGGTCCGCGTGTAGCTGACCAACACATAAAACCCGACGGTAATCGTCTCGAGAGCCACGAAGAGCATTACGAAATGATTCGACTGCGAGAGCAGCATCATGGCGCCGGTTACCACCAAGGTGATGGTGAAGAACTCCACCTTCGGCATCACCTGGCGTTTCAAAGCCACGACACCCAGCACGCTGACTCCCGTGGCCGCGAGCAGGAAGAACAGGCGCATGAATTGGCCCGTGCCGGTGTGACGCAGCAGGCCATTAAAGGTGGTTTGGTCGATGAAACCGGAATGGTAGTTCATCACGAACCCACCGATGATTCCCAGCAGTCCGACGATAGCGACGGACGGGATGATTTCGTGGCGCGCCTTGGGCAGGACAATCTCCAGCACGAGCAGGAGCAATGCGAGACAACCCACGAGAAGCTCGGGGGCGATGGCGCCCCAATGATTATTGGCGGCGGCTTGTTGAAGCAGTTCGGTAGACATCGCGGGAATTAGTTGCGGGCCACGTCTTGGGGGACGATCGCTTCGGCAGCGGTATAGATTTCAGTGATGGAGTCGTTGATCGGTTCCGACATCATCTTCGGCCAGAAACCCAGGGCCAGAAGCGACACCAATAAGATCAAGGCCGGCAGGCGCTCGGACCAAGTGAGATCGGTCGCGGGTTTCTCGGCCAACACCTTGTCGAAGGCTTCGGTTTGCGGGCCAAAGAAAACCTTGGCCGTGGCGCGAAGACCATAGATAGCGGAGATCACCACGCCGCCAATGGCGATCACGGTGAGCCACTTGAACTGAGTCCAAGCCGCCACGAAGATGGTGAGCTCACCCCAGAAATTTGCAAAGCCCGGTAGACCGATACTGGCCAAAGTCGCGGCGACGAAAAATGCCGCGAGGACCGGAGCATGTTTCACCAAGCCACCCATCTCATCGAGATCGAAGGTTTCGGTGCGGTGGTGAATACTAGTGGCGAGCAGGAAGAGTAGCGCGGCGGAGAAACCGTGCGCGACCATCATGAATACGACACCACCAGATCCCATCACTGAGATACAAGCGACACCGAGAAAGGCATAACCCATGTGCATCACTGAACTGTAACCGATCAGTTGTTTGAGGTCGCGTTGGGCGATGGCCACGATGCCGATGATGAGGACGTTCCCCACCACGCCGAGCGAGGCCAGAATCAGGACCCAGTGGCTGGCACCCTGTGGCAGCAGCGGCAACGCGATTTGGATCAAACCGTAGAGGCCAAATTTCTTAAGCACACCCGCATGGAGCATAGCGACCGAACTGGGAGCCGCGCCGTAACCGAGCGGAGCCCACGTGTGCAGCGGCCAAAGTGATACCAGAATTCCGAAGCCGAACATCAGGAGACCGAAGATGTATTGCTGAGCGACGGTGGACAGTCCTTCCGTGAGCACCGCTTCGCGCAGCGCGATCATGTCGAACGTCTGCGCGCCCGACTTGTAGTAAATGGCGATCAGTCCGATCAGCGAAAGCATCGCGCCGATCGTCAGGTAAATGGTCATCTTCATCGCCGCATAGTTGCGGTCTCGACCACCCCAGATGCCCACCATGATGAAGGTCGGGATGAGCGCTAGTTCGTGGAAGAAGTAGAAGAAAAATACATCCACGCTGGCAAAGACACCCATCAGGCCGCCTTGCATGATCAGCAGCAGCACCACGTAGGTGTTAAGACGTTCGGCCTTGGACTGCAGAGCAAAGAGCCCGGCGGCCAAGCCAACGATGCCAGCCATGACAAACAGCGGCATGGAAATACCATTAAGTCCCAGCGTCAGGTTGATCCCCAACTTAGCCAAGCCGGTGTCGTAACTCGTGAGAAAGGCATACGTGCTTTCTTTCGCCGCAGCTCCATATTGGCACCACAGCACGATGCTGATAACCGCCGGAAGAGCGAAGCCAACGTAGGCAAGACTACGGGCCAAAGCTTTGGGCAGGCCGAGGACCATGGCCAAGGCCAGAACCAGCGGAGAAAAAATTGCGACCAGTAGAAGATCCATCAGAACAACCCTCCTGCAAAGCCCCAGAGCAAGACTGCTCCGAGCAAGAACCAATAAACGTAAGCGTGCAGACTACCCACGTGCAGGGCACGAGCGCCCAAACCAAAGAGTCCCACGACACCCGCCAGACCGCGAATGATCAGACCGGCCAACAAAATCTGTTCGAGGAAATTGAGCAGCATCGCGAAACGATCCTGCACCTTGGTCACATAATAATTGTAAGCCTTATCGAACGATTCCTTCAGGGCGGTCAGGCCAATGAAGGCCGCCGGCACTTTCGTGGCGAGGCCATCGGAAGTTCCCGGTTTGTAGAGAGCAAAAGCGAGACCGGCGCCAATGCCGAGAATTGCCAAACTCATGATGAACACACTCGCGCCAGTGGCATGAGGGATATTGGACCATACTTCGGCGAACGCTCCGTCGTAGATGAGGCCGTGGCCATGATGATCCGTGTAACCGCCAACGATGGAAAGAACCGCGAGGACAATTAAGGGCAGCGTCATCGTGAAACCACCTTCGTGAGCCTGCTTGGCTTCGTCGCTACGGGCTTCACCGAAGAAGGTGATACGCCACATCCGAACCATGTAGAAGGAAGTCAACACGGCGGTAAAAACCAAGATGCCAAAGACAATCGAGTTCTTCTCCTGCGCCAGATGCAGAATGGAATCCTTGGAATAGAATCCGGAAAGGAACGGAAGTCCCGCGATGGCCAACACGCCAATCGTCATCGTCAGGAAGGTGATGGGCATCTTCTTGGAGAGGCCGCCCATCTTAAAAATATTTTGCTCGTGGTGACAGCCGTGAATAACCGAACCCGAACCGAGGAAGAGTAGCGCTTTGAAGAACGCGTGTGTTGTCAGGTGGAACATGGCAGCTCCGACGCCGGCGGCGATGAGCGTTTCGTGGCCATCATGTTCGACGACCAAGGAACCGAGTCCGAACGCAGCGACCATATAGCCGAGCTGGGACAACGTGGAGTAAGCCAACACCTTCTTGATGTCGCTTTGGACGATCGCGCAAAGCGCGGCGTAGAGCGCGGTGGCGGTGCCGATCCACATAATGACGTTGAGTGCATCCGCGACCATCAAGATTTCGATCCGACACAACATGTAGATACCAGCCGCGACCATGGTGGCCGCGTGGATCAAAGCCGAAACCGGAGTCGGACCTTCCATCGCGTCGGGTAACCAAATGTGCAGCGGCATTTGAGCCGACTTGCCCATGGCACCACAGAAGAGGAAGAGCGGAACCCAGATCGACATCATGGCCCCACCGGCAATGACCACCGGCAATTCATTGAGATCGACCGTGCCGTAGTTCCAGTAGCAGAGAAGAATACCGATCAAGAATCCAAAGTCCCCCACCCGATTGACGATGAACGCCTTTTTCGAGGCATCCGCCGCGGACTGTTTCAGACAGTAGTGATTGATCAGGAGGTAGGAGCTGAAGCCTACCAGCTCCCAGAAAACGAACATCATGAACAGATTGTCCGCGAGGACGATACCGATCATGGAGAACATGAAGATGGACAAGCCGCCAAAGAAGCGGGCGCGGTAGCCATCGTCCTTCATGTAGCCGAGTGAGAAGAGGTGCACACAGAAGCCGACAACGCCGACGATCGTCAGCATCAGGGCGGCCAGATCATCAAACTTGATGCCGAGCGTGAGTGTGAATTCTCCGAAGGTGAACCATTCAGCGGAGGCGTCGAAACGATGGCCTTGGTAAGCCAACATCAGCGACGTGACCGCTACGACTGCGGCTGCAGCCGTCGACAAATAGGAAGCGAGTGCTCCGGCCTTGCGTAAAAACACGGCGATGACGGCCGCGGTCGCGAGCGGCGTCAGAAGAGTAATAAGAGCGAGTTGAGTGGAATCCATCAGCAGGAAAAGTAGCGGGTAGCGAGTAGCGGGGAGCGAGTAGCCACGCCCGCGGGCATCGGATTAAAGTCGCGCAGGGTCAAGGGAGCCGTCCCCACCCAAAGGAGCCCAGCTTTCGCCTCATGCTCACTACTCGCTACTCGATGCTCACTACTTGATTTCATGTTCAGTTCTTGAGCGCGTTAAGTTCGTCGACCTGCACGGTCTGACGTCGGCGGAAGAGAGCCACGATGATGGCCAAGCCAACCGCTACTTCAGCGGCGGCCACGGTGAGAATGAAAAACACGAAGACGTTGCCGTCCATGGTGCCGTTGAACCGGGAGAAGGCGACGAATGCGATGGTCGAGGCCACCAGCATGAGTTCGAGGCACATGTAGATCACCAGCGTGTTCTTGCGAACCAACACACCGATGAAACCAATCACGAACATCGCGACGGCGACGGTGAGGTATTCATTGAGTCCGACATTCATCATTTCACGTCCCCCATTCCATCAAATTTCTTACTGAGCACGATTACGCCAAGCATGGCGGTCAACAGGAGGAATCCCACGACCTGCACGGGAAGTAGGTAGGTCGTGAACAGTTGATCCCCGTAGTGTTTCAGGTTCGCGCCTACCGGTAGAATCGACGCGGCATCCGGAGCATCCAAGCCACCGAAGCTACGAATCAGGGTCATCGAGCAGACGACCAAGAGTGCGCTGCCAATCACGGCGGCCACGGCGGTCGGTTTCGAGAACGACTTGCGCTCCCCACCCTGCATGTCGAGCAACATGATGATGAACAGGAACAGGGCGACAACTGCGCCCGCGTAAACGAGGATCATCAGCACCGCCAAAAGGAACGAGTCGAGGAGCACGAACAAACCGGATACGCCGACCAATCCCACGAGGAAGGCCAACGCCGAGTTGACGGCATTGTGGTTGATGACCACCGCCACGGAGCTGGCGAGGGTCAAAAACGCAAAGAGATGAAAGAGGATGTCAGGCATGACGAAATCAGTAGTAAGTAGTGAGTAGCGGGTAGCGAGTAGATGCTACTCCGTCCTTACTCGCTCCGTTCCTGGGCAATGATTGGAATGAATGACTCATGACGTTCGGTAAAATTATGCTCACTACTCGCTACTCGATGCTCGCTACTTAATTAGTGGGCGGCGTTACCGCGGTCCTCGGCGGCTTTTTTCTGATCCCACTTGAAATGCTTGTCCGGCAACGTGCCCCCGAGTTCGTAAAGCTTGTCCTTGTCGTTCACCATCTCTTCGCGGGTGTAGCCGGACAGGGAGAACACATTCTGCAACCAGATCGCTTCTTCCGGGCAAACCTCTTGGCAGAGTCCGCAATAGATACAACGGAGCATATCGATATCAAAAGCTTCCGGCGCTTTCTCGACGTGAGCGCTGTCGCTGGTCGGATCGATTTCGCCCGGTTTGATCCGGATCGCCTTCGGCGGGCAAACGAACTCACAAAGCTGACAGGAAACGCACTTTTCGCGACCGTTAGGATCCTTCACCAAGGTCGGCACTCCACGGTAACCTTCGGGAATCGGCGGACGGGCCTCCGGGTATTCCAAAGTTTCGTTGGGCTTCACCATCTTTTTGAAGGTGGTCATCAAGCCGTTCACGATCTGAGGCACATAAGTGCGCTCAGCGAAGGTGAGTGGTTTGCGTTCGACGGTTTTGAAAGACATGGCGCGGGAAATTTACGAATTACGATGGACGAATTACGAATGTAGCTGCGAGACCGGGGTCTCTAGGAATTCGAGTTGATTGGTGTCCATTCGTGGATTGAGGAAATATAATTTAACTGAGTTCGATCATCGCGATCGCGAGGGCGTAGAAGATGACGTTGGCGATGGCGAGCGGGAGGAGCTTCTGCCAGCCGAGCTTCATCACTTGGTCGTAGCGGAAACGCGGCAGCGTCCAACGGACCCACATAAAGAAGAAGATAAAGAAAAAGGTCTTACCCAGGAAGCAGCCGACCCCAACCAGGGCACCCAACCACATCGGCATACTGCTGATAACCATCTCGAGTGGAATCCACGGAAGCGGATTCCAGCCACCGAGGAAGAGCAGCACGAATACCCCGGAGCCGATCGTCATGTGCACATACTCGGCGACGAAGAAGAGCGACCATTTGAACTCACCATACTCGGTGTGAAAACCACCGACCAGATCAGATTCAGATTCCGGCATGTCGAAGGGTTGACGATTCGTCTCGGCGAAAAGTGCCACCAAAAAGATGAACGCACACATCGGCATGAGGAAAATGAACCACATGCCGCCGAGGAACCCAGCTTGGCTTTGGCTTTCCACCACGTCGAAGAGGCTCAACGTGCCATTGCCCCCAGGGGCATTGACCCACAAAAATACGGGAATGACCGAAAGGGTCATCGAGAGTTCGTAAGATATGAGCTGGGCCGAAGCACGCACCCCACCGAGGAAGGGATACTTCGAATTCGAAGCCCAACCTGCGAGAATCAGCGCATACACACTCAAAGAACCAATCGCGAACACGGCCAAAATGCCGACATCCACGTCGGCGAGAATCAGCGGCTTGAGGGTTTCGGTGGTCGCATCGATGTAGGCGCCAAACGGCACCACCACGATGGTGCAGAGGGCCGGAATCAACGCAACGAGCGGGGCCACGTAATAGTAGAACTTGTTTACGTGGCCGGGAACGACATCCTCTTTGAAAACGAATTTCGCACCATCCGCCATGAGATGGAAGACGCCCAAACGTTGCAAAGCTTTGCCGACGAAAGGAATCCACGCGACCCAGGGCACAATGGCACGATTGGGACCGGGACGGCCTTGAATCCAAGCGGAGACTTTACGTTCCGCCATGGAGCAGGCACCGGCGACCGGGATCAGCACGCCGATCGCGATCAGACCTTTGATGGTCGCTTGGACCCAAACAGGAAGATTGAGATAAAGATCAATCATGGCTCACGCGATCAGGCGGTGGCTTCCGCCGCTGCGGGTTTGAAGTGGAGGGATTCGCCTTCCGGGAAGTCGAGGCCGCTCCAATTGGAGGAATCAAGCAACAACCCGGTGGCCGGAATGTTGGCGTAAGCCGTGTTGGCAAAGGCCGGGATCTGAGCGGAGAGCTCAGCCCAAACCGAAGGCAGATCGCTGCCGGCGGATGCACCACCGACATCGGCCAGAAGTTGGTCGAGCACGACGCGATCATCGGCTGCTCCGGCGAGACCCGGAATCGTCGATGCAAATTTCTGCAGGCGGAACTGCTGGTTGATAAAGCTGCCGCTCTTTTCAAAGACCGTGAGGGTCGGAATGATCACCTTGGCCGCAGCACTGGTCGCGTTAGCATGGGAACCGAGATAAACTAGGGTGACTTTTGCCAACTGCTCGGCACTCAGACCAGCAGCGGTGAGGTCTTCTCCGACGGACAGGATCGTCGTCACCTTACCCGCATCGATGTCGGCGGAGAGATCGCTCAATTCGGTCGCAGGAAGATCGGAAATCAAACCGGTAACCAAAGCACCCCGAGTGTTCGGGTTGCGGTCCTTCGAAATCAACAAGCCATCCTCTTCGCCGTGGCGGGCCACGATGTAGGAAGTAGCGCCCAATTGCTTCGCGAGTTTCGCGGTCAGAAATTGTTCTTCAACCGAACTGCGGCCCGATCCAACCACGGCGACCGCACCATCCTGGAGCAAACTTCCTGCAGCAGCGACGGACGTCTTTAAATCGCTGGTTGGTTTGAGGCGGTTTCCGGACTGCACCTCTTTGTAGAGGATACGGCCACTGTCAGCCATCCACGTGTCATTCACTTCGTCGTTTTGACGGGGAGTGATGCGGTAGATCACACCTTCGCGCGACCACACCACGGTGTTGGCGCCGACGGAGGACTCCGTGCAAATACTGTTGGATTGCTTGAGGAACCACACGCGCATCTTGAAACGGAAGTCGGTCGAGGTCAGCGCGCCCACCGGACAGATGTCGACGGTGTTGAGGGAGTAATTATTCGTCAGCTCTTTACCGGGATAGCAAGTGAGCGTGGAGTAGCTGCCGCGATCGACGAAACCGAGCACGTCATCCTTGGCGACTTCCTGACAGAAACGGATACAACGTGAACAAAGCACGCAGCGCTCATCATCGAGCGTGACCCGCGGACCGAGTTGGGTGCGCTTCGGCTTCACGTTCTTCTGTTCAATGAAACGTGAATAACCACGGCCATAACCGGTCGCCTGCTCTTGCAGCTTACACTCACCGGCCTGATCACAAATGGGGCAATCGAGCGGGTGATTGATGAGGAGAAACTCCATCACGCCCTCACGGCATTCCTTGACCATCGGCGACTGCGTTTTGACGTGCATGCCGGGAACTACGGTCGTGCCACAACCTATCTGGGGACGAGGGATCCAGTTGATCTTCTGCTTACCGGTTTCCGGATCCATGATCGGCTCGCGGGTGGCGCGATCGGCCATGGGCATACCGAGCTCGATCAAACACATGCGGCAATTGCCGGCGACCGTGAGCTTCGGATGGTAGCAGTAGTGCGGCACGTCGGTGCCGACCATGCGGGCGGCTTCGATGACATTCGTGCCCTTGGGCACAGCGATCTCCTTGCCGTCGATGAAAACGGTGACGAGGTCGGGTTTAGCAGGCTGAATCATTACAGAGGAAAATTGGTTAAAGCGAAATCAGACCAGTTCGAGACTGTCGGAGGGTTTCGAGTTTTTGTCGTCCTTGTAGGTTTTGAATTCGTCGCCGAACTTGGCCACGAAACTCTGGGTCGGCCACGAGCAGGCTTCACCAAAGGCACAGATGGTGCGGCCGGCGATCTGATCGGCGACGTTCTTAATCAACTCACCGTCTTCTTCACGGGCTTCGCCGTGAACCATGCGGGTGGAGATCTTCTTCATCCAGAGCGAACCTTCACGACACGGCGTGCATTGGCCGCAGCTTTCGTGAGCGTAGAACGCATTAATGTTGGCGAGGGCTTCGACCATATTGACGGAATCATCCATCACGATGACACCTCCGGAGCCCCCCATGGTGCCAGCGGCTGCGAGTGAATCGAAGTCGAGCGGGATGTCTTCGACCGCCCACTCCTTGGTCGTGCCATCTTTATTCTTGATGGTGAATTTTTCGCCGAAGCGGAGGATCTTAGCGGACGATCCACCGGGGATGACGGCCTTAAAGGTGCGACCCGGCAAGGGGCCACCGCAGACATCGTTGAGCAGCTGACCCATGGTGATCTCACCGCAGGCGTATTCGTAATAGCCGGGTTTTTGCACCTGACCGGAAACGCAGAAAATTCGGGTGCCGGTATTATTGGGTGAGCCGATCTTGAGAAACGCGTCGGCCCCCATGTCGAGGATGTGTTTCACGTGGCAAAGTGTCTCCACGTTGTTCACGATCGTCGGGCACTGGTAGAGGCCGAGCACGGCCGGAAAGTAGGGTGGCTTGATCCGTGGATTGGCGCGCTTGCCTTCCAACGACTCGATCAATCCGGTTTCTTCGCCACAGATGTAAGCGCCGGCGCCGCGATGCACGAAAATGTCACAGGAGTAATCCGTGCCGCAGATGTTTTTACCCACGAAGCCGGCGTCGCGAGCTTCCTGAATCGCCTCCTCCAAGATCCGAGCGCCTTCCGGAAATTCGCCGCGAATGTAAATGTAAGCCTGCTTAACATCATTCGCGAAGCACGAGATTATCGTGCCTTCGATCAACTGATGGGGATCCTGATGAATGATGTAGCGGTCTTTAAATGTGCCGGGCTCGGACTCGTCGGCGTTGACCACGAGGTAGATCGGCTTGCCGCTCTTGCGGTCAACAAACGACCATTTGAGACCGCAGGGGAAACCAGCTCCACCGCGACCACGGATGCCGGACTTCTTAACCTCGTCACGCAGTTCTTCGGGTTTCTGAGCGACAGATTTTTTCAGGACCTCGTAACCACCATGCTTTTGATAGCAGGCGATATCATTCGAGTAACCTTCCTCGTCGATGTGTTTAAAAATGATGCGGCGTTCAGCGGGTGCGGTCATGGTGCTTAGGCTCCTTTGGTGGCTTCGGCCTTGATTTGATCACTGATCGTCTTGGCTTTCGCTTCGTCGACATTTTCGTGCAGGACTTCGTCGATCAATACGACCGGGGCGGTCCCACAGCTAGCAAGACACTCCACGAACTCGACGGTGACTTCACCATCGGGGGAAACCTCTCCGAGGCGGGTATTGAATTCCGATTCAAACTTGCCACAGGTCCGGTAACCACCGGCCAAAGCGCAAGGGAGCGTGCGGCAGACTTTGATGTGTCGGCGGCCAATCGGCTTACGACGGAACATCGGGTAAAACGTGACGACCTCGAGAACGTTGATGGGCTCGAGCTCGAGTTTTTCGGCGATCCACTCAATGGACTCGTCGGAAATGTGTCCCACGTCTTCCTGAATCAAATGCAGGAGTGGCAACGTGCCACTGCGCAAATCCGGATAATGCGTGATGACCTCGTCGATACGGGTCAGTGTTTCGGGCTTAAAATTCATGCGAACAGAAAAGTAGCGGGTAGCGAGTAGCGAGTAGCTGCGACTGCGACGCGGTTTTCAGGGAAACTGGAATTTGGGAAATCATGCTCACTACTCGATGCTCGATGCTCACTACTTTAAAAAATTAGCGGTCACATTCGCCCATCACGAAATCAAGCGAGCCGAGGATGGATACAACATCCGAGACGAGCTCGTTTTTGCAGATATGGGGCAGAATAGAGAGGTTACAGAATGAAGGGCCTCGAATCTTCATCCGCCATGGCACGCCCCCACCCTTGCTGACGATGAAGAAGCCGAGGGTGCCTTTCGGATTTTCGGCTTCGAAGTAGACCTCACCGGCTGGCATTTGCGGGCCTTCGGTGACGATCATGAAATTATTAATCAGCTCCTCCATGGAGGACATGACCTTATCCTTGCGAGGTGCGAAGATCTTGCGGGCATCCTCGGCGTAGTAAGAACCACCCGGGAGTTTGGCGATCGCCTGACGGATGATGCTGACAGACTGCTTCATCTCCTCGCCGCGGCAAAGGTAGCGATCGTAGCAATCACCCTTGGAGCCGACGGGCACATCAAACTCATATTGATCGTAACCCCAGTAAGGCCGATCCTTGCGCAAGTCACTCTTCACCCCGGAACCACGGAGATTGGGGCCCGACATACCGTAGCCAATCGCGTCTTCGGCGGTGATAACACCCACGTCAACCGTGCGATCCATGAAGATCTTATTACGGGTCAATAATTTAAGAATTTCGTCCAGAATGGGCAGGAACTGCTCGCAGAACTCCAATACCCGGTCCGTCCAGCCCTCAGGCATGTCGCGGGCGACGCCACCGATCCGGCTGTAGCTGGTGGTGAAACGAGCGCCGGTTAGCTCTTCAAAGAGGGTGTAGAGTTTCTCGCGCTCGGTGAACGAGTAGAGGAACACGGACCATGCACCGACATCGATTCCGTAGGCGCCCAAGCCCATGAGATGGGAAGAAACGCGGGCCAATTCCGAAGTGATGACCCGAATGGATTGGCAACGGGCAGGCACTTCGAGATTCGCCAGCTGTTCGACGGCCGCAGCGTAGGCGGCGTTGTTGGCGAGTGGCGCGAGGTAGTCCAACCGGTCCGTGTAAGGCACGAACTGGTTGTAAGTCATGTTCTCGGCAATCTTCTCATCTCCACGGTGGAGATAACCCAACACCGGGTCGCACTTGGTCACGGTTTCACCGTCAAGCTCGAGCTGCAGGCGCAGCACGCCATGGGTGGAAGGATGGGACGGGCCCATCGCCAGAGACATTTTCTCAGTCTCGAACTCCTGGCTGGCCGCTTCAGCGGTCTTAGCCGCGGCATCAGGGACGTTTAATTCGGTGGGCATCGGTCAGTAAAATTCGGGAAAATCATTCCGGTTTGGGCTTCTTCTCGTTCCAACTCTCATCTTTGGCCCGAGGCTCGGCATCGGTCATGTTCATCTCACCCTTGTTGGAAGCAACGAACGGGCCACCCATCATAGGAGCGGAAATCACCTTGGCGTTGGTTTCTTCGGCCACCTCGATGTCGGGCAGCTCTGTCTCGATACCAGCCAACGGAAACTCTTTACGGAGAGGATGATGCGGATACTCGTCCCACATCAAAATACGGCGCAGATCGGGGTGGTTCTCAAATTTGACCCCCATTAGGTCCCACGTCTCGCGCTCGTGCCAATTGGCAGATGGCCAGAGGCTGGTGATGGACGGAGCGGACGGCTCGGCATCATCGGCACAATCAGCGGCGACACGGATGTAGACGTGATTCGAGGTCGAATAAAGATGCCAGACCGTGGTGAATCGCGGCGAAGTGGTTTCAGACCAATCAACGGCGGTCACATCGACCAGAAAATCATACCCCTGCTCATCGCGAAGCCATTGCAGGGCAGCGTGAGCCTCGGCGATCGGGACATTGACCGCAGGGTGATCCCGGGAATCGCGCGAAGTCGCGGCGGGAAACTTGGTTTGGAGGGCGACGATTGGGTCGTCAGCGAGGGTCTCAGACATGGTTCAAGTTGAGGCGGGAAAGACTCAGGCGATGAGATTGGCGGCCGAAGGCGTGCGTTTCACTTTGTCCTGCAGCTTAATGAGCGCATCGAGCAAGGCCTCCGGGCGAGGCGGGCAACCACTCACGAAAACATCAACCGGGACGATACGATCTACACCCTGTAACGTGGCATAGCTGCGATACATTCCGCCGGAAGAAGCACAGGCGCCCATCGCGATAACCCATTTAGGTTCAGCCATTTGGTCATAAATCCGACGCAAATGCGGGGCCATTTTGTAGGTCACGGTGCCCGCCACGATCATGCAATCGGCCTGACGTGGAGAGAACCGCATCACTTCGGCCCCAAATCGGGCGATATCGAATCGAGCAGCGGCGCTGCCCATCAACTCGATCGCGCAACAGGCGAGTCCCATGGGCATGGGCCACATGGAATTGGTCCGCACCCAATTAACAACGGCGTCGAGGCGAGAAACGACGACGTCTCCCTCAATCTTATTGTCAAAAGCGATGTTTGTGTTGGGCGATACCATGATAGAAAAGGGGCTTAGCTGACGCGAAAATTGGCAGCAGCATCCTCAACCGTTTCCCCTCGCGCAAGACGCTTTTGGGGAAAGTGACCGGAAGAAGCACCCCACCCCACCGATTCATCTCAATCTAATGACCATTCGGGGCGATTAGCGCCAGCCCACGGGCTGAGTCCAAGCCTGCTTATGTTGGTCTTCGAGCGACGGATTGCTGTGTTCCGCCGAGGAAGTGATCACAACCCGAGCATATAATGCATCCACGGGCACCTCGAAGCGAACGCTCTGACCAATGCTCGTGGCGAGAGTTTCGCCAATTCCTTGCACGACAGACTCTTCGTAGTTTTTGCGGGTGCCGATCAATTCGCTCGTAAACTCAGCTGCTCCATCGGCCTCAATCTCCAATTCGATGATCCGAGTCTTCGGATCATAGCGGACCTGCGAAAGCACCACACCGGTAGAGGCATAGAAGTCTCCCGCTCGCATCGCGTGAATCAGATTATCAGCGGTGAGATCATCCGCTTCTACCATCACCCAGCCGCGTCCCGGGGAAACATCACCACCGTGATACGTGTGAGAATCGTCGGTAGCCACGCCCATCAACGGCGCCTCGCCCATCTCCGCGATGCGGATCGTGCTAGCGATATCCCAAATCATTTCGTCGCTGGGTCGATGCTCGTCACCCTCATGGTTGATGCGGGGGTGCCCGTTATAGACTTCAAAAAAACGTTCCTCCACTACGGCCGCCAAATCCTCCGCCGAGGCCCCCCAATAAAAATTTGGGTGATTGAGATGGGTCAGGATCGGCCGCCCGATCTCCTTCTCCTGCAACTGAACCGTCCGTAGTAACTGACGCATGACTTTTACGGTGGAAAGGGTCTTGTCATTAAGCGGCGCAATCAAGTGCTCCAAATTCAACGCATTGATATGGACCGGCCCGGAGGCCGAAGTATCCGAGATCTCTTCCGCTTCGATGATGAGAAACTCTCCCGGCGCTTCGAATAAGTGCCGGTATTCATTCAACGGTTTCAGCACCACGCCGCGTTGTCCCTCCATGGTTTCCCAAGTGATCCAGTCGGGCCCGAATCGCGCCACACACTTTTCAATCGCGCCCGGCCCGTGTTCTTTTTGGCGGCCCTTGATCTCCCCCAGCGACTGCCAGCGGTAACCTTTCGCGAACACGTTATGATCACTGAGAACGGCGAAATCATAGCCGTTGCGGTGGTAATAATCGATGATCATCTCCGGGAAATCATTGCCATCGCTCCACAGGGAGTGGGCGTGGGTATTTCCTTTAAAAAATCGCTGGGGGCTATCCGCGGAAGCCGAGACGACTACGGACAACGAAATTAACAGGGGAATGAAACGCATGAGCCAACCCATCACACCATGATCTCAACTGCGACGAAGAAACGCACTCAATCACCCAGACGGACCACTGACCGCCCATCACTCAATCCTCCGGCGCGACCGCGCTCGTCCGGATCTCATCCACCCTCGCACTTGCAAGCTCGGAAATTGGCGCAAAGATTGGTCCCACGTCGGGGTGCCTCAGCCCCCACCCAAGGCCTGACTCAGCATGAAAAACTCCTCCCTTTTGGCCCACTCTCTACTGGCCCCCGTGATTTTGATCGCGGCCGGGCTGGCTTTGGTGGGTTGCGGCGAGCCTCCCGCTCGACGCTCAGTTTCGCCAGAAGACGCCAGACAGAATACTCCGAAGGAAGCGATCGACCTACTCCAGTCGCGGGAGCTCGGCACCTTCGCCGATCTGCCGCCTTGGGTCGCACACTTGAAGGTGATCGACCTCGATCAGGATGGGCTAGATGACATCGTCTTTTGTGAAGCGCAGGATAATGAGGTGCGCTGGATCCGGCAGACCGCGTTGGGATCTTTCGCTCCCGAAGAGCTGCTAGCGGGCGATCTTCGTGGCCCAGTCCATGTCGAGGGTGCGGACATGGACGCTGATGGCGACATCGACCTCGTAGTTTCGAGCATGACCATCGTCTTTCCGCACAACGATCGGATCGGATTCGCCTTCTTGCTCGAAAACGACGGGACGGAAAACTTCACCACCCACACTATCCTCGAAAACACGTCACGAATCGTCGACATGCGTCCCGCCGATCTGAACCGCGATGGACGACTCGATCTGGCAGTCGCGCAATTCGGCTACGACCAAGGCCAGATTGCATGGCTGGAAAACGTCGGCCCAACTCCTTGGGATTTCGAACGCCACGTCCTGCTCGAGCTCTCCGGTGCGATCAATGTCGAGGTCGCCGATTTTAACGGCGATCGCATCCCCGATATAGCAGCCCTCATGTCTCAACAATGGGAGGAGGTTTACCTCTTTCTGGGCACCGGACACGGCAACTTCACCACCCAACGCATCTGGGGATCCACCAACGAAGACTACGGCAGCAGCGGCATGAGTGTCGCCGATCTCAACCGTGACGGCCGACCCGATTTGATTTTTTCCAACGGCGACGGTTTTGGACCCGCCGCCACGCCGGGACCACGCCCTTGGCACGGACTGCAGTGGTTTGAAAATACGGGTAACGGTGGTTTCAAATACCACCGCATTGGAGCCCTCCCGGGCGCCTATGGTCCCATCGGAGTCGACCTCGATCAAGACGGTGCCATGGACATCGTTGCTTCCGCTGCCTACGCCGACTGGAACAACCAAAACCGCGAGGTCGTTTCGTTGATGTGGTATCGCAACGACGGCCAAATGAACTTCACCCCGCATGTCTTGGCCCGCGAACCCAAGGACATGATCACCCTCGGCACCGGCACCTTCGACGACAGCGGGAAACCGGCTCTCGTATCCGGTGGTTTCTATATTTACCCACCTTTTGATTCGATGGGACGGATCATGCTCTGGCACCGCTGAGATCAATCGAAAGATGAAAGTCCCGGCTAAATTGATCCTCCTTGCGCTTCTCGCCCTCGCCTTGCTCGGCGGCGGGTGGTGGTGGCACGACCGCGCTCAACTGAGAAACGCCGTCGTCGAACGACTTCCCGTCGTGCCAGCACTCGAGAACGCATCGACTGCCCTGCGAGCGAGGATCGAAGCGGCCGACAACAAAGCACTCAGCGTCGAATCGTCGCGCGAGGGCTTGGTGGAGTTAAGCCGATTGTATCATGCTAACGGATACCTCGATATTGCCATACAATGTTATGCGGGGCTCGCCGAACTAGAGCCCCAAGAACCGCGCTGGCCCCACCTGCACGCCTCCATCCTCGCTGGCTTCGGCCAAGCCGCTCCTGCTCTTTCCCTATGGCAACAAGTCAGCGCACTCGCGCCCGACTACCTCCCTGCTCGCCTGCGCCGCGCCGATCTGTTGCTCAAAGACAATCAAGCCGATGCCGCCGAGGCTGCTTACCGGGAAGTGCTCGAGCTTGAGCGGGATAACTCATGGGCCCAACTCGGTTTGGCTCGCATCGAATTGGAGGCTGAAAATTGGCAGGATGCACGCCGCCGACTTGAACGGCTCGTGCAATCGTCCAACTACCGATTAGGTTACGACCTGATCGTATCGCTTTACGAACGACTCGGACTTGAACGCGAGGCGGAAGCGATCCGTGGGAGAGAATCTGCATCGGGAGCATATCGTGATCCCGTCGACTCTTGGCAGGACGAACTCATGGCCGATTGCTACGATTCTTTTCGTCTGGCCCTCGAGGCTGGGGCCAAGGCGCGTCATGGCGATTTGGATACTGCCAGGGAGTGGCTAAATCGAGCCATCACCGTCTCCCCAGACGACGTATCGGCCCATTTTCAACTCGCCGGATTTTTGCTAGAACAAAAAGACTTCGAGGGAGCCATGACGCACTACCGTCGCTGCACCGAACTTGACCCACAATTCGCCGATGGGTGGGCCCAACTTTCCGCCCTACACGCTCGAATAGGCAACGACACGGAAAGCCAGCGTCTGCTCGAAGCAGGTCTTAAAAACTGTCCCGAGTCGCCCGGACTCTACCGAATGAAAGCGCGCCGGCTGCGGGACAGCGGCCAAGCGGGCGCAGCTATTGTAGCCTTCCGCACCGCCATAGAACTCCGCCCCAATGAACCTGACCCCTATTTGGAATTAGGCATAACATTGATCGGCATAAATCGAAGTGAGGAAGGCGTTGCCCAAGTCCGCGAGGCCCTGGTTTGGGACCCACTGAATCCGACAGCACTGGGTATCATGGCCTTCAACTCCATTGAGCAAGGAGATCAAGCGCAGGCTTCCCACTGGCTCAGCACCATCGATCGACAGCCCCGGTTCGAACGCGCCCAGGTCACTCGGCTCCACGAAGTATACCGCGAGGCCTTCGGCGAACGCTGGGAGGAGTAGCTGATACGCGAGGCAGTGGCGGACCGCCGGGCCGTCCGCCACTGCCCCCAAACCAACTCCACCGGGCGGCGCGCTCGGCGATCACGCCCTACCTTCAACCCCTTTCCCGAGGTGCTCTACCGACGCATTTCCGGGCTCAGCGAGCCCGGCTACAACCCATACGATCTACCCCACCGGCTGTAGCCGGGGTCGTTGACCCCAGTTCGCCCTGATGAACCTACCTCTGCGCATCGAGTAGCATCGATGTGTCCTGCACTCGAGTGACAAATACTTCCACGTCTTCGTCATCATCGACATCGATTGCAACTGCGTCCGCGACTGCACCCTTGATCACAATTCCACTCGAACCCGGTGGGATTGGCGTAAACCCTCCCTCCCCATCACCGCGAAGTAACTGGCTGAGCCCACCGCCAAATCGGCCAACAATTTCCAACGGTGAGTGCTCGTTTTGTAGCAGGAGAAGATCGAGGTGCTCGTCCTGATTAAAGTGTCCAGCAACTAACTTCGTGGCCGGTGCAATCTGAGCAATCGCTGGAAACGACTCGAATCGCCACGTCCCGTCGGCTTGGCTCAAAAACACCCCACTGGCCAACTGATCAGCCTCCACTTTGGTCGCGTTAGCCAAAACCTCTTCCCCAAAAATTTCCGGCAACGTCGCTGCAGCATAATCGATAGTGCGGCGATATGATCGCGCGACGGTGCGCACTTGAGCAGCGATTTCTTTGCGCTCACGGCGCGGCACGAGACGACCTTCTTCAACATACGATTCAATAAGCGTGGGACGGCTGCGCCGACTGCGGCCAAAGTTCGCCAGATGGATGCCGATCGGGGCTTCAACCGAAGCCTGATAAGGCGTGTTCAAACCCACGTTACCCGCTACGATATCGGGTCGACCATCGCCATTAAAATCCGCCACCGCGAGAGAGCGCCACCATCCTCGACCACCGGTGGAGAAACCTAATTGATCGGTTTGATCGACGAAGTTTTTTCCCGACTGATTATGTAGATAGCGCACGTGGCCCCAATCATTGGCGACCACGAGGTCAAGCCAGCCATCGCCGTCGCCATCGATCCAAACCGCCGCGGTGACCATGCCAAGATCGGCCAAGGCTAAGACTTCGGCCTGATCGGAAAACACGCCCCTATCATTTCGCAGCAGCGCGCTCATCGGCGACTCCGGGTAGCGTCCGGGCACAAGTCGCGCGCCCACGAAGACGTCGTTATCTCCATCGCGATCGAAGTCCGCGGCCGCCACGGCACCGGCACGAAGCGACAGCTCCGGCATTACTCGTTTCGTCGCATCGGTGAACCCACCACGATTTTCGAAATAACGCGGCTGATACGTGTCATCGGAACGCTCGGTATCTGCACCGGTTCCGGTAACTAAAAGATCGAGCCGACCATCGCCGTCGCCGTCGAACAACGCCATCGGGCCCATCGGCACGCCCTCCCCTATCGAAAGAGCAGGGGCGGACGCATGGCTGAATTTCCCGTTGGCATTCGCTACCAACAGATGTGGCGGAGTGGCCGTGGTGCCGCTCACCACCAGGTCCGTGCGGCCATCACCCGTGTAGTCGCCCGCCACGACTCGTGGGCTCGCACGATCAAACCGAAACGGAAGCAAGGGTTGGTCATTGGGTTCCGGCGCGGTCGACTCTTCCGCTGGCCACGCTAAGCCCCGCTGCGCCGCTTGCTCAGACCACCTCCCCCCTCCCCAAGCCAGGGTCAAAAAATCAACGGTTCCTGCATCCTCTTCATCCAAAGTCAGGCGTTGGTTCACCGGAATCTGAGTAAGCGTCTGGATTCGCCCCGATGGCCACCGAACCTCCAAACGCTCAACGATGTCATACTCGCCGAGTCCGAAGTGCACCACCGGCTCGCTACTGGACAGATATCCCCGGGCAGGCTGCAGTTCGCGAACCTGCATGTGGCCCGCTGACTCAAGTGTCACTTTCGTTCCAACACCGAATCGATTCGACTCCCGCCCCCGCAGTTCGATCACCAGACGATTGCCCGTTTGCACATCGTTGCGAAAGACGGACGGGTTTCCTTCGTAGTTGGCGTAGACCAGATCCAAGTCCCCATCACCGTCGAAGTCCGCCGTTGCCGCTCCAAAACTCACCCCTTTTTCGGTCAGGCCCCATCGCTCGGTCACTTCTTCGAAGTCGAGTTCTCCACGATTGCGAAACGCCAGATTAGACTCCGCCAGCACCGGACTATCCTGCATGATCCGGATCGGTTCCGTCGGGTTTTCGGAAATCATGATGCGCTCCAATAAATCAGCTCCGTGGTATTCCCGGTTCATGCCGTTGGTTACGTGCAGATCCACCCAACCATCGAGGTCAAAATCAGCCCATCGCACCGACCACGTCCAATCCGTTGCCTGCAGTCCCGCGAGGTGCGCAGCCTCCCGGAAAAGACCGGTGCCCGTATTGAGCAACAAATGATTGCGCATGTAACTCGGCGGCACGGGTGAGTCCTCATCGTGCTTCTGTCCCCGCACTCGTGATCCGGCCATGCTGCGCTGATCCTTCTCGTGGGTGGTGGCCGCCATATCAGCCACGAACAAATCAAACGTGCCGTCACCATCCACATCAGCGGCATCCGCACCCATACCGTAGAAAGGCATCAAAGGCACCGCTTCGTTGATAATGTTCGTGAACGTCCCGTCACCGTTATTCTGATACATCTGATCCGGCGGCGCAAAATCGTTCACCACATAGATATCGGGCCAACCATCGTCGTTGTAATCGGACCACATGGCCGCGTGTCCAGATGTCGGGCCTGAAATACCGGCAGCAGCGGTCACGTCTTCAAAATAGCCATCCCCTCGGTTGCGAAACAGGTAGTCCGGTCGGCCCTCGGGATATAGGGCATAGTCCATCATGTTCGTCTGCACGTAGACATCGAGATCACCATCCCGATCATAATCGCTGAATGCCCCCACCCCGGATCCATCGACCACGGCGAGTCCCCGTTTTTCGGCCTCTTCGACGAACGTGCCGTCACCTTGATTCACATACAGGCGATTGGGGGCGGCGTGCCGACAGACATACAAGTCCAACCAACCATCATCGTTGATATCAGCCCAGGTCGCTCCCTGTTCCCACGGTTTAAGATCGTCAGAATCTGCGCCGCCAAAAAGCCCTCCGAGGAGACTTGATGCCTCGGCTTCGACCAATCCAGCAGCCTCGGTCACATCGACAAATTTCCAGTTTCCCGTGTTTCGAAAGAGTCGGGACGTTTTGGTTTTGCTCACCACAAACAAATCCGGATGGCCGTCGTTGTCGAAATCTCCTGCCGCCACCCCCGTGCCCATGGCGCCAAAGGTCAATTCGCGGTAACGCTCTCCCCACATCCGCGGATCGTCGTAAGGATTGGGCACCACGATGCCGGTTTCCTCGGCAGTAAGTTTGGTAAAGAGCGTATCGCCCGCCGGCCGAGATCGCTCCGCCAAGGGAGCCGCGCTCAAAGAGAGCGCGAGCCAAAAGATTCCGGTGAATTTCAGGATCCTCACCGCTGTATTTTGAGGACGGTTTGATTCGTCGAAACTTCGTGCTCCGTATTTTCCCCATCCGGCCACCGCACAGTCACTTTGGTGGGACGAGGTTGTTCAACTTTTACCAACTCTTCCACGTAGGAGCCTAGCTTCCGTCCCCACGCGAATCCGACGCGAGGAGAGCTTTGACCAAAGTAGCTTCCACCGGCGGCAACCTCCTTCACCTGAGTCGCTCCGTCCGAAAGGTGTAGGGTGAGGCGGGCACCGATTGCCCGAGGATTGGCGAATGAATCTGAAAATCGGACCAACAGGTAGCGGGGGTTCCCGCCAAACACCCTATCTTCATAATTGTCCTGCACCGCGAAGGTTGATCCATCGTTTCGTGAGCCCATCACCCCTAGTATTCCATCACCGGTGAAATCGACCTGCACGAGTGATTTCGCGTCCCCTTCTACCTCTAGATGAGTGGGCGTGTTCCATGTGCCGTCACCTCGGCCATAAGCGAGAAAACCCAAACCACCATCAAATCGTCCGACCACGGGCACGGCAGCAAAACTGTTCTGCACCGCATAGATATCCTCAAATCCATCTTCATTGAAATCCTGCACGACCATACCCTGCAGCGGAGCAATCTGCGCCTCTCGAGGAAGAGGTGAGAATGCAAACGCGCCATCGGGCTGGCTTAAAAATACGCCACTGCGAAACTCCGTGGCTTCGAAGCGTTGAGCTGCGGCCAACTTGTCCTCGCCGACGATTTCGGCGAGGGTCGCTTTGGCGAAATCATCGTTACGGCGGAACTGGCGACGCACAGTCGGAACGACGGCGCCGATCGCCTTGCTGGTGCGACGGGGCAGGAGACGACCATTCTCGTAATGAGCTTCAATGATGCGCTTTGTTCCACGGCCTCGCCCGCGGAAATCTCCGTAAAACAACACCGCAGGTTCTTCGAGTGAAGCGGAGTAAGGCGTGTTCAGACCAACATTACCGGCGACATAATCCAACCGGCCATCGCGATTGAAATCGCCGGCGGCGAGAGACGTCCACCAACCCGTGCCCGCGGCGGCAAATCCCCACGCTTCGGTTTGATCGGACAACCTAGTGCCGGACTCGTTGCGGAACGCGCGAATGTGGCCCCACTCCGTCGCGACTAACAGATCGATCCATCCGTCTTGGTCGATATCTGACCACAGCGCGGATGTCACCAATCCCACGGTAGCGAGCTCCGCCGAGATTGCTTCTGTCGCATCCGTGAAACTACCGCCCTGATTCTGCAAAAGACAGCTTCGGGGCGCCTCCGGGTAGGCTCCCGGTTTCACGCGAGCACCGACAAAAACATCGAGATCGCCATCGCGGTCAAAGTCGGCCGCTGCCAACGCGCCGACACTGGCCGGCATTTCAGGCAAGGCACCTTGCGGTGCTCGGGTCAGGCCACCCTTACCATTGTTAAGCAACAGCAACGGTTGATACTCCGCATCGCCTTGGGGCAAAGCATCCGTAGTTCGCGTAATGAGCACGTCGGCATCTCCGTCGCCATCGGCTTCAAATATCAGGATGGGACCATCGTTGAGCACCGGGTGTTGTGTGAGCTTCCCGAGGGAGGCGGAAACAAATTTATCGTCGCCAGAGGCAGCAATGATGCGGGCGGGAGTTTCCGTGGTGCCACCCATTATCATATCTTCAAGGCCATCGCCATTTAGATCGCCCACCGCGAGGGCTGGCCCAAGGCGATCAAAGCGCGTCGGCACGAGCGGTTGGCGCGTATTTTCCCGGAACGGGCCTTCCTTGGAGATGAGTCCCAAACCGGTTTCATTGGTAACGACGGTGAACCTCGGAGTCCCCTCACTTTCTTCGTTAGATCTCTGCCACGCCTTCTTGGTTTCGGTCACCACGAAGCGTCGATTGACTTCCAAACCGCTGAAATCACTTCGGATCCCACTGGGCCAGTGGACGGTGAGGCGTTTAACCTCATCATCCTCACCTAGCCCGAAATGCAGAATCGGTTCACTGGTCGATAGGTAGCCACGCGTGAGAATCAAGTCACGGACTTGCTGGCCACTCTCGGTTTCGATGGTCACGCGGGCGCCGACACCAAATCGATTGGATTCCGTTCCGCGTAATTCGACCTGCAACACGTTGCCCGTCTGACTTTGATTCTCCAGCACCGTGGCACCTTCACCGTAGTTGGAGTGCACGATATCGAGATCGCCGTCGCGATCGAGGTCGCCCATCGCCACCCCAAAACTGATGCCCACTTTGTCGAGCCCCCACTTCGCGCCGATCTCGGTAAATCTCAGGTCACCTTCGTTGCGGTAGGCGAGATTCGCTTCGTTCAGCCGAGAACTTTCCTTCATAGTGCGTAAGCGAACGGCGGAACTTTCCGCTAAAATAATCCGATCACGCAGATCAGCATTCTGATACTCGCGATTCATACCGTTGGTGACGTGTAGATCCACGCGGCCATCGTTGTCGAGATCCTCGAAACGCACCGACCAGGTCCAGTCGGTCGCGCTGATACCCGCCATGTTGGCCACTTCGAGCATACGATGTCCCGGAGTGTTGACGAACATGGTGTTGCGCAGGGTCTGCGGCGCCAAAGTCGGGCTGTCGCTGTCTTCGCGGCTGAGCTCGCGGGCGCTGGCCATACCGCGTTGGTCTTTTTCGTGAGACGTGGTCGCCATGTCCGTGACGAGAAAATCGATCAGGCCATCATTGTTAATGTCGCCTTGGTCGGCGCCCATCGACGAATACGGCATGGTCGGCACCACCTCGTGAATGACATTGGTGAAAGTGCCATCCTGATTGTTGCGGTAGAGAAAGTCGGCCGGCGCAAAATCGTTAGCGATGTAGATGTCGGGCCAGCCATCGTGGTTGTAATCCCACCACGTGGTAGAATGCGCGAGGTTGTCACCACCGATGCCTGCTGCAGCCGAAACGTCGCTGAACGTGCCATCACCGTTGTTGCGATACAGGTGATCCGGTTGTCCATTGGGATTCGCGGTCGCGTTGAGCATGTTGGTCTGCACGTAAACATCGAGCCAACCGTCTCGATCGTAGTCGGCAAAGGCACCGACCCCGGAGGCATCAACCAGAGCCAACCCGCGCGGGCCGGCTTCTTCCCGAAACGTGCCGTCGCCTTGGTTCATGAACAACCAGTTGGGTTCGCCCCACCGACAGACGTAGAGATCGAGCCAACCATCGTTATCGACGTCGGCAAACGTCGCACCCTGCTTCCACGCCTCGGGCTCGGGTTTCTCCTCCCCTCCAAAAAATCCGCCGCCGGACGTCGGCGTGGTGCCCAGAATCAATCCCGCTGCATCGGTCACATCCTCAAATTTCCAGCCCCCCAGGTTGCGGAACAACCGGCTGCTTTCGGTCTTGCTGACGACATATATATCCGGCCAACCGTCATTATCATAATCGGCGATCGCCAAGCCTGTGCCCATGCCACCTAACGCGAACTCCTGATAGCGATCACCCCACATGCGGGGATCGGCGTAATTATTGCGGGTATCAATCCCCGTTTCGGCCGCGGTAAGTGTGCGAAAAAGAGTTTCGCCCGTTGAAGCCGACCGAGAATTCAGCGTCTCGGACTCAAGCTCCGCGGCCTGCGCTCCCGGGCCGAGTAGGCCGATCCCGAACAACGCGACCCAAATGGCACGGGTTTCCGACCAAAAGCGGAACGGGATCGAGGGGGAATCTTGATTAAAACCGAGCATGAAGACGCGCTCTCAAGGTGAATCGAGCGCTTGATGGGTCAAGCGAAGTCAATTGTTCGAACTCCGGCCGTTAACCGGAAACTTGGACGGCGCTTGCCAGTCAGGTCTGACTACGAATCATGATCGGCACCTGCCCTCGCGATCTGCCCGACTTAATGAGTTCTCCAACTGCTAAAACCAATTTGCTCTGGGCCTTGGTGCCTCTCGCGGTGGTGGTGCTGATCATCCGGTTCAACGCGACCGCCACCACTCGAATCGAAACCGTTTCGACTCGATTCGTGGAGCGATTAGTCGACCCCACCACCGTAACCGGAGCCGAGGTCGAAATCGGAGTTCGCCGCAGCCAAGTCGTGCCCGGCCACAACCTCGAGAGCATGGAGTGGATTTTACAAGCGGAGCAAATTCGACAAGACGGAGTCTGGCGGCTGGAAAAAGTCGACTATGACAACGCCCCCAACGGCCGAGGGGTGGAATCGCCCTCCGCGATACGCTGGTGGCTAGCTTGGCTGAGCGGAGACGGAAAAGATGCGGCCGAGGTGCGGGATCACGTGGCGGCAGCGTCGTTACGCTCTGACCCCATCCTACATCTGGTGCTCTTCTGCCTATTGGTCGGCATCTGGATGTGGCATTGGGGTTTCTTTCCCGCCGCCGCCGGCAGTCTTATTCTGGGTCTCTATTACCCGTTGATTGGTTCATTTCACCCGGGCGCGCCGACTAGCGCAGGCATGGCGACGGTATTGTGTGGCATCATGTGGATCAGTTTCGCGGCTGGCTTGAAAACGGAGCTCCACCTCGGCCGAGGCCGCAGCTGGTGGATCATCTCAGGCATTGCCGCAGGCTTCGCTATCTGGATCGCCCCCAACCGGGGATTTCTGCTCGGAATAGCACTCACGGTCTCGGGGATGTTGGCAGAGTGGCGGCAGCGCCAAGAGCAGCCTGAACAACGCTTCCCCTGGTGGAGCTGGGGCGTGGCAGGAGCCATGACCGCCCTGATCCTCTATGGGATTGATTTCGCCGGGCGCGAGGCGGCGTGGGCGAACGGTAGACTTCACCAGATTCACCCACTTTATACAATTTCCTGGCTGGGTATTGCTGCTATCTCAGCAACCTTAGGAAATTGGCGGAAACAACGTTCAGATTGGATCAAGTTGGGTCTGGGGATCGTCGCCACGTTTTCACTCGTCGCCTACATGATCGGAACCAAGGACGACGGATTTCTTTCGTCCGGGCTCGGAGCTGACTTACTCACGCATCTCCCCCAATCGGTTTCATCCAAATCCTTCGTCGAATGGGTCAACGACCACAGCGCGGGCACCGTAGCGGCGGGCACCATGCTGCCATTGGGACTCATCGCATGGGCTGCCTGGATCGCTTTCCAGACTTCGATACCGCGGCCCACCCGCATTCTACTCGGCACGAGCCTGTTGCCCCTAGTGATCGCCGTGGCGGTTGGGTTTTCGAATCTGTCCTGGTGGGGATCCGTCGGCGTCGGATTGGCCCTCGTGGTCGTGATTCTTGCCGGCCAAGCGACCGGGACCAAGGGGCGAGTCGGCCTGTTGGGTTTCATAATCTTTACCACCGGGATCGCTTGGTTGGAGTTGGGCGCCCGGATGGGGGAAGCATCAGATCCGGAGTTAATCGAGAGCGACGTGAGAAGTCTGGCCGAACGGGACTTGGGGCACTGGCTTTCCTTGCGCGGGGATGAGTTTCATTCGGTGGTGCTCTCCCCTCCCGATACGACTCCGGCACTTTACTTCTACGGGGGCGTAAAAGGCCTGGGTTCCCCCTTCCCCGAGAACGGCGATGGATTTATTGCAGCCGTTAGAATCGCGAGTGCCTCGTCCCCGGACGAATCGCTCGCCTTGGCGACCCAACGGGAATTGTCCCACATCGTGATCCCATCTTGGGACGGATTTCTCGACGAATACGCCCAACTGGGGGCGGCCCAACCCGAGCATAGCATGATGGCAATGCTCCACCAGTGGCTGGCTCCTCGCTGGATACGAGCCATGGACCACACCTTGCCCGCAGATGAGGTATTCGATGGGTTCGACACTAAAATCTTCGCAGTGACCGAGACGCAGGACAATGCCTCGGCCTTGAGTCGGCTCGGTGAATACTTCGCCGAGACCAAGCGGCATGATTTCGCCGCGGCCATCGCGGTCACGCTCCAAAAATCCTTCCCCTCGGATCTCAGTGGCCTGGTGGCGCAAGCCCACATCGCCATCGCCCAAGGAAATTTTGCGGTCTTCAACGAATCCTTCGAATCCATCCGCCAACAGGTGGAGGATGAACGCGATGGAGATTTGGAATTCGATCGACGGGTAAGCCTCGCGAATATTCTCATGCTGGGACGGGAACCCGAATTCGCGCGCGACCAAGTGATCCACTGCATGGACGAGATGGACGCCTATTTATTGAAAACCGTTTCCACCGCCAATCTGTATCGGTTCATTCTCTTAACTGATTCCTTTCAGGAACCGTTCCCGGAACCGGAGCTCGATGAATTCGCCCGCGCACTTTTACAGTCCGACCTCGAAAATGGAATCTAATCAAACGCCGCATGCCGCAACGATCACTTAAACCTTACCTGGTATTGGCCGCCGGTGCCGTGGTGGGCGTCGTGGCGGGCATCGGCATCATTCGGATGAATGCCGTGAAGGTGGTGCCCCACTCGGATCAGGCCGAAACCTCCCCTGCCCGAGAGCCGCTGATCAAGTTCAGTCCTGAGGCGATCGGAACCTCGGTGGAGGAGTTCGGTCGGCCAGAAGTCACCCACGTGCAGATCGTGGACCTCGACCAGGATGGTTTACCCGACGTGCTGTATTGCGAGAGCTCCACCAACACGGTGCGCTGGGTGCGTCAGACTTCGCGCAATGTGTTCGAAGAATCCATCGTCGCCACAGATGTGGCCGGGCCGGTCCACGTCGCCGCGGCTGACGTTTACGGAAACGGTCGCCTCGATCTCCTCATTGCCAGCATGGGGCAAGTATTGCCGAACAGCGATTCGATCGGTCGAGTGTTTGTTTTCGAAGCGATGGCGGACGGGAGTTTCAAACGCCACCTGTTGTTGGATCGAGTCGCCCGAGTGACGGATGTGCGCGCAGCCAATCTAACGGATCATTCCGACGGCCGCCTAGATTTAATCGTAGGGCAATTTGGCTACGATGAAGGCGAGACCAGGCTGTTGGTGAACCAAGGCGATTGGAAATTCAGCAGTCAGGCTCTCAACGGTCAATCCGGCTGCATTCATACACCCATCGGCGATTTTGACGGAGATGGGCGTCTCGATATCGCTGCCCTGATTTCGCAGGAATGGGAAGAGGTTCATCTCTTTCGAAACCTTGGGGCTGGAAAATTCTCCGATGAGATCCTGTGGGGGTCGACCAACGAAGACTTTGGCAGTAGCGGGATGAAACAGGTCGATCTCAATCAGGATGGAAAATTGGATCTAATTTTCAGCAATGGTGACGGTTTCGACTATTCCATTCGCGGTCCCCGAGCCTGGCACGGGATCCAGTGGTTGGAGAACATCGGCGAGGGAAAATTCGACTATCACCGGATCGGAGAAATGCCTGGAGCCTATGCTCCTTCCGCCGCTGATTTGGATTCGGATGGTGATTTAGATCTTATCGCCGTGAGTGGTTTCGGCGACTGGTCCAATCCGGATACCGTCACTCTGATGGCTTGGATAAACGACGGGGAGGAAAACTTCGAACCCGAGGTGATCGCCACTCAACCGATACAGATGGTGACGGCGGATGCCGGCGATCTGGATGGGGACGGAATCCCCGAAATCGTAACCGGAGGGTATCACTCATTTCCTCCGTTTGAACATATGAGTGCCATCACGTTATGGCGTCGCCAGTGAGTTCGAACAACATATCGACGGGCCGCATGATTGCGGCGGCGACAATCTTGGCGGCGGTGGGAGGCGGCGGCACGTATCTGCTGTTGAGACCTACCCTGCCCGAGCAGGTGCGCGGGGCGTTCCCCGCCCTGCCCGATTTCAAATCCGAACCGACCATCTTGCAGGGGAAACTGCAGCAGGCTTACACGAAAACGGCCACATCCGGATCCGTGGCAGACCTCGCCGCTTATGGGCGACTGCTGCACGCCAACGGTTTCGCGGCGGAGGCTTCACAGGCTTGGCAGGTGCTCCTCTCCGTGGATCCGACGGAGCCACGTTGGTCTTATTATCTCGCCCATTTGCGGAGAGATAGCGGCGACATGGGCGAAACAACCCTCTGGCTTCAACAGACCGTTGAAATCAATCCGAACTACCGGCCCGCCTGGTTGCAACTCGGAGATATGGCGTTGAAGTCTGCGCGGTTTGAACGGGCGCGAAACTACTACGGGGAGTGTCTTCGCCTGTTGCCGGGTGCCCCTTACGCCCGAATAGGACTCGCTCGGATTGAACAGCAGGAAGGCAAACGAGATTCAGCCCAAAAGGCACTGTTGGAGCTGGTCGAAGATCACCCCAGCTTTCCCTCCGCGCACAATTTGTTGGCTCAGATGTATCGGGAGTCAGGCGATCAATCACGGGCCAACCTACATCGTTGGGAGGGCTATCGGGCGGGCCGATTCATCACGATGGAAGACCCATGGATGCGTGAACTGGAGATCCAGTGTTTCACCCCCGCTAAACTTTTTATCATCGGCATGATGGACTTTCAGGCCAACCGGGGAGATCGCGGTCAATCCGCCTACGAGAAGGCGGTGCAATGTGCCCCAAAGGATCCCGGTAACCACGAGCTGCTGGGCGATCTTTACCGAAAACTGAAAGAGCCCCAACTTGCCCGTCGCAGCCTGTCTCAATCGATCTCCCTATCAGACGCGGCCGGAGTCGCACCGTCTCTGTTAGCTTTCATTCATCTCGCTGCCGTGGAACGAGAGTTGGGTGAATTCCAAACGTCTCGAGAGGTGGCGGAACGCGGGCGAATTGCCCATCCTCGATCACCTGAAATCTTGGTCGAACTCGGACTAACATTGACCGCGCTCGGAGAAAATGAGGCAGCCGGAGTCGCCTTTCGGGACGCGATCGAACTGAGTCCCCACGACACTGCGGCCCAATTTCATCTGGGAGAATGGTGGTTGCGGAAAGATCAGACGGATCAGGCCATTCCTCATTTCGAGAAGTCACTTGTCCTCCAGCCCACCTTCGCTCCAGCGCTGCGCTACCTGCTGCAATACACCTTAGGAACCGGACAATTGGATTCTGCTCAGGACTACGCCGACACCCTATTGGGGGCCTACTACGGTGACTCTGAGGTGCGGCAATTGGTGGCGATCTGCTATCTGCGGTTGGGCCGCAGAGGACTGGAAAGGAACGCCGTGTCCGAGGCTATTACTCATTTTCAAATCGCCTATGACCTGGATTCCGACGATGTGGATATCGCGTTCGAATTGGGCACGCTCCAATTGGCGCAAGGTGAATTCAAAGCGGCGACACCTCCATTGGAGGTCTTGATTGCCAATCGACCTACCGATGCGAGCGCGCATCTTTTCTTGGCCCAGGCCTATTTGATGGACGGGCGGCCCCGCGCGGCCAGGGCGCTGCTGGAAAAGGGGCTGACTCTCGCTGAACAGGCTGGCAATGCCGGCACCGCGGGGAATATCCGGGAGATGCTTGAGGCAATTACGCGGTGATCTGAGGGTGCCTGAATCACGTCTGGCCGGGCGCGACACGTTCTCGGGCGGCAGGGCCACCCTATTTGCATCCTTGGTCCGTTGGAAACCCGGTATGAACACCATGGGGGAAGGGGTCACGTCGTCATAAGTTTACTTCATCCGCTCCGCAGATTTCGTATAACTTATCAACGACATGACCCCTAACGCACGCCCCCCCTAACGCACCCGGATCCTCAGATCGGATCTGGATATTCTGGCACAAAAAACGCCTCCCCGAGGGGAGGCGTTGAAAGATTCGTTGGTCTAAAGATTTAGAACCTGAACGTATTGGTGACCTGCCAAGTCTGGTATGGCGCGATGCGGTAACCTGCGGGAGTGCCATCAGGTTGAACCGTGATCGGGATCAGACTGTTGCCTTGGCCGAGATTTCTCACGTTCAACTGGATGTTCCAGTCAATGCGATCATTCAACTTGCGGCGGTAACCGACCCACACATCGATGTTCGTCTCAGTCGGTCCACTATATGGGCTGGAGAGGTCGAAACTGATGCTGCTCGGATCGTTTGGCACGGTTACCGGCGGGAATCCGAGGGTCACGGTATCCTGCCAGCGAATAGCTCCACCGACATTAAATCCCTTCAAACGACCTTCTGAGAAGTTGTAATTGGAGATCGCATTGAAGCGCCACTCGCGGAGCTCAGGAACGGTGGTTCCCTCTTGGAGCTTACGGGCGGCCCATTCTGAACCAATGTTGTTATTCCATTGAAACAGAGCGGTCTCGTTACCAGCACCACCCCACCAGATGCGGAGATCACCAGCACCTTCGTTCTTCAGCGCGTTTTCGTAAGCGCCGATGAACTCGGAGAGGTTAGCACCACCGATGTTGTTACGAACCGCTTCCGTCTTGGAGGCGTTCAGCGTCAGGCGCCAGTTATTGGTTGGGTTCGCGGTGAACTCAACTTCGTAACCCTCGGAAGTAGCGTCTTCCGTGATAGCGAAACCGACTGGCGTGCTAGCCGATGGCTGACTGGCTGTGCCCGTGTCGAGTCCCCATGCTGCGTAGAAGCGAGGATCAACCTTGGCTTGCCAAGAACGCCATGCGGAGATCGCCGCGAGCTCACGGGTTTTGGCCGCTGCGGCGTCTTCACCTGGCGCGGTGCCATAGTTGATCTCGCTGTCGGTCTCAGCTATTGGATCGCTCGCAGGCAACGCCCGATCGGCGGTGTAACCACCCTTCAGGTTGAACTCAAACTTGTTCACCCAGCCAGCAGACCAAGCTTGGGAAGCACCGATAAACCAGGCACCACCGAGGGCGGAGCTGGTGGAGTTCTTCGAGGTGGTCTTGTATTTGTTGATCTTGAGGGAGTAACGACCGTCGCGGGTGGCGAGGAGCAAACCACGATCAACCGTCTGACCTTGAGGAGCCGAGATTGCCTCTCCGTAGACGTCGACCCGGCTAGATTCTGGACGGAAGTTGGACGAGTCGTTGTAGAAGAAGGTTGTCTTGAACGGCAGGTTTTCCATCAGACCGTCGAGGAACGGTAACTCATCGATATGAGTCACGATGGAGTAACTCTCCGACTCAACCGTCAGCTCGTTGAAGTCGGTCCGATCGATTTCGTAGTCACTGAAATCGAGGAATCCACGAGGATCAGCAGCACCATTGACATCCTTGGCGAGTCCCCAAGAGCGAGCCGTGTCTTCACGCTTGCCGTAGGTGCCCACGAGGGCGCCACCGAGGAGGTGTCCTTGCCAGACAAACGCTTCGGATTCTACTTTGGACTTCGTCAAACGAGCGTTAGTCGTGAGTTGATTACGAGCAGCGAGGGAATCCTCGGCCCGCACCACATTGAGAGGACGGTAGCCCCAGCCGACATAGTTGGCTGAGTTTTCAGACTGGGTGGATGCCTGACGATCTTCACCGTCGGCATTGAAACCGGGGAGTTGGTAACCATTGCCCCAATAAGCGGCTTGGTCGACTCCGGGAGCGTTCCAGGTGGAATCAAACGTGTAGACATTGACGGAGGTCGGAACCTGCGCGAAGGAAGTCGGGCGCGGGATATTGGCTCCCGAAGCCGAGCTGCTGTTGAGCAGGGAGTCGCCGAGATACATCACACGGTTAACCGCGAATGCATTATTGTTCCATTTCGTCGAGCTGGAGGATCCCAGGAAGTTGAAGTAGTCATTATCAACCACAGCGAAACGTTGGAAGCTACGGGAGTCGCTCTTTGCCTCATCGGTCGCATAGAGGCCGGTGACCGTGTGACGACCGAGGAGCGTGCGCCACCAAGCGTTGTCTTGACCGCCTTGCTCGAAGTCGTGGCGGAAGAAACCGGTCAAACGACTGGCGTGACGAAGGGTCTCATTGGCGTTATTACCGGACTGTCCGGAATCCGTGATGAACGGACGACCAACATTCGGGTTAGGGGTGCCATCGAGGTGAGGAACGCCTCCGGGGACGAGACCGCCAGCGGCAGTGGCGTCTGGGTAGGCATTATTGAGATCAATGTAAATCGCTTGTCGATCACCCGACATGGACGCGTATTGGCCGTTGTCGTAGCTCTCTTCGTTGACCGTGTATTCGAAACCGAAACGATCATCCATGAAGGTTTGGGAGATGGACACGTTGAATTGGTTCCAATCCTGCCACTCGTTTTTGTTGGGGCCATCGTAGAGATTGTTGTAGAAATCAAAGACGCTCGAATCCGTGAGGTTGAAGTTACGGTAAACACCAAACTCAGAGAACGGGAGCCCTGCCTTACGGGCGAAGGAGGAATAATTATCAATACCACCAGCGCGATGGAAGGCCCACTCGCCGATGCCTTGATCGACCTCACCAGCGGCGTTGATGCCGCGTTGTTGGGAAATTTCCCAAATGATTGCATCGTTGTGGGTCGGGCTGTTGCCATCGAAGAACAGATTCGGACCGCCGAATTGCTGACCGAAGTTACCCATCCAAGGTTGGAAGGCAGGGTTGGCCTCGCCGGCGAGCGGACCGCCGTTGATCGAGGGACGCACTTGGCCGTGGTTTACGCGACCGGTGTTATCATCCTGCAATTGGTGAGGATTGAACGTCTCACGATTGAGGTTGTTGTAGGTCACGGCTTGGCCATTGCGAGAGCCGGTGTAGGTGCCGTCGCGGAACCAAGGGGTGATCAAATCGATCGGAGGAAGGGTGCGGGGACGATTGGAATCAACCGAACCTACCTCGCCGGAAACCTTGATGATCGTGCGGGCTGAACCCCTCTTCAGGAAAGCCGGCTCGTAACGAACGGCACCGAAGAGGCGCTCGCTGTCCGAAAAAGATGGGTTCTGCTTGAATTTCTGGCTGTCAGTGACAGCGGCAACCCGAACGGCCAATTGGTCCTCGATGAGCACCCGATTGAAATCAACCGTGCCGCGGACGGAGCCGAAGCTTGCGACGCGGAAGGTGACCTCGTTGCTGTCGTTGAACATGGCCTGCTTGGTGCCGACATTAATGATGCCAGCGGGGCTGCCTTGACCGAACAGAATCGAGTTGGGTCCGCGTTGCAAATCCACCCGATCAACATTGTAACCATCCCACGGAATGTTGGATAGGAAGTAGTCACGGGTGTTATCAGCGGCGGCTAGACCACGAATACGGGTATTCTGATTCGGGTTAGTGAAGCGGCCCGACTCGTCGAGCAAAGCGCCGTCACCCGTGCCAGTGAAGTTACCCTGAACGTTACCGACTTCAGTGCCGACGGTGTATTGGAGCAGGGACTCGTTGTCCACCGCGCCAATGTCATCGAGGAACTGTTTGGTGACGACGGTAACGGCGTTACCAATGTCACGGAGTTCGGTATTGAGACGGTTACCGGCGAGAGTAGTCGCAGCGGCATAGCCCTGCTCCTCATCGGCGGAAACCTCAAACGGGGAGAGGACGATGGTTTCTTCTTCATCGATCACGGAGGACTCAGCGGTTGACTGAGCCCACGTAGAGCCGGCCGTGAGTAGGGCCGAAAACGCCAACAGGGCGGACCTGCGGAGGGTTTTTTTGTTTATGGTATGCATAGTTTTGGTTGGTCAGTTTCAGGGGTAGCGAAAGCCACTCGAGATTGGGTAAATATTTAATCGGGGAAAACGCGGTGCCTTCGGTCTCTAAATCTGTAGATTCCCAAATCTCACTCAATTAACTGAGTAGATTTGAAGATACTAAATCGTTGATCGGACTGCGGTGGTTTTTACGTTCGGAGAGGGAAAGATTGGAGCTCTTTCTGAATTCTAGGGTTTTTTTTGGAGGGGGGGGGAGGGAAGGGACTTGAATAAACGAAGAAAGTCTTCCGATCGCGCACATATTCTAATTCTAACACTAGAATGCGGACGGGGCACGGTGAGACGATCTCGACTGTTGTGGGCTTAGATTTCGGGTAGGGCAGAGGCCATCTAGCGCTAAGTTAAAGTTAACTTCATAGAAGCCGAAATCCAGCTCTGACACGAGGTCTCGTCTCACCGTGGAGGTCAGGTCCGGCGGGGCCACCGGAATAAATATAGACTCCAACTTGACCGAATCGTTCCTCGGCGCTTTGGTTGGCGCCTCGGGCCAGACCTGTCCCGACCTCCTTTAGAACTAGGTCACACTAGCGCTCCGAAAAGAACTGGTGTCGCCGGTGGATCCATCCCGCACCGTGAGACGCCGTCGAACCAAGGTTCGCACCCCTGTCCTCTCCTCTATCCCCAAGATTGGCATGCCAGCCGAATTCCCGCTTAGCGGGAGAAGGTTGGTGCTCGGAAAAGGACTCGAACCTTCACGCCTTACGGCAAGGGCTTCTAAGACCCTCGTGTCTACCATTCCACCACCCGAGCAGGGAAAGCAGCAGTGAAACAATTCAATCGCCGACGGAAAGCACTAACTTGCGCCAATCAACCGGCTTAAACTTCGGGAACGCGGCCCAACACATCACCCATCTTCGCGTAGACTTCGCGATGCTCACGCCCATTTTGGACCAAATCATCCGCAAACTTGATCCGACCGCGTTGAAATACCGTGATCACGCATGATCCCCCGAACTTAAAGAGCCCCTTCTCTTCACCCTTCTCGTTAACGCGGCCATCCACGAAGAGTTGTTTGATCGTCCCGACACAAGTGGCACCCACTTCAAACATGGCGACTAATCCAAACTTCTCGGACTCGATCAACGTCAACATGCGCTTGTTCTGGACCAGATACTTAACCTGCCTGCGCAAAGCGATCGGGTTTACCGAATACAGGAAACCATTGATCGTCTTGGCATTTCGCGGCGTTCCTGCGACCGGAAAATGGAAGCGATGATAATCCACCGGACAAAGACGTGATATCAGCATGGACCCGCCCTCGAAGGGTGCGGCTCTTTTCGCAGAACCAAAGAGTTCAGTCAGACTGAACTTCTGTCCCTTGACATAGAACCCATCGGAGTTTTCCAACTGCGGAAACGCCAGATGCCGGCCGTCTGCCGGCAGCGCCGCTACGTCTTCACCTTCCGCAATCGGCCGGGCCTGCGGTTTCAGTGAACGACTAAAGAATTCATTAAACGTCATATACTCCCACGCCTGCTTCCCAAATTCGTCAGCATCCAAATTGTAATCTACCACAAACGGCAGCACCTTGTTACCGCTGTAGGGGCGATTCATCCGGTATCCATAATACCAGGAGAAGAATTTCCGTTTCAGCAGCACCGAGGTGGTGGCGCGGCCCAAACCAGTTTCGTAGGCCCATCGCAACCAACCCTCGCCGTAGATCTGCTCAGTTTCGACCTGGTCGGTGTATCGATTATAGAATGTGACAGGCTCAGGAGCACTCATGAATCAGCCAGCCAGAGGCGCCGGCGTGAAAGCCTCAACCACAGATTTTATTTTCATGGGGCACTCCCCCATTTCCCCGATGGCCAACGTCCTAGAATCCCGCCGGCAACGGGGGCGGCTTCACAACGGCTCTAAACAAACACCTCCTCAGCCCAACCAACCAGCCGATTGGCTAGTAATGAGGCGGGCGTTCGTTGGGATCCAGCGGAGCTTCGCGGGAATTTACTCGTTCGCGCATAGCTAGAATTGCTTCCCGTAATTTCGACAGCTCTTCGGACTGGGACAGCATAACCTTATCCTGCTCCGTCACATGTCTCTCGAGCCAGGCGATTCTCTCTTCGAGTCGCTCTAATCCTTCTTCCGCCATAGTTTACTTGGTTAACCAGCTTGTTGTTTAGCGGCGTCCGCCTTGAGTTTCTCGAGTTCCGGAACGACCACGCGTTCGTAACAGTCCGGACAAACCGAATGACTAAAATCGGTGCCCGTGCGGGTGTTGATGTAACTCTCGATCTGCGTCCAATAATTCGAATCCTCACGTACTTTTTTGCAGTAAGAACAGATCGGTAAAAAGGCCTCGAGCATGCGAACTTGCGTAGCGAATTTCAAGATACGTTCGGCAACCCGCAGACGCATCCAAAGTTCATTCATGTCCAGCGGCTTACTTAAAAAATCATCAACGCCTGCGTCCGCTGCTTCGCGTTCGTTTTCGGCCGAGGCCAATCGCCCCGTTAGCAGAATAAAGTAAACGTAGTCTTCCGCCGGTCGTTCTCGAACCCGACGGCAGAACTCGAGGCCGTCCATATTCGGCATAAGCCAATCACTGACGATGACTCTAAAGTTTTCCCGAGCCATCGCATCCAACGCGGCCTCACCATCCTCTGCTTCCACCACTTCGTGGCCAAGCTTAGTGAGAGCCTGCCGTAAAACACGGCGGGCAACTGGATCGTCTTCAACAGCGAGAATTTGCACTACAGGATGAGCAGGATTTTGATCACCAAAAGAGAGGTGGAGACAGGAAAACTGTTCGGCATGACGATATGGAGGTCAACCCCACCATAGGTAAAGAGGACCAAAATTGAGTTCAATACCCTATGCCAAAAGCAGTTTTCCGAGATCCAAAGCGGTATTTACCAGGTCCGAGCATCCCGTTCGACTGGAGACGATAGCCCCGAATCCCGACTCAGTCCTGGGAAAGTCTGCGGGCAAACGGGACTCCAGCCAGTCATTCATCCCCTCTCCACCAATCCACCGGACCACGCGTCGAGCGCCTCTGCGATCCCGGGCCACAGACAGCAAAGCTCCATAATTGGAGTCGCTGATGTCTCCATAAAACGTGACGCACCTCTCGCTCGAAAGCGCCCACTCCATCGCCATTAGCAGCCCCGGCATCACCCATGGCGTCTTCGCCCAGATCGGGCGAACCGATTGAATGGTCTGATAACCGCGCTTTCGATGCGATTCATCCGACAGCAACGCGGAAAGCCGAAACAGATTAGCTGCGGCCACCGAATTGGCCGAGGGTTCGGCAGAATCGCGATCATCCTTCAAACGAAGGATCACGGATTCATCTTTCACCGACGTGTTAAAATAACCACCCCCTCTCCGATCCCAAAATTGAGCGTCCATCGAAGTCTGTAACTCATCCGCCCAACGCAACCAACGGTGGTCAAAACGAGCTTCATATAACTCCAGCAAGCCACTGATTATATTCGCGTAATCCGCTGCAAAACCCGGCCCGGTGGCTCGTCCGTCCCGCCAGACATGACGGAGTGTTCCAGTCTCTTGGTCCCATAGATGCACCCGAACGAACTCGGCCGCTAATTCGGCCGATTTAAGATATTCCGAACGTTCCGAGCTCGAGTAGCACGGCTCCAATGTAGCCGCTCGAGCAAAAGCACCGATCATCCACCCATTCCATGAGGTGACGATTTTATCATCCCGCAACCGGCGTCGTTTTGAAGACGGCTTCGTCCTAAGCTTAGACAACGCCTGGCCAAGTAACTCCGCCAAATTTGCTAACTCCATGCTATGGCTACGAGCCACGACATCTAGCGGTTGAATCTGATGGAGAACATTTAGCCCCAACATCCTTTCCCCGGCGTCATACTTCGGCGGCACATTCCCCTCTGCTTGAATCCCGTATAGTTCCGCAAACCACGAAAAGTCATCTTCCAGAGTCTCCCGCAGTTCGGCCTCAGTCCATAGATAAGGGTGGGGCAAAGCACCTTGACGCTCTACGCCTTCACTGGGGTCCACCCGTTCGGCCGCGTAAAATCCTCCGGCCGGGTGCTTCAACTCACGACTAACGTAACCCAGCACCTCTCGGGCAATCGCGGCGTATCGTGGGTCGTCGGAAAATTCACTGAATCCGATCAACACGGAGGTAATCTGCCCCTGATCGAACAACATTTTATCGAAAGAGGGCATGCGCCATTCATCATCAACGGCATATTGGTGAAACCCGCCATCGACGACATCGTGGATCCCTCCTTTCGCCATTCCGACCAGGCTGCCTTGGACCATTCCTAAAGCTTCTCGCCCCGACTCGGAGCTTCCGCCTTGAAGGGCGGCGCAACGCATGAGGAATTCTAAATTAATTGAGCGGGGAAATTTTGGGGCGCCTCCAAAACCTCCATACTGCTCATCAAAGTTTTCGAAAAAATAGGTGTAAGCGGACTCAAAGGCTTCCCCTCCCGCTTCCGTCAAGTCCGGTTCGGATTCCCCCACCGGCGCCGTTTCAATATTCTCCGCAAGCTTGGCCACGACTCGACTGGCTTCGGCGACAACTTTCGCACGATCGTCCTTCCAGCCCTCAGCTATGGAGTTTAGAACCCGCCGAAATCCGGGAGCAGGATCGCGGTCCTCAGGCGGAAAATACGAACCACCGAAAAACGGCATCAAATCAGGAGTGAGCCAAACCGTGAGCGGCCAAACGCGTTTCCCGGTCACAGCTTGGACATAGGTCATATAGACCCGATCGATGTCAGGTCGCTCGTCTCGATCTAGTTTAATCGAGACAAAGTTCTGATTAAGTAGGCCCGCAATAGCTTCGTCGCTAAATGACTCTCGAGCCATCTGTTCACAGTCCTTACAGGTAGAATAGCCAATCGACAAGAAAATGGGTTTATCCCGTTCTTTCGCACGGGCAAATGCCTCGCCCCCCCACTCCATCCAATCAACCGGATTGGATGCATGCTGTTGCAAATATGGCGAAGTCGCGACGGCTAAACTGTTAGGCACACGCTCCAGAAAACCCAATTCCATCCAGATGCAACGGAGAATCGTGCGATCGAAATTCAGCGATCATCAACGAGCTTCTTCATCCATGAAGAATGGAAACCTTGAAATGGACCTGATCTAGTTTTGATGCCGCCAATATTCGACCCACATACGATCGATTTCCTCGGCAAGCAGAGGCTGCTCAGCCCTCAAAACGGCAAGCAAATGCGGTCGAACGATGGCATCTGCCTCCATTAAATCACAAAAGAGGCTCAATATAGGTGACCATTTCATAACAATTTCGATTCTAGAGATTTGAACCACCAGAGCGTTGGGGTTTGTGATGAAACGTGAGAATGAATCGGAATATTTCATAAAAATCTCAGTCCGAAGATCAGGCTTACTTGCAGGGGCAAACCTCTCCCTCTAAACCCGAACAGATGAATGATCCTTCTCCACAAATCGTGGATATCATACTGCCTCTGGCGAAATCCGAGGATCGAGAGGCCTGGAAAAATGCAGCTGCCCGGAAACTTCGATGTAAAGAGTCCGAAATCGGGGAAATTCGCTTACGGAAACACTCCATCGATGCTCGGAAGAAAAATATCGTGATCCGACTCAGGGTGGAGGTCGCTTCTCCCACTTATAATTGGCCAGCGGACACGTTGCCCACGCCTGACTATCCAACGCTGCGTCCAGATTCGTGGACCGTGGTGATCGTCGGAGCAGGACCAGCGGGACTTTTCGCCGCTTTGCGTCTGATCGAAAACGGAGTAAAACCAATCGTGCTCGAGCGCGGAAAAGACGCCTCCGCTCGACGATTCGATCTTGGTCCAATTCTGAAGGAAGGACGTGTCATTGAAGATTCCAACTACTGTTTTGGTGAAGGAGGAGCTGGCACATTTTCGGACGGCAAACTCTATACTCGCGCGACTAAGCGGGGACCGGTTGCGAAGATCTACGAAACATTCGTCGCCCACGGGGCGCCTCCTCGAATCTTGGTAGATGCTCATCCGCATATTGGGTCCAACCTTCTACCCAAAGTGGTAATGGCCATGAGGGAGAGTGTTATCCGCTCTGGCGGGGAAGTACGGTTTAATGCTAAGGTAACCAACCTCGTCCTAGAATCAGATACCGCCGTCGGCGTGATTCTTCAAGGCGGAGAGGAGATCCGCGGATCTGGAGTTATTTTGGCCACAGGCCACAGTGCCCGTGATGTCTACCGCTTTCTGCATCACCAAAAAATCAAACTGGAAGAGAAGACTTTTGCGGTTGGAGTGCGGATTGAGCATCCGCAACAACTTGTTGATGAACAACAATATCACAGTCGAGGCGGCGCTGAACGTTCCCAGCAACTTCCAGCCGCTAGCTATACCCTAGCGACTAAAATTCGAGGCCGAGGGGTGCATTCTTTTTGCATGTGCCCCGGCGGATTTATTGTGCCTGCCGCAACCGAGAATGACGAAGTTGTGGTCAATGGCATGAGCCTATCGCGTCGTGATTCCCCCTTTGCCAATAGTGGATTTGTGGTAACCGTCGAACCGGATGACACCGCATCATTTCAAGCAGAGTACGGTATATTGGCAGGAATAGCTTTTCAAAAAGCCCTCGAAATGGGTGCAAAATCCCTCGGAGGAGGTGGACAAGCAGCTCCTGCTCAAACCGTGAGCGATTTCCTAAAGGGCAAAACATCGGAACATACGTTGCCGACGAGTTATTTTCCGGGACTAAAAGGCGCTCGACTTGATCAACTGCTTCCCGAAGGGATCACGGAAAGGATGAGGGAAGCTCTTCATTTGTTCGATCGTAGGCTCAAGGGATTCGCTGGTAATACTGCCCAACTCATTGGAGTTGAATCCCGGACTAGTTCTCCTCTGCGCATCCCACGGAATCCTGAAAGTTTACAACATGTTCATATTCAACAGTTATTTCCCTGCGGCGAAGGCGCCGGTTATGCTGGGGGAATTGTGAGCGCGGCATTGGATGGTCTCCGTTGTGCGGATGCAGCTTCCGGAAATCTAAGTCCTTCGGCCCATTCCCTCGAGTAATTTGGGCACAAAGAAGGCCCGGACGCTGCTTTCGCAACATCCGGGCCAAAAACCTGGCGACAACCTACTCTCGCGGGACCTTACGTCCAACTACCATTGGCTGCTCGGGGCTTAACGGCCGTGTTCGGGATGGGAACGGGTGGGACCCCCGGCATATAACCACCAGGAAGGGGAACCCGATCGGAGATCGGGTAAGTTACAGTTCACTATAAATATCGAATAAGTAGGTAAAATAAACGCCGTAGAATAACGAACGCTATAATTGTGCATAACCCTTCAGGGTCATTAGTAGCACTACGCTGAACATGTTACCATGCTTACACTTGTGCCCTATCAACCGGGTGGTCTACCCGGACCCTGCATTGACCGAAGTCAAATTGAGACCTTATCTTGGGAACAGCTTGGCGCTTAGATGCTTTCAGCGCTTATCTTTTCCGAACTTAGCTACCCGGCGCTACCACGGACGTGATAACCGGAACACCAGAGGTTCGTCATTCTCGGTCCTCTCGTACTAGAGAATGAACCCCTCAAGTCTCAAACGCCCACAGCGGATAGAGGACCGAACTGTCTCACGACGTTCTGAACCCAGCTCGCGTACCACTTTAATCGGCGAACAGCCGAACCCTTGGGACCTTCTCCA
>MEHZ011592037.1_pt1 | contig 64792 bp, 60 predicted proteins | sample 897221 | NCBI WGS metagenome assembly MEHZ01 (sample SAMN05514161, study PRJNA337945) | marine metagenome | isolation source: marine surface water | place: Arctic Ocean | collected 2007-12-13 | reverse complement strand
AAGCAGGGGTTGCCAAGCTTGGTCAACGGCGCTGGGATGAGGTCCCAGTCTCTATGAGTTCGCAGGTTCGAATCCTGCCCTCTGCACTCTAATGGTAAAAAATGCAAAAAATATACTTTGCGTGGCCCGTTCTTGTTTTCTCGACTCCGCGCTATGGGTGCTCGGTCAAAAGCATCATTGTAAAAAATAAAACCGGCTAAACCCTTATTCATCACCACCGGGGCTTCACAACAGATGGATGAACATTGGGAAGGCGTGCCTGAACTCCCCCATTCCACATGTGTGGAGGAATGGGTTCGGGTTTCAGGGGGTGTTTCTTTGCGCGTGCTGCTCTGGAAGCCGGCCGATGAATCTCTGAAGGGCATCGAACCCGTTGTCGTGGTCCCGGGGTGGGGCTCGGTGTTTGAGGGTTGGAGGCCTTTGATCACAGAATGGGTCACTCGAAGGCCGATTATTTACATTGAAACAAGGGAAAAGGCAAGCGCCGTATTTGACAATCCGAAGCTGTCTGTTCAGGACTTTACAATCGATAAATTCTCGAATGATCTCGTGGAAGTCATCGGATTTTACAAACTTGCCAGCGGGTATGATCTGTTTTCTTCATCACTCGGATCGACAATCCTCATCGATGCATTACAACACAACATCATCGAACCGAGGAGTTCGGTTTTTGTCGCTCCAAATCAAAATTTCAAACTGCCTTTTTTCTCACGGATGTTGGTAAAGATGCCCTTCCCAAACTTTACCTTAAACGGGTTGGTCAGAATTGCAATATGGGCCATAGAACGAAAGGTGAAGGAAGAAGGTCAACGAGTCAGATACAGGCGAACATTGCTGTCTCAAGATGCGGTTCGAACGAGGCTATCTGCTCGATCTTTGATTCGCTATGAACTTCCTAAAAATTTGTCCAACATCAGTGTTCCATGTGGCATCATCTCTGCAAAATCAGACAAATTGCACGGCTTAGAAAATGTAAAGAGCATCGTTGAAAGAATCCCTGGCGCTCAGATGATCGAAGTGCCATCCAACCAATATGCACACGAGGCGGCCGTTTTAGTCGAAATTGAAGCGTTTCATAGTTCAATCTGACAGTTGCCACCCATCGTAAGCAGCGGCCAGACAGAAGAAATATTGGCAACATATGTTGTTATAGCCGCTAACATGCAGGGATTGGTATGGGTTCCTCTCGTGGTCGCCGCACACACAAACCCCGCAGTGGTAGGAGGGGGTCTTCTTCCAGCACACGAAGTCATCGAAGGACTTCTTCGGCAAACCGCAGGTACAAACCTCGCACTGGTGGATCAAACAATCGAGGGTTTTTCAGATCCCGCAGGCATGGACGAAACTCCAATCAGTACCAGAATGGACCCATTCGTCAGGGCGATGGTACGTGGTATGACCCTGACACAGGAGAGTACTTCAGAAAAGAAACCCTCTGGCAAATGCTTGCTCGATGGTGGTCAGCACTCACTGGCCGAAATCAGTGATTAAGCTTCATCATCGAACACCGATTCACGGGCTCGCTGCATTGCTTCTTCAGAAGTGAACCAAAACGTCGGGGTTTCGCCCATGTCAGAATCCCAACGCTGTACTGAGCGTGCAAACATTTCGCCTTCTGTGTAAGATTCGCACCACTTGAGGTACCAGTCGGCCTGAGCCAACATCTTTGGATCATCTTGTGAGGTTCGCTTCAGTGTTTCAGCCTGAAGTGCGACAATCATGACCCAATTTGGAGAAAGTGCGTAGGTGGCATAGGGGTTTCGCTCCATATCGACGCTGCGCCATTCTGTCCAAAGTGAGAACACTCGATCGTAAAGGAAGCCGATGAAAAGGACCGCGAACATCACTGAAAAGAAAATGACGCTGAGCCCGATGTAGGTCGAAGGAATCCCGATGATTGCATCTGAAAAGCAAAACCCGCCATCGCATTGCGCTGAAAAACGCCACGACACATAGGGCCAGACCAACAACGTGATTGTGGTGCCCCAGAGCAACAAACTGACCACGGCTTGGCTTTGTTGCATTCGCCAGTACTGGCGCATAGCCCACTTTCGGAAAAACGAACTGTTTTGAGAAGATTGCGACATAGTATCGAGTTTAGCCACAAGCCGGCCCCTCAAGAACTCCACCCATGAATTGAGCCCGGATGGCGCCAACACTCAGTACTTCACAGCGGTGCCATAAACGAGAATTTCAAAGCCCGTGGTCTTGTCTTTGCTTCCTGTGGATTTGGTGAGGGTGGTCGTCTCAAAGCGGACGTTGATCACCTCGTCGTAGTGAGACGCTTCGAGTTCTTCTAAGAGGCGTTGCTTGGCCTCTCGCCGGGCCCATTCAAGCAACTTAGCGAACGTGTTGATGCGGCCTCCGAAGAGGGCACGGACCCCGCCAGCGAAGGTCTGAATCCAACTCGGTGACATGACAACGTTGGCCACCAAAACGGTGTATCCTTGGATTTCGCCCTTTTTTGAAGGGGTGCTAAGAGTGGTGAGCGCGTTCACGCCGCACGAAATGAGACTGGCTTGCTCACGCTTCAGCAAGGCCTTTTTCTTTCGTGGCTGGTAAACAAGAACGCCGAAAATACTTGCAATCCATGCAATATTACCTGTGATGAACCCCAGCAGTTGGAGCACTTGTACTGCACCCATAGGAGGCACCTCACTCGACGGTTACGGCGGTGCCATAGGCCAGTAATTCGGCCGCTCCGCCAGCAACAGAGGACGTGGCAAAGCGGACGTTTACGACCGCATTCGCACCACGCGATGATGCTTCTGCGCACATGCGGTACAGGGCTTCGTTCCTCGATTCTTGGAGAAGTTCGGTGTAAGCTTTCAATTCCCCACCAACGATGTTTTTGAACCCGGCTCCGATGTCCTTGAAGACGTTTTTTGCTCGGACGGTTGAGCCGGTTACCACGCCATGTGACCGAACAATGCTCGATCCTGGGAGCGTTTCTGTGTTTGAAAACGGCATGGTCACATCAGGCTGCATAAACCACACATAGCGAAGGTATACATGAACATTCACCAAGATTGAAGGGTTGAAAGGTTCTTCAATCAGCCCCTTTTGACCATCGTCATGAGCGTTGCTGTGATCACTGGAGCCAACCGCGGACTCGGCGCGGAATGGGTAGCGCAATTGCTTGATGCTGGGTGGACTGTGTACGCTGGCTATCGGACCCAAATAGGGCGCCTTGGCTCATTGGCCTGCGACTCATTAACCATCAATCAACTCGATGTGCAAAGCATGGAATCTGTACACTCCTTTGCTGACGGCGCCCCTGGGCGCATCGACCTGCTTGTCAACAACGCTGGTGTGGCCGACGGCCGCTGGCGCGATCTTACTGAAATTGATGATAAGTGGGCCCTTGAGGTCATGGACATCAACGCTCTTGGTCCGGTAAGGGTTGTTCAGGCCCTCTATCCAAAAATGAGCCATGACGGTTTGGTAAAAGTAGCCATGACGAGCAGTTTGATGGCGTCGATTGACGATTGCGAGATGGGACGGTCGTATGCTTATCGGGCAAGTAAAACCGCCCTCAACATGTTTACGGTCTCGATGAAGAAAGAAGCGGCTGAACGCAACATAAGTTTCGTCGTCTTGCACCCTGGTTGGGTGAAAACGAGCATGGGTGGTGACCGCGCCCCGGTTGAAATGCCAGAGAGCGTTGAAGGGATGCGCAAGGTGGTGGAAGAACTCACCCTAGAAAACAGCGGCCAATTCATTCAATACGATGGAAAACAATTGCCGTGGTGAATTTTTTCAACGATGTACTTCGACTGGTTTGGGTGGAAAAAACTCCTGAGAACAGACCTCAAAGAACATACAATTATCGGTGAGGCACTGTTGATATGACCATGAGCGAAGACCGCCCGCTGCTCACATTGGTAAAATCAGAAGTCCTTGATGAACCAGACATTGCTCTTTCTGGTGAAGAACAGGGCCTGGTGCACACCCTCTCGACGCTTTGCTCTTTTTATTCAATTGCCGATTTTGCAAGTTTCCTGTTTTCCTCAAAATTCCAAGATTTGACGGTACGGAGACCCCTGTTCATCGTGTTTGAAATTGGTCTCTTTTTAGATCACACAAAAACCCTGAAGTTAATGTCCTCAAAGGAGGGGTTGATGTTGGTTGATGAGCAAAATTTAGCTGTTTTCCCCGAAGACATTCACACCGTTCTCGACGAAGCGGATGCAAAACTACAGATTGGTCACTGGTACAGTGCTGCGTACCGCCCAGAAAATCGATTTTCCTGATTTAGTAAAACAGTGAGCAGCAGGTGAGTGAACCATCTGCGGCCCGGATTTGACTCATGTCTAATACGACTGGTTGGAGGCCCATTGCTTCGACGGTCGCAAGCACGGTCGGGTAACCTTCTGCAACGAGAACTTGGCCGTTTGGTAAGCCGATTGTATTGCAGCCGTAGGCTTCGTCCTTTGGCATCCAAATCACTTCACAACCTTCTGGTAGAACGCCAAAAGCATCCTCGGGAAGGTAGCCTTCTGGGGCAAAAATCACCGAGTCAGTCGGTGTTGAACTGATGCTTGTGAGGTGCAGGGCATGGCCTGGAATCTCGACCACTCGGAGTTCGTGGCCGAGGTGTGTGAGGAGATCTCGGAGCTCTTTAATTCCGGCATCATTGGTTCTCGAAGACCGTCCGACGAAGAACAAATCGCCAAGTCGAATGATGTCGCCTCCATCCATCCGTGCTTCTCCATTCATGCTGCACACCTGTGTGCCCGTCAATTGACGGGTGACAAATTCAGCGATGGGGGGTTGTTCGGCAACCCGTGCAGGGTGGCCTGGGACCGGGAGAAGGACATGACCATCGATCACAACAGCTTGGTCTTCAACGAAAATTGAGTCGGGTAACTTATCATCTGAAGGCAGCACAGTCACTTCGACGTTTGCGGCCAAAAGTGCTTCGCGATAAGCGAGGTGTTGGGCCTTAGCGAGTTCGATGTCATTGGGCCCGGAACCGAAAAACTTCGCCAATGCCTTATCAAATGAGGCAGGAATTGCGCGGGTCAGTGCCCGGCCTTTTTGGTCCAAACGAACCGTTGCCATGTTCAAACCGGACGCCTGACCCCCCTTAACCGTTCGCCTTTTCTTGGAATTCACTTTCCGGTGACCGGAACTATTTATGCTGTTGGCGCTGTAAAAAGAGAGATTTTTTTTAGCCGTTGGGTTCAACAACGAAAGCGGCCACGACCTGCTATGCGCCCCCAACACGCACGTGCAGGATTGCTGGTTCTGCTGATGTTTACCGCCCCGTTTGCAGGATGCTTTGGAGAAAATGACAATGGGGGATTGCCAAGTGCAAACGACCTTTCTGTTCTTCCAGAAGAAATCCCTGGTGGTGAATGGACCACGATTGTGCTCAAGGCTGACCGAGATATGAGTGTCTTTATTCCGTACTTTATCCAAGATCCGGGATCACTTCGTGCCCAAAACGGCACCATGCTTGACTTGGCAGAAGGTGAATCTGTAAGCATAAAAATCCTATTTCCGCCTCGAAACAGCGATATCGTGTTTCTTCTGGGCGACTACGGTCGAACAGATTGGCCAATCCGTGCTGCAGATGAATCGTGGATGGATTGGGGTATGGACCGATCGAGTGGTTCTGCCGTGATGAGTTCCGCCAATGAAGACGAAGGTGGGTTTTTCTCATGGGTTGTACCTGGTGAATCAAGAGGCGACGGGGTTGTTGTCAAACAGATGGCAACGGTTCGTGCACAACGCGCCGACCTAACCGAAGAAAACGGTGTCAACGCAAGCGGTGGCTGGCTGAACGGAAGAGATGTGTACGAATGGGTTGATTTCATCACCGACGAAACGGCTGATCCATTGGATTTAGCCGATGGAGCTGTTGGCTACCTCGATCGGTGGATTGGCAACGGAAACCCCGCCTATGAAGACGCAATCACCTACTTCGAAGGGGTCATGGTTGGCTATGACCTTGACGTTGAGGTTCACAGATTCCAATCTGGTACCTTGTGGGCCGTGAACATTTGTGGTTACAAAACCGGCACCGTCTACCCTGACGAATGGTTGGTGTTTGGTGCTCACTTCGACATCGCACCCTACGCATCTCCGATTGGACTAATTCCAGGAACCGATGAACAAGGATACGGAACGAGAACCGGCGCATATGACAACACTGCGGGAACTTCGATGGTTTTGACCACTGCAAGTGTGCTGGCAGATTTTGACGCTCGTAGAACCATGGTGTTCTGCTTGTGGTCGTCTGAAGAAGAAGGCCTCTGGGGTTCGAGTGCCTTTGCTGGCGATCTCCCTGACGGCGTCACTGTGAGTAATTACCTCAACCTCGACATGGCTGGGATCAACTATCCAGGTGATTTCGCACTCTCGGTCTACCTCGGACCTGATGGCACCGGCGATGTTATCGATCAGCCCGGCATGTACCACTTAGCAGAATGGATTGGGGCGGACGCATTCGATCTCGCCTACCAAATCGAGCGAGGGCGAGAAGAGTGGGCCGTAGCAGGTGAAAGCCCGCTGTGGCAGAACAACTACCAAGACATGGTTGCGATTTATGAAAGTCCAACCGCTCGCAGCGATCACGATTCATTCCAGCAACTTGGCGTAGCCACATTAGGTTGGAACGGGGTCGTTGACGGGTATCCTTGTTACCACAAGACCTGTGACAAACTAACCACAATGGAAGACTACATGGCGACTGACAACGCCACAGGTGAAGCAAATCTGGTTCATTCTTGGGACATCGTCACATGGTGGGCCGTCTATGCGTTCCTCCACATGGATCAATCACCTGTTCCAAACGAACTGTGAAAATCACGACTGGACGGTTGCGCCAATGAGTGTGCGTACATCTTCGAGAACAAGTTCTGGGAACCAGTCATTGTCACCCCACCACACTTGCTGAAGGCCCGTGTGATCAACGAGAACCGTTCCAGTGCTGTGGTTGACATTGTAGGCATCTGGGTGGTGCCTTCCACCTGTTGTGGTCTCAGATTCGTTGCCTGATTCATTGCTTGATTCGTTTTCTGACTGGTTGGTTGATTGATCGGAAGGGGTTTCTTCAATCCAAAGACCAACGCCGAAGTTCACCCATACATCGGTGATGGCGGTCATTTGAGATTCATTGTCTACATCGTTGATTGAGAGGTGGGTCCAGTCCGTTCCTCTGCTGTCTTTCCAAGAAAGCATAGCGGCTGGGTCATCGCGCCACGGATCGACAGTCACGGTGATGAACTCGGTAGCATTGTGTTCCTCTTCTGTTAACTGGCTGGACATCCAACGAAGGTTTTCAGTCACAATCGGGCAAACATCGAGGCAGTTGGTGAAGAGAAAGGCGATGACAACGACCTTGCCTTCTGTTTGTTCGGCAAAATTCCATGCTTCGCCTGTGGCGTTGTTGAGGGTGAAATTGTCGACGGCCATGGTCGGGTCGATGTCTTCGCCATAGTATGGTGATTCTGTAGCGAATGGTTCCGGTGCAAAGCATCCAGACAGCATCATTGATGCTGTAAAGAAAAGTGCTGTCATGACTTTTTTCATTCGAGCACCTCACACAGATGTACCTAGGTAGGGGAGGTCGGCTTCGAGTTGTATAACGTACAAACCAGTGGAAATACAGGATGCGTAAGTCAAACCATTGTGGTGTTCGACCGCCCAGAGGAACGGAACCCAACCGAAGTCATAGAAGCTCGATTGGAGTTCTGTGCCATCTTCACCGTGCGGAAGGTACCACCCCACAGTTGCTTCAAAATTGGTCGCCCTTCGGTCGTCTGGATTGGTTGGTGCGACAAGTGTCTCGACGTCGAGCACCCACAATCCGGCGTGGTAGTGGGAAATGTAGAGGCGTCCATCCCAGCCCCCGCCGTGGCTTTGATCGGTAGTATCATCGGTTTCGAAATAAGCACTGTCGAGGTTGTGAGGGGAGAAGAGAAGCCATTCTTCGCTGTCGGGAAACGCTTCGCAATCTTCGCCGTAGCAATGGTCTTCACCGTATGGAATTTCCCAATCTCGAATTAATTTTGGTTTGAATTTGAACTGTCCGTCTTCCATGGTGTAGTCGGTGGTATCGAGGAGGTAGATGATGCCTGTACCGACGTTTGTTGAGAGCACTTCGACTGCGGCTGTGACCATATGCACTGGCTCGTCAGAGTAACCAACGTGCGAGAGGTCAACCATGGTTGGGAAGGGTTCTGCATAGTGAATGTAAGACACGCGGCCACCGTTTTCATTCCCTGTTGTTCCGCTGTCGGGTTGGCCGTCCTCATCCATATCGAGGAAGTCCATCCAAAGTCCGACTTCTTCAGCTCGCCATCGGCATTGCAGGGGGTTGCCTTGGCCTGTTTTACACAGGGTCGCATGAAGCACATACTCCTCGGGTGAATTCACTGGGTGGGGGACATCTGTGACGTCGCCAATCCTCAACCCTGCTTCCCAATAACTGCCGTAGATGAAGGTGTGACCGTATCGAGGGTCGTTTGGATCTTCTCCGGGCCACAACTGCACGGTCATGTCGTGAATGTAGATCCAGCCGCCACGGGTTGTTTCCCAGGCGACTTCGTATTCTCCGACCTTGATGATGGTGTGACCAAGACCTGATGCGGGAACGCCGGGGAGGTTTCGAGCCGCGGAACCGTCGAGGTTGAGGTGGGCGATGGTGACGCCGCCACATGCTTCTCCAATTGCATCGTTGCATTGTTCATACTCTGGGTTGGCTACGAACACGTACCATTCTCCATCGATCATTTGCGTGTAGAGGTTGTGAGGACCTGTTGGGTGATCAACATCATACCATGAATCAATCCATGTTGGATTTGTCTTGTCGGTGACATCGATCAGAGTCACGGAGACCTGGGCTGGATCGCTCCATTCACCAATGTTCGGATCTGAGTTTCCAGGGTCGATGAGTTGGTTTTGCTGGAGAATGTATTCCCGCCCGTTGTATTCGAGGTACTTGACGTCCAAAACCTGGGTGTTTGGATCGCTGTACACCCCGGTTACCGTGGTGTTGTTAGGGTTGGTCACATCGACGATGTGCATGTCGTTCCAGCCTGCGAGGTAAGCGTATGTTTCTCCGTCTGGCGTTGTTGCAACCTGGACCTCCGCATTCCCTGGGGTGGTGAGTGGGTTGAAATCGACGAGGTCCATGTTGTCGGTTCCAGCAACGTGTTGCGAGGCATTTGAATGATCATGGCCCTCATACTGGAACAGTGGATCTCCGGCCTCAAATCCGCTTTCAATTGTATTTTTCGTTGATGTTGTCGGGCCGATGACCAATAAAGTCGCCGAAATGAGCAGCACCACGATGAAGATGCCAAGTCCGGTCTCCTTTGCGCCCATGGACGGGGGGGGACTGCTGTTCCGTTTTGTCTTTATGCTATGCTGTGAAGGGGAAAACATGTCCGAATGGGTCCGCAAAGGTGCCGTGCTTTCGTTGGTGGTGCTGGTGGGGCTGATGTCCTTGGGTCAGGCCACTGCTCACGAACAGGAGACCTACAACGTCATTGTCGTTGCTGACGGGCCAATGCCTGCTAACATCACAGACAGTGATTTTGTCCAAGGAAACGCCGTCGTGTTCCGAATGAAAGACACGACTGAGAACGCTTCGATCAGAATAAGCATCGATGTGGACCAAAACGGAGTCTATGAAAACACAACCAACGCCACCTCTGTTTGGCTGGTAGCGTCGTGTGGGTTAGCTGAAAACGGCACCCTGGTTGATGAGAACTGTGCCGTGTCGCATGGCTATGAATTTGCTTTCGATGCACCGCCCGGCACCTACACCTACAGGTTAGAACGAGCCATCAACGACAGTATTGTCACCACTGCGGAATACAACATCACCCTTTGGAAAGATGTCCATGAAGAGCCTGGCGTACCGAATATGGGTGAGTGCTTTGGCATTGGGTGCGATGACGAAGTGATCGAAGCAGCGTCTGATGAAACCATGAGGGAGGAAGCGCTGTTGGTGGTTGCGGCGGTTGCTGCAATCGGCGCCTTCGGCCTTGCATTAAGCATCTTCAGAGATTCAAAACAACGTGATGTCTTGAGCGTCGAAGAGGAATAATCACCCCTCAATAACGGGGCAGCGAGCGTCTTCATCATCGATGATCACTGCGTTCGCCCACAAGTATTGGGTTCGGTTTGGTTTTGGTTTTGATTTTAGGGTAATGAGCACGTCAAAGATGGTCGTTTGTTGTTCCATGGTATCGGTTATTCCTTGGACTTGAACCTTTATCAAACATTGCTCGGATTTTTATGGGTTTTTATATTATTTTTACATTATCTGGTAATTTTGATGGATAAATCGGTAATTTAAGAATAAAATTTTCATTATGATGTTATAAACATGAAGTTAATGAACTCCGGGTCATGTTCACAATCCGTAGTAGGATTCAGAAACTCCGGCCGTGAGGGTTGTGCATGGCAGGCACCCGAGGACTCCACGCTCTCATGTTGGTGTTGATCATGTTCATGGCTCCACTTGCAGGATGTTTTGGTGAAAACAGCGATGGTGGTATTGTGACGGTTGATGATGCAATGGTTACCCCTCAGGTGATGACTGCAGGTGTTTTCCAAGGCGTTACAATTGCTGCAGAGCAAGACCTTTCTGCCTTTGTCCCCTATCTCGTCAAGGATGATGAAAGTGGCTTTGTTGTCAATTCCACCGTTGTCGACCTGCGCGCTGGAGAACAGGTGCAATTGTCAATGCTCGCTCCCCCTCGGGCTGACATGGGTTTGATTTTGCTCGGTGAATATGGTCGCGATAATTGGCCAATACGGGATGCAAATGAATCCTGGGCCACATGGTATTCTGAAAACGGTCATAAATCCGCAGACGGTGGAGCAATTGTTCGATTGGGGCAAGAGAACGTCACGTTGAACGCAAGCCAAGACACTGGCGGCCCTGCTGTCGCTTACCCGTTGACATTCGTCAGACCAGTCGCTCCCGCCTATTCCTCTGATGAAGGTGGCCGCCATTCAACCGGCCTTGTTGCCGGTCGCTCGACCTACAATTACCTCCACCACATCACCGATGAAAGCCCGGATCCTTTGGATTTGGCAGACGGGGCTGTTGGTTATCTGAATCGATGGGCGGGTCAAGCAAATGCTGCCTATGAGGACGCGGCTGTCTACCTGATCAATGAGTTGGAAGCTTTTGGGCTGGAAGTCGTCATTCAGCGCTATGAATTCACAGATGTGTTTGGCAACCAAAACCCAGAATCATACAACATCTGTGGGTTCAGATACGGCAGTGAATTTCCAGATGAATGGATGGTGTTTGGTGCACACTTCGACGTCGCCCCCCCGGCAAACGCCTTACTCCTAGACCCGCATATCACTGGCACTCGAACCTATGGGACTGGTGTTGGAGCCTACGATAACTCCGCTGGTACAAGCATGGTTCTCACCGTTGCAGAAGCAATGTCGTCATTCGAGACTCGCCGAACAATGGTGTTCTGCTTCTGGTCGGGTGAAGAAGGTGGAAAGCGGGGCAGTGATTACTGGACCGATTATTACGTCAAAGAAGATAATCCAGAGGTCACCGTTACCAATTACATCAACCTCGATATGGCTGGCGTGAACTGGCCTGGTGGCGGAGGAGCCCCGCACGGCGACCCCGCGACTACGGTCGACCCTGATGGGTATCCAAAGGATGAGGAAGTCTGGCCGATGCGCGTGTACCTCGGCCCATCCCTTGATCACGATGTCATCAACCAACCTGAAATGGTTGGATTGACGCTCTGGATTGGTGCTGACGCTATTGGTGTCGAACAACAACAAAGTGTGCTGGTTGGCGAAGGTTTTGCGGATGACACGTGGAAGGTTGACGATTGGCTTGAGCGTGGACGGCCTGAAATCATCGTCTATGAAGACATCACGGCTCGATCGGATCATGCAAGTTTCCAAGATAACCTCGGTGCCGTAACCATTGGTTTTGGCGGTCTTGTCGATGGGTACTGGTGTTACCACCAGACCTGCGATACGCTTGAAGAGATGGAGCAGTGGATGGACACCACTGGTAAGGGATACGGCGAGGAGCATTCTGGTGTTTCTAATCTCGTAGACAGCCTTGACATCATTACTTGGTGGGCTGCTTTCTCTTTCTTCCACTTGGATGAGAAACCAGTGTTAAACGCTTATCTTTGAAGGTCGCCCCAACAGGAAGCGGCCTGGCTGGCCTCAAATCAATCCTGCAATGTACGCCAACAATCGTGCAGGTGACCATCCGCCGAGAACCCATGTGAAAACAAAAATTGCGAACACTGAAATGACACCAAAGAACACGGTTTCATTCCAGTCTTTGACCTTCGCACCGTCAAGTGGGCCCCATGGAATCATGTTAAACAGACCGAGAACTAAGTTTGCACCCAGCCAGAACACTCCTGCGTCGATCAACATTTGCTGCCAAATCAACGACCCACCGACAAGGTATCCCAAATCTGAGTCTGGAAGGGGGGTGTCAAATGCGCCTGTGATTCCGAGAATGAGCCCCCATATTGGAATTCCAATAATAAACAGGCCAAAGTTCACCAAAGGTCCTGCAACTGCAATGTGACCGTTTTGCCTTCGAGTGACAAGTCCTGCAACCATCACAGCACCTGGTGCCATGAATAAGAAACCAAGGAAAAAGGCCAGAATGATTCCAAATCGAAGGCCCCCTGGATCAGCTCTAAACTCTGCCCAGCAGCCGTTTTTCTTGGCGATAATTTTGTGGCCAATTTCATGAAGGAGGAAGGCGGGGCCGACTGCTAAAAGCATCACTGGCATGGAAAGTAACAATTGAATCACCCATGAAGATGGGTCTGAACCAAGCAGGCTACCAAGTCCTCCAACCCACATGAAACCGAGTGCAAGTGTGAACGCAGCTGTCGCAAGACGGAGGTGTTTTTTCTCCTCCTCGCTGAAATGCCAGATACCACCTGTATGCATTTGGGCTGGTTTGTTGGCCTGCATACCCATGAATTGGGCAAGCAAGGGGTTCATCGCCCCGCCCTGATTCATTTCGAAGTGGAGGGTTCCATCGTTGCCTTGCCGTGCATGGACCTTGTGCACCTTCGGGCGTTGTTTGAATGGATCATCGTCAACGATGTCCGCACGTGGGTCACGCCCTGCCATACCATTGGTTCCGCTCGATACGCTTTGAAGCCTCGCTCCCGAAGATTGATGCGGTTGAGGCCCAACCTCAACCTGAGTCCCATGTCAATGCCCCGGCGCGCCATGAAAGAAATGGGTTTTCAGGCCTGTTGTTTATTGTGCGATGCACCTGACAATGCAGCGGAGAAGCGTTGCAAATCATGCATCAGCCACCACCGCGGGGTTCGAGATGAGATCGCAAAGGCTCCCTCTGACGATTCGCTGTATCAATTTGCAAAAGAGATTTTGATGATGGCGGCGGCGCCGCATCGGCACGACCATGATGATGTTCATGGCCCCGCTCTGGCCCATCAACAACGGTTAGCTGCAGCCCTTGGTGAACGGCAGCCAATGCCGAGCAATGAAGAAATCGTTGAGGTTTTCGAACGCCAACGTGCTCTAAAAACCGATGGTTTTGATGCACAGAAAAGCGAAGGGTCGGCATCGTCGAAGGTTATTGATGAGGGAAACGCCGCTATGTACGTCGACAAGGTCCAACTTGAGCAGTATGGATCAAGGACTGTGCCCAGTCGTTCCATCGATCGAGTGGATCGTACAGACAGGATTGGAGAGGATACGGAGCTCACCGACCGCCTTGAGGCGGCCACTGAGGCGCAGTCTGCACCTGAAGAACTCGTCGAAATTGTCGAGGAAATTGTTTTTGAAGAACGTCAGAAGAATCGCGCTGCGTGGAAAGATACTCTTTCTGATGTCAAGGATTTGCTGGATGATGACCTTGATTTATGAAGGTGGGTTAGTTGTTTTTCAAGAGGTATTTATATTAAAATTCAATGAAAAGACATCTGGGTGTTTTGGTTAAGACTCAAGGCTCCTTAGAGAAGGTCCTGATTTGGCGAGGCCGAGACGCTTGGTGTGAGCAAGTTGTACGATACTCTCTGGGTGCCTTTGCCTTTGGATTTCTTCCCGAGGATTTGAATATCTCCAATCTCCCCAAGCCGCTGAACATGCGTGCCAGCGCACGGACAAAGGTCGAAGCCGTCATCGATTTGGACAACCCTAAGTTCACGAACACTTGCGGGTAGAAGGTCCATATTGGTTCGTTCCGATGGCATAATCTCGTTGACCTGTTCACGGGTCATGACGGCGTCTGTTACCGCTAAATCTTGTTGAATAATTTCATTCGTTCGCTCAACGAGTTGATTCAACATTGCCCCATCGAAGGAAATCGGGTTAAAATCGATTCTTGAGCGATCGCTGTGAATCTGATTTCCAACGGTGCGTGCCCCATCAAACATTTCGTAGACAAGACCTGAAACAAGATGTTGGGCTGTGTGCATTCGCATGTGAGCATGGCGACGTTCCCAATCAATGGTGCCGCGCACTTCATCTCCAACAGAGAGTTGGTGATCTTCACCAACTGTGTGCAGTACATCTTCTCGGCCTCGAACCTCGGTTACTTCCAACTTTCCGTTCGGCCCTTCGATGTGCCCAACATCCCAATTTTGACCACCGCCAAGAGGGTAGAATAAGGTCCGATCAAGGACCACATGTTCAGTTTCAACGCGGGTAATGGTCGCGCTAAAATTCTGGAAATACCCTGCTTCAATGCTCTGGAGGTAAAGTTTTTCAGTCATTAAAAAGCCTCGGCTAGACGCTTTCCTTCATCGATTTGAGCATCGATTGTTCGCTGGGCTGCAGTGGTAGAAAGAGAAGATTGGATCTGTTCGATCCATCCGTGTTCGGGAACCCAAGAAGGTGCGCCCTCAAACCAAACTTCGCTCAACCCTTCCGCCCGTTGGAACCCCCAGGCCTGTTCTGGCAGTATTGTGCAATCTGTTGTAAGGGCAGTACCCCCAAACCAAACCGCGGTAACGCCAAAGTCTGGTCGAACTAGGTTGAGTGTCACGTCGATTTCGTGTGTTCGCCCTCCGGGGGCATCCGGCACCTCGGTGGACCCATCGATGATATGGTCAACAAGAAGTGTGTCGCTCGACAAAGGGCCACCCCCTTGATATTCCACAAGGAATTTACCTTCATGTTGAACGATTGAAACAATCCTCGTACGCGTATGGATTTGAACACCTCGTTGTGCCGCATTCATGGCCAAGTGCTTGCACAGCCATTCACTGCGCAAACCCCATCCTCGTTCATTGGCATACGGACGAAGAAACTTGATTTGGTCTTCGGTTGTGTACTTTGAAAGTTTTTCAAGATCTGATAGAAAGCCAGGGTGAGATGATGGCATGCCGAGTTCTGCATGAATCTCGATTAAATGGACTTCGTTTTTTTCAGAAAGGTGGTGAGCGGTGACTAAGTTCGAAATTGAACCCCCGATGCAAAGAATTCTCTTCATGCTTCCACTCCGGTTTGTGATTTAATATCCAGGGCGAAAACGGGGCATGAGGGAATACATAGTTCACAATGAGTGCAGCCTTCTTCATCGACAACTGCGAGACGATCGATGAGTGTAAGGACGTTCACTGGACACAGCGCTATGCACGCAGCACAACCAAAACAACGATCTGCATCGACAATGAACGTATGGTTCAGCTGTCGGGCCATGTTCAAACCAAGAGATGGTAGTTCAAGTCTCCTTCGTTGACATGAAATCATTTCATGTGGAATTGCCGACCATCGAAACTTTCCGAGCCACGGGGTTTTCTTTCCTTTCGAAGCTTCAGAAGTTTACTGTGCTGACCTCGAGAAACCAAGTCGAAGGGAAACGGTTTGAATCAAATTGCCTAACGAAAGCAATCACCATACCCACACCCCCTTCTTTCCACTGCAGGGTTTCTTCGATGATCGAAGGTTGTATGGTGTAGAATGGGATTGTAAGAAACGGTAGTATGCCCCGTAGAATATGGTCGCGACAAGCACATAATACTACCACCTAACAATCAATAGAAAAATTTCATGAACACCCGTGATTTCTACTCCAGTGGAAACAGAGGGGTCCCTGTCCCAATGAAGGCACATCTTCATCATGTACCGAATGGACCAGTCATCGAAGACCATGGTACTCTACTCACCAGGAAGAACAACTTCGTACCCCGAAGATCCACCAAAAAAAGGTCTCCGTTACCACTGTCTTGGCGGCGGTGATGAGGTTGGGAACGTTGGAATCATGTTCGAAAGTGAGCTTCAAACAAAACTCCTTCTTGACTACGGACTTGCCCCAACCAATCCACCCCGATACCCTTCAGAGGCTCCAAAAGTGAAGGATGCTGTGATCACACACTCCCATGTCGATCACCTTGGTATGGCCCCATGGCTGTGCTCAAACCACCGAACGCTGCTCCACGGAACGGCTCTCACAGCTGAGATTTCAGAAATGATGTGGTATGATTGTCACAAAGTAAGTTCAATTGAACGTTATCCACTTGCATGGGATAAGCGTGACATCGACACAGCCATCGACGCATGGCGAGTGCATGCTTTCGATGACACATGGGATCATGATGATTGGAAACTAACCTTGCGTAAAGCAGGCCATATCCCCGGTGCCGCAATGCTCGATCTCGAAACACCAAACCGCAAAGTGCTGATCTCTGGCGACTTTGACACCAGAGATTCACCGCTAACCACCGGGGCAAAACCACAGAAAACAGACACTCTGTTCATCGAAGGCACATATGGTGGGCGAGAACATCCAAACCTCGATGAAGAGATTCAAAGGTTTGTCGAACATGTTCAGCGTGTTGTTGACCGTGGCGGGACAGTCCTCATTCCAGCGTTCGCAAACGGACGCACCCAAGATGTTGTCATGCGCCTCCACAAACACCTCCCCCACCTCAATGTTCACGTTGACGGTATGGGAAAACGCATTGCAAAGATGCAAATGAATCACCCAGAGACCCTTCGCGACCCAGCAGCCCTTCGTGCAGCATGGTCCTGGTGCCGTCGTGTTTCAAGCAAGTCAGATCGTAAACGTGCACTTGAAGCGGACGTCATTGTATCTACCTCAGGTATGCTTCAAGGCGGCCCTTCGATTTGGTACCTTAACCGATTGCGCCACGACACAAAAAATGCAATCCTCTTCACCGGTTATCAAGCGCGAGAAACCGGTGGAAGAAAACTTCAAACCGAAGGAAAACTTCGTATTTTTGGTAACGATGTAGACATCCCCCTTGAATGGGACACCTATTCATTCTCCACACATGCAGGCCACAAAGAACTTGTAGATTTTGCAGCCGCTTGCGAAGCAGAAGAAGTCATCGTGTACCACACCGATCCAGTCAAAGCACGCCCTCCTTTGGTCGCTGCACTCGAAAAGAACGGCCACATTGTTCACAACCCTGTAAATGGCATTTCTGAATACCTCGGTGAAGAATACAGCCGAAGTCATTGAATACAACGACGCTAAGCGAAGAACGATTCACATGGCGGCAAAGGCACCAGCAGGCGGCAAGAAACCCCAACCGAAAAAGCGGAAGCGAAAGATGCGTCTTTCGTTGAAACAAAAGAAGTTGAACCCCACTGGGAATTCCTACAAAGACAACGTGGGATGGTCGACAGACGTTGGCCGAACCCTCGGCGACGCACCTGAAGAAAAGGCCCCAGAAACCCTCAAAGTTCAATGCGATCAGTGCGGATCGATGCTCAAAATTCCAAAACCGAAGAAGGCCCGTTACACCGTAACGTGTTCCTACCCTGAATGTGGGAATGAAATGAAATTCAATTGAACGCCTGGAACGATTCTTCATGGACGCCGAAACACTGAGTGTGTGTTTTGCACTGTTTCTTATTGCAGCATTGTATGCCTCAGTTGGTCATGGTGGAGCATCAGGCTACCTTGCACTCCTCTCCCTGTCCAGTTTTGCAATGCTCGGCAACTCTTGGCTGAAACAACATGCCTGGGTGCTCAACCTTGTTGTAGCCAGCCTCGCTTTCTACCATTATCAAAAAGCAGGATATCACCGTCCAAAACTTTCGCTGATTTTCATCGTTGCAAGCCTCCCGGCGGCCTTTCTAGGCGGCACACTAACTTTGGATGAACCGATGTATGATACCCTTCTATCCCTCGCCCTTCTGTTCGGTGCCTACCGCCTATCTCGGACGGCTCATACAGACGAAGTCACCGAAGAAGCCCCGCTCCCCTCACTACACACAACCGTTCCAATTGGCGCCTCAATTGGAATTCTGAGCGGCATGATCGGTGTTGGCGGGGGTATTTTCCTCTCACCAATTCTGGTTCTGAAACGTTGGGCTACGCCAAAGGCGGCAGCCGCAACAGCAGCGTTATTCATCTGGGTTAATTCAGCAGCTGGCCTCTTTGGTGCACACCTATCAGGCCAACTTGACCTGTCTTCTTCACCCCTCATATCCTTCGTCGTTGCTGTTGCATGTGGTGGCTTTGTTGGGTCTAGATTCGGCGCGCAACACGCCCCACAAACAACGGTTCGATGGTTGCTGATCGGCGTTCTCGTGCTTGCTTCATTCAAACGAATAGCAGACGTCCTCCTCTAAACCCGTACCGCGAACCTCAAACCACAGTGACGTTTGGTCAAGATGTGGCCGAGGTACCCTATTTCATTGACCACGAGGCCGCCAAAAGCATCGCTGCTGCCTCACCCCTCCTCCTCGCAACCGAACAGGTGGACCTCGATGCTGCTTACGGGCGTGTGCTGTCGCAAGACCTTGCTTCGAAGGTTGACGACCCTCCGTTTGACAACTCTGCAATGGACGGCTTTGCTTTCATCCATAACGACAGCCTCGAAGCCCCAGCAACACTGGCCATCATTCAAACCATTCAGGCAGGCGACGCAAACCCAACCCAGAACCTGTTACCCGGACAAGCCACGCGGATCATGACAGGGGCCCCAATGCCCCAAGGAGCCACCTCCATTCTCCCGATTGAACGCTGTGAGGTGAATGAAGATGGTACGGAAGTGACACTGCTTGAACAAGGGCGCCCCCACTTCATCAGAAAGCGCGGAGAGAACCTCCGAGAAGGTGAGACAAACCTCACCCAAGGGACAACACTCACGCCAGCTAAAGTAGGGCTCTGTGCCACAATGGGCTGGCCAACAGTTCCGGTGTACAAAAAAGCACGAATCGCAATTATTTCAACGGGAGATGAATTAAAATTCCCCGGCGAGCCACTTGAGCCGCACCAAATCTACGAATCGAATTCCTTCGGACTTGCAAGTTTGGTCCAGTGGATGGGCCATGAAGCAGTGCGCTATCAAGCCGTAGCGGATTCAATGGACAGCCTCAGGCGAGCATTGAATACAGCCACAGAAGAGTGTGACCTCGTGTTGACTTCTGGTGGTGTTTCGATGGGTGAGTGGGATTACGTTCGTAAGATCATGGAAGAAGAAGGCGACGTGCATTACTGGCGCGTGAAAATCCGCCCGGGATCACCTCCCTTGTTTGGTCTCTGGAACGACACACCACTGTTTGGATTGCCAGGAAACCCAGCAAGCAGCCACATCGTTTTCCGAGTGCTTGTCGCCCCCTACCTCCGCTCTTGCACAGCAGGCGGCGGCCCGAAAGAACATCACCTCCGCGTCCAACTTGCCGACCGACTCAGGGGTGACGACACATGCTTGTGCCTTCGCCGAATTCGCATTGACACCTCGGGCGATCACCCCGTAGCCTATTCGACAGGACCACAAGGTTCTGGCAATCTAAACAGCGTGGCCCAAGCAGACGGCCTTACCCTTCTTTCCCCCGGACAAGCGTCAGACAAAGGCGACTGGTGCGATGCAATACTCCTTTGAGGTGTGACAATGAAAACAACCGTTACCGAACCAACCATTTTACTGGACGCACTTGCCACTCTCTTCCCGAAATCAACGCGGGCCAAGGTTCGTAAAATGCTGACTGAAGGCCGTATTTTAGTTGAAGGAGCGGTTCAACACAAAGCCAAACACATGGTTGAAGCAGGACAGACCATCGAAGTCACAGATCGGGCAAAAGGCAAGGAAGCCGCGCCACCTCCGGCGCCAAGTAAGAAACTTCACCGACTTTCAATTGTCTATGAAGACGACGCCATTCTCGTTGTCGACAAGCCTGCTGGCCTGCTTTCAATTGCAACCAATAAATTGGAAGACGACACCCTCCACACCCGATGTGTCAACTACGTGCGTCTCGGCAACGAACGAGCATGGATTCATATTGTCCACCGGTTGGACAGAGACACATCAGGCGTGATGGTTTTTGCCAAGCAAGAACAGGCCAAAACCTACCTCCAATCACAATTCGCCCAGCGAGCAGTCCACCGAACATACCACGCTCTTGTTGAGGGTCGGCCCGAAGAAAGCCAAGGCACCGAAAAAGCCTGGTTGGTCGAAGATCGAAACCTTCGCGTGAAAGAAGTAAAACCATCAATCCAAGGTGCTAAAGAAGCCATCACCCATTGGAAAATCGAAGACACCGATGACGAAGTTTCCTTGATTCATATCACCATTGAAACTGGCCGCCGACACCAAATCCGAATGGCAATGAAAGCATTGGATTGCCCTGTTGTTGGTGATGATTTACACGGGGCCGAAACCAACCCCCTGAGTCGCATCGCTCTTCACGCATCATCGCTCGAATTTCTCCACCCCGAAAGCGACGACCCGGTTCGGTTTGAAGCGAAAATTCCGTTTATGCGGGACTGATGACAGATCATGGGTAAATGCGTGCCTTCTTGAACCGCTGGCGCGCCCAACGAAACGATAGCATGAGTGGGGATGCGGGAGATCACGGTTGGATCGAGGTTCGGGGTGCCCGAACCCACAACCTCCAAGACATCAACGTCAAGCTCCCACGGGGACAATTCGTTGTGATTTCAGGCGTTTCAGGATCTGGAAAGTCAAGCCTCGCTTTCGACACCCTCTATGCCGAAGGACAGCGCCGCTATGTAGAGAGTTTATCGTCGTACGCCCGGCAGTTTATCGGTCAGATGAAAAAGGCTGACTGTGATGGAATTGAAGGGCTATCACCTGCTATTTCAATCGACCAGAAACAGGGGTCGCACAACCCCCGTTCAACCGTTGCAACCGTCACAGAAATTCAAGATTATCTTCGTCTTCTCTGGGCTCGAATCGGAAAGCCACACTGCCCAACTTGTGGCCGTGAAGTGGCTCGCCGAACGGTTCAGGAAATTGTTGACGACGTCATCTGGCACATGGAAGGACACGCTATTGCCGTTTGGTCACCAGCAGTTCGAGCCCGAAAGGGAACCCATGCAGATCTGTTCCGTCAACTCGTCGAACAAGGATACCTAAACGGCAAAGTCAACGGGCACGAGGTTAGTTTCGAGTCACCCCCCGATCTCGACAAAAATTTCCGCCACGACATCGATGTACGAATCGACCGCATACTGTGCACACGAGATCGTCGCCAACGCCTGACTGAGGCCGTGGAAGGCTCCCTCCGTTTAGGGGGTGGTGCGACCGCTATCCAGAGCATCGAAGGGCCAGCAGAAGATGCTGAACTCTCAGAGGGCACACGCTCGCGCTTGACGGTTGTTGGTGAAACAGTTGCATGGTCTGAAGATTTTGCCTGTCCAGAACACGGCGCGTTCATGCCCGAACTTTCACCGAGGGTCTTTTCCTTCAATTCTCCACTTGGAGCATGTGGGTCATGCCAAGGGCTTGGAGTCCAACGCCAATTCAACACCGAACTCATCGTCGATGGCACCCTGACAATCAGCAACGGGTGCGTTCGTCCATGGCGTCAATCAATGTCCCCCTCCTGGTACCGGCGGTTGATGGAACAGGTTTGCGAACATTACAAAATTCCAAAGAACACCCCCTTCGAACTTCTCGACGACGATGACCGCGACATCCTCCTCAACGGGTCAGGTTCGACCGTGATCAACTTCCACTTTGAGTCCGATAACGGCTCGGTGTACAAGATGAACCGACCATGGGAGGGCATCGTTGCTCGCCTCCAACGCACCTACACCGAGACCACTTCAGAACGTACGCGAAGTCGGCTGATTGCGTGCATGACAGATTTAGATTGCAGCGAGTGCCACGGCGAAAAATTGAACGCAGCTGCCCGGTATGTTTCCGTCGGCGGTATTCGTTTGCCAGAAGTCAGCCATTGCTCCGTCCATGACGCCCTTGCCGTCATTCGTGCATGGTCCCCAGATGGACCAGGCGCCCCAGAACACTTCGCCGACTCACTGGAAACACTCGATGAACGAAGCATGTTCATCGGTAATGATATTCTCAAAGAAATCGACAACAGGTTGGGCTTCCTCGACAGCGTTGGCCTCGATTACCTCACCCTCGACCGGAAAGCAAACACCCTTTCGGGTGGCGAGAGCCAACGCATCCGTCTGGCGACTCAAATCGGCAGCCGACTTACGGGCGTCATGTATGTCTTGGACGAACCTTCGATTGGGTTGCATCAACGGGACAATGAACGGTTGTTAGCGACACTTCGTGAACTGAGCGATCTTGGTAACACCCTCATCGTTGTTGAACACGATGAAGACACCCTCCGTCAAGCAGATTGGCTTTGCGACCTCGGCCCCGGCGCTGGACTCGAAGGCGGAACCATCGTTGCGAACGGGCCACCTGAGGTAGCTATGGCTGCGGAAGACTCCGTCACAGGGGCCTTCCTCAGCGGCCGGAGAAGCATCCCTGTACCCGAAAAGCGAAAGAAAGCAACAAGGAAACGCATCACAGTCAAAGGTGCCACACACAACAATCTTCAGAACATTACGGCCTCATTCCCAGTTGGTTGCATGACTGCAGTGACCGGGGTTTCAGGATCTGGAAAATCATCGCTTGTGTCTGGTATTTTAGCACCCGTTCTGCAACGCTACTTGCACAAAGCAGAAACGGTGGCGGGCAAGCATAGAGCGGTCAAAGGGCTCGAACACACGGACAAGGCCATCATCATCGATCAGTCGCCAATTGGGCGGACACCGCGCTCAAACCCAGCGACCTACACCAAAGTCTTCGACGAAATTCGGAGTTTATTTTCCAAGACAACGCTCGCAAAAGAACGCGGTTACACCCCGGGCCATTTCAGCTTCAACGTCAAGGGTGGACGCTGCGAATCATGCAAGGGAGCAGGTTCGATTAAACTTGAAATGAATTTCCTCCCCGATGTATGGATCACGTGCGATATCTGTCATGGGAAACGCTACACAAGAGAATGCCTCGAAGTCACATGGAAAGGAAAGAACATTCATGAAATTCTTGAAATGCCAATCGGAGAGGCCGTCGAATTCTTTGAAACCCATCGCAAGATCTTCAGAACACTCGACACCCTTCGTTTAGTTGGCCTCTCCTATGTGCGACTTGGTCAACCTGCAACCACCCTTTCGGGCGGTGAAGCACAACGTGTGAAGCTCGCAAGTGAATTACGACGCCCACCGACCAAGCACACAGTGTATATCCTCGACGAGCCGACCACCGGGCTTTCATTCTCAGATGTCCAACTCCTGATTGAAGTTTTACTCGAACTGAGAACCAAGGGACATACGGTTATTGTCATCGAACACCACCTCGATGTGGTGAAGTCCGCGGACTGGGTCATCGACCTTGGGCCCGAAGGCGGCGAACGAGGGGGCCTCATCCTCGTAGAAGGCACACCGGAAGACATCGCAGCCTGTGAAACGAGCTTTACGGGACAGTTTTTGGCTAATATGCTCCCCTAATCCCTTCCGTATTGTTCAAAGGTCGTAGGCAATGGCAGTCAGTTCGCCCCCTTAGGGGGCGGTGAGCCCCATGGTCGTAACCCGAGTTGAAGTGACGCCCAAAAAAGGACCCGGCATGCGCGATGTTCGCGGTGATGTTGTCAGAAGACAACTCGCAGCAGATCACAACATCAGCGTCGCCGATGTTCGCAGCATTGTTGGATTTCTAATCAAGTCCGAAATCGATTCAGGCGCTATCGCCCTTCGCGTTCATGACCTCTTTGCAGACCCAATCATCGAAGACGGCGCAACCAACACGCTTCTTCTTTCGAACAAAGAACACTTCCCCACATGCCCCTCCGCCGTTGTGACTGTTGGATTCAAGGCCGGCGTCACCGATAACCCAGGCACAGCAGCTTCGGACGGCTTCCAAACGATATTCCCGGCATCTCAAAACGCCTCAATTTCAACATACATCACCTATGCTTTCTTCGGCCTTCCAGAAGATGTCGAAGTGGAATGGTTGGCTAAGACACTTCACAACAACCTGATCCAACGCGCGCTCGTAGCGGACCAAAACACCTGCACAGCCGGACAATGGCCAGCGATTGAATACACCGAAAAACCACCCCAAGAGTTCGAAGCGCCCCTCCATGTGGACATGGAAATTCCCGACCAAGATTTGATCGATTTGTCCGAGACTGGACTTCTTGCCCTCAACCTCGAGGAAATGCAAACCATTCAGGCACACTACCGAGACGAGGATGTCCGAGCAGCACGTATCGCAGCAGGCATTGTTGCTGATGCACCAACCGATGTTGAATTGGAATGCTTAGCGCAAACATGGAGTGAACACTGCAAACACAAGATTTTTGCTTCGAAAATCCATCACATCGACACTGAAACAGGTGAAGACAGCATCATCGATTCAATCTTCAAAACCTACATCATGAAGCCAACTCACGACATGCAAAACGAAGTCGATTGGCTTCTCTCCGTGTTCCACGACAACTCCGGCGTTATTGCTTGGGACGACGATTGGAGTGTATGCATGAAGGCAGAAACCCACAATTCACCATCCGCCCTCGATCCTTACGGCGGCGCAATGACTGGTATTGTTGGCGTTAACCGCGACATCCTTGGAACGGGGCTCGGCGCACGACCAATTGCAAACACAGACGTGTTTTGTTTCGGCCCTCCAGACTGGGAAGGGGACCTACCAGACAACCTCTTCCACCCCTCCCGTGTTTTCCGAGGCGTGCACGCAGGTGTCCGTGTTGGTGGCAACGAATCCGGCATCCCGACAGTGAACGGGGCAATTGTGTTCGACGACCGCTACATTGGCAAACCACTGGTGTACTGCGGAACAATAGGCATCATGCCACGCCGCCTTCCAGATGGTAGGGAAAGCCACATTAAGACGCCTGTCTCAGGCGACATCGTCTACATGGTTGGCGGAAAAGTCGGTTACGATGGTATTCATGGAGCAACGTTTTCTTCTCTTGAATTAACCGAAGAATCACCATCAAGCGCAGTTCAAATTGGCGATCCAATCACTCAGAAAAAGATGGTCGACATGGTACTCGAAGCCCGAGACGCAGGACTCATCACTTGTATCACTGATAACGGCGCAGGCGGGCTTTCATCGTCAATCGGCGAGATGGCCGAATACACCAACGGCTGTGAAATTGACTTGGCCAAAGTCCCCCTCAAGCAGGCAGGTCTTTCCGCCTGGGAGATTCTCGTTTCCGAAAGCCAAGAGCGCATGACCATCGCCGTCAAAGCAGAAGACTGCGCTGCCTTTGACGCCCTTGCCGATCTTCACGAAGTCGAAGCAACCCCCGTGGCGACCTTCACCGACACCGGGATCTTCCACGTAAAGTATGAAGCAGCAACTGTTGCTTACCTTCCAATTGAATTCCTCCATGATGGCGTCCCTCAACTCCAGCTTGAATCCGAGTGGGTCTCTCCAAAAGTCGAGGCATTTGTTCCCCCACAAGCAGCCAACCATGCCGATCTCATGCTACGAATGCTTGCCAGGCCAAACATAGCCAGCAAGGAAACATGGGTCCGTCAATACGACCACGAGGTTATTGCTCAAACTGCGATCAAACCCTTCGTCGGCGTAAAGCGTGACGGCCCTGGCGATGCCGGACTGATTGCCCCGATCCACGGCGACCCCCACGGACTCGTCATTTCATGCGGCATTGCGCCGCGTTATTCCGACATCGATGCAGGCGCTATGGCCGCGGCGTCGATCGACGAAGCAGTTCGCAATGCAGTGTGTGCGGGCGTCGATGTTGACAAGATAGCTGGCCTCGACAACTTCTGCTGGCCCGACTCCATCGAATCGGTCAAAACACCCGACGGCAGATTCAAACTTGCACAACTCGTTCGAGCGAACCGTGAGTTGGAACGGGTATGTCGAGCCTACCGCTTGCCTTGTGTTAGCGGTAAAGATTCGATGAAGAACGACTATGGCACAGGGGAGAAGAAAATATCCATCCCCCCGACCTTGTTGTTTTCATTGTTTGGCGACCACCCCGATGTTCGATTCACCGCTACAAGCGATCTCAAGCAGCCCGGCGACCGTCTGTATCTTGTGGGTCGATCTCATGACGAACTTGGCGCATCTGAAATTTCTTTCATGCTCAAAGAGAGCGGAGAGGCATCTGGTGTTGGAGGCACTCCACCCCAGCTCGAACATCCAGAACGCAACCTTGCTATGTACCGTGCTCTTTCAACCGCAATTCAAACAGGACTCATCCAAACCGCTCACGACTGCTCTGAAGGGGGGGTTGGTGTTGCTGTTGCAGAAATGTGCATCGGCGGTCGCCTTGGTGCAACCATTGATCTGGACGGCACGGGCCATGAAAGTCTCTGGGCTCGTCTTTGGGGCGAATCACTCGGCCGCTTTGTGGTTGCGGTGAAGCCAGAAAAAGAACACGCATTCCTTGCTTGGATGTCTGGCCAGCCAACGACCTTCCTCGGTGAAGCAGTGGAAGGCCCTAACCTGACCATCTGCGACGGTTACGATGAGATTCTCACCGCAGACGTCGAGGCTATGGTCGCTTCTTGGCAAGGGGCGCTCGACATGACTGGAGGGGTTGAATAATGACAGCTCCAAAAGTTGCGGTGTTGTTTGGTTTTGGAATCAACTGCGATCATGAGACCGCCGCCGTGTTCAACCTCGTTGGGGGTGCCGCAGAGCGCGTCCACGTCAACCACTTCATTTCTGGAGAAAGGTCGATGGAGGAATTCCAAATTCTGGCAGTCCCTGGTGGTTTTTCCTTTGGCGATCACCTTGGTAGTGGCCGCCTTATGGGCAATCGCATGCGCTTTGCTCTACGCGATCAACTTCATGCCTTCGTGGCCGCAGGCAAACCAATTATCGGTATTTGTAATGGATTCCAAGTTCTGGTGAAGACAGGATTGCTTCCTGGACCGAACGCACCACTTCCTGACTTTGTTCAGCGTGCAAGCCTCACGCTCAACGATTCTGGACGGTATGAAGACCGTTGGGTCACCCTCGAATTCGACGATAACAGTCCGTGCATATGGACCAAGGGAATGACCCGAATGGATTGCCCTGTGCGGCATGGAGAAGGTAAGTTTGTCATGCCGTCAACCACTGACTTTGATGCGCTTGCAGCCGGCCATCAATTGACCGTTCGATATGTGGACCCAGCAACAGAAGTTGGCTCGGGAATGACCGACGAACCACTTCCTTTCCCACTTTCACCCAATGGGAGCATGCGCAACATTGCAGGTGTCTGCGATGCGACAGGGCTCGTGTTCGGACTCATGCCTCACCCCGAAGCAGTCTATGCCAAATGGCTCCATCCAGATCACACCCGAAATACAGCCCCCGGCCCCGAGCACAGTGAAGCATTGGGCGCCTGGGAGGGCGAGGGTCTCCAGATGTTCCGCAACGCAGTAGAGTACGTGAAAACAAACCTCTGAGGGCTGTGTGTGGGCAAACGAATCGAACACATCGATTCGATTCGAGCCATAGCAGTGCTTCTGATGGTTATGGTCCATGCGGCGGCCACATGGGGTCCGCCAGCAACCACTCAGCCAACGGCCCTCGTCTATGTCATATCAGGACTTGGTGGCCTTGCAGCCCCTTTGTTCGTGACAGTTTTTGGCTGGGGGTGTTTAAGAGCACGCTCGACGCTGAAACAACGCGTGGTAAGAGCGGCCTTTTTTTTCGCAGCACAAACAGCGATCAACATTTCATCACCTCATTTGTTTGAACCCTTTACCCCGGGCGTGCTCACGCTTTTTGGTGCTCTTATCCTCACCCAGCCGTTGTGGCTTGCACCGTTTTTGCGATGGCCTCAACGAAGCCATGAACTTCTGCTTTTCTTCTTTTCAGCGACCCTCATATTTGTCACACTTTTCCCGCTTGCTCAGGGGCCAAGTGTTTGGAATCTTCGAGTTCAAACTTCAAGCATCAGTCAATGGGTTGAGCATGCACTGCTCACAGGAACCTATCCGTTGTTCCCTTGGGTGTTGTTTGCATCCTTTGGGGCATGGATCGGGGCACAAAAGGGCGAAGAGCGCACATACCCGCACAAACCATTCCCGCTTTCGTTGGCAGGGGGCGGTCTTGCGGGCTGTGTTCTTTCGCTTGTCTATGCTCAGTCTTCGGGAATCGCTTGGGCCGCACCTACGGGTGTAGCCTTGCTGACGTTCTTTCCAGCTAACGGTCCATTCCTCGTTGCAGCGCTCACAGGCGTGGGACTTGTTTGGCTGATCTTACAAGACCTACCCATCAATGGGCTTACTTCTCTAAGTCAGCGGTCACTCAGCATTTACCTGGTGCACTTCATTCCGATTGGGTTGTTTCACTCAGTCGATGAGGTGCACGGGTTTAGCCTAGCACAGTCGATGGTCGTCGTGCTGTTGTATACGGTCATATGGTGGCCAATCGCCAATGCGTGGGGCCGATTGGCCCCACGCAGGGACGTTGAACATGCATTAGCTTGGGCAGTGAAACGTTAGTCTCACTCGGAAGCCATTGCTTCGGTTACTTTCTTAGCACCCATCCATGCAACAATACCGAAACCGATCTTGTTGATGATGTCTGCAATGTTGTAAGCGACAGCCATGTATTCTGCTCCGTTGTCCATTTCAATCAATGCGACTTCAGGGCTGAAGAGGTAGCCGAGAGGGTAGATGACCCAGCCAACGACGATGAACCAGCGGAGTGCGTTTGCGCTCCACATGAGTTCAGGTGCGATTTTGCTGTTGTCGACACCAAGGCCAGAGGACCATGGGGTTCCAGTTGCAACGATGATCATAGCCCATCCCATTCCACCAAGAATGAGAGCGACCATGCCGTTCATCAAGCCAGCTTCGCCAGCGTATCCGAATCCAATCATGATAAGTGCGCCAGTGAAACAGATCCCAGTGAATCCGAGTCCAGCGACTTTCTTGTCAGTGATTGCTGCCTTTCCAACAAGGGAAGGGAACTTGAGAGCCATCAATGGGACCGTAATGATCCAATCCATGTATCGGTACTCGACAGAGACTTCGCCGAAATCAGCGTAGACTCCACGCATGTAGTAGTAGTGGAATGCAGCGATACCAACAATCAATGCCGAGATGGTCATTGTTGTGCGGTATTCAGGTGCAACGTTGCTGCGCTCGCTCATGAAGAAGACGAAAGCAGCACCCATGGCGATGTATCCAACGAAGAAGAGGAAGAAGGTCAATGTTTGCAAACCATCATCCACGCCGTCCGATAGGAAGGCGGGCAATCCGTTCTCACCCATTTCTCCGACACCAGCAGCAGAAACTGTGGATGCCATAGCAAGGGCAAAGGTGGCAATCAAAAGCAGGCTAGTGGTCTTTGAAAATTTCTGATTTATCATCTGACTCGGATAAAATTCAGCACCCATCCGTTATAAATTAATGTAATTTACCATCGCGCTGTTTACGTAAGGGAAGGAGAAAATGAACAAAGCCCTAGTCACGCGCTTTCGCCGGTTTGAACAGCCCACATTCGAGCATATATGCCATTCAATTTAACGAGTGTTTCATGTGCGCCGTCTTCAACAATACAACCTTGATTTAGCACGAGAATTCTGTCGGCATTACGCACGGTTGATAATCGGTGTGCGATAATCACCGCAGTTCGATCCTGTGAGATCTTGTTGATCGATCGTTGAAGGGCCGCTTCAGTTTCGTTATCCACTGAAGAAGTCGCTTCGTCTAAGATGAGGAGGGGTGCGTTCTTGAGAACGGCTCTTGCGATGGCAAGGCGTTGACGCTGACCACCTGACAGGCGGTGGCCTCCTTCACCAACCAACGTTTCCCAGCCCATGGGGAGTGATTCAACAAATTCAGTCACTTCGGCAAGCTTTGCGGCTTCCTTGACTGAAACATCGGTTGCTAACGGATCACCATAACGGATGTTTTCCATGATGGTTGTTGGGAACAGAGTGATGTGCTGATCGACCAGGGCCATTGAGGAGCGCAACCGCTCTAAACGCCATTGATGAAGCGGCTTGCCAGCCCATTCAATTGTGCCTTTTGTTGGTTCTGCAAACCGTAGCAACAAGCGAATCAACGTTGTCTTTCCCGCACCAGTGGAGCCGACAACGCCGACGGTTTCACCTGAGTGCAATTCAAGATTCAATTTAGAAAACACCGGATCTCGCCCAGGGTAAGAGAAATCCACATTTGAGAAAACAATCGGACTCGTTTCGACAGTTTCAGAATTGGGTGCATAATCACCCTGCTCGACTTCAGTTGGTGAAGTCAGGACGTCAAGCACGCGCGTCGACGAAGCCATTGCACGCTGGTACAGATCGAATGTTTCTCCTAGACGAGTGAGGGGCCACAACAACCGTTGCGTCATGAAAACGAGGACCGAATACGCTCCAACTGCCAGCTCATTCTCAAGAGTCATCCACCCACCAAGCAGCAACGTCGCAGTAAATCCACATAAAATAGCCATTCGGATTAATGGGGTGAATGCTGCAGACAAGCGGATTGCTTGGCGGTTTGATTCGCGATAGGTGTTGCTTAAATCTTCAACGCGCTTAATCTCGCGGTCTTCGGCAGTGAAGGACTGAATGGTCGACATACCAGAGAGGTCATTTTCCAACAAGGCATTCATTGCCCCTGCAGCCCGGCGAACCTCAGCATAGCGCGGCTCGAGGCTTCGTTGATATCGGAAAGAGCCCCACACAATCAGGGGGATTGGCAACACGGCAAACAGGGCGACTTGCCACGAGATTGCAATAAAGACCGCCCCAACCACGATCACCGTTGTTGAAACTTGCAACAAATCGTTGGCACCTTTATCGAGAAAGCGTTCCAATTGGTTGACGTCATCATTGAGGATAGCGAGGATGTCTCCTTTTTGACGTTCATCAAACCACCCCATGCCTTGACGCTGAACATGTGCAAAGGTGTCAATTCGCAATTCATGCTGCACCGTCTGGGCTAGGTTTCGCCATAAAATCCCGTAGAAATATTCGAACAATGACTCGAGTCCCCAAATAATAAACGTGAGCACTGAGAGTAAAATCAACTGGTGCCAAGGGTCAACAAAACCTAAAGATGCTAGAAAGGAATCTTCGCGTTCAACGACCACGTCAACGGCTAAGCCAATCAGCAGGGGAGGAGCTAAGTCCCAAATTTTATTGGTGATCGAACAAAACGAAGCAAGTCGAATTGTCCCTTTGTGACTTCCCATGTGCCCAAGCAGGCGACGAAACGGACCGGATTCAGCCATGCACCGGCCACTACGGCGAGGTATGAGTAGTCTGTGATTCCCTCTTCCAGCGAGGAGATGATGCGCAACCCCTATGCTGTGGCCGCAAAACGGCGAAGCGGGATAGCCATGCGTCGCAGTGAAGAAACCACGCTCGAATACACGGCGAACACCACAGGGCACACCCGCCACGTGACGCTGATCGACCCCGCCAAACAAGATCCAAACACGGCAGCAAACCGGGCCATGATTGCCATTGAAGCAGGTTCCTCGATGATTTTTGTTGGAGGTTCAACCGATACGCCCGATGAAGTGGTTCATTCAACATGCGTCGCCATCCAGGAAGCATTCGAACTTCGTGCCTTTGCAGCAAGTCAAGACCCGAACGGCGTCGAGTCGATGTGGCACATTCCCGTTGTGCTGTTCCCCGGCGGCGCACACGCGCTGTCCCCCGCAGCCGATGCGATCACATTCATGATGCTGATGAATTCGACAGAACGCCGGTTCCTTGTTGGAGAACAAATCAGAGGCGCTCCGTACTTGAAAAAGTTCGATGTCGAGGCATTGCCGACCGGCTATGTCGTATGCGCACCTGGTGGCAGGGTGGGTGAAGTTGGTGGAGCGGAACTGATTCAGCCAGACGACCATGACCTCGTTCATGCCTATGCCCTAACGGCCCAAATGTATGGATTCAAACTGCTCTATCTAGAAGCTGGAAGCGGCGCTTCAACCCAAGTGAACCCACACCTCATCCAACGTGCTCGAACCGTCGAGGGGCTCACCCTTGTGGTTGGGGGAGGCATCCGGACACCAGAACAGGCTAAGATTGCGGCCGAAGCAGGTGCAGATTGGATCGTCACGGGGACGCTCACAGAAGATGCAGCAAACCTAGAAGAACTTCGTACACGAATCAGCGGTATCGTCGACGCTCTCAACTGATTGCGACCTGCGGAATTGTTTTTCGCCGCACAATCATTTTGCCAGCATAGACAACACCCACGATCACCAAAACGAGTCCAAGAAGGGGCGCCAATAAGGCGAGGAGGGTAACGAATACAGCCATAATGGCCTCAACAATTGAGACGATGGGATTTGCTAATCCCCCAGTCGTTCCTGTTGAAACAGCGCGTGTTGCAACAGTGCCGGCCTGGACAGCACCAGAAACCCCACCACCACCAATGGCCGCAACCGTCCATCGGACAATTGGATCTAAATCGGTTTCCGCCCCTAAAACAGATCCCATCATACCAATACCTGCCAACATCGCTGCTGGTGTTGCGATCACATCAAGCAAGTTATCCAACCATGGAATGAGATAAGATCCAATTTCCAGAACCACTGCGGCGAAAAGCACGAAAAACGCACCCCACCCATCCAGCAGTGCCAACTCGCCTGCAGGGTTGACAATCCCTATGTTGATTGCTCCGCTGAGGATCATAGGTGGCAGGAAAACCCTGAAACCACTTGCAGCAGCAAGCCCGAGCCCAAGAGAAATTGCGACAATTACACTTGCCACTTCCAAAAAGCCACCTCAATTTTGATCTTCGTCATCATAGATGACTGGGTCGCCGGAGCCACCAGGTGATGGTGGTCGTACCCCGTCGACATCCATGCCGGGAGTAATGTCCGCTTCTGAAACAGATAAATCAATGCGACCACCATCGGCTAGGCCAGCCATGTCGCCTGGTTCCGGAGTCGAGAGTGTTCGCGTCTTGTCAGGTTGGTTGCTGTAAGCCTCGCGCTTTGCATCACGTGCATCATGCGTACGAACGAGCGAAAGCGAATCTGCGAAGACACGCCCAACAACTTCTCGTGTTCGTTCTCCGCGGCGTACGGAATCCAATTCATGAGACATCGATTCGCGTTGACCTTCAAGTTCTCTCAATTCAGCCGTTCGATCCTGAAGGGCCGATTCCATGTCGGTGAGTGTAAGTGTGATTTGCTGAACCCGCTCATCGCGTTCAAACACGTCATTGTGCAAGCGGCGTTCACGGCGTCGCAACGACTCGTATTCTCGATTTCGCTCAAGCAAACGTCGCTTCAATTCTTCAATTTGTTCGACGAGGTAATCGTGTTCAGCGGAAACAGAACGAGGACCTTGCATCACCCGTTCAATCTGCTCTTCAAGTTCACCAAGCCGGCCATCACGCGCATCGAGCAATCCACGCAAACGATCCGCGATGTCCCGGAGGCGCTGACGCTCTTCTTCAAGCGCCTTGTTCGCGGCTTGTTCTGCATCGTTCTGCATCAGCGCAGCATCGAGTTTTGATTTGAGGCTGCGAACTTCTTCCGCTGTGACTGAGGTGAGGCCAGCTTCAGCAGCTCGCTCCAATGCTTCGACCATCTGGGTAATCCGCCCTTCTAGTTCAGCAATCACTTCGTCTTGGTCAACAGACAAATTCCTCAGTTGTCCATTTTCAGTGGACATTGATTCTCGCTCTTCTTGTGAAAGAGAGGATTGTTGGCTTGCCAGTTCTTGTCGTGCGTCTGCTAAAAGTCGGTCGAGGTGAATAATTTTTGCTTCGCTTTCTTGGAGCGTTGCTTCGGCTTGGTTCAGTCGCGCCACTTCGGGTGCAACCATGTCCTCTCGCTCAGCGAGATCGAGTTCGAGCACACGGAGCCGTTGCTTGACAGTCACCATCTCTTCATTCCGAGCAGCGAGCTCTTGCCATGCGATGAGCACCTCTTCTACGAGTTGCTCCACAGGGTAACCTTTGAGCATCCCTTCAAGGGCCGCTCGTTCGTCCCCAGATGCGTCATCGAGTCGGCGAATGCCGCTTGTTCCAGTCGAGTCGATGGTCATACAGGTGACTATCCACGCCCAACTGCACTTGAACTTTCCCAGTCAAAACAGCATCACCAAGGGTGGTTTTGCACCCTTTGGTTATGACCGTGCTCAGTTGATGGCAGTGTACATGTCGTCTGGCATTTCGCCAGCGAGCAGCAAAGCACCGTTTGCAACGGCGTTGATTGGGTCTTCAACGCACCATACGGTTACGTCGCCAATGTCAGAAATCTCATCGGTCATGCGAGCTGCAATACCGTCGATGAGGGAGCCGCCACCGGAGAGGATGATGTTGTTGCGGAGGACAGGTTGATACTCAGGGTCAGCTTCAGCCACGATGCGCTTGATTGCGTTGCCAATCTTTGGCACAATCAATTCGCAGGCTTGAGAGACCAAGTCGCCGATGTCGACAACTTGCTTCTTTCCTTCAACAGAGAGTTCAACAGTTGCTTCTCGGACTTCGCCGCCAACATAGGAGGCTTCTTCCTTCCACTTTCGGACCATGTCCTTGGTGATTTGAGCGCCAGTGAATTTCTTGCGGATGAGGCCCATCAATTCGTGGTCGAGCCAGTCGCCAGCTTCTTGGATGGTGACTTGGTCTTCATCCGTCGGGAATGTTCCGTAGATACGGGCAATGTCTGTGGTTCCTGCGCCGATATCGACGACGATGGAACTTGCAATTTCACCAATACCATAGGCGGTAGCGAAGGGTTCGGTCACGACCATGATGGCGTTGACTTGGCCACGAAGTGTAGCAACGAGGTTGCTCTTGTCAGTGAACGAGACGTGGCTCGGCGAGCAGATAACGCCGAAGACTTCGTCGAATTCTTCAGGATCAACTGTTTCGAGGAGGTGAGATACGAAGGCCTTGGCAGCTGCCAAGTTTGCTTCATCATCTTGAGCAACACCAGCAGCCATTGGGCGGTAAAGGTTGCAGGCGAGTTTGTTCTTGAGAGCGTCGCTTCCAAACAGCACATCTCGGCCGAGGAAGTTTCGTGCAACTGGGTCCTTTGGTCGGCCCACGACTGTTTCGATCGTGTGTCGTTCTCCGGCGCTCGAGGCAATGGTCGATTGGTAGGTACCAAGGTCAATTCCAACATAAAGGCGGTCACTCATATTCATCACCGTCCGCATTGCGGACATGCTGGCGAGGATGCCACCACCCTTCAAGGTTCACCTTGGTAATGAACGGACGCGTCGCATCGAAATCGGGCCATGCCGCCCAAAATCACTCGTTTTCGGCTGCCTCATCCGAACCTGTGCTATGAACTGCCTCAGCGAAGGGTGGAGCCACCCCGGGCTCCGCTTTCGCCTGAAGGTTCTGCGATCCGAGACGGTAGGCCATCAGGCACGCCACCAGAAGACCACCAATACCCCAGAACAAAGCACGCCCTTGGGACGCCGCACCCTGCGTTTCTGAAGGCTCTGGAACCTCAGTACCATCAACGAATTCGTTGTCGTATTTTGCTTGGAAAAGGTTGCTTGACTGAACCACGATTCGTTCGTTTCTCGCTTCAGGTGACAGGTTAGAACTTTGGACAAACACATCGATCCTTAACTTCGATTCCTCAATGCTCCAAACAGGCAGCGATGTTTCAGCAGCCCAGGTGCATTCGAACAACGTCCCGTTTCCAGATTGATGTTCGCATTCTGCGATACTGTATGCTCCTGCTTCTGATTGTTGATCGATCACCATAAGTTGCGCCCCGGTGTAAAAACTGTCATTGTCATCATCGATCACCGACCACTGGACTCGCACCTCTGATTCCCACATGGAGCCATTCGCTGGTGTGAGAAGAACATCAACCCGGGGGCGTACATCGACGGGGCGACAGCCGACATCATCAACGGGCCAAGCGTCATCAAGAACGGTTGTTAGGCATGCATCAAGGTTGTCGAGAACGCCGTCCCCATCCGTATCGTCAATGCAGCCATCGTTGTTGGCGTCGTACATCGAAGCGTTAACCGAAGGGCACGCATCGAGGTCATCGGTCACTTCGTCGCCATCAGCATCGTCCAAACAACCATCTTGATCTTCATCCCAGCCAGTCGAGTTCTGGTTCGGACAATCATCCTCGATGTTAGGGAGTCCATCGCCGTCAGCATCGTTCCAATCAACAGCATCACGAATCACGCCCTTGATAGCAAGTGCGAAACCGGTTCGGGTCCCATCCAATCCAACACCATCTGAAACACCACCAGGGGCAACGAAACGGGCACGGACTTCAATTTCAATCCATTCAACACCAACAAGTGATGTGGCATCCAAACGGATGCCATGCGTTGTTTCATTGCTTGGTGGGAAGGTAGAGTCGTTGTCTAAATCAGCACCGCTGTAAAACAGCGTTGAAGCACCATCGTTGTCAGCAACACCGCCAACCGCAATGCGTCCATCGGAAAGGCGTACGACGACTTGTAAATCATTTACAGCAGTAGGTTCTGGCGAGGCGATGTACGCCATCCGAACATTCAGGTCAGCGTTTGGTTCTGGAGTGAACCGTTGAACCCAAGTCTCACCGGTCTGTAGGAATGGGCCACTGGCGCCGCTTCCGTTCCAAGGGTGGGAGATCAGGTTCTCCAGTGGCGCTTCGCCACCTTGGCGTTGCGATAGCCACTGCTGCGGCGTCGAGTCAGTCAACCGATACGAGTCGTGAATCCACACATCGTTGGCGGGTGAGGCGTGCCCCTGTTCCAGTTCGGTGCGCAGTGAGGTAAAGTCAACCAGAGCAGAGAGATTCAACTGACCCCATCCATCGTAGGTGTTCTGGAGATCACCACCGCCGTCGCCACCGTTGCGTTCAGAATGTGGAAGCGCCGTTGTTGACAATGCAAGAAGGGCACGTAGCAGAGCGCCCGAGGGGGTAAAACCAGCGCCCACATCAAGGGTAGAGTTGTCTAAAGCATCATCTGCCCATTCTGGGACCAACGACGCCATTGAGGTGTTGCTCCGTTCTTCTTGTCCAGAAATCCACCCCTCTTCGACCAGTTGCTGAAGCAATGCAGCAACGCCTGCCGCAGCCGGGGTTGCCATGCTCGTTCCGGTCGAGGTTCGCAATCCATCGTTGTATGAATCAGGGAGGTTATCTGCGTTTGCAGATTGAATCGAAGTGCCAACGGCGAGTGCAAAAATACCGTTTGTCCCCGCCTCGGTTGGACCAACAGCTGACGCAGACCACCGCTCGCCCTGTTCAGATTTGACCGACGCACCGATGGCCGCGACGTTCCGTCCATTTGCCGGCTCGAGCAAGCTCGAGCCCGAGTTGCCCGGGGCGATGAACGCCAACGACCAGGGCATGGCCAATGCCCACGCATCAAAGTCGGAAGTACGCGCTGTGTAAGCAGTGGTGTCGTCACCCCACGAATTTGAATGAATGACGGCTCCGTTCAAACCCGCCTCAACCAGCAATAAATCGACTTCAGGCGGGACCCACCCGTCGCTAGAAACAATGTCTTGGAAAACAAGTGTGGAGCCATGAGCAAGCGCAGATCCGTTGGAAGGGTAGCGTCCAGCACGCGCATCATCGACGTTGAAACAGGCGAGTGAGCCAGCGACATGGGTGCCATGCCGATAATCAGAATGACCCTGGGTGTCACCATCATCAATGGTGGTATTGAGCGCCACTACCTTGCGGTGCTCATCACCCGGCGTCCCGACCAGTAGCGTACCATTGACCCCTTCGCTTCCAACGCTTCCAGTGGCTGTAGCGTTGCGAAAACAAGCGTGATCGGCATCGAGTCCAGAATCGGCGACGCCGAGAACGACGCCTTCACCGTTGACCCCGAGCATCCACGCGGGGTGCTCTGTTGAGAAGCCGTGTTGCATTATAGCCGCAGCTTGGATGTTGCGAGCCTCGGTCTCGAGCACCGGTTCAAGCCAGAGAATTCCATCCAAGGAAAGAACTCCATCAACGCCAAGGTGGCCAGGCCATTCAACAACATGCGCCGCTGCGATAGGAGAGGGTATGTGATGCGTTCCAATACTTATGCCCATCAGAGCGAGTTCACTCGAAACAAAATTGAACCCATCAACAGGCAGTCGCGGCTCAAGAAGAATCTTAACCAGCCGGTGAGGATTGGCACCAACATCGCCGTTTCCTTCTTTCCAAAGCGCATCAGGGGCATCCAAGTGTATTGCACCCGGCACTTCAATCGAGGTGTCGCCCCATACGAGGAGGCGTGTTGGCGATATGATCCGGAGAGGTTCGAGGCCCCGGCGTTCTAAATCTGTCCAACCTTCATGCGTCCAAAGTCCGTCGGCGATTTCAAGAATTATTTCCCCATCGACAAAACCAACTGGTTCTTCGAAGGAGGGCTCTGGGGCCATGTAGGCGTTTGCAGCCGGCAAAAAAAGCAGCAAAACCATCACAAGAGCCCGCCGCATAATCCGCCTTGTAGCCTCAAACTTTGTCAATCTCGCGCTCATTTTTGGTGGATAAGCCGCGCCAGCGCGTTTAAGTCGGGTTTGCGAGTCGCCCATCTCGATGAAGGCTTACCGTGTAATAGGAATCGCTCCCTTCGGCAGCATGCGCCAAGAATTTTCCATCGACCTCCCTGCTGACAGCAAGGCCGATGCAGAACACCGAACCTACTCAATCATGGGCTCTCGGCACAAGGCAACCCGCCGTTCAATTGACATCAACTCAGTCAAGGAAATCGACCCACGAACTTCAAAAGAACCTCGTGTGACTCACCACTTCCGTGAAGAAATCGCCGCAGCCGGTGGTTCAATTACGCCAGTGGCTGAAGAAGAGTGAGGTTATCCGGCAGCGCCGGATTCTTCTATGACCCCGTTGTCGGAGGCATGAGTACCATGGTCGATCGTTCCGAATTGCAACGCATGGCTCGCACCATCGATGCCCATAGAAAACAACTTGACGACCTCCATACGCAAATCGATCGCGTGTCCAAGGTCATCGAGGAACACGAAGTCACATCTGGCATTCTATCACATTTACAAAAGGGCATCAGCACCGGCGCTACCAGTGCTCGGTTGAGCATTGGCTCAGGTGTGACGTTGCGCTACACCCATTCAGAGAAAGAGGAAGGCACTGCTCTCGTCGATCTCGGAAGCGGTGTGTTCGGAGAGAAACCGTGGGGCGTTGCAGAAACGATCACGAATGAGCGCCTCGACGGCATCAAGATGCTCCAAGAAGAGTTGAAAGAACAATCAACATCACTCGAAGCAAAAATCACCAGCCTCGCCGAAGCCTTCAACGAAGCCGCCGGCCAGTTGACGGCATCCCAACCACAACCAGAGCCACAACCAACCCCTCCTGAAAACCAACCACAACCAGAACCTGACAACAAATCTCCCGCCCCAGAACCGGACCGACGTCCTCCTCGACGCAAAGGGCGCATTGGAAAGGAACTGACACTTGACGACTGAGGTGGAAAAAATGGGTTTGTTCGATCGTTTCAAAAAACGCGTGAACGAAGTCGCTGAACAAACAGATGCAGACGCCCTGTCTGCAGCAGAAGATTCTCCCGAGGCCAAAGCAGCACTCGCAGCGGCCGAAGAACATTCGACGCGCCCAGAACCAGCCCCAGAGGCCCCCCTTCAAGTCGCAGCTACACCACCGCCATCCGAAGACGAGTGGGATGACCTCAATGAGGTCGAACCGAACAAAGAAACCGCCTCTGATGAATGGGACGAGTGGGATGATGAAGAAGAAGTTGAACTCCCCCGTGAACTTTCTCGCCGTGAACGAAAAATTCTCGAGAAGACCAAAAAAGCGGAGATCAAGCGAGATCGCTCGCACCAAAAAGAGATGAAAAAGCGCGGAGCAGTTGCCGTTGCACGTCCTGATGGCTCCAAAGTTGACCTCGCAATGATGCGGACCACAACCGGGCGCCAACTCGTCAGCGTGGCCTCTGCTCCAAAAGGCTCGGTCAAGAAAGCAGAGGTTGAAACCCAAGCCGGAACAAAAGTCGAAGTTGAACTTGGTGGCGGTGTTGTCGAAGAAGGCGGCCGCATCATCAAAGCCGGTGGAACCCTCGACGCGCTCCTCGAAGAATTGGAGTGGGTTCTTTTGGAATCTGACATCTCAAGCGACGCCGTAAGTGCCATCATTGAAGCGCTTCGCAACAGTCTGGTCGGCTCTCGCCTCCGAAAAGGTGCTGACCTCGCTAAAGTCCTCGAAGCAGCGCTCAAGCGAGCTCTCCGCTCCCTGCTCTCCGCAGGGTACTGGGATTTCGACGCCACTGTGAACGGCTTCATCGAAGCCGGCGACACCCCTGTCGTTGTGATGCTCGTCGGAGTCAATGGGACCGGCAAGACGACGACGGCCGCTAAGATTGCCCACCGCTTACTCCAAAGCGGCCGCACAGTGATCGCTGCAGCCGGCGACACGTTCCGTGCTGGCGCCATTCAACAACTCGAGGCCCACTGCGATGCGCTTGGTATTCGTTGTGTTTCAAGTCAACGCGGTGGCGATACCGCTGCCATCGCCCGGGATGCCATCGACTCAGCTCGTGCAAAAGGCGTCGACGTCGTTCTTGTCGACACGGCAGGTCGAATGCAAAACAAAGTCAACCTGATGAACGAACTGAACAAGGTCCGGCGAGTCGCAGACCCCCACCTAACCCTCTTCGTTGGCGATTCACTCGCCGGAAACGACGCCGTCGATCAGGCGCGTATGTTCCAAGAAATTATGAAATTTGACGGGGCGGTCTTGACCAAAGTTGACACCGATGCAAAGGGCGGAGCAGGGCTATCGATTGCGTTTGCTACAGGCCGCCCGATCGTGTTTGCAGGTGTAGGGCAAGGCTATGATGATCTCAAGCAATTTGACCCCGATTGGCTGCTCGGACAAATGTTCGATTGAACCATCCTCAGCGATGAAGCGATATGCTTCGACCCCATCGAAGAAAACATGTCGGCCACCTTCAAAGACGAAGAAACAGAACAACTCTTCCAACTTGTCCACATGTTCCAGCGTTCAGCCCTGCTTCATATGGGCATGATTCCAGACAATGAAGGCAATCACATCTTCAATTTGGCAGAGGCCAAGGCAGGCATCGATATGCTCCAGGTGCTGCAAAACAAAACCAAGGGCAACATCACGGACCAAGAAGAGCGAATGTTCAGGGGCGTAGTTAGTGAACTCCAACTCCAATTCCTCAAAGCACCAAAACGCAACCGGGAAATGGAAGACGCAGCCGCGCAATCCGAAACGGTACGCGAGACATTCACCAACCCACAATCAGGGCCAGTGGAAGATTTGTCAGCATCAAAAGATGATGAGGAATGACTGCGCTTTAGCGCATGATTGATGTGGAAGGTCGACTTCAGGAGGTTGATTCACATGGCATATGTCACCGCGGCAGACCAAGATTCAGCCCCGACCGTGCTTCTTGTGGACAACAACCCAATGTCCACACGGCGACTCTCTGAAGTGTTCCGCGTGAAGGAATTCCACGTTGAAGTATGCGAGGATGGTGACAAAGCCGTCGACGAATACATCCGTCTCGACCCCGAGCTGGTCGTGATCGCCCTCGATATCCCCTCCCTCGACGGTCATTTGGCTGCTCTTGAAATGCGAGAACACGGCGGTGAGGGCCGAATTGTGTTCATTACGCCCCGCCGACTTTCCGCCCTTGCAAGGGATGCAGCACATTCAGCTGGAGCGGTGGCTTGGTTGGAAAAGCCAGTCTCATCGGCAGCCCTTGAAGAAATTTGGACACAGGTACTCGGCCCAATACCTGAAGCACCAGGGCTCGAAGACCTCGACCAACTCTACCCAGAAGATCGAATCAAACCCCAGCCGGATGAAGGCCTCATGCCTCTTCCTGGCTTGCCCGGGCTTCCAGCACTCCCTGGGTTGCCACTTCCAGCCGCAAACCTCCCGGGACCTTTAGAACCAGAATTGGTCGTTGCTACAAGTGAAAGCGAAACCACCAATTCAAAGAAAAGCCGTTCATCAAAAATCATTCTGCTGCTCTTGGCGCTTACCGCAGCCGGGTACTATTTGTTTGAATACGGATCGCCACTCTGAGCCAAAACAGGTTCAGGAAGTGTTGGCGCCAACACGACTTGAGCATTCTCAATGTATAGAGTCCCTTCCGGAGCAGCCATCAGCCTTGAGATGCGCAAACCATCGTCTTCAAGCAAACTCAAATCACAATCAGCAATGCGTCGCTCGAGGGTTGCAGCGCGATTTGCATAGGACCAAATCATGTAACCTGGGACGGCAGTGGCGAGCAATGCCAAAATCCAACCGATGACAGGGACCACACGCCCAGGAACACCCACATCCACAAGAACATGCCTCTTCAACGAAGAGACAAGCCTTGCCACGATGCGTCGGCGTAGGCCTTTGCTTGGGCTGCCGGGTCGTCTGCCTTGTGAATGCCAGACCCAACAATGATGCAATCTGAGCCTGCAAGCACTGCTTCTTTTGGATGCCCGTACCGTTGACCCATCTCGCCGTCACCGACCGCTAGATTGACCCCCGGCGTCCAAATCATTTTTCCATCGCCAACTGCGCTGCGCAGCCGCGTGAGTTCTTGTGGGCGTGAACCGTTTCCAATGAAACCAAACACACCGTCGTGTGCCTTTCCTTTTGCAACAACCTGAGCGGTGTACTCTGAATCAAGGAGGTTGCCCCTGCTGGACATCTGTGCGAGCAGTAAAACCCCGCCTTGGCGTCCAACATCGCCCCAGCCTGCTTGTAAACCATCGACAATATCGGGGCCAGAAATCAAGTGTGCTGTAACCAAATCAGACCATGAGCGGATATCGTAAACACCCGCCATTTGCTTTCGGCTGATGCCGCCAATGTCAGCGAACTTCCGGTCTTCAAAAATTAGTAAGTCGGCTGCCTGCGCCTTGGCACAGAATGCATGCCACGACTCAGCAGTCCAATCGTCAACGAGGTCCACGTGGGTTTTCAAAGCAGCAACATATGGGCCAACTTGATCAATCAAATCGTTCAGTCCAGCCATCGTTGAACGATCTGCAGCAAGGCAGACCAAGCTCTTCTTGCGGCACGCGACTTCCATGTAGGTTCGCGCCATGGGCAAGGTGTTCATTGCCCATCGCTGACCCCAAACATCCGCTGCCTGCATGATTGAACCGAGGGCGACCCGCCCCTCATATCTTGCGGCCAATTTCACCTGGTTTCTGCGACCCGAACCTTGGTCTTGATTTTACCAAAAATCAGAACTCGAATCATGTACCACGACAGGCTGTGTTCCATCAGATGGTCTGGAACACGCTCGACGTACTCCTTGTGATGGGTTGGAAGGTCACTCCAATGCGTGCGACCATTCTCATGGTGTGCAGTGTGGTATCCGATGTTGAACCACACAAGATTTACCCATCCAGTGAAATTGCGAGAGAACGCCAAACGCCCATCCGTTGCAGCATCAGGTCCTGTTCCAGGTTCTGCTCCAGCATGTTGGAGGTAATTCGCCCCCAGCAACCAGTGCAGGCCGTGCATTTGCGGCACCAGCACCAGTGTGAGCCAGAGCCATGCATCCATCCATGCCAGCACCACAGAGACGACAGCGATCAAACCAAGTTCGACCAGCGGCCAATAATCGCGAGTGTTCGCTCGCTTTCTGGCGTATGTGATCAGCGTATTTGGCAGCACATAGAGTGCTTGCAAAGGGTGCAAGAGGTAGCCGATGATGTTGTTGTGATGCCCTCCAAACCTGTAGGTTCGAGTTTCATCCTCCGGGCCGTGCTTGTACCGGTGATGGTTGCTGATGTGCGAGGGGAAGAACACGAACGAAGGGGTGGCCTGAAGGATGCTTAACCAGAGGTCAGTGATTCGGTTAAGTGGTTTCGAAGACCACATTCGCAAATGGGTATGGTTGTGTTGAACAACAGACAATCCAACCGACATCACGAGCACGACCAGGTACAGGTACCATTCAACGCCGTTCACCCACTGCCAACCGATCAGCGCAGGGTAGCCGACCATGTAGGCGAGCGAGAGAAAGTCCGCCCGGCGAAGCAACATGTTCAGTTCTCCAAACCAACCGTCAAGCGCATGCGTTCGAGGTGAGCATGGACGTGTTCAACAAAGAAACCGTGCATTAGGAAACGGTATGAGAGGCCTGTAGGCCCAACAAGGATCATTGGGAATCTGTTGTATGCGATGTCAGCAAAGTGAGCTGCTCCAACGATGTCGTCGATCAGCAAGCCAACCGAGTGGTCGAATTGGAAGGAATTGATCGCTGCCTCATATTCTTTTGAAGTGAGCCAGAAACAGAATGATGTTTTGAACAATTCATGGGCCGTTTCGAAATCAAGGAACTGGGTCCACTTTTTGCGTTCGGCACTGTAATCGACCCGAACAGGGTTCCAGTTTGTCCATTCGAGATCGCTCTTTTCAATCGGCCAATTGGAACGGTCGGGTTGTTCCAAATCACGCATCGTCATCAGCACACCTTGATCGTGGTGGACGAAGGTTTGAACCATCAAGTCACGAATCATCTTTGGATAAATCAGCACGGGGGCGATGTCTTTCTTTCCCGAATTATCGATGACGAAATTGAGCAGATTGCTTTCGGCTTGGAAATGGCGAAGGATCAGCACATTGGCTTCCGGTCGAACAAAATATTTCATGAAGAAGCAAATCTGCCACTGTAAGAAGCCATGCGCTTTCCACTGAATTGGCAGCAGACGTTTGAGGTAATAGGTGATGTGTAACGTGATGGTGAGGAGGATTCGAAGGGTTGGCAAGACGATAATTCGAAGCGGGTTTTTCAAATCTTTCACCCAGTATTCTTTGGCAGCGGCGTCGAGTGGCAAACTGTCATCACCGACCAGGGCATCGCTCAGGGTTGCTGGCATCCGTCCATGATTTGCCGCCATGGCCTTGGCGCGCTTTCGGTCATTTCGTCGTTGTTTTCGAGTGAGGGTTTGTTCATTTGAAGCCATGTTGTACTTCCTCCAATTGTAGACGGTAGAGTCTTGCAACGACCTTTGCTGTTTTGACAATAGAAGCCACAGCATCATCGTTGATGCAGACTTCATCGAGCATTTGGTAAAACCGCAGCATGTGTTCGCTGTCATTGTGTCCATGATAGGTCATGAACCGAGTAGAATCTTCTGAGAGTCCCGTTAATTCTTGAATTCGTTCAGCCCACGACCGAGCCATCTTCTCACCCAGGCCCTCAATGATCCACATCGCTCCGAGCAAATCAATGGGGTTCGGGCGCGAAGAGCGGTGCATCAAGTAACCATGCAGGGCTTCGGAGCCGATGTTTCGCTCCATGCCTTGCACATCTTCGATCCGCCCACCAGAAGCAACGTAATCCTGTTCTAACAATTCATAATCACGGTGTTCATCCACGGCGTGGGAAATGATGGTTGACCTGATTTCTGCATGATGCCGATCAAAACTGCTGGCAGCCCGTGTGATCCAGCGCGACCCTTCAATGACTTGTTGGCGAAGGTTTCGTAACAGGCAAAGGTGGTCTTCAACCGTGTAGGTGCCAAGGTCGATTCGGCGCAACAACGGCACGGTCGAGAGGTCCCGTTCAAAGCCGAGCCAAGCGCGTAAAAGGTGTTGCAGGCACACTTGTGCATGTGGATTCAAATCCATAGTATCCACTCCTTCATCCATTGAAGCAACTGGCGTTCCGCCCTCGATCATAATTTCTCCATCGTTCACCCTTTCACCACCGTCAGTTGCATGTAGGTCGTGTTGAAACGCCCACTTTCAGGAACAAAACATAGAATCTTTTCACCTTCTTTGACTTCAATTTCATCGGTTCGGAGGAATTCATCTAACATGATGAACAACGAAGCAGCACCCGTGTTTCCACGCGTGTAAAGGTTGGTCCACCACCGCTCTTCAGGAATGCCGACACCAGCAGCATCAAGCAAATCTAATATTTTATCTCGGAAATGGTGGCTCGAGTAATGGCACAAGAAATGGTCGACTTCCAAGGGCTTCGAGACGCCCTCTTCTACCAGCCGCAAGTATCCATCAACACCCATGCGGAGGATGTTGTCCAACAACCGAACATCTTGCCGGAGCAGCAAGGCCCCGTCAATTTCAGCTTCGGCATAACTGTCGTAATCTTGCCATGTGCGGGTGTCTTCAACCCGCCCAGCAGATCCAACGCTCATGCATGTTGGGAAGGCATGGGCGTGAGAGAAACCCCTCATCCAATCAATGCGCAAACTCATGCCTTTCGGCGCTGGTTTGTTTTGTAACAACAGAGCGCCAGCACCGTCAGAGAGCATCCACCGAAGAAATTCGGTGTTGAAATCGATTCGTTTCTCGGCAAACGTCGAATGTGTTGCGGCCTCATACCTCTGTTTCTTGAGTAAACGGCTGGCCAATTCGCTCGAGACGACCAGGGCAGCTTCATGCTCATCGAGGCGCAGGCTGTTCCACGCTGCTTTGAGTGCCATCATCGATGACGAACAGATACCATGCGTCGTTAAAATTTCAAGGTCGGCTAATCCGAGTTCAGCTTGAACCATGCTCGCCATGCCTGGCGCCGGATGGTCGCCTTGGGTGGTGGCAACCGCCAACATACCAACGCCTTCCTTGGCAACAAATGCACGGTCAAGGCATTGGGAGGCTGCATTGGACGCCATCTCTGTGTTGCTATGGGTTGTTTGTTGGTTCGAATCAATGGCATAGTGTCTGGTTTGAATTTTGTTTGCTTTTTGAATTTGTACACGAAGTGAAGAAGGCTTCCCATTCACTGCTCCAAGCACACCTTCGACTTCTTCGATGGCGATTGGAGGCCCTGGGAGGAAAGCACCTGTGCTGGTGATATAGACGCTCACGAGTCCACCTCGGCCAATTTCCTTTTCTTATATGTGTAGCAACGCCACCACTCTTGGAAGTATGGCCCAACGACGAGCAGACCCATTGAGCCCATGTAGAGGGCTGCATAGTTTCCAGATGCACCCAACGGCTCTTGGCGCCACTCGAGGCCAAATTCGCCACCCCAATCCAACGTGATCGTGTTAACAAAAACCTCCCATTTTCGAACGATGATCAGCAAAAGGAGGAAAAACGGTAGGGTTGCAAGGTAGTTGTGGGCATGAACTTCCCAGATACTTATTTCGCGCTTTCCAGTGGTAAAGTGCACGTCGTAATGGGCGATAAATTCGTGTGCTACGAGGGCAGCAAAGCACATCAACATCACCAAAACATTCACTTCAAAGACTAAAGAAAGCACCAGCGGGAGTCCAATTTGAGCGCCCATGAGAATGTGCACATTCGCTTCCCGCAGCCCCGAAGTACCCTCGATGTTGGTGTTTCGATGGCACCACCAATCCAGCATGCTGGCAAAGCCCCATAGCGGGAGAAGGACATAGAGCATGACATTCAAAACCAAGGTTGCTTCGTCCACGGGCCTCACCTAATTTATTATCAGACCTTCATAAGATAAAAAGGGAGGTCCGGCGCGGGTCGAAAAACAGCCCCCTAAGGCTCTTTCATTCAAGCGATGGATTCCAAAGCATCGACAAATGTTGCATCGGTCGAGGTTGGCGTGAGCCCAAGGTCGGTGAAACTTGAGCCGACATCATAATCCAGATATCGCCCTAGGCTTGAACGAACGGTTTTCACTCCAAGTTTTGGGTGGAACACTGCAAGAATGAGGGTGAGCCACGTCGGCAATGTCCGAACTGGCCACGACCCATCCGGTTTTAGAGATCTCAATTCGTGCCCGATTTCTTTCATCCACATCCCTCTTGTGTGCAACACCATTCGACCACCATCTTCCCCGTGCTCTATGGCGGCGATGTGGGCGTCTGCAACATCCCGAACATCAACGAAGTTGAGGTACGTGTTCAGAACGAAAGGGAGTTTTGTGGTGAAATGTTTCAGGTAAGCCATTGACCCCTTCAAGTGACGTGGGTGATGAATGGGCCCAAAGACAATCGAGGGGTGAATGGTCATCAAACGAGGTCGCGTTTCGTCGTCGAAACCATTGACAAAAGAGCGCATAACCCGTTCTCCTTCGGCTTTTGCAAAACCATAGGGGTTGACCTCAGCCGAAGCATCTTCACACCAATCATCAACGCCGAACACCTGGCCGTTTTCGTACACAGAACTGCGGATTGCCGCGACTGAAGAGGTGTGAATGATCGTCTTCACGGTCCCACTTTTAGCAATGGCATCGCACACATTCTTGGTCCCAACCACAGACGGGTTGATCAAATCTCGTTGGACCTCGCTGATACCGACCATGAGCACAGCAGCACAGTGAATCACAACGGTGCAACCCGCAACGGCGGCGTCCACACTCGGGCCATTGAGCAAATCCATCTCAACAATCTCAAGAGAAGCCCCTTTGGCCAAGAAAAAGGAATCCAAAAATCGAGCAGTGCCGGCTTGCCGCGCCGTGGCGCGAACCTGGTGCCCTTGCTTCAACAACCGTTCAACGACGTGGGAACCGATGAATCCAGCAGCGCCGGTGACGAGGACAACCATGCTCCGCCCACACCAAACTCCCTTTTGAGTTTACAGCAACCAATCATCACCTTCATGATGGCCGACTACGCCGCAGAAACAATGCGTGCTCCTTGGATGCTGACCCTTCTGATGTTGCTCGGGCCCCTTTCAGGGTGCTTGGGCGCTTCATCAACCGGCGATGCCGACGCAGGAGACGCTCCGATGTACCCCGAGGTTTGGGACCGCCACCAATTGGATTGGAACTGGACTGACAGCTATTCGTATGTCCTCGAACCAGGCCCTTACACCGCTCTTGAGGTCCAAGAAGCGACCTTTGAGGTGGACACATCCGAAGTTTGGGAAACCGGACCTGCTACGTCGAACGTCCACCTTTCTTACTGGCTCCCATCCAACACGGAAATGGGCGATCAAGTACCGGTCATCGCAGTGGTCAGCCCGTACTTTTCCTTCGGCCAACCAGGCGACGAATCAGGCGCAACAAACGTTGTCGGAGGCGGTCGAGGCGAGTTCATTTACGATAATTACATTCCACACGGCTATGCCTTCGCCCAAGTCTCCGTTTTCGGAACCGAAGAATCTTCAGGATGTTTCGATTATCGCGGTGAAGGAGAAGGCTGGGGGATTCATCAGGCCGTTGAATGGCTTGGAAAGCAAAACTGGTCAAACGGCAAGGTTGGGCTGTATGGGAAATCATACGAAGGCGCAACGCAATGGGAGGCTGCCGTGCATGGAAGCGAACATTTGGCAACCATCGTACCAATCTCCGGAACCACAGGCCTCCACCCCCTCCTCTACAAGAACGGAAGTGCAGAGGCTCGTAGTCAAGTGATGCACATGAATTATTTTGGCAGCACTGTTGATTATAACGGCGAAGATCTGGACAACATTTGTCCTGATATTATCGAAGGCCTTTTCGCAGGGCCAGTGACGTATGGCATGGGGGAATTAGACCCCTATATGGCTAATTATTACGAGGAAAGAGAGCATATTTCGAAGGCACTTACCAACTATAACGGCAGCGTTTACTGGGTTCAAGGAATGCAAGACTGGAACGTCGACCCCCACCAAGTTTTCCCGTGGTATCAGATGTTTATCGATGCAGGTTTTGATGTTCGAGGTATGCTTGGTCAATGGGAGCATAACTATCCAGACCAATGGTCAAAGCACAACGCGCAAGAAAGCGGATACGGCGGAGAAGCGATTGAAAATATGACTCGCTGGGATTGGGGCCAAGACTTGTTTGAATGGTTTGAGTATTACTTGAAAGGAATCGGAGAGAAGCCAGAACTCCACGCTCAGATTCAACGCAATGATGGCGAATGGCGCATCGAGCCAACATGGCCTCCTGAAGACCGTCAATGGCGCGATGTGGCCCTCGATGGGTGCGTCCAGAACGGCAACAGCGTCCAAGGAATATCAGGCGGCGGCGGAACACTTGCTTCTGTTACCTTTGAGTGCGAAGCCCTCGATTCGATGAACGATATCCTCATCTCAGGGCTGACAACCCTTCACCTCGACGTCCAAGCAGCAATGGACGGGGGGCAAATTTTCGCAGAACTGCAGGATGCAGAAACCGGCCTTAGGCTTGGTCATGCAACGATGGACATCCGATACTACGAAGGCGGCAGCGACCCCCAAACCGTTTTGCCAGGTCAGAGTTTGACCATGATGATGGAATTCCAAGCCATCGATGCGCTGTTACCAGCAGGCCACGGCATCCGTCTTGTGCTCACTGAAACCGGTGAAGATTACCTCGCACCTGCCTGCGGCATCACGTGCCCGATCACCGTGAACGGCGGAACCCTTTCACTCCCTCACGTGGTTCGAGATGGCAGCAACGTGCTGATGACGCCACAAGGCGAAGACGCAGCAAACAATCAGTGATGTTCGGACTCGACCTTGCTCAACGCCCTGACCATGTCAATGCGGCTCACAAGGCCACACAAAATTCCAGCATCGGTGATGAGAAGGACTTCCCGTTCGACCAAAAGTCGTCGCCCTTCAGCGATTGAAACACCGAGGTTGACCACTTCAAAATTCATCTGCATAACAGACTGCACGGGTGCGTCTCGCTTGACATGCAGGCCGAGTAAACTTGCTTCCGACACCAACCCCATGATGGCGCCGTTTGCCGAAACGACTGGCAGCTGACTGATGCCTTCCCGCACCATGCGATCAATGGCCGACTGGGCGCTGTCGTCGGGTGAAAGAACCGCGACTTCCTTGACCATGATATCACCAACCGTGTGCGGTTGATTTGGGCTCTCGCATCGCAAGAGAGCAGCGACCATCCTCCGCAGTGTCGAGGCACGCGGGTCCACGCTTTCCCGTTCCACTTTGGCGATGACGGATTGAGTCAAACCACTTTCTTGAGCAAGTTGAGCCTGGGTCAAACCGAGTGTTTTACGCCATTGGCGTAGAAACCCACCGCTCGGTATCTCCATGCTTCATCCCAAGGCCATCAACAGCATGAGTTCACCGGTTGGCCGCTCAAAAGTCAACGAAAAGACCGAATCAAGCACAGGTTGGTCAAACGAGCAAAAAAAGCCAAATCCCCCACACATTCGAACAAACATCGACGCATACCTTCGCCAATATAATGTTCAAACGAACATTTTAAATGCTTTTTACTGTGCATTAAGTGCTAAATTATCGCTCTTTACTGTGCGTATGGTTGATATACCGTCTCGGTAAGCAAGAGGGTGATACCTATGATCGATAAATCGAAATTAGAATACATCTGGCTCGACGGATATGAACCAACTCAGAACATGAGGAGCAAAACCATGGTCCGAGAAAATTTCTCTGGCGACCTTGAAGACTGTCCAGAATGGATGTTTGACGGGTCCTCGACTCGGCAAGCCGAAGGAGGGTCATCAGACTGTTTGCTCAAACCAGTTACCATTTTCCCAGACCCCCAGCGCATCAACGGGTTCCTTGTGATGTGCGAAGTAATGAACGCTGACGGCACCCCACATCCGAGCAACGCCCGCGCAACAATTGACGACGACGACGAAGATTTCTGGTTCGGCTTTGAGCAAGAATACTTCATCATGGATGGAGACACTCACCTTCCACTTGGTTTCCCTGTTGGCGGCTATCCAGGTCCCCAAGGACTCTACTACTGCTCTGTCGGTGGAAAGAATACCCACGGCCGAGCCTTTGTCGAAGAACACGCAGACCTATGCCTCGAAGCAGGGATTAATTTCGAGGGTATCAACCAAGAAGTGGCCTGTGGACAATGGGAATTCCAAGTGTTCGCGAAGGGTGCAAAGCGCGCTGGCGATGAACTCTGGGTTGCTCGTTACTTGCTCGACCGCCTCACAGAGAGCTACGGATTCTACATCGAGTACCACCCGAAACCAGTCGAAGGCGACTGGAATGGATCTGGAATGCACGCAAACTTTTCCGATACAGCCATGCGAACAAGCGGCAAGGAAGAAATATTCATTGCAATTTGTGAAGCCTTTGGACGCAACATCAAGAAGCACATGGACGTTTACGGAGCCCACAATGAAATGCGACTCACAGGTCTGCATGAAACCCAATCCATCGACCAGTTTTCCTACGGTGTATCTGACCGCGGAGCCTCAATTCGCATCCCAAGCACCGTTCGTGAAGATGGTTGGATTGGCCGCCTTGAAGACCGTCGTCCTGCATCGAACGGCGACCCGTACAAGATTGGCGCCGTGATCATCGAAACAACAAAGTCGGCGTATTGAAGCGAATTGATGTGTTGAGTAAAATCAAACGCTGAGTTGCCTGCTCAGCGACTGAAGATACAGGCATATCCGCCTTTGACACTCACACTTGGATTTCGAGCGATCACCAAAAGAATTGCACATGGGATGATGACGGGGAGGATCCATTCCCAATTCATTTGAAACCCGGGTCGCAAATCAACCTCTTCGGGATTGAGTGGATTGTAGGCGATAGTGTGCGTCGATTCACCGGACAGCTCATCGATCATGTACCTCACCGGTGCGTGTTCAAAATACCCAGATTCGTAAGTGTGCTCGAACGCCGTTGTGTTTTCTGTCTCGTTACCACTACACTTCCACTCCACGCCTTGATCACCAGAAAAGGAGAAGCAATGTAACATAAATGTAGCATAGGCGTATTGAGTGTCAGAGCACCCATCCTCATCGCACGAAGTTTCAACCCACTCCTCAAATTCAATAACCTCGGCTTCACCCGTTGGCCAATCTTGACCCTCCAGTTGGCCAAGAACACTCACCGTGAGGATGCTTCCGGAAACGAGAACGACGATCATCAGTATCGTAAACGCTGAAGCTGCTGCAATATTGGCCCATTTTGTTGCAGCCGCTTCATACTGCTTCATCCATTGAGGGTGATCTCCGGAAATCCATCCTTCCAGCTCACCGTTTTTGTCGATGTCAATCTTACCGTTGAGAATACCCAATGCGAGTGCAAGAAAGGTTTTTGCGTCGGCCTTTGAATTAAAATTGGCAATATCCGTGGCTTCCTTGAAGAATTTGAGGCTCTTCTTCGAGCCCCCCTGCTTCGCGTATTCTTGATTAAACCAGTCGATAATATCCTGGGCATCATTTTCACTGTCCCATGCAGACACGTCGAAATCTGAAAGTTGTGCAGAGTATATTCGGCCAGATTCAACCACTTCGAGCGACGATCTTCCGCCATCAAATGCTGGCTGTGAGGGGGCGAAAACTTCTGTCGGTTCGCCCGGTACAAGGGCTGGCGCCGATGATTCTTTTTCCGGGGCATCCGCTACGGCGTCCCAAAAATTATCCTTCATGGTTCACTTTCCGGTGGCCTTGGCTTTGACCCTTTCCCACTGTATCACGCAGCATCTTCAGTTCGCCGGGCGCGCCATGCACCCAAGATGATGGCGCCAATCACAGTGAGCGTCATGATGTTGGCCACAATCATGGCAATCGAATCAACAAGAATTCCGTACACCAGCCAGAGAAGCAAAGCGACCGATACAACACTGAATGAGGTCAATGACAATCCTTCGTGACGCTTGTGGACCCAAACCTCGTTGATTTGAGGGATCCAAGCAAAGATACCGATGACACCGGCAATCAAGCCAATTGCTTCGATCCACATGGACGCCATAGACGGAAGCGCCTGCCGAACCCTCATGAGTCTTGTTCTTCGAAGGGATTGTTGTGCACAGCCCATTTTGCAGGCGGTTTTGAGACAAAAATCCGTTCAATGTTGGCCCAATCGACGGCTCTACGGTGCTTTTCTCCAACCACATGCATGTCGATTGAAAGCCCATATGGGACGTTTGCTTCGATGTTTTTCGACCCACGGGAGAGGTGGACGCGCGTTGGGTTGTTGGAGAACAAGGAGGTCATTGAGCGGCGTTGAGTTAACGCCGCATCAACATCCGAATCACGTTCGGAAAACCATCCGTCAGCCTCTTTTCCAAGACCGAGGCCATAGACGTCACCCTTGAGCAACAGCCCACCGTTCAAGTGAACTTCATCCCATGTGTTGAACCCCTCAAGGGTTTCAGTGAGGTCTTCATTGGGTGGTCCGGGGTTGTTTTTCTCTAACAATTCGATAAAACCAGCCTCATTGACCATTTCAGCTTTCAAATCCTTTGGAACCTTTGGCCATTCCAACCGTTGATGTGTCATCGCCACAACAACGCGATACGACAGTTTGTCTTTGCCTTCGAGGCCAAGGCGCTTGTTATGCAACGCTGCCAACAAGTCAGCTTTTCTTGCGATTCGGTCAGCCACTCCGTCATGGTTGTGTTCCGAACCATTGTTCCGATGTTGGACAAAGTGGTGGTCCTTCGTGATCACAAACGATCCAGCCCAGTGCTTTTGTTCCACGACCAACATCATGTCACCACCGATGAGGACCATGTCGATTTCCCGTCGACCTCCATCGGGATCGGGGATGCGAACCGATTCGTAAATTTTCCATCCATTGGCCTTTCCAGCCGCACGAGAAAGTTTAGCGAGCCTAGTTTCTGCCAAGTCGCCCGCTCGGTGAATTTCATCATGAGGGAATGATTTCCGGCGCGCACGCCACCATTTCCACCTGATGCTGAAGGACATTCTCTTGTTCACCGCAGCAGTTCGTCGACGCTCTCAACGATTAATGTTGGCTGCTGTTCAGCGCCATCGGGCAGTGCAGCTACATCATCGCGAGTTGCTTCACCAGACAGGACCAAGACGCCAACACAGCCAGCGCGGGTGGCCATGGCGATGTCAGTGTACAACCTGTCGCCAACCATAGCGCATTTCGCCGGATCGAGGCCTAAAGCCTCAATTTTATGCAAAATCATGCCAGCATTTGGCTTTCCAGTGATGTGGACAGGGTCAACGCCGGTTGTGACTTTCAGCATGGCGAGGTAGGCGCCGACATCAGGTAAGCCTCCATCGGGAGAAGGGCACACCATGTCTGGATGGCTTGCGACCAGAGGCACACCCGTATGCAAATGGATGCTTCCGGTGGCGATCTTTTCGTAATTGATTTCAGTATCGTACCCGAGGACAACGTACTGTGGACTGGAGGACTTGGTCGCAATACCCACCTCTTCCATCATCTCACGCATGCCTTCGGTTCCGATCAACCATGTTTCTGTGATGGCCTCTTTGTGAAGCCAGGCCAGCAAGTCATGGGTCGACAGCAGCACATCTTCTTGTGTTGCTGAAATGCCGAAACCTTGCAGTTTTTTGAGGTACTGCGTTACGGAACGGCTTGAATTGTTCGAAAGAAAATACCGAGCAACGCCTTGATCTTTGCACCGCTGAAGAAAGTCCATAGCACCGGGGATGAGGTCGCCACCAAGGTAAATTGTTCCATCAAGATCGAGGAACACCGCTTCAATTCCCTCAAGATCTGCGTTCATAGATTCACCTCAAAAGAGCAGGGTTTTCATCATGAACCACGGCGAGTGGAGGTTTTCTTGTGCTTCCTTGCTCGCAATCATTTCAGTCATCATCTCTTGCAGTGCAGGCTTTCGTTCAGCCTTGCCGACAAACCAATTGAGCAGCCAGGAGCGCCGACTGAGTTTTTGCATTCGGAATGAATTGATGAGTTCTGGACCAAGGACCTTCCACACTTCTTCTTGATATTCCAGTGGTGTTTTCTTTTCGAGGATGTGATTGGCTGCTATTTCACCCGTGACGAGTGCGTTTCCGACACCTTCGCCAGAGAAAGGGTCGACAAGCGATGCAGCGTCGCCAACAAGGCGAACGCCGTTCATGCTCGACCGGCGTGGGCTCAACTTGGACTTCTTCCTCGGCGAGCCGAACGGCAGTTGCCAACCTTTGGCGGAACCGGGGATCATTTCTGCTTCAGCAAAGCGGTCTTTGAACAGATGATGGTTTGCAATGACGTCGGCTTGAAGCGCCTTGAGTTTCTTCTTTTGCTTGTCGAGTAACCCCATCACCATGCCAATACCGACGTTGACGACGTCTTCAGAAACAGGGAACAGCCAAAAATAGCCAGGGATCACGGAGTCAACAAAGTGAATTTCGATGTCCCCAGTGTTTGTTCCACAGCCCTTGACGTTGCGCCAATATTCACGGTAGCCGCCACAATAGTGGTCGCGATCAATCATCGGTTCACTGTAACTTGACTCGACAACAGATTTGGCGACGGGGCAACGGTAGCCGCCAGCCCCAACGAGTTCCTTGGTGTAGAACGTGAATTCTTCGCCCTTCCGCCCGCCGATACGAACGACAACGCCAGCAGCATGTCGTGCATCGCCGCTGCCTTCGCCAGGGTCTTCACCTCCATTTCCATCATCGAACAAAACAGTTCGAACGTCGCCGCCTTGGATGATTGAACCACCAGCTTCGCGAACCATTGCTTGGCATCGGTTGAACAACAGAGAATCAAACTGAGCGCGCGGTAATGCATAGCCCGCCTCGAGTCGAGCCACATCCTCTTCAGGCAGTGGGACACGGACACTCTTGCCTTTTGGCGATGAGAAGACAATGCCGGTCACGCGGAAATGCGGACTTGCCTCAAGGTCGGCCTTCACGCCGAGTGCTGCCACGTGACTCAGAGATTTTCCACCGACTGCATCTCCACAGACTTTGTCTCTTGGCCAGACGTCTTTTTCGATCATAAGCACCTTGGCACCGGACATGGCCAAGTACCCTGCTGCGGATGCTCCACCCGGCCCGCCGCCGACGATAATTGCGTCAAAGGTTGCTCCATTTTCCGGGGCCTCACCGGTTTCGATGGGTTGCTCCCAGGCTTGCTCGGCAGAACCATTGGCATCGGTCATGCTGTTGACACAACCGGTTCACTCCTTGAGTGTTCGCGTTCAAGGTGGTGCAAACGCCCCGTCTTCACCGTTATCCTCATGCGGCGAACGGCTAAGGCCCGGCCATGGGGGATTCTTCGCACGACACAGCCCCCGCCTTCGGCATCGATCCGCTTAACCCGAAGCAACGAAAAATGGCGATTGGGGCTTTATTGGCCGTCACATGCGTGTGGGGTGCAACATTCATCTGGATGAAGCAGGCCTTGAATGCACTTCAACCCGAAATCGAAACGTACGGTAACACGCGTGTTGTCGCTGTCTTGGTGGCGGCTCGATTTGCCGTAGCAGCGGTCTTGATGTTTGCACTCTTCCCAAAAGCGCGCGCAGCGCTCACCGACTCCGAACAGTGGGGCGGGGGCACCATTCTTGGCGGACTGATGCTCGTTGGCTTCGTCACCCAAATGGTTGGCTTGGACGAAATAAATCCCGCTGTTTCCGCCTTTCTGACTTCTTTGTACGTGGTCTTCACGGCCCTGATCACCGTTGCTATGACTAAAAAACGACCGTCGCGGGTGCTGATTCTTGGCGTTGTCCTTGCAACATTTGGGGCGGGCTTTATTCAAGGACCTCCACATTTGACGTGGGGGCTAGGCGAGATTCTAACCGTGTTCTGCGCCGTTTTCTTTGCCCTTCATATCATCTACACCCAGAAAATCACTCGCGCCATGGATCCGATTGGAGTCACACTGACTTCGTTCACAGTCGTTGCGATTGGAGCGGTTGCCCTGACCTTCATCCTCGGTGGCGGCAGAACCTCAAAAGAATGGAGCTTCATTTTCGCTGACGGTGTTTTCATCCCAGTGTTGTGCTTGGGCATCGGAGGTTCGCTCTTTTGTTTACTGCTGCTCAACATGTTCCAGCGGTACCTTCACCCAATTCAAGCGGCTATCATCTATGCCTTTGAGCCCGTTTGGGCAACCATTTACGGTTTAGGATTGGACTTGGTCGAATGGAGCACATGGATTTTCGTTGGCGGCAGTGCACTGTTTTTAGGGAACATCGTTGTCGAATTTTTCACTCAAGGGGATTCGGAAGACTAAATTGCAGGCGGCGACTCGAAACAAATGAGGGATAAGATGAGCGACAAAATACCACATACGTACACTGGCTTTGGCAGCAAGGCAGTTCACAGCGGAACGAACCACGTAGGTGACGCCGTCAACACCCCAATTTTCCAATCTTCGACCTACAAGTTGACCGACGAACGCTATGCTGGATGGGCTGCTGGCGCCCAACACACCCTCCTTTACGCCCGCCTCTCTTCGGTAAACTCTGATGCAGTCGCACAGAAGTTAACCGCTATGGAATGTGGCGAAGATGCCGAAACCTTCGCTTCAGGAATGTCCGCAATCTCAACCACCCTCATGGCTCTGCTGAGTTCCGGCGATCACATCGTCGCATCGACCGACGTCTACGGCGGGACCTATGGCCTGATGACCGAAGAACTCCCACGCTTTGGCATTTCAACAACCATGGCCGATATGCGTGACCCCGCCTCCTACGAAGCCGCAATCCAACCAAACACCAAGATCCTCTACATCGAAACGCTGACCAACCCGGTGTTGAAGGTGTGCGACATTCCTGCTATGGTGGCCGTCGCAAAGCGCCACAACTTGTTGTGCATTATCGACAACACCTTCGCCTCACCTTGGGCCTGCCAACCGCTCAACATGGGCGTTGATTTGGTGATTCACTCGACCACAAAGTACCTCGGTGGGCACTCCGATATTATCGGGGGCGCCGTCGTTGGTTCCAAGGAACACATTGCCCAAATCTTCCCCCGTAAGGTCCACTTCGGTGGAAGCCCGGACCCTCACAACTGCTATCTTTTGGAACGCGGCATGCGCACCCTCCACGTACGGATGCCAACCCTTTGCCAAAACGCAGCAACCCTTGCGCAACGCCTTGAAGCACACCCAATGATCGAACGGGTCAACCACCCATCGCTTCCTTCTCACGATGATTACGAAGTCGCTCAACGCGTGATGCCCAAGGGCACCGGCATGATTGGATTCGTTGTCAAAGGCGGCGACGAAGCCGCCCTCAAGTTCATGCGCGGCCTCACCATGATCTACGAAGCAACAAGCCTCGGCGGCGTCGAATCACTTGTCGAATGCCCTTTCAACTCAAGCCACATGATGATCCCTGAGGATGTGCGACATGCAGCAGGTCTCGTCCCTGGCTACGTCCGAATGAGCATTGGAATCGAAGACCTCGAAGACCTTTGGGCCGACATCGAGCGTGGCTTTGCTAACGTTTGATTCCACACCCATCACGGGGAATGAAACATGGACACAACCGCATTGCTTGCGTTGATCGTGTTCATCGTACCGATGTGCTTCACTCCCGGTCCAAACAACATGCTTTGCGCAGCACATGGAGCACAGCACGGCTTTCGAGCAACCCTTCCACTCACCATTGGGATGGTGACTGGCTGGTCGATCCTCGGCGTTTTGGTTGGTCTGGCGATTGCTGCGATTGAATCAAATGAAACCATCTTCAACGCGTTGACCTTTGTCGGCGCAGGCTACATCGCCTACCTCGGTTACACCATCGGGCGCGCTGAACCAAAACCGCTGGATGAAGTTGATGAGACTGATCGGCTTGGATTCCGAACAGGTATGTTGTTGCAATTCGTCAACGGCAAGGCATGGATTCATTTTCTCGTGCTCATGGCGACATGGGGTACATTGTTTGGCACTGGCCTGCTCAGCAAAGTAGCCATTGTCGCATTAAATGCCCTTGCTGGCTACCCAGCTGTCCTTGTTTGGGCGGGCTTCGGCGTTGGCCTTCGCCGAGTCTTTACCTCGCCTCAAAATGCCAAGCGACTGAACATCGCGTTAGGACTGTCGTTGATCGGCGTAGCGATTTGGATTGTCTTGCCTCATTGAGGGGCGATTAAGCCGATTCACCGGTGACTGTTCGAAGGGCGTCAAAGGCTTCTTGCCATGAGGATTGGAACTCTTCGAGGCCATCAGCATTTGCTCCAAGCAATGCTTCACCGCACGACAAGAGTGTTTTCGTTGCGCTTAACCAAGCACCGGCGCGGTCTCGTGCGTTGACTTCAAAATGCCAGTCTTGGCCCGCTGAACGGCCAGCAGCGAGCAACCATGCCCACGAAGCCGCCGCTTCATCAATGGAAGTATGACGGGCAGTTGCGACACGTTCTGCTTTCCCCATGCCTTCGAGTAAACCTTGCAAAACCAAGTCGTGCACCTTCCCGGCTGCACCCGTGAAGTCACCACTTCTTGATGGGAACCGAGCCACGCGCTGGGCTTGACTGCGTGCAGAATCTAAACTCTTGAGGAAGGTTCCAAACGGTTGCGGTTTCTTGTTTTGTTTCTTCCAAATTTCTTCGGCTTCGACACCTTCGATACCGAGGCCAGCAAGACCTGCCACCCCCCACTTCTCCCACAACGGACCGAGGATGTTTCCACAACTCGTTCCCGTCATGATTTCGAGAGCCTGGCCCTTCCGCTCGCCGATGTCCCCGCGTGGGTTGATGCGTATTCCGAATTCTTCTGTGGGTCCTTCCGACATGGAGGCCACGAGCATGTGTGAAGCAAGATGGCGTTCATCTTTGGAGCCTGGATGGCCGGCTAAACCGGCTTTGATTGCGTCAAAATCATCACCCTCGATCCATGTCTCACCGAGCAACAAGCCGCTGTCAACGGCATCGAGCACAGCGCGTCGCACGGCCATAGCAATGAGTCCCTCATTCATCGAGAGTCCCTGCCAAGCATCGATGATTTTGTCAATACCCTCTGCCGCTGCTTCAGGCAAAGGCTTCCCCTCAGGCCATCCTTTCGGAGTCCAGTTTGCTTCAATGTCTAAAATTGAAGGGAGAAACGGCGGCAGCATTGAAAGCGCTAAGTGGTGAATGAACGATGACTCCTTTTTCGCAGCTTCACCAAGTGCATCCAAACCAATGGCCACGATTGGCCCGTGCTTGAATGAAAATCGGACATAGCCATCGGAACTTGCATCAAAAGCAAGCACGGCGTTGGGATCAAGGCCCTCAGAAACCCAAACGGGCAATGCGAGGTCAGCGTCCCTTGTCAATTTGAAACGGGACCGAGCCAACACGTCTTCCAACCACTCATCAGGTGGTGAAGGTTTGGGGCCAGTGCAGACGAAACCACCCTTCCAAGTGAAGAAATACATGCCTCGTTTGGCGTGATCTTCCCAAGGTAACATGCGCAGTGTGAGGTGTGAATGGTTCTGAATTCCGGCAAGGTAGCCCTGTTTCCCGTCACCTCGTCGAATGAACGTGGCGCCACCGAACGAACCTGAACTGAACTTTCCAACCATGCTGAAATCTTCATCATGGGCTGCGTGTAACGATCCAGCAAATGCCTTTGCAACAGGATCACCGCGCCTTGACATCATGCGCTTACCAAGCCAGCGAACATCGTTCTTCTTCTTGATGACCTTGTCCAATTCATTGAGTGTTTTTGTGACCGGATCCATGCGTCCCCAGCGAAGGCGACCCTTCCACATCATTTGCGGCAGTTTGCCTTTGGGATCTTCAAGCAGTTGGGCTAGTTCTCGCTTGATACGATTCGCCGTTGCTTCATTGGCGTGCTTTGTACCCCGCATACGGATACGCTGCTTGTTCTGCCCGGGAAATTCGACTTTAGATGGACCTGCCATGAACTCCCCTCAACGCCATCGAGCCGCTGCCTTGGTTTGAGTCCTTCGCGGGACAGAAGGCTGATTCTCCGCGCCTTCATATACTCTGGAACTGTACAATATCGGAATCGAAGTTTGATGCCAACCAAGGCATCGAATCGAGGGATTCATGCCACAAGGAGCGAAAAAAATGCAACAAACACAACCCCCGGAAGATGAACAAACCGAGCAAACCCCTGTAGCAGAAAAAGACCCGAACCCAACCTTCACCGTTGAATCACCGTTCGGTCAAATCTCAGTCGACATGAAGCAGTTCGCTGATGCAAGAGCTGCTGCGAACAAAATGATGCCGAAGGAAAAGCGCACGAACTTCTTCGACAGCAAGATGTTCGCCTTTCTTCAAGCACCAAAATCGCAACGCGACTCTCGGTACTGGAAAGGCCACCTCGGCGCATTGATGAAGATGCATTTAGACGCCTACCTTGAGCCTGAATACAAGGTGATTGAGGAATTCGCTCTCGAAGAGGGTATCATCCGCCCGTGCATGTACGACACCATTCAGTTGCAAGGGAAAACACGCCAACGAATTATGATTATAGGGACACGTTTCTATCAGAGTACACTGAACTTCAACCACCGCTTCACCCTCATTTCTTCAGTTGATGGCGATGGCGATCATCGCATTACAGTTCACGTACCAGCAAGTCATTCAATGAATTCTGAAGCTTACAACTTTGACGCCTTTATCGATGGCCTTGAAGATGATTTCTTCAAAAACGGCGTCCTAAACGGTGCCTTCTTCGATTTGAAGTACAACTTCATCGACCGCGATTCCAACATCGACGAATTGCTCGCGTGGGACTCAAAAGTCAAGCAAACCCTGTGGAATGACATCATCACCTTCCAGAAAGCAATGCCGCGATTGAGAGAACTGGGGCTGGCAAACTCCCGTGGCGTGATTTTGGCAGGGCCCCCCGGCACTGGAAAGACCATGATTGCAAAGTGGCTGGCTGCGAACTCCTCCATCACATGCATCCTTATCTCGGCAGAAATGATCACCGGCCGCCAAGACATCAAGAAGTGCTACGAACTTGCACGAAAGGTGTCTCCAACCTTGCTCATCATCGAAGACATCGACACAGCTGGGGCCCTCGACCGCCGAGCCTCTGACCACCCACTTCTTGGTGAATTTCTCCAATCGATGGACGGAGTCGTGCCAAATCACGGCGTTATCACGCTTGCAACAACCAACCACTCCAACAAAATCGACCCTGCTATTGCCGATCGCCCAGGTCGTTTCGACCGCATCGTCGAAGTCGGATTGCCGGACAGAGAACAGCGCTTCCACATCATCGACCACCACCTCAAGCAAATGCCTGTGGCGCCGACCGTCAACCGTGAAGCACTCGAGCGACTTGCCAAGAACAGCGATGGCCTCACTGGCGCCTGGCTGCGCGAAGTCGTTCAATCAGCGCTGATTGCTTCGATTGCAGATGAACGTGAACTCATCACGAAGGACGACCTCACCGCGTCTCTGAAAGATATTCTCAAGCGCCGAGGCATGGCATACAGAGTGGCGCCTTACGGAAACAACAACCAAGAATCAGCGAACGCATACGTCCAGTGAAGCAACGGATGATTTGATGGCAACCCCCATGCTCGCAAAAGCATGGTCGAAGTCACTCTCCTCGGCGTCGCTCAAGATGGCGGGCGTCCACAGGCGGGATGCACACGCCCTTGTTGTGCTGGGCTTTCAGCCGATCAAGCCTCCTTCCCAGTGGCACTTGGGATCACCGATGGGGCAGCCAATCACCTCGTTGAAGCAACCCGTTTCTTGGGGCAGCAACTCTCTATCTGGGGCCAAACTAAGATTGACAATGTCCTGCTGACCCATGCTCACTTCGGTCATGTGGATGGATTGGGTTTGTTCGGCAAGGAGACCATGAACGCGAGGGGGGTTGGACTTCATATCTCAAGCGAGATGGAACACCTTGTCGACCGAACGCCTCAATGGTCACTGATGGTGGATCAAGGCGTGTTCAGTCCGCATACCTTCCACGACGGCGACGCACTTCACCTCAGCGAAAACGTGACCGTTCAGCCGATTCGCGTGCCCCACCGCGATGAACTGTCAGACATGCACGCCTTCATCATCCGCGGGCCCAATCGCTCGCTGATGTTCCTGCCTGATCACGACACCTGGCAAGAAACACTTGCCCGCCACCACCAACCGACCATTCGCTCTTGGCTGGCTTCGCTCGAAGTGGACATCGCCCTCATCGATGGTACTTTTTGGTCGGGTGACGAACTTGCTGGGCGCAACCAAGACAAGGTCCCCCACCCACCTGTGAGCCAAACCCTCGACATGCTCGGTCCACGCACAGAAAACGACCCGGAAGTCCATTTTATTCACCTCAATCACACCAATCCACTGTACGATTCAAACAGTGAAGCAACAGCAGCGCTCAACGCCTCAGGGTGGTCCATAGCGGTGCAAGGCCAAACGTTCAGCCTGTGATCAAGCAGGGACAATCTCGCCGGGCACGAGCAAGAGCGCTCTCCAAGTGATGGTCACTTCTTCGCCAGAGTCCTGAAGTGGGGTTCCAGTGTTGGTTACCACAGTGACACCAGCCCCATACGCTCCCGCCATCCGAGTGATGTCACTCATGCGGTCAGAAGCATCGTCAAGTTCACCCATTGTTCCATTCAATGTGTATGTTCCAAGGCTTGTACCGTATTCAGAAAGCGTGCTATCGGTGGTGACTGACCCCATCATTTGCTCAGAAGAATCACAATTCGAGGTTGATTTCGCTTCATCATCGACTTCATCGTGAGGGCCCGCCGTTTGACTGAAATCCGGCTCTACAGTTACGTCATCACATTGATTGAATGGGCCATTTGGTTCATTGCTCTCGCCATAGGCGATGAAGAATTGAATTCCCAAGGTTGCGGTGAACATTTCATCATAGGTGAACGAGAACTGTGCCGTTTGGTCGTTACCGATGAACAGCGTTTCCGTTTTCTCCCATTCTTCAATGGTGTAATTCATCGTGTATTCGCCACCGGCGCCAACTGCAGATTCATTGGATTCGGGTGCGAAACTGACGTAGGAAACTTCGGTCAAAGCCACGATTGCCACAAGAATCGCAACCCCAACTGTCACCGTTTGCTGTCCTGGCAAACTGTATCGGCCAAATGCGTTCGATGGCGACTCATCGCGCAACCAACAGAGTGCGAAGTGAGTTGCGAAGGCAGCCCCTACACCGGGCACTGAAGGGAAAAT
>MEHZ011607305.1_pt1 | contig 65221 bp, 71 predicted proteins | sample 897221 | NCBI WGS metagenome assembly MEHZ01 (sample SAMN05514161, study PRJNA337945) | marine metagenome | isolation source: marine surface water | place: Arctic Ocean | collected 2007-12-13 | reverse complement strand
TTAAATCGAGGTCCCATCCAAATACTATGATGGGCAACGTCTGGATATAGCTTTTTGGTACCAAAATAAAGCACATATAGACCCATGCTGTAGTGTTTTTTTATGCTTGGCAGTGGCGATTTTTTCTTTGGTAATAAATGTTGATAACAGCTTTCAGGATCTCCACCAAATACGATAATGTCAGCTTCGATTTGCTCACCGCTGTTAAGACGCACGCCAGTGGCCCGATTATGTTCGACCATAATTTCATCCACATCAGCATTAAGTTGAATGGTGATGCCGTGGCGGTCCATAAGTGCCGCCAACTCTTCTACCAGTTTACCCGTGCCACCCATGCAAAAAAACACTCCCCAACGTCGTTCGAGATAATGTATGAGCGTGTAAATGGCAGTTGTTTTAAATGGATTGCCGCCCACTAATAAAGGGTGTATCGAAAAAGCTTGTCGAATAAGTGGGTGTTTGAGATGGCTATTGACCATCTGCGAAACCGTTTTATAGCATTTGAGAAAAAGCAGGGCCGGCACCTGTTTGACCATATCCCATATGCGGGTGAAAGGCCGATGAGCAAGCTGTTTAAAGCCAACATCATAGACTTTTTTGGACTTATCAAGCAGCTTTAAATAGCCATCGGCATCGTCCGGATTAAAGCGTCTAATCTCCGCCAACGTATCTTCAACACCAGCACGATAATCAAATTGGCTCCCATCGGAAAAATGAAACCGGTAAAAGGGGTCTAACGGCACAAATTCCAGATGATCACTCAATTTCTCATCAAAAAGTTCGAACAATTCATCAAACAAGAATGGCGCAGTAATCACTGTGGGGCCTGCATCGTGGCGATAGCCACCCCGCTCAAACACTTGTGCTCTGCCACCAAGGCAGCCTAAGCGTTCCATTAATATTACGTCATAACCTAAAGCTCTTAACCTTATCGAAGTTGCGATGCCAGCAAAGCCTGCCCCAATAACCACCACCGTTTTACCGGCTCCAAATGTTCTTGATGTCAAGCGATCTGCCCTTGGCGTGTTGTTTCTGTTTTCTGCTGTATCGCAGAAACTAAGTTATGGGCCACAGTGTGTAATTGAGGAGGTAACGAACTCACTAGCTGCTCAGCTTCCAACAGCCAACAATCTACTAACACATTGGCTTCAAGAATCACCTCACTGGAGGCAATGCGGCGTTGCCAGTGGGCTAATTGATTAAAATCTTCTGAGTGGTACCAACGTAGAAAGTCTTCTCGACCAACACCTTCTTTAGCAAACAGACTAACTACTAAATTAGGTTTGCGACCATCTAGGTCACTCGAACGATGGCTTGATGGGACAACGTCCTCTATATCATTGCGGCCTTGATAGGCCATTCCACACAGGCCGATGAGTTGCTCAAGACCCATTATTTCTGGGCCCATACCCACCGCTACGACCGCACCTTTAATTGGAGTAACCAAAAGTGGGGCAGCCTTGCTTTTAGCAATGCGCTGCCATTCGGCTACTTCAGCACATTGACGCTGGGTGATATCAGATATTTGACCACTGCAGGTTTCCTGCATTGCGTGAGCTAACAAGGCTACTAAAACACCGCCATATTGGGTATTTCTAGCACCAAGTTCAAAGGCTTTGGCAACCATCCAGTCACCCAAGCATAGGGCCATATCTGATCCAAAGTGTTGGTGGATACTCTCTTGACCACGCCTGTGAATGCTGGCATCACTGATATCGTCGTGAATAAGGGAAGCATTGTGCAATAGCTCACATGCAGCTGCCCAATGTAAATTATCTACAGTGTTTAGACCCAAGGCAAGACCACTGGATAACGCTAGTTGAGCCCTAAACAGTTTTCCTGGGTTTCTAAAATGATGCTCAGCAGCGGCTGCCAAGCTATTCAGAGGATGGGGCATTTCACGCTTATACAGAGCATTGAGCTCTGTTAGCAAATTCTTTTGATGGGTAAAGTGTGTTGGGAACATAACTCGCACCCTCATAGATTATTGCTGTTTAATTGCTCTATTTTAGGTTAAGCAGGAAGAGCCAGCATAGCTAGCTCTTCCTTCAGTTTAAACAGATAGATTTACTTTGATTTTGAATCTGAATCTGCTACCGCAGCAGCCCAGATAATCACACCAAACCCGATCTTATTTATAAAGTCAGCTAAGTTATAAACAATGTTCAGTGTTGCTGCATCAGCACCGCCGCCCATATAACCGAAGTAGTAACCAATTGGGTAGATAGACCATCCAACAGTTACACAAATCAGCATCCACTTATAAGCTTTCTGAACGTTGGCATTTGAAAGACTTGCATTAATCTGGCTAGCTTCACCTTTGAAGATTTCCCAAACGATGAATGCCCATCCAGCCATTGCCAAGATAAAGGCTAAAGAAACATTCATCATGCCTGTTTCACCAGCGAACCCGAAAGCCAGCATAGCGATAGAACCGAGTAGCAACTTCCAGAATACGCGAGTCGGCACTTTTGTTACAGCACCAAGAACTAAGTAGAATTCAACCATTAACAATGGCACAGTCAACAGCCAGTCAATATATCGTAGCTCTGTAGGCGAAGTTCCCGTAGCTACCCATACGTCACGCATATAGAAGTAATGAACTGCAGCAATCAACGTAACCAAGCCTGAAACTGTCAACGAGGTCTTCCACTTTCCATCAACCCGGTCACGCTCTATGAAGAAAAAAGCTGTTGCCGCAACAAGCGCCATGGAAATCAACCAAAAGGACATTCCGACTGGATCAGCAGACGATAAGTTATAAGTCATTTCTAACCTCTCAAATTTTTATACTATTATTATCAGTGGCAGCATGTTAATTGAAAATAAACACACAGAACACCACCCCCAAACCACTTGACCAGCAATCTTAACAAAAGTTCCGACGAGTGCTGAAATATATGTCAGATTCACTTCCATCAGTAGTACCTAGGACGATCAACTTCCATTCAGCATTTGCTGACAAAGGAATCACCATTGAAACAACAAGAAAAGCACACAAACCAATAAGGGTTATGTGATCTATATATACCCGAGCACATACAAAAAAGTGGTGTCGAAGCTACAGGTGTCCTGTTTTCACATAGATGGTGGCACCATCGTCTTTCGTAAATGGTGTGTGTTGGCTAAAGTTTGGTGATCGCAACCATGATCCTTTAGGGTACATGCCACGCTCGTCATATAGGGTGCCCTCGAGTACTAAGATTTCTTCCCCACCCGAGTGACTATGCGTGTTGAATTGTGTGTTCGGCGACCATTTGACTAGTGCCGTATGCTCATTGCTATACGTATGAAGTGGCATCACGTTTAGACCAGATATGCTGCCAGGATGCCAGTGCCCATGGCACGAATTAATGACTTTTTGCTCTGAATCATCCATTGCAAACTGATGCAGCTTCACAAAAATAGTAGCCCCTTGTGAGCCGATCCTGGGTGAATGGGACGATCCAATCGGATTACGGACGTAAGTGCCTGCATGATAATCACCGTTTTCGTCAGAGAACACTCCATCCAATACAAAATATTCCTCTCCTCCACCATGAGTATGAGCTGAAAACTCACTGTTAGGTGCGTAGCGCACAATTGTCGTAGCGCGCGCGATCTCATCACCTATGCGATCTAACATCATCCGTTGCACCCCGGGCATCGGCGATGCGACCCACTGATACTGATCAGGGTAAACAACCACACGCAATCCAAAGTCATCGTTAACGCGCATTTCCAGTGACATAGATTTCCCTATTCAAAGCTAACTCAATAACCTCTTCCCCTACCTCACCAGATACTAACCGCTTGGCTTAAACTTGCAAACTCCAACCTCCAAACTCCCCCCTCTTCTCCTATGATGGAATTGTTGAGTTGGAAGTCATTGAGACCGGAGTGCCTTCACGCTTTCGGCTTCACGCTTTCGCCTTCACGCCTACGACAGCGCGATGGCAGCCAAAGGGTTTGATCCCCACGACACTGTATCAATCGAAACGCTCCGTCCTGACGGAGCACAGCAGGTTTTCGAACTCAAAACCTCCGGCATTGCCTATGCCTGTACTTTCGTGGTAGCGTGAATTCAGGTAAATGTAGAATACGTTTAGGAAAGCGGGGGAGTATTGTTAATACCATTCTAGAAAATCGAAGACGACCGGACAAAGCGTCATGTGCGGATGCTTACCGATGTCCCCATATTGCCGCATAGGATGTTTTGAACGAATGTAGATGATCTTCCAGAAATCCAAAGCCGCAAGATAATCAAGATAAATAAAATTGTGCGTTAAAGAGAATTTAAATTATAAAGTGGACCGAATATTTATATAGAAAGAAATACCTAAAACCAAAAATTGAGAACTTTATTTCTACATGTGTAACCGATGATGGCTTCATTTTCTTTAAGGAGATTACTGCTATGCGATTTAGAACACCCTTTCTAGCGTTAATGCTTTCAGCGATAGTCGGCTCCGCCGCTTTTGCTGACACAACAGACGTAAAAATACGAAATATTGTCGAGGTAAAGAAACAAGGCGTTCACTGTGAGCAAGATCCCAACTGCTTTAACCGATATCATCCGGCGATCAAGCCGGTCGCCCGGGCCAAGCCAGGGGACTACATCGTTGTTCATACACGTGACGCGCTTGATTCGAATTTGAACATCAATTCGCAGCCCAAAGATGTTACCGCGATCGATACCAATCTCATCCACCCAATGACGGGACCGGTTTACATTGAAGGCGCAAAGCGCGGCGATGTATTGGCCATCAAACTGATTGAAATCATTCCAGATGATTACGGTTACACCACTCTTATTCCAGGCTTCGGATTTTTACCCGACCTGTTTCCGGAACCTTACATTGCAAACTGGAAATTAAATAGTTTTGAGGCCGTTTCAGATCAATTACCTGGCGTCCGCATTCCGATGAACAGCTTCATGGGCTCTGTCGGCGTATTGCCCGGTAAAGCGGAAGTCGCGAAGTGGCTTGCGCGTGAATCCCAGCTGGGCGCTGCGGGTGGTGTCGCATTGCCACCTGAGCCAACTGGTGCCAGTCCCGCATCGGTTTGTGGCCCTAATGGAAGCCACAAGAGCGAGTGCCTGCGTACCGTTCCGCCGCGTGAAAATGGCGGCAATATGGATGTTAAGCAGATGGTCAAAGGAACGACCTTGCTGTTGCCTTGCTTCATTGACGGCTGTGGCTTCTTCATCGGTGACGTTCACTTTGCTCAGGGCGACGGTGAAGTGGCCGGTACGGCCATCGAAACGGGTGCCGTTGTGACGGTAACCACTGAAATCAGAAAAGGCATGGCCTCGCTCATCAAACAACCGATGTTTGAAGGCGGATCACAAATCAAGAGTCTGCAACCTGACCGTTTTCATGCAGTTGTCGGCTATCCCTTGAAAAATGCCGGAGAAATCCCGCCGCAATGGGCTTACCTGGATAGCGAGAAAATCAAGCCGCTGACAAACCTGTCAAATGACTTGACACTCGCCGCACGCAACTCGCTGATTGCCATGATCGATTGGCTCGTGGCGACCAAAGGACTGACCAGGCCGCAGGCGTTAGTTGTCGCCAGCGTCGCGTGCGACTTGCATATCAGTAATGTGGTGGACGTTCCTAACTACACGGTCACCACGATTTGCCCGATGGAAATTTTCGACAATAAATAACCGGGCCTTACCTATATAAAAAGAGCGAGGAGAACCTCGCTCTTTTTTTTGGATAATAAATATGCAAAGACGACGATTTATTGCGGGCTTGATCGCGCTGACTGCTGGGTTTGCTGGGCCTTTTTCGCGAGCGGTCGCGCATACACCCTATCGCTTCTGGGATGTTTTTCGTAAGGAAAACCTTCAAGTACTGACATCGCACGAAGACTATACGGGTGACGATTTAGGCGAAGAATGGGTGGTCTCACTGCGCAAAAACCTTCCGCTTAGTCGAGCCATGGTCAGTCGTGCCCTTAACATGACACGGGTCGGTAGCTTGCTAAAAACAAATCAAAGCATATTGGCCGTGCTGTCATACAAGCACGCTCGCCTGATGTTCACGGGTGGACCACCGTTTGAGCAATTTTCGCCGTTGCACCTTGAAGTCCTGATTGACAATGGCAAATACCTTTTGGTCGCCCGACCGAGCTTGCCTTTGCATCATGGATTCATGATCACGGAGGCATTAATGAAAGACGCCGAGAAGCTACAATTGGTAAAACCCGTCAAAGGAAAGTTCGGGATGTCTGTTCATGCGGGTTCCAAAGCCTTTTTCAATGGCGAAAAAATCAAAATGCCCAAAGAGCAATGAAGTTTGCCACCTCACCCCGTCTGATTTTCTTGTCCTTTTTGATCGTTGTCTTATGCGGTTTTTCTGCCCGGGCCCACGACTCGATCGACAGTGAAGCCCGCGAACACTACCTTTCCACACTGCACAAGGCGGAGGAGTTAACGAGCGACAATTCAGCCGTAGCCGCGCGCGCCAAAGCCCTGTACCAGATTGCCATCACGCTGGATGAAATCAGGGATTTGTTCAACCAAGACATCATCAGCCATGGCCGAATAATGGGCCTGGAGACCTCGATGTTGATCAAAGAGCTAAGCCGCGCCGGTTATACACTGGAATTATCAGCCAAGACTGGCTTGTATTTATCTCATTTGCAGTATTACAGAGAGGCGATGAGACTCGAACCCAAGGCCCTCTTTGGCGATCATGCCCGGTACATGCTGTTGAAAAGTCATTTCTATGACAGCTTTAGCGATGACCCAATGGCGCCGATCTCTCAATCCAAAGAGACGCTTCTAGAGATGCTGGCGATCGCTGAAAACCTGCTTACGGCAAAAGACTCAGCGATCAATGCAGAGGAGGTACGATTTATCCTCGCCATCCACTACCTTCAAGCGATCGACCAACGCATCATGGCAGAAGATCTAGGACGAAAAAAGTTCGATAATCTTTTGCAGGAATTACGAAAAGACTATCCACAAAGCTTGAAGCCTTTAACACTTGAGGCTTTGGCCCAATAAAGATGCGAGCGAATTTTACCCTGGCTGTCAGCCGGGTTGTTCTAAAAAGCATTCACAGATGGCTAACGGTTCTTTGCCTGTTGTTGGTCAGCACGACGGTCAATGCCCACCAAACCGGAAACAGTTATCTCAATATTAGCCAGGTTGATGGCCGCATCGCGGTCGATCTTGATTTTTTCGTACGAGATTTAGGCAGTTTACTGGAATCTCCAAGCGGTGCAGACGAACCTGCCCCTACCCCGGACAAGCTTCGAGAACTTCAACAACCCATCACCGACGCAATTCAGCGGCTTTTGAAAATAGAGATAGACGATCGCCCTATGCCCTTGAATTTTTCATCCCAGTCGGTGGTTTTACATAACGATGGTATCTATGTGCGGCAGCAGTTTTTGGGGCCTGAGCTAAATTCTGAACCGCGCTTTGTGGTGGTCAGGTACGATTTTTTCACTCAAAATGACCGACTGGGCCGTGCCTTTCTAAGGCTTAAACTGCAAGGGGATGAGATTTCATCGGTATTTGATCAAACGAATTCTATTCAGCGTTTTGTCTTGGGTGAGATCAAACGTTCGGCCACAATTCTTCTTTTTACAAAAGAAGGAGCTAAACACATATGGAGTGGGCCGGATCATCTGATTTTTTTATTAACACTGCTACTGCCCGGCGTGATGCTGTGGAATAAAAACGGCTCTGGTCTCTCGGCTACACGACCCAAGCCTCAGACCGCAAACCGGGACGCCGTAAAGTTTGCCTTGAAAGTGATCACAGCATTCACCCTGGCGCACTCCATAACACTCGCTCTTTCGGTCTTTGACCTGGTCTCTTTGCCGCTAATATTGGTCGAATCGATGATTGCCTTATCAATTATCGCCTCGGCTTTGTTGAACCTGCAAAGTAAATTTTTTTTCAGTCACTGGAAGCTGGCTTTCTTTTTTGGGCTGATTCATGGACTAGGCTTCGCAAATGGGCTCAAGGAATTAGGGCTGTCGTCATTGTATTTTATGGAAACGCTGGTTGCATTCAATGTGGGCGTCGAACTGGGTCAGTTGTCTGTCGTGATCATTGTAGCAATTCCTATTTTGCTGCTGGTTCGTAGCGATAAAGCCAAGCTACGATTACTGACGTCGGGTTCATTCGCCGTACTCTGTATTTCTATTGTGTGGCTCTTTCAACGCCTGCTTGCATAGCTCTGAACTCAATTGGAATATCCGTCACGAGCTTTGTTCAAAATGTCTCCGTCGGGTCACAAGGGAAAGCTACTATCATTAAAATGATACTCAAGAAGAGGACCGACCTGATAAATAAACTAGCGGTAATACTGATACTGCAATTTGCTAGCACTTGTTTTGAATACCATAGGACAATCTATTCAGCGCCAGATCGTTGAGTGTTACATTTTTAACGCATTTTATTAATGACCGAGATCGCTTTTTGGTCTTAAGTACAAGCGAATAGGTGTCTAGAATTTTTTGATCGTTTCAGTAACAGAATTAAGCGATCAATGAGGTGCTCGGCAGTGACAATAAATGAAGTGCTGTACCGAACCCCATGGCGTTTTGTGCTCCTCACTGGCGTGTTCCAGCAGCTCAAATGATGGGCCAAACTCATCATGCAGTTGATCGGGATCGTATCTGACTACGGGTAAACCACTGCACTGCTCAGGACCATCAGGTGCAAAGGTAGCCACAATCACATGGCCACCGGGCTTGACTGATTTCATGACCTGGCGCACGTACGCCATTCGATCCGCCGGGTCGGTTAGGAAGTGGAAGACGGCACGGTCGTGCCAGATGTCATAAGTCTGCTCAGGAAGCTCCACAGTTAAAATATCGCCAGTAATCCATGTCACGTTTCGACCGAGGGATCCAAGGCGCCTGCGCGCCACCTTCAGCGCACTTGCAGAAAGATCAAGTACCGACACATGTTTGAATCTACCGGTCAGCAAATCATCCACCAATGTAGACGAACCTCCCCCTGCATCAAGGATCTTTGCGTCGGATGTTGCGCCAATTGATCGAATGATCTCCAACGAACGAGTGGCATGTTCTTGAAACCAACTCACCGCATCCGCTGGTTTGGTTTGATAGACCTGCTCCCAATGTTCATATGGCTTATCCATCTCGGGCTCCTTTGCTTTTGCAACCATACTAACGATCAAGGCTTCTTCATTTCACTAAGGTGGTGGTGATCTTCCATATTGTTTAATCTAATTAATGAATAACGGGAGGATAAATGCAAAGAGAAGGCCAATAATAAAAATTCCTACCGATGCAAAGTAAATAACCAGCGATATTTTTCGGGTTCGGATACACGCAGCCGCCTTTTTTTTATCTGCAGGACAAGGAAGGTTTCTTGCTTGGTATTGCAGAACTCCAGAAATTATAAGCATCACAAAGGCACCCATAAATATTTGAATTTTATAGATGGAAAGAATAACTAATTGCGGAAATACTGCAATCAAAGAACTTAACGCTGCTCCCGCACCAATTGAAACCAATAGGGCGGGTAGCGCACAACAAACAATCGTTCCGCTGCTAGTAAATAAAGATAAGTAATTTGCTAGCTTAGTTGACTTCATTAAGTCTGCCTCTTTATTTAGCGTCATACTTCGTCCTGATTTCACTCACAGTGTCAGAAACGACTTCAATCTTTTTAACGTCGTAACCGGCATCAGTAATGATGGTTCTAATCAGCTTCTCGTCAATAATTTTTCCATCGTTTGACTCTATTGCGACAAAGTAATTTTCTAAACTAACAAAAATATCCTTAACATTCTCATCTGACCTAAAGCTTTTTTCTATCCCTTGTGCACAAAAAGCACAAACCATCCCCAGCACTTCAATTTTTTGAGTCAGCGCATAACTATTAGAACTAAACAATAATGCTGCTATTAATATGACTTTTTTCATGTTGATTCTCCTAAAATGTATACATTAAGTGAAAAGAAGGGTCTCCATCCGTTGTTACTCCTACTTCTCCATAAATAGATTTATTGATAAACCTTAAGGTCGGGGTGTATTTGTTCTTATTGTCTATGGAGTTGGTGTTTTTAGCTTTTAGAATAAACCATGGCTGTGTTTCGTTATAGCTTGTTTCGTAAAATGAAAAGCCACCTTCTATTTTTGTTGTATCAAAATTCTCGTGCCCAACTCTTAAAACTTGGTGTGAGATTAACCCATAGACATTTTTTGTTTCATAATCAAACTGTAAGGTTGGACTTAAGTATAAATGGTCATCATTCTGAACATTTCTTTCTAAGCTCATTGTGCCGGCACCCGTAAATAGCCATAAATTTGTTTGCGAGTGCATTTTATTTACCCTTAACAATTTTCTGACATACACTATCTCCCCAACCCTTAATTTGTATCCATTCCCTTTGCTTGTATACGCTTTTACCCCCAAGGAATCTTTTGACGTAATTGCGTAGTTGGATTCCACACTAGAATAGCTTTCACTGATAGTAGACATGGTAGTTGTAGAGCCTTTAAAGCCCATAGGCGCAGCGTAAATAAATGTTTGATGACTTATTAATAACAGAGCGCATATTAGGGAACTGCCTTTAACCATCAACATATTTCACCTCTTGTATGAATTTGAAATTATTCATGGTTTTGCGACTCAATAAGACAGCATATGGAATCTCCATTTGGAGTGCCGTCGGGCATATTGCCCCAAGCAAGCAATGCAGATTCCATTCGCTCATTTAACGTAACTAGTTGCTGTATGCGTCGTTTGCTCTCTTTTATATGATCAGCCAGTAGTTCTCGTACTCGAGGGCAGGATGAATTACCTTTTTGTGCATCTTCAAAGATCATTTTGACTTCTTGCAATTTGAAGCCCAGTTGCTGTGCTCCGCGAATAAACCGCATTCGCATAAGTTCTTTTTCGGAAAATAGTTGATAGCCATTCTCCGGGTGTTTGCTGGCCTCTATTAAGCCTAATGCGACATAATGGCGAACAGTCTCTCGGGAAACATTAGCGCTCTTAGCAAAAAGTTTAATTGTCATCATACTCATATGTTGTATTTTAAAACTATGGGGTAACCACATGGTCAAGAAAAAATGATCGGGATCAACTAAATATTCAAACGTTTGACGCAAACGCCAATTTCTTCTCATACCACTGTGGACATATTGGGTTGAGCAACAAAATGAATTGAACTGATATGACACAACCCTAGTACAGCAATCCTTTGTTTAATCAATGAAACTACTCATGTAAAGCCGTCGTCATAGTACTGCGTAAAAACCAACCGAAAGAACCCAATCTTTAACTCTGCGCCAACGCCATAGGCAATATACAAATCATTACAAAGAAATCTAAACAACCTGAGAATCATCGAAATAAGTTACCCTCTTCACATGATTGAACGAACTAGCACTTTGACATGCCCAGGCTGTGGCTACTCCAAGGTTGAAATAATGCCAACTGATGCTTGTATTTGGTTTTATGAATGTGAATCGTGCAGGATTTTGCTCAGACCCAAAAAAGGCGACTGTTGCGTATTCTGTTCGTATGGGAACAACCCTTGCCCACCAATTCAGGAAGGTAATAACGACTGTTGTCGCTGAGCATGGTTTTATCAAAAATACACTGAATACGTTGGATATCTCAGTTAAAAGTCGTCACTTATAACTGGCTAGTTAGGTAGCTGTGAATGATGAACCCCACGCTAAGCAGCAAAATCCCGATTCCATAACTCATCCAGAATCCATATTCATATTTTTCAGCAAAGAAGAATGGCAGAAAGAAGAGCCACGAGACTGGCACACCAATCATAATGCTTTTTGCAAAGGTAATACTGGATGTTGTATCGCGATGTTCCATATAAGAAAAGGCAATTGCTAATATCGAAGCCAGTGGCAAAGCAATAATAAATCCCGCCAATTCTGGCTTCTTTCCTGCCAGCCAAGAACTAAGTGCAATAGCAACGGCTGCAATTCCAATTTTAAGTCCGAATAACCACATTATCTTTTAACGTTGAGCCAGTATGTCCCAACCGAGTAAGTTAAATTCAGCAACACGCACCCTCTACAATTAGAGGACATGTAACCGTTGCTCATGAACAATAAACGCAACAATCTCCTGCTTGAGGTTTTAGCAAAACTTAACAACTCTCAAACTCGTAAAGCAAAAATATTGGTAATAATTAGTAGGCATTATTTCGATTCTTGAAGAGTCGCATTAAGGGCAGATGATCACCGTTTCCATATTTATTTTCATGAGTGCTAGTGGGTCATACCTTTTTGAACCGTTTTCAAATTAAAAGTTCAGTATTCAAAATCATCACTCACTTAGCACTTGTCGTTAATCATCGTTGGTATGACTAAGAGCGCTACTATTAACCATCAGTCGACGACCTGTGAAACCGGCAGCTAGTGATGGCGAAGCTACCATGCCTTACCCCTCGCGGACACTGGCCAGAGGGCCTCAACTTTTCCGTCTCGAACACAAACATACCAATCATGCAAATTACAGGTCGGATCACAATGGCCCGGAACGAGACGCAACTTATCATTAATTTTCAGCTTGTTCTGTTTGTCTCGAATGACCCCATGTTCATCTGAGCAAGTAATATAGCTTATGTCATCATGGCCGAAAATGACTGGCAGCCCGCTGTCAACCGATTGAACTTTGAGTCCTGCATCGCAAACAGCATGCCCATCTAATGCCGTACTCATCACACTGGTCAGCAGGAAGAGCGCATTTTCCCACTCGGATTGATCTAGACGAGACCCCTCCTGATTATGAACCCGACCATAGTCAGCGTCCATAAAGGCATATGATCCACACTGGACTTCAGTGAAAACACCAGATGCGGCTTCAAATAAAAAGGTGCCTGTCCCACCGCCACTGACAACGCGGCAACTTAGCTCAGCTGCTGCGAGTGTGTCGCGACAGTCTTTAACCTTTGCAATCACATCTTCCATAACCTTTTCTCGCAGGCCATAATCGGTCTCGTGCTGGATGCTACCTTGATAGGCCTGAAGGCCTTCAAAAACCAGGCAATGTGCTGCATCTATGGCAGCGGCAAGCTCTAAAACCTGCGCCGCATCTGAAACGCCGCACCGCCTAGCCCCACAGTCCAACTCTACTAAACAATGAATTTGTGTGTTCTGTTTACGAGCCTCCTCTGACAGCATGGCAACATTTCTCATATCATCAACACAAACCGATATACGGCACCCAGAGGCTGCAAGGCCCACCAGTCGAGATATTTTCCGTGCATCACACACCTGATTGGTAATCAGAATATCAGTGATGCCTGCTCTGAAAAACACTTCAGCCTCTGAAACTTTCTGACAACAGATACCGTTTGCCTGCCCAACGGTCAGCTGCAAGAGGGCAACATCAACTGATTTATGCATCTTCGCATGCGCTCTCAGAGACACATTGAAAGGTGCGATTAAATCAGCCATTTTTTTCAGATTATATTCAAGTCGATCTAGATCGACGATAAGGCAAGGGGTCTGAACTTCACTTTCTGCCATCCCAGGCACGGCAGGAATATCAAATCCAATTTCCGCGTCCGGATTAAGTTTATTGATCATCATCCCCTCACTTCTCACGATTTAATTTGAATATCATAAGACAATCTATTCAGCGGCAGATCGTTGAGTGTTGCATTTTTAACGCATTTTATTAACGACCGAGATCTCTTTTTAATCTTGCATAGTCGTCACAGCCCCATTCACTTTTCAGATCGCAAGCTAAACCAAAAAACTTCAGTGCTTGATTGTCACTCTGCTCAACACCAATACCTCTTTCATAGGCATTCCCTATTTTCATACAGGAATTAGCTCTACCCTGATCACAGGCTTTTACGTAGTACTCAGAACCATCCCCGTAATAGTAAGCAAAACCAAGTGCGTCACAAGCAGTTGCAATGCCGCCATCGCACCCTTTTTCGTAGTACTCAACCGCTCTGACGTAGTCTTGCCTAACACCCCCACCCTTGTAGTAAGCATGCCCTAGGGCGTTACAGGCATTTGCAATACCGCCATCACAACCTTTTTCGTAGACCTTAATCGCTTCAACGTAATCATGCCTTACTCCACCACCGTTGTAGTATGCATAACCTAAGGCTTCACACGCATTCTCATTACCGCCATCGCACCCTTTTCCGTAATACTCAATTACTTTGATAAAATCATAGTCAACATCTTTACCCTCAGCGTACAAAACTCCTAAGTTGTAACAGGCCGCTCCATCAGCGGCATCACAAGCACGTCTTGCAGTATCTACATCGTCCACCTCTGCAAAACACGTACTGCTGAAAAATAGCAGTAATAATGTACCTAACCTATTCATTTAGAGGTCCTCACGTTTTATAAAAATGTCTACCTACTCCAACGAGGAAACGAGGAACGTTACGTGTAACTATAAAAACACCGTAATAAAGTCCCAAGCAAGCTTACCTCACTTATAGATACCCTCACTGAGGCAAGTAAACTTCACCTTGATTTATTGACATATGTGATGAATTTTAATGCGTATTCTATAAAGTACTAAAAAATAATGCCGTCACATTTTGTGATAGCACCAGCACTCAATACGAGCAGACGCATTAGAGAACAAGCAAAAAATAGAGAGTGATGAATACGACATGTCAAGGGAATTACGTATACCCGACAACTTTGACGATTACGTAGCGGTCGCCCGACACTGTCTCCAGAGGAATAGACTGTAAGGGGGCTCTCACCCATTTTTTTATTATCTGATTAGTAAAGACTAGAAGTGTTTCTGATGAGAGCTAAACAGTCGGAGTGATGGGAAACATAGGACTACCTGATCTGTAGGTAACTCAGCAGATACATATAGTTAAGTATTTAAGTTATTTTTTAATGTAAGACACAAGCCGTCAACAGTTTCATCAATACTATGTGCTCGGGATACTTTTCTGTTTGTAAATGGTACATGTGATAGCCATCAGATCGACACACGTATAAAAAACACCATCATGACGAATTAGGAATCCGAAGAGCTCGCTTGGTTTTCTTAGGTGCTCTGCCACGGTTATGATCTCTCCTTCACTTACAATCCGCTCAGAATCTTTAACAGATAGCTCTGCAGCCTTGGGGAAACCAATGGTAAATAAAAATAGTATGCCGACCATACCAGTCAAATTTTTCATTCATTGTTCCTGAACTTTTCAATCATCTCTCTTGGTACATCACTTTCTTACTGTTTTTGTAATTGTCTTTCAGCAATGCCTGTAAGGAAGTTATTCGTATGGGTCATCACAAGTAAAACGAACCGTACCAGAATCGTTTTGGACAAAACACGTATAGAGCATATTATTGTATCTGATAGCGATCATGATTGAACCCGGGTATCTGTTTCCACCAGTAGATGAACCCAAGGATTCTCCGAGCAATAATATTTTTGCCACTAACTCACGGTCAACAACCTCCTTCGAATTCCCAGTAATAGAAAACGACAAACCAAGCACCAGAACAATAATCGCTATCACGTTTTTCATCTACTCATCCCTTCACGTCTTAAAATATAAAGATGTATTTTATTCCACTAATAATAGTCGTTTTGTTTCGTTTCGTTCTAAACAGTTCAAGCTAACAAGCCCATTGACAATACTGCGCCCCTAGCAGGATACTAGAGCAGAAAGAGAGGTGATGATGCGAACCGTCAGGCAAATGGTGAATACAAAGGCACACAGACTTTTGTCAATCCAACCCGAACATACAGTTTACGATGCGCTCCTTCAAATGGCCGAACACGACGTTGGTGCGCTGATCGTATTGCGAGGCGAACAATTAGTTGGCATTTTTTCTGAACGAGATTACGCGCGAAAAATTATTCTCGATGGAAAAACATCAAAATTAACTCCCATCTCCGCTGTCATGACCCACGACGTCATTTGTGTTGATCCTGATAGAACTGCGGACGAATGCATGGCACTCATGACAGAAAAACACGTGAGACACCTCCCGATTATCGAGAACAAAGCAGTCGTTGGTCTTATCTCCATCGGGGACGTTGTACGCGAGATGATTTCGGATCAAAAGCATACTATTGAGCAACTAGAGCAATACATCATGAGCTAGCTTCTATAAAAAATGGCAAGCATTTTTCATCAAACTAATTCTATAATCAGAATAACTTTGGCTGAAAAGAATATGAGTAAGGATAGAAATAAGGAATAAATGTAAAGATCAGTAAACCTTTTTATCTCAATCAAAGCTAATTTTTTACTACATTCGACTCTAAAGATCTGCCACAACTCACCTTAGCTAATGAAATCCGAAAACCAAAATAAATACGATACGGCCCGGAAGGTCACTGAGGTCTATTACGACAGTCCTGACGCCGATAATTTTTACTTCAACATCTGGGGTGGTGAAGACATCCACATAGGTCTGTACGACGAGACTCCCGAGATTTCAAAAGCGAGTCGTTGCACAGTGGCATATATGGCGAAGACTATTGCCAATTTGAACGCAAACACCCGGGTAATCGATTTGGGCGCCGGATATGGGGGAGCCGCGCGCTACCTCGCGAGCAATTTCGGCTGCAAGGTGGTTTGCCTAAACCTGTCCGATGTCCAGAATAAAACCAACCGGCGAATGAACTTGGCGCAAGGTCTTGACGACCTTGTCCAGGTGGTTCATGGCAGTTTCGAGGATATACCGGAACCGGATGCTAAGTTTGACGTAGCGTGGTCCCAGGATGCGATCCTGCACAGCAGTAACCGAGAACAAGTTATTGCCGAAGCGTGGCGCGTTCTAAAGCCCGGAGGAATCATGATCTACACAGATCCGATGCAGGCCGACAGTTGTCCGGCGGGTGTACTACAACCAGTATATGATCGTATTCACCTAGAGAGCTTGGGCTCGTTCGCATTCTATCGGGACGTAGCCGAAAAATGTGGTTTTACCGAATTCCGTAAGGAGAATATGACTCACAACCTAAGCGTTCACTACTCCCGTGTCTTAGATGAGCTCGAACGTAATTACGAATCCATGTCTAAGATATCAAGCAAGGACTACATCGACCGCATGATCGTGGGATTACAAAATTGGATTGATGCAGCAAATACCGGCTATCTTGCATGGGGAATCATTAGATTAAGCAAGCCCGAGTGACCAACACGGCATGCGATTATGAATTCATATCGTAGAGCCCCTCATTCTCCACCACTCTATTTTTACTCGATTTAATCTATATAAATCAAATGGTTTACGCAGGCTTGCGTGATTCATATACCCGAGAAGATACAAAAAAGGCGCCATTTAGGCACCTTCAATAAACAAACAATATCACCGCGTAGAGCGCATCTTATTCTGTTTTAAAATCATTTGCTTCATTCAACATGAGTCCTCCTTTGTCGTTGTCTTATAAGCCGGATTTCGCCAACCGCCTTTTATTACTAGGCCGTAAAATGGCCCTTTGCGTCATTACTACCGTGATAGACTCGAATTATGTTAACCCACTTACCAGGGAAGCGAGTCTTTATAACAGGGGCCGCTGGCGGCATAGGCCGTAAACTCGTAATAGCTTTTATAGAAGCTGGATGTTACGTGGACGCTGCCGATATTGATGAAACTGGGCTCGATTCGCTGCGTAAATTATATGATCAATCTGAACTAAACACGATGATATTGGATATCTCGGACTCGGAGGCATGTCAATTAGCTATCAATTCGACCGAGACGACGGACATTCTCATCAACAATGCCGGCGCTTCAATGGGTTTAATTCGCGATAACCATTTAGACGAATTGGTATCGATTGACGAACTGTTACCAGAGACTTGGGATCACTTTATTAACACCAATCTATCTGGAGCGTGGTACTTAACTCGGGCGGTACTTCCTCGGATGAAGGCAAAGGAATGGGGACGAATCATAAACGTCACTACCAGTTTCTTTACAATGCTCCGGCCAATGTTTCACCCATATGGCCCAGCAAAAGCAGGACTAGAGGCGATGTCAGCGGGTCATGCAGGTGAGTTTTCTAAGTACGGAATAACAGTTAACGTCGTCGTTCCTGGCGGCCCTTGTGATACTCCGATGGTTCCTGCCGTCACCAAAATCGACAGAGAACTCTTGATCCCCCCAGACGCAATGGTGGCGCCCATCCTCTGGCTTTGTTCCGAGGACGCTGATGGTGTAACTGGGAAACGCTACATTGCAGCTCACTGGGATACAAAGAAAAGCACCTCAGAGGCGCGAGCCGCATCTGAAGAACAAATAGCATGGCAACAATTATCAACATCGCCAATATGGCCTGGTGGAAAGCCAGATTAAATATATGGAGAAAAAATGTTAAGGCTCAAAGATAAAGTCGCGTTAATTACAGGTGGCGGTGGTGGCATTGGACGCGCGACAGCCGAACGTTTCGCACAAGAGGGGGCGAAAGTGATAATCGCAGAAATTGACCCAGAAGTTGGAGAAGCGGCAGCTGAGTCCGCACGCGCTTTTGGGAAAGAGTCTGGCGGGGATGCTTACTTCATTCCAACTGATGTCACCGACGAGGAAAGTGTCAAGTCTGTGATCGCAGAAACTATAAAAAAATTTGGTCAATTAAATATACTCCACAATAACGCTGGAGGATCGACACTTGATGATGGTCCTGTAACAGAAGCACCCGTTGAGGAATTCTGGCGTTGCATCAAGCTTGATCTATTTGGCACTTTCTTGTGCTCGAAATACGGAATTCCAGAGATCGCTCGAGCAGGAGGCGGATCAGTAATCAACATGGCTTCAAACGTTGCATTAATGGCCCTTCCAGGGCGTGATTGTTACACAGCTGCAAAAGGCGGTGTGGCGTCAATGACCCGATCCATGGCAGCAGAGTATGCGCCTGACAAGATTCGGGTAAACGCTATCGCACCTTCAACCACGCTTACTGATCGAGTTAAAAAACTGTTGGAGGCCAGCCCTGAAATCAGAGCGGTATCCAAGACGCATCTTTTAGGACTTGGCTTGCCAATTCATATAGCCGACCTAGCAGTCTATCTTGGCTCCGACGAGTCCGCGATTACAACAGGACAAGTTATCCCCGTAGATAGCGGTGTAACAATCGTTTAATCATAAAGTCCACACTCGTATACTCACTCATCTAATTTAAGGGGAATACTAATGACAGATAAAAGCAAATCAGAGAATTGGAAATTCATTCACTCGCAAGCAGATAAGGCAAATTGGAAACCAGGACTTAGAGAAATATTTGATTACAGAGATCTTGGATTCATCGAGGCTACTAACGGTGATTATATTGCTCACATAATTAAAGCTAATGGGAAAACACAAAGCGACGAGGTCCAAGAATGGCATCTTCACGAATGTTCGTTCCAGTTTGTACTGGTTTTAAACGGCTCTGCTACTTTTGAATACGAGGGTGAAGGTGTACGCACTATCCAAAAAGGAGATGCCATTAACCAGCGCCCCTGGATTGCGCATCGAGAAATTGAATGTTCTCCTGATTTCGAGGTGTTAGAAATCGTCTCACCCGCAAATTTCAAAACACGAATTGTATCTACTTCGGAACTAGGCCAACAATCCGATAAACAATAAAAGAGCACGACGCTTTCTCTCCAAGCCGAGTGGCTTGGGACTGATGACGCTGCCGGAGCGTTCAAGCGATTTACCTTAGGTCTTCTGTGCTCGCTGCACCCTCTTTTACCCTCACCTTAGCACCCCGGGACGGGTCTAATCAGGCTTACGTGATCCATATGTAACCGAGCAGATACAGATAAAGAGTGGCGTTGATGATGGTTTAGACATCACACTTCATTGAACTTGATACATTTTTATAATCAAAAAATAAGAAAGACAGACAAATGAAAGCCATTGGATATCAAAAAATGGGGCCAATAGAGACTGCTGGTTTCACAGAGTTTTCAACTGACATCCCAGATGTCGGCGTGCACGACCTTCTTGTCGAGGTGCATGGCGTTTCATTGAACCCAGTTGATACAAAGGTTCGTAAACGTGCTGAACCTGAGGGGGCACCAAAAGTCCTCGGTTATGATGCAGCAGGGATTGTTAAAAAAATTGGTAGTGCCGTATCAAAATTCAGCATTGGCGACGAAGTCTTCTACGCTGGTGATATTACACGCCCTGGCACGAACTCAGAACTGCATGTTGTTGATGAGCGCATTGTTGGTAAAAAACCGTCTTCACTTGGCATGGCCGAAGCCGCTGGCATTCCTTTAACTTCCATCACAGCCTGGGAACTGCTTTTTGACAGTCTCGGTATTACAGAGAGCGACAATGAAGCAATTCTGGTCATTGGTGGTGCTGGCGGTGTTGGTTCTATACTTATCCAACTTGCAAAAAAACTGACTAAACTTACTGTTATCGCAACAGCATCCCGCCAAGACACCATCGATTGGGTCAAGAAAATGGGGGCGGATCACGTCATTGATCATAGCAAACCAATTGATACGGAGATCGAGGCATTGGGGATTCAACCAAAATATGTAGCCGCCTTGACAGGTACAGAGGGCCATTTTGACGCCATCATCAACCTGATCAAGCCTCGTGGTGCAGTTGCCTTTATCGATGATCCGGAGGTTCTAAATATTAAATCAGGTAAGCAAAAAGCCCTTCGTTTTGCTTGGGAACTAATGTTCACCCGTCCCATGTTCAACACCCCTGACATGGATGAGCAACACAAAATTCTTAACCGTGTTTCTAAAATGCTGGACGATGGCACACTGATATCAACGGTGACCAATAATCTCGGTAAGCTCAGTCCCAAGACTATTGTTGAAGCTCACAAGCAACAAGAAAGCGGACGCGTCATCGGTAAGAACGTGCTCGAAGGCTTGCATTAAGAACAGTAGTGAGGCACTTCGGTGTCACACTTTTACGGAAAGTTAAAAATGTTATTAGACACGCCCATTTGTGATTTTGGCTGGGATGCGCCCGACTTCACACTAAAAGATGCTCATGGCCAACACTTCACCATGAGTGATCAATTGGGTAAGGATGGGCTTCTGATCACGTTCATATGTAATCACTGCCCATATGTTCAACGTATTGCAGCGCGCTTGGCTAATGATTGTCAGCAATTGATGGCAGAAGGAATTAATGTGCTTGCCATCATGTCAAATGACTATGAACATCATGGTGCCGATTCTCCAGAGAATATGAAATTATTTGCCAAGAAATATGGCTTTTCATTCCCCTATCTCATTGATGAAGATCAGTCGGTCGGACGCGAATATGGCGCAATATGCACTCCAGACTTCTTCGGCTTAAATTCGGATGGCAAATTGCAATATCGCGGTCGCATTGATGATGATCCAATGGGGAGCACAAACAACCGGAATCCAGAACTCTTAAATGCCATGCACCTGATTGCTGAAACTGGGAAAGGCCCTAAGGAACAACTCCCCTCAATAGGTTGTTCCATTAAGTGGCGAAATTAGTTTTTAAACCGAAAGGCTTTACGCCCACCTTGAAACTTTAAATCTTAATTGACTATGGAAAAACCATTCTCACCAGCATGTGAACGAAACCAAGAGCCGATTTTTTTAGCAATCAGCCCCATACTGAAAAACGTTCATGATGTGCTGGAAATCGGTTCTGGAACCGCTCAGCATGCCGCGTATTTTGCCAAGCTTATGCCATGGCTCAATTGGCAATGCAGTGATGTTCAGGAAAACTTAGCTGGCATACAGATGTGGGTTGATGATGCCAATTTGAGTAACCTGTTAGCCCCCATAGAACTGGATGTATCAACGACTTCTATTAAACGTCAATATGATGCGATCTACTCCTGTAACACCCTACACATCATGTCTGAGCAGCACGTTAAAGATTTTTTTAAACTGATCAGTACAATTACTACTGATCATGCTGATTTAATCATATATGGTCCATTTAACTATCAGGGTCAATATACCGCAGGCAGTAATGCCGACTTTGATCGCTGGTTAAAAGAACGAAACCCTGAGAGCAGCATTCGTGACTTTGAATGGATTAATGAGCTCGCAGAGCGTATTGGTTTCATCTTGGTTGATGACAAGACAATGCCTGCCAACAATCGTTTTCTGCATTGGCACCATGCCGGCTTACCCAATCGGTAGATACCCTCATTAGCATGGAATAGTGTTCTAGGTGTATCCATCCCTTTTTCATAGTAAAGTTCTACGATGAAAAACTTATTCATCATCCCTCTATTACTCCTGTCGCTCACCCCGCTCTCTAGCTGGGGCGAGTCTATGGGCGACCTAGTATTACGTGACGGTCTTTTTTATAAGAGATCCTCTGACACTCCTTTCACTGGTGAGCTTGACGACCAACGTACTCGCGGGTCAATCGAGAACGGCAAGCAAGAAGGTTCTTGGATTGTTTACTGGAAAAATGGAGAGTTATCGTCCAAAGGACACTACAAGAATGGCAAACATGAAGGATCTTGGGTTTATCACTATGATGATGGACGCTTATGGAGTGAGGAGTATTGGGAGAACGGTAAGCAAGAAGGTTCTTGGGTTACTTACTGGGGTAATGGCCAGTTGCGCTCCAAGGGTAACTACATGAACGGTAAGCAAGACGGTCCATGGGTCAGTTACTGGAAAGATGGAGAAATATCCGAATGGGAAACAGGGACCTTCAAAGATGGCGTAAGGATTGGTGACTAACGGTTCGTCTAACCTATAGGCATAACTAAATACCTATTAAGTATTTGTTTTTTGCACAGACTCAGATATAAACTAAATTAAGTATTTATATAACTTGAGGAGAAAATAAGTGAGCAAAATTGTCAATGAAGTTCAAGCTGCCAATAGTGATTATGTGGCTAATTTTGGAGACAAGGGTGATTTACCACTACCTCCTGGTAGACAATTCGCAATCCTGACGTGTATGGATGCACGATTAGACCCGGCTAAATACGCTGGCCTCGCTGAAGGAGATGCGCACGTCATCAGAAATGCTGGCGGAAGAGCGAGTGATGATGCAATTAGGTCGCTGGTTATCTCATATAAACTTCTTGGAACAAAGGAGTGGTTTGTCATCCACCATACTGACTGTGGTATGCAGTTATTCGATAATGAAATAATGGGTAATTTATTATCTGGAAGTTTAAAAACTGCATCAGCGGATGCCACTGGTTGGCATGACAGCAATGCTGGCGGCGGAACTCATGATGGCAAGTATATCAATTGGTTACCTTTTAAAGATAACGCCAAGAGTGTTGTTGAGGATGTCCAAAGAATACGAAACAACTCTATGGTTCCCAAAGATATCCCCATCTACGGATACATATACAACTGCAAAACAGGGCAATTAGAGGAAGTTTCTGAAGCAACGGAGGCAGGAAAAGCTTCGTAAACTATCCCACTTGAGTCTTCCTTTGCGTAACCCTACGGCACTACTTATGCCAACGGGGCTCTAAGCTGACTTACGTCATTCCATCACAGATAAAATTAAGGCACCGCGAAGGTGCCTTAATTTTAATATCTCAACTCGTGCACCTAAGACTAGAAATTAAACTTCACCCTGACCGATAACTCGGTTGTTTCGACATCTACCCCTGTCGTTGTTGCTCCATTAGCAATCTTCAAGTCTGCAGTGCCGTAATCCGTATACTGAAGCATGGTTAACAACGTAGCTCTATCAGAAAGCTTATAACCAACCCCTGCACCAAGACGAATAGTCGTCTCGGTATTATCTGAGGTATCTCCTACATTTACGATAGAACCATTCGCCCGAACAACCGCGGCGCTGTTAGCTGAAAAATCAAATGTTGACTGACCAATACCTGCCAATAAATTCCCGCTAAACGAATCGTTGATCACAATGGTGTAGTCCACTTCTAACATCCACGTATCAATATCAAAATCGACTTTCGAACCTAGATCCACATCACCATCGGCTTGAACAGAGCCAGTAAGATCGTACGTGACACCCATTCGTTCATAGGCCAAGCTGACACCAATGTTATCGATTTTTTTTCCTATAGCGAATCCCAAACCACTCTCGCCATCGACGGCATCACCGTTAAATGCGACAAATTCGTTGTTATCACCAGTAACTGTATCAGTACCACCCGCATCGGATGAAACAACATATTTATAACGGACATCACCTGTCCACCCTTCCTTCCAATCCGCCAACACAGAAAATGGCATGAAAGCAATTGCACCGGTCACACTGATGCCAATCAAATAAGATTTCATATTCATTGATGTTTTCCTAAATATTTATAGGCAGCTGAGATCCCAGTAACCTCATGCAAAATGCCGAATCGTATTATACAAAAAAACGGACTGGTGAGATCACGCATCGACCATAATTACCGACTGACATCCAGAAGGGTAACTTTAAGGTTCTTGTCTAATTTAGGGCGAGCGTTTTTTTATTTATCCCTAAAGGCACCCTCTTTAATTTCATCACGAGCGTATCAGTTTCTCAACCGATATCCCGAGGAGAATATCCAGGAAACAATCCCGAAAAGTAATATGCTAAAGAAACCAATCGCGGCCAAGGATAATGTGACGGGAACATCTGACACACCGAAAAATGCCCACCTAAATCCAGAGATAAGATATAGCGCGGGGTTAAACAGCGTTATCGTTTGCCATATCGGCGGTAATATTTTTATGGAATAGAAACTACCGCCTAAAAAAACAAGTGGCGTCAAAATAAGGGTCGGCACGATATTCAATTGCTCAAAATTTCGCGCACAAATCCCGATGATGAACCCCAGCAAGCTAAACGCGAAAGAAGTGATGAACAGAAATAATAACATCACAAACGGATGCAATATCGTAATAGGTACGAAGAGAAATGAGACCGCGAGAATAATAAGACCGAGCGCGATGGATTTTGTGGTTGCGGCACCGACGTATCCGACCACCATTTCCCATGGCGAGATGGGCGCAGACAGTGGTTCATAGATGGTCCCAAGATATTTTGGGAAATAAATGCCAAAGGAAGCATTAGCCACTGACTGCATAATGACAGTGAGCATAATGAGCCCAGGGACGATAAATACGCCATAAGGCACACTATCAATCATGGTCATTCGACTACCTATGGCCGACCCAAAGACAACAAAATAAAGAATGGTTGATATGACTGGCGACGCAATTGATTGCAGCGGTGCGCGAAAGGTTCGAGCCATTTCAAAATGATAGATGGCTCTCATTGCATAAATATTCAAGAGCTCCTCCCCTCTGCTACCAGACTGACAAAAATATCCTCTAAGGAGCTTTGGTATGTCTGAACGTCCCTTATAGCAATGTGTTCCCCGGTAAAGATACCTAATACAGCGTGGACATCTGTTTGCTTCCTGTTAGCGTCATACCGATAGACAAGTCGAGCACCACCATGTTCAAACTGAACATCGAAGCCCTTAAGACTTTCAGGAATCTCTGATATCGGCCTTTCCAATTCAATAAACAGCTGTTTTGTACCTAAGCGTTTCATTAATTCATTTTTCTCTTCGATTAAAATGATTTTTCCGCTATTAATTACAGCCACACGATCAGCTATCTCCTCGGCTTCTTCTATATAGTGGGTGGTCAGTACGATAGTGACGCCACGTCGTTTTAAGTCTTTAATGACCGTCCAGGTATCACGGCGCATATCAACATCCACCCCTGCCGTTGGCTCATCCAAAAAAAGAATTTTAGGATCGTGGCTAAGCGCTTTAGCAATCAACACCCGCCGCTTCATACCACCCGACAACTCCCTAATCTGAGTATTTCTTCTATCCCACAAAGAGAGTTGACGCAATATAGTTTCGATATGTGTTTTATCCTGCTTCTTCCCAAATAGACCTCTCGACAAGTTAACCGTGCCTAGAACAGTTTCAAAGGGCTCCAATGTCAATTCTTGAGGGACAAGTCCAATGAGAGAGCGCGCCTTACGATAATCTCTGACAACATCAAAACCAGCGATTCCCACAGAACCACTCGTGATGGTCGTCAAACCACAAATTATGGAAATCAATGTCGTTTTACCCGCACCGTTCGGGCCGAGTAACGCTATGATTTCCCCAGTATTTATTTGGACAGAGACATCATCAAGCGCTAGATACCCGTCCGCATATTGCTTGGTCAATGCTTGTATCTCAATAATCGGCTTCATGATTGTTACGTCTTAGTCCAGAATAAAATATGTCGATTGGTCAACCTAAAGGACCATTTGAAATCACTAACGTTCCAACAAATTATTAATTCGACAACAGCAGGGGCGCGGAAATCGAGTTTACCTAACTCTGCCTCTGTCCGGGAAAACGGGCTCAAGGGATCCGAGCACAACCACCCCCTCTAACCAGAGTGACTATTTCACTCATAAAAGTGATTTAACATCGGATACAAATCATTTATCTGCACACCTAAGGCTCATAGTTTATACGCTCTAATAAGAGTGTTAACTTTATTAAAAACCTAGTACCGTATGAGGCTAATGCCCAACCGTGGAGTGAGATCGTTTGTTAGTCGCAATTTTTATAATTTTTATACTTCAACTTACTGGTGAAGCTCTTCAGAAATATTTTGACTTAGCTATTCCCGGACCAGTAGTTGGACTGATGTTGATGCTATGCACGCTGATGATTACAAAATCAAAAACGCATCCCAGCATCATATCGCTGCGCACAAGCATCATCAACACCTCCGAACAGTTGCTCAGCTATCTATCACTACTGTTCGTACCTATCGGCGTAGGGGTCATCATGCATCTACAACTTCTCGAGGCACAATTACTTAGAATTCTTGTTGTGATCGTGGTTGGGACAATCTGCACAATGATTTTTACCTCAGCAGTTTTCGCGAAAATCAACAAAGCAAAAGACAATGGGTGATAGTGAAAAACTTTATCAAGTCTGGGTTTATCTTCAGGCTGAACCACTTTTTTGGTTAACCCTCACAATTGGCGCCTATTTGTTCGCTGATAAAGTCTATAGAGCTTGCCGACTATTTCCAATTTTAAATCCGGTAGCCATTAGCATTATCTTAGTCAGCACCTGCCTCATATTTTTTGAAGTGGAATATGAAAGATATTTTGAAGGCGCAAAATTTATTCATTTTTTATTGGGTCCTGCCACTGTGGCCTTGGCAATACCTATTTATCTAAACTGGAATATTGTTTTACTTGCCAAAAAAGCAATACTCGTCTCTGTTTTTCTTGGGGTGTTTTTCGCCATCAGCGTCACATATGCGATAGCATTTTTTCTTGGCCTGGACATGATCACTATAAAAACATTGCTACCAAGAAATGTTACTGCTCCAATCGCTATGGGCATTTCTGAAATAATCGGCGGCGTCCCGTCGCTGACCGCAATTATTACTATTTTGACGGGAATCATAGGTGCAGCACTTGGCACATTTGTACTTGATTTGTTTAGGATAAAGAATATGGCCGCACGCGGCTTTGCTTTTGGTCTTGCCAGTCATGGTATTGGCACAGCACGCGCGATGGCTAAAGATGAAGAAGCTGGCGTGTTTGCTGCCGTTGCTATGGGGCTGAGCGGCATTGTTACAGCAGTGATGATTCCTCTTATTTTTTTCGTGGTTCGAGATCTTATTCATTAAATGAATCCGGGCTATCAATTTAGCTTAACCTTGCACCATGGATTTAATAACTCCTTAACCTCATATCTCCTGAAGGGAAACGTTGGCTCAAGCTGTGCGGGTATTAGCTATATTCTCTCGTTACCCATACCCAATACCTGCTGGTTATGCCTCAACCAATCCCTACACCCCCTCCAGTCAGGCGCATGACGCTCAACATGAGCCCAGTATCTGACTGAATGATTATGCTCCAGCAAGTGACAGAGTTCATGAAGCACTACATAATCAATAATACGATGGGGTGCAAGAATAATCCGCCAGTTGTATGTGAGTTCGCCATTGCTGGAACAAGAACCCCAACGAGACTTGTAACTTTTAATTGAAACTGACCTCGGACAAACACCGACGATTTTAGCGAGGCGATCAGTCTTATCTTTTAGTAGTCGATCTGCCTGTCTTTGATACCAGCCCTCTAAAAGCAATTCGACTCTTTTACGCCTATTTGTCTCGCAAGCCGGGATAGTCGCAACCAGATACCCACCAACCATTTTGATCGATTCTTCCTCCCCATTGAGCACCTTGAGATGATATTCACTCCCCAAATAAAGATATATCTCACCACTGACATATTCCTTCGCCTTGGATATAGGCCTCAGTGACTGCTCTTTAAATTTTCTCTTAATCCATGGGGCGCGCAGGTGGATTAAGTCTCTGACAGAGTCATCTGATAAGGACTTTGGGACGGTAATTTTCACAAGATTGCCACTAATGGAAATTGACGCGGATTTCTTACGACCTGTCCTTTTCACCTCAATTTGAAATCCAAATGCTTCCATTAACTTAACCTTTTAGAATTCCAAGATATTGCCTGAATTTTTATTGGCTTAACAAGGGTTTATTCACCTAAAGATTTATGGATCCTTAATGATTTTTAATACAAAATAACAAGTTGTGTGTTATATATACATCAACATGTTTTTTATTTTTCATGTTAAAACAAATAAACTTACAAGGAGATCAATATGAAACTATTTATTACTGCCTTATGCTTAGCATTTGGGCTAATAGGAACGCCTGCCGTTGCAGGACATCATACCGCAACCATGACTTACGGCGGAGATTGGGTCGACGTCGTGGCGGTTTCGCAAGATGATTTCATGAGAATGGCCGGGGTTTTTCGCGGGACCAACAAAATGACTCTAGAGTCCGGCGATATTATTCTTACAAATTTTACTTGCCCCGGTCATTGGGACGCATCCACTGGTGGGGGCGGCGCTTGCAACATGAGAGAGCCAGCAACAGGAGATCATTGGGTTCTATCTTGGGACTGCGATGCTAACGGTAATTGCGTGGGTGACGTCAAGGGCGGGAGCGGTCGGTTCGAAGGCGCCCACGGCTCCCTGACTTGGGTTAACAACAATGGTTGGGGAGAAGGTGGCGGCACATTTATGTTGAAGTAATATACGTTCCGCTCATACTCAGCTAACTCACGTAGTTAGCTGAGTATTGAATGGCAAAAAAAACAATTTGATACATTTAAAAAATTTCAATTATGCGCGGATACGGGCTTTACTCTATTTAACTCGGTACCAAATCTGAGTACGGCCTAATAACGAAAATCCACTATAACCGCGAACACGCATGGATTGATCATCGTCCTCAACGGTCAACTTGCATCGATACGTCTTGCCGTTATTTGGATCCATAATGTAACCTTCTTTCCAAGATGCCCCATCACCTTGGAGACCCCACATGATTCTCATGCCGATAACAGGTTGGTCCTTAAGTGACCCCTCACAATCTCGACACAACTGTTTAGGATCATCGCCGGGAAATAAAATGATATTCTCAACGGTGCCTTCGATTGAGTCGCCCACAGCAATAATTCGTATGAGCGATCGTTCATTACCTGTCTCATCGTCGATCGTTTTCCACAACCCCAAAGGACTAGCAGCCAACGCCGCGGAAGTGAAATAAGCACAAGCAAGTCCAACTATTGAGGAAAGTAGAATGTTCATTATTAATCTCTAGATATTAGCCAAGACTTTCGGTTTAAATCGACAACAATCTAAACCAAGGGAGTGTTTATCAACGTCATAATGTGAGTCGCTTAGCGGTTCCGCAAAAAAACATGTCGTCCCGTTTTTAGCGCCACATACTCAATGCCGCCTCAACTCTGATGCAAACGGGTATTGAAAAAAATACCCGTTCGTTAGGCTGACTCAGTTTCTCCACCGGCATCACGCCAATCAGGAAATCCACCAATATTCCTCACTTTTTGATACCCCATTTCTTTGAGTGTTTTTCCCGCAAGCGCAGCCTGCCCACCAGCACCACAAACAAGAATGATCGCAGCGTCTTTACTTAGCGCCGAGTTATAGAACGGGCTATCAGGGTCTGCTGCGAATTCAATGAAGCCACGGGGGATCCTTATTGCACCAGAAATTGTTCCTGAGGCTGCTATAGCCGAGGAGTCACGCACATCAATAAAAAGCGCTTCCTTTTCTGTGTGTAAGGCAATTCCTTCTGCGATGGTTACGCGATCAACTACGCTATTGGCTTCACTCAAGTAATCCTTCGAATTTTTCATATCCTATCCTTTCAATCAAAACCACAAACAAACAATATTCTATAACCATGATTATCGATCAGCGAGCCATTGATGATGGTCCGACAATGATAAGTCACATACGTATGATATTTTTGAGACGCTAATGCATATCCTTACGCATTTTTTTAATCATAAATGCTCCATTGATTGACTCGACGTGAAACATCACGTGGTCATCTATCTCAAGCATATCGAGCATTTGTGGGTCTGACACATTAAAAACCATAGTCATTGGCGGCATCTCAATATTCGCGATTTCCCCATGCTTTAACGTTATCTTCTGAAGTTCTTTGTTAATACTGATGACAATCCCATGCGACATTGGACATGAATCAGTATCAACGCATGCTGCATCAGTTGTTTGATCGTGCGTTGTATCATGCCCCCCGCCTCCAGTCTCATGATGCCCCGCATACGGCGTGGCAATAAAACTGAGTGACATCATCAGCCCTATTAAAATATTTCCTGTACATTTGCTCATTTTTCGTCCTTAGTTTAAGAGTGATTGTGTTTTCCCGGTTTTCTAACTTGAACTTCAATAGCTTCCTTATTCTCTTGGGAGCGCGACATTAGCGAGTCACCTGCTTGGTCAGTTCGTATCGCTGTAGGACTTGGCTCGTCGACGGGACGGGCCTGCGTACCTTTGGGCTGCTGATACCAACCAGGGTCAGAATAATCGTTATGGGGCTGATCCTCTCTGACCTTGAGCACACTGAACATACCTCCCATTTCAACGGAACCGTAAGGTCCCTGACCCGCCATCATTGGGATTGTGTTCTCCGGAAGCGGCATTTCCATCTCGCTCATGTCAGCCATACCTCGTTCTCCCATCACCATGTAGTCTGGAATCACGTCACTGATTTTCTCCGCCACTCCTCGATGATCAACGCCAATCAAAGTAGGAACATCATGTCCCATCGCATTCATTGTGTGATGACTTTTATGGCAATGAAAAGCCCAATCGCCAAGCTCATTCGCCGTAAATTCAATTTGACGCATTTGACCTACTGCAATATCCGAGGTCCCCTCAGGCCATCTCGATTTAGGTGGTGCCGCTCCGCCATCGCTACTAGTAACATCAAACTCATGCCCGGGTAAATGTATTGGGTGGTTCGTCATGGTTAAATTGCCAATGCGAATACGAACTCGGTCATTCAACCGAACATTCAATGAGTCTATTCCGGGGAACACTCTACTGTTCCACGTCCATATATTGAAATCCGCCATGGTCATGATTCGAGGAGTATAGCTACCTGGCTCAATGTCATAAGCGTTTAGTAAGAAGCAGAAATCCCGATCTACCGACCCTATGGCTTCGCTTGTACTCTTTGGGTGCGTGACCCAACACCCCATCATACCCATGGCCATTTGGGTCATTTCATCCGAATGAGGATGATACATAAAAGTACCCGCGCGCTTGGCGGTAAATTCGTACATGAACGTTTGTCCTGGCTCGATAGCTTTCTGATTCAAGCCACTTACACCATCCATACCATTAGGCAAGCGTTGTCCATGCCAATGGACACTCGTACGTTCAGGTAATCGATTTGTAACAAAAATTCTGACTTGATCTCCCTCAACCACCTCGATTGTGGGTCCGGGACTCTGACCGTTATATCCCCATAAGTGGGCTATAAACCCAGGAGAAAGCTCTCTAACCACAGGTTCCGCAACGAGATGGAATTCTTTCACGCCCTCGTTTAATCTCCACGGCAAAGTCCAACCATTCAGCGTAGTAACAGGTGTGTAATGAACATCGTGCTCTGGCGATGAAACGACGGTGTCAGCCCTATCCTGAGTGACAATCTCAGGCAATGCTGCAAGAGCACTTCGAGCAACGGTGCTCGCGGCAACAACACCTCCCGCTGCAGTCAGGAATTTTCTTCTACGATTGTCCATTTCTAATGTCCTTGATTCTCACTCACTTGTTTTTTTTGTATTTCATTCGAGGCCAAGCTCATTGGGTTTCCAATCAAAGATGCATCAAGAGCCACATGAGAAATCCAAAATTTTCGCTTACTCTCTATTGCCCCTAGAACAGCCGATATTTGCTCCCGCGAGTCGGCTAAAAGTTCGAAAACACCAATGATCATACCGTTATATCGCAACAAATTTTCATCGGAAATTAATTTTTGAAGAGGCACAATTTCATCCCTATAATGTTTTGCAACATCATAAGATGTCAGGTACGTCTCGTATGATTGTCGCAGCTCTATCACCGCACTTTGAGCCACATGTTGATATCGATAAACGGCGGAACGAGTACGTTGACTCATGACCTCTCGCTTTTGATCTCCCCAATCGAAAACAGGTAACACGATCTCTAATTCAAAACCATCTGAAGTAGAACGCTCGCCTCCAAGCTTAGTTTGATCAATTAAAGACATTTCAACATCAGTGAAACTTGTTAAAAATTCCAGGCCTTGGGCCTCGCCCAACATCAACACCTCATTTTTAGCTAGTCTAATGTCAATTCGACTTTGATTTACGGCCTGCTCAAGCGTTTCTACCCCCACAATAGTATCCGGTAATTCTGGCAATCTTCGCGGCAATTTCAAATTGCGCTGCTGACTACTATTTAAACCCAAAAGACGCGCTAAATTTTCTCGGGCCATGGACGCCTCATGCCTGGCCAACGCATGCTTGGTCGCCGAGTTCGCATAATAGATTTGCTCCCTCGCACGTTCAAGCTTATTGAAATTTCCAACCCGCTCCATTCGCTTTGCTAACTCTGCGCTTGCAGCTGCACTGCTCATCGACTTGTTCGCGTACTCTCGTGACTCTTCGGCCGCGACCGCTCGCACCCAAGCCACCTTCGTTTCTGTTAGATGCTTAATAACTGCAGAGGTCATACTTAACTGAATCAAATTGACTTGAGCATCTGCGAGAGATTTTCTCTTTGGAAGCGTTAGCAAATCAAAGATCCCTAAGGTCAATACTCTAGTTAGCTCCAATTCATTAGGCGATGAGAGTCTCTCAAACGCAAACCTAGGATTGGACATACGTCCTCCTTGTTCAGCACTCGCCATATCTGATAGCGCCGCCGCAACAAGAGCCTTCAGTTCATTGCTGTTTAATAAGGCGATTTTTTGTACTTCAACTAAATTAACCGAATGCTGGAGAATCTCATCTACGATCAAATCGTGACTCGAATCCACACCTGGATCAATTGATATGGCTGCCTCAATCTCAGAATAAGTAGTGACTTCTTGACCTAGTTTTTTGAGTTGTTCATCAGAATTTAATGTCGAGCAACCACCAATAATTAGTGTCGCCGCAAATCCGAAAAATACGTTTTTAATTAACACCTCGAGATCCTTAGTTGTCAGGAAGAACTTGCTTCGACTTCTTATACCGATAAATATCTCGGGCATATGCTTTCCACCCACCAATGGCTTGAACAGAATCATTTGCAGTACGCCATTCAATTTTCGCTGCAGGCCTGTAAGCATCGTAATCATCAAAAGCACTTGACGTCGAAATGCCATTTATCTCCTCCACATCAAGAGCTTGCAATTTAGTTTGATCATTGATAGCACGAGATTCGTCTGCAAATACAAATGGGCTGTAAACCAAGAATAAGAATAAGAACACAACAAAAAACGACAGCTTCAACATTAGATCGATCGACCTAAGCGCTCTTTCATCCTTTGATATTAAGACCAAACGACTCACCTCCAATGTTTTATTTATCTCAATCATCGTGCGCCTCTTGTACTTGAGCCTCACTCATACTTTTTGAGTAATTTAACAATCTCTTCTATTTTTTTCGATTGTTCATTCACGCCATGACTCGATGCTTGAGTGAGACAGGAATTCATGTGCGTTTTAAGCACCGCAAGCTCTATCGCTTTTAATGCGCTTCGCGCCGCACGCATTTGAGTCATTATGTCGACGCAGTACTTACCGTCATTAATCATCCGCTTAATCGCCTCTACCTGACCAGAAACCCGGTTTAGTTTCCCCACATGCTCTTTGTGTGATGGGTGCACGCTCACTCCTTATCGTTATACTTATTTCTACCTTGGTTACATTGTATACATATACCCCATAGGGGTATACTGAAAACCAAGAAAAATTAGAGTAAAGCCGCGGGTGGAGTCTTAATGAAGATGATCTAAAGACCAACTCAAAGCATCGTCGAAAATAAATATCTCCGCATCGCATGAGTACGTTGCACGGGAAAGACCACTATAGTTTAGAGAAGATTTGAGGATTTAATATTCGAACCTGCTTTATGTGCCGGGTACTGACTACCGCTGCCAAAGCTGTCCTTTACATCCTCTCCTGCCTTGAGTTATATATTTAGCGCATTAGCGATTATCTCGTCCGGAGTCTTAAAATAATATAAGGCAATAACCCCGCAAGAATCCCCGGCGCCACCTCGTAGACAATATCACTCAGACCCAAATAGCGCCAAAGGAGCATGGTGCCCAGTCCGCTAAACATCATGGTGAGGGCCATTTTTTCTGATGGCTTACCGCCAAGAGCATACACGGTAAGCAATGGAGCAAATGCTGACCCTAGTGCTGACCAGGCGATGATCACTAAGCTAAAGACGCTATCATTACCAAATAATGCTATCCCTAATGCCACAACCACAACAAGCACCGTGGTCAGTTTCGTCATAACGTAAGATATTTTTTTACCGTTAGTAAAATCATGTGTGATAGCAGCAGTGCAACTGAGTATCTGTGAGTCAGCGGTAGACATAGTGGCGGCGAATAAACCTGCCAGGATCAACCCGACCAATAGTTCCGGCAACAATTGCTGTGCTAGTGTTGGCAATGCCAGTTCAGCATCGAAATTACCCACCTCAGGAATCAGCAAACGAGCGGCTAGTCCAGCACACACGGTGAGTGTGTAGAAAGCCGTGTACCAACCATAATAGTAAACGCGCACTCGGTTTATATTTTTAGGCTCATCCATTGCCATAAACCGCACCATGATATGAGGTTGACCAACCACGCCGAACCCAGCAAATATCCACCCCAATACAAATAATAACGGACCAGCCACAACACCGACCCGTAAATCGCCAGGGAATAAATCCATATAACTTGGCGAAATATTACCGAGCGCATTGAAAAATTCGTACATCCCACCAACTTCTGAAGCAGCGACAAAGAACAGCAATCCCATCGCTACAATCATCACAAAAGACTGCGCCGCATCTGTCCAAATAGAAGCACGAATACCTCCGGCGAAACAATACAACAGAACCATCCCTGCACCGATACTTGCACCCACCGAATAATCCCAATCAAAAAGCACATAAAGTGCCTTGCTTCCAGCATTAAGCTGGGCTGCGGCATAGGCGCCCAAGAAAGCCACCGTGATAATGCCACCAACTATCCTCAACCTTCGATAATCGGTACCATGCCACCGGCTAAGGACACCGGCAAAGCTGAGCACATTTTCTTTTTCGGTAACCACCCGCATTCGTTTATGAATGAAGGTCGACGCTATAAAGTCGCCAAAAATCCAGCCAATCATCAACCAAATAGAAGATAAACCTACCGCATAGGTGTACCCAATCATGCCAACGAACATAAAGCCACTGTTATTAGTAGCCACCGCTGAGAGCGCCACCAACCAAGGCTGCACGCTTTGACCTGCCAGTAGGTAATCCTCGTTGGTATGTCGATTCTTTAAGGTCGACAGAATCCCGATTATGACGAACAGTAAGAGAAACCCACCAAAACTTGCGATAATCATACTTATGCTCCCTCCGGTATCAAATTCATTTTGTGTGGCGTCGATCCAGAACTAACAACCGCAGTAGACGGAACGTCACGCTGACTCAGAACTAACAGTTTCCTCTAGGCATTCATCACTTAAAGTTTTCTTCCTCATACAGTTTAATAGCCTACGCTAGCCCGTCACTTTGGCGCGCTCGCAATGCATTAAATGGTTCACGAGTAGCCACATATTCAGGACGGGGTGTTAGTCCATATTTAGGTTCTTTTATCGCATTCTTAATACTGTTGTAAGCAAAAAATAAGTTGCTCCTCGGCAATGGAGAGATGTTGCTGTTTGACCCGTGCATCGTATTGCAATCAAAAAACACAACTGACCCAGCCTTAGCAATAACAGGTTTTATTCCACACTGCTCGGCTAAAAACCGTAAGCTATCGTCGTCCGGAACACCATATTTCTGTTTTTTCGTTGATTTTTTGTAAGATGCGTTTGGTGTTTCCCCTACACAACTAATAAAGTAACTTTGAGATCCTGGCATCACCATGAGTGGGCCATTGGTCTCATTGTTATCTGTTAACAATACAGAGCAACTCGCCGCCCTCATTCGAGGCATACCATCTTCAACATGCCATGTCTCAAAATCAGAGTGCCAATAAAATTCTTTTTCTCTAAATCCTGGCTTTAAATTCGCACGAGATTGATGCAGGTACACATCAGACCCCAGAATTGAACGGGCCATATTCAATAAGCGCTCATCCCGAGCAAGATGATCCACTGTCTCGCTAATTGTGTGCACCTTAAATATTGAACTCACATTATTTGAACCAGGCTCTAGCACTGTCTCATCCAGCCCCTTGATCTCATCTTTCTCAGCGAGAGATTGCACCTCTGACCGCAATAGCTCTACTTCATCCTCGGTAAAGAGATCTTCAATGACCACGTACCCATTCACTTTGAAGTATTCGAGCTTTGATCGCATATCAACATCTTCAACGCCATCTAAATCACTGTAAACGACCGGCTCTTTTCTCGTAATGATCGCCGCATCTCTATCTCGTCGCGATCCGTAACTATCTGTAATAGGAGCCATGCTATAAATAATCCTTCCAAATATAATTAATCAATTAATGGGTACACGCCGGTTTCATCGTGAACCTCTCTACCCGTTAGCGGGGGGTTGAACACACAGATCATTTTCAACTCAGTTTTTGCCCTGAGGAAATGATTGTCATGTTCGTTTAGCGCGTAGAGCACGCCAGGTTTTATCGGATAAATTTTCCCATCGGGAATCGTCTCTACCTCTCCTTCGCCTTGAATACAGAAAACAGACTCAAGATGATTCTGATACCAAATATGAGTCTCGGTACCTGCAAAAATTGTCGTCTCGTGAACCGAATAACCCATACCATCTTTTTTTAGGATGATGCGTTTACTGCGCCACGTATCAGTAACAATATCGTCCTCAGTTCCCTCTATATCACTGATATTTCTAACAATCATGATGCTCTCCCTGCCATTTTTAAAGGTCGTATATTCTCCCTAGTTCGGGTTTTAACATTTAAAAGACCTGCAATACCATCCTCAATAATTGACAGCCCCTTGCGTAAAAGATCATCTGATATTACTAACGGCGCTAGTATTTTCAGCACCTCATCTTGCGATCCAGACGTCTCTACTACGACCCCTCCTTTAAACGCAGCTTGAGCAATATTGTGAACCAGCTCTGGATTCGTTGAATGCAACCCCCTCATCATTCCTCGACCTCGAACTGAAAAACCTCCTTCTGGGTACAAGTCAGCCATATTCCGCAAACATGACTCAATGATTGTCCCTTTCCGCTTAACATTTTCTTGAAAAGACTTCTCTTTCCAGAACTTTTTGATTGTCTCTGTAGCCGTCACGAATGCTAGATTATTCCCTCTGAATGTCCCGTTGTGCGCACCGACACGCCATATATCCAGCTCAGGTTTCATCAAGACCAATGCCATGGGTAAACCGTAACCACTGAGAGACTTGGACAAAGTAATGATGTCTGGGGAAATATTTGCGCCCTCGAAACTGAAAAATGACCCTGTTCTACCACAACCTGCCTGAATATCATCAACGATGAGCAACATATCGTGGCGTTTACACAAACCCTCCAAACGCTTAATCCACTCAAAACTGGCCGTGTTTAGGCCACCTTCTCCTTGAACTGTTTCTACAATAACTGCAGCCGGGTGATCGACCCCACTGCTCTTATCACTTAGGAGCCTGTCCATATGATCAATTGTGTCGACGCTATCTCCAAAGTAACCGCAGTAAGGCATAAAGGTCACATTACCCAATGACATGCCCGCAGCATCCCTGTACTTTGAGTTGCCCGTTGTCGCCAAAGAGCCTCCACTCACACCATGAAAGCCATTGGTGAATGAAATGACGTTACTTCTTCCTTTAACTTGCCTGGCCAGCTTTAACGCCGCCTCCACCGCATTAGTCCCCGTGGGACCGGTGAACTGCATCTTATAGTTCATGGATCTTGGCTGGAGTATCACTGAATCAAAGGTCTCCATGAATGTTTTTTTAGCCTCTGTCGCCATATCAAGTCCATGAATTACTCCATCTGACTTAATGTAACTGAGTGCTGCATCCTGCAATTCTGGGTGGTTGTGTCCGTAGTTTAGAGTGCCAGCCCCACTGAGAAAATCAATGTATTCATTGTCATTCTCATCCCATAATTGCGCCCCCTTCGCTTTTGTAAAAAGCACTGGGAACGATCGAATATATCCGCGCACCTCTGATTCCAATTCATTAAAGATACTTAAGCTCATGACATTCCTTTCTTTCTTAGACAATATTTAATTACTGCGTGACTTGATCGATATGAGGTCTTCATCTTCATGCTCTTCTGCCTCGAACAAACTCGATCTAATAAACTCAGACTTCTCAAAACCAGATCCATTACTTGCAGCAAATGACTTGAACAGCGCTAGTGATGCCTCATTACTCGGAGACACCGTGGTCTGTAACTCCGTTGCTCCACCGCTTGCTGCTCGATCCCAAAGAAACTGCAGCATACTTTTACCAAGACCTAAGCCCTGCGACTCTGGATGAACTGCCACTTGCCAGACGAAAAAAACGTTTGGCCGCTGAGGTACGACATATCCAGTAACCGCTCCTCGGAGCACTCCAGCTTTTTCCGCCAACACACAAGTCTGGCCAAAGTATTCGCAAAGCATTAAGTAACAGTAAGAAGAATTAGGATCTAACGGCGGGCAATCTAAAATCAATTTTGCTAGCGCGGCCCCATCCTTAAGTGTGGGTTGTCGCAATTCAAACGCATCAATACCAGACTCGCCATTTCTGGCAGCAGTTTCCGCTTCAGAAGAAGCCAAAACTAATTAGGCTCCTTATCTTCAACCGGCAATTTATTAACTATTGAGCCAATCTCTAATATAGGAGCGCCATCAATGTCATGCGCTTCCATCAATGCAACGACGTGCTCCAAAGATTCGGCGATCCTCTCTTGCTCCTCAGTCGGCAAAATCTGTAACCGTGTCTTTAGGCTTTCCTGTAAGGGCGATGGCGATTGGGCCACGAGATCAAATCCAGAGCTCGTCGCAGTGACAGTCACAATCCGCCTATCTCTCTCAGAACGCTCCCTACTTACAAGACCTTTTTGCTCAAGGCGATCTAAGATTCCAACAATAGTACTTGGGCTAAGAAATACCTCCCGGCTTATGGTGGTAGCCGTCATCGGACCACTTTTGACAATTGCCATTAAACATATCAATTGTGGCGTAGTGACTCGCGATTTACTTTTCAACTCCCTCGAATATAAATCTACAGCCCTAATAATCTTTCTTATAGCACTCAAGACACGCAACTCAACATTGTCAGGGATAAGCGGATCGAGCCGCATTGGGCGATTCATCTCAGCTTTATCTTCGGGCTGCTCTAAATTTTCGTTTATTTTTTTCCAATTACTTGAACTTGGCATCTTCCATGACCTTTTTGGACTTTTACTTGATCAGTTTTGATCAAATTTTTTGCGTACTAATTATTATTACTCAAATCATTCTAGCACGAATGATTTAAATGAACCGACGGGTGAACTTCAACCGATTTGGGAAAAGCTCAATTACCTTTCATTTAAATATATATTTTTTATAATAATCAGAGTCTTAACAATGTATTTCTGTTAAGTTTGCAACATGCCATTCAAAATATACTCAAGTGATGAAACAGCAAAAAGACGCCTGCATACGGCCTCTTCGCTCGATAAACAGCAACTCCGCTTGTTAAGGTAAAGGGGGGCATTGGATACTAAATCCAAAGTCATCGATAAGAGAGGCTCATCGCGAGCCGTCATAATGCCACGCTGGCGGAGCGTTACCGACTGGATCCCTTGCATAGCGCACAACTTCTAGACGACTTCATTTAAGCGTGTTTATTTTCACCACCGCTTAGCGAAAAATAGAGACTAATATGAGTTTATTCCAATTGACTAGGTCTTCCTATGACGCCTAAGCCCAATATGCCCACTGCGCACTGACTAATTTTAGATTCGGAGGTGTTAGACCAAACTTAACCGCACAAATTATCCATCACACTAGCTATGACTGGATTAGATGAGGCCGGAGCCATAACACCTGAGACGATATCGGTCTTATAGGAAGTCCCGCTGCCAAATGCTCCCTCGTACAAGATCTGCACGAGAGTTTGATAGCGCTTATGCTCACAATCGACCTGAACAAAATTCTTCCTAGAAAGAACCCCCATTTGTTGCGCCGAAAAATCAGTCATAGTCCAAACGAATAATCCTCCATCACCGATCTCAATGGAATCCGAATCGTAGTAGACTTTTTCTCTATCTGACTCACCCTGAATGGGAGTCCACTCCTCACCGTTAACTGCATGCGAACCTAAGCCAGCCATCAATATAATCACCTTGAGTACACTCTTTACCAATGACATTGTTTTTCCGTTTTGCTAGAAAATTGCGTGGAGTAAGAGACCAGCTGTCACCATAAACAACTGATATCTAGTCCTCAGGCTATGCTTCTGGTAAAACACAAAATATCGTTTCACCATTTGCCACCAATCTCTCCTGCCCTCCACTCACGACAAATAGATCACATCTTGTGAAAATTTGCAGTCTTCCCGATTTGGTAACCTGAGCCCGAGCCAGAAATATATCGCCAACAGCTGGTCGCAAAAAATTCACAGAGAAGCTTGTGGCAACATGTTTTTCATCGGTAACCGTCAATCCAGAGAAACCGCAGGCGGTTTCAATCAAAGTCCCAACTAACCCCGCATGGAGATAACCTGGGTAATGCCCAAATTCTTCGCGCCAATTTATCTGTGTCTCTACTGATCCTATTTCTACACCAACCACCTCAATACCTAGCCAACGATGGAAAGGTAATCCTTCATTGAACTCTTTAACCAACTTTTCCTTGAGATGCATAAACAGGTTCCATTACTAAAAAACCTAAACAATATAATTATTCATGCTGTCTAGCAACGCCACAACCTAAGCCTTGATGCTACACGACTAGCATTAGCTATCCGCGACCACCAAAAAAATTAGAATTGAGCGTGAGACTAGATGTGCGTGTTAGACGCGAGAACGATCTAACTAATACCCAAGAACAGGGGCAAGCCAACGGGAATTTTCCTGCTCGTCTTCTCCGCGCAATTGACTATATGTAGATAATTGATCTTTTCCGATCCTTCCAAGCATGAAATATCGTGCATCAGGATGGGCAAAGTAAAAACCACTCACCGAGGATGTCGGCCACATGGCGAGACTTTCCGTTAAGGAAATCCCTGTAGCCTCTTCAACCTCTAGAAAGTCCCAGAGCGTTCGCTTCTCACGATGATCGGGGCACGCCGGATAGCCCGGAGCAGGACGGATACCGCGATAACGCTCACGAATCAGATCTTCGTTACTCGTCTGCTCATCAGCTGCATACGCCCAAAACTCTGTCCGCACCCGACTGTGTAAATGCTCGGCAAAGCTCTCCGCGAATCGATCAGCAAGAATCTTCAGCATAATGGCTCGATAATCGTCATGATCCGCTTCAAAACGTTCAACATGTGCATCGATTCCATGACCAGTGGTCACAGCAAAAGCACCGATGTAATCGAGCATCCCAGAATCTTTCGGAGCAATGAAATCGGACAAACACAATTGTGCCTTACCGTCAGGCATCGGTCGCTGTTGTCGCAACCAATGCGTTCTCGCGATTTCCCTAGTAGGGTCTTTAGGGTCAAGTATCACGATACTATTACCCTCCGAGTACGCAGGAAAACAGCCGAATACAGCGTTCGCTTTAAGCCATTTTTCATCAACGATTTGTTTCAACATCGCTTGAGCATCATCGAAGAGCTTACGTGCTTCAGGACCTTTCCTAGGGTCGTTCAAAATGTCGGGAAACTTACCACTGAACTCCCACGCATTAAAAAATGGCATCCAATCAATCGTTTCGACTAAAGATTCAAGTGGATAGTCCTTCAAAATCTGTCGGCCCAGAACCTTTGGCAGCACCACGGTTGACCTATCGAATATTAATCGATCAGCCCGGTCATTCGCGTCACTGATGGATAATAGTTTCTTTGGCACGCGACCTGCATGGGCACGCCGTTTGACATCATGATCGACTTCAATTTCCGCATGAAACGCGGCACGGTCATCACCTAACAACTTTGAAGCTACACCTACTGCGCGGCTAGCATCTTTGACGTAGAGAACAGTTTTTGAATAAGCCGGATCAATTTTGACAGACGTATGTGCGGGACTGGTGGTTGCACCACCAATCAAAATGGGGATGGTAAAACCTTGACGCTCCATCTCGGCGGCGACTGTTACCATTTCATCAAGCGAGGGCGTGATGAGCCCAGACAAGCCGATGATATCTGCGTTATGTTCACGCGCCGCGTCTAAAATCTTCTGAGCAGGCACCATGACGCCAAGATCAATCACTTTAAAGTTATTACACTGCAAAACGACGCCCACAATGTTTTTACCAATGTCATGCACGTCTCCCTTAACTGTAGCCATGATGATGACGCCATGCTCTCGACTTGTGTCGCCAGCAGCCTCTTTTTCCGCTTCAATAAAAGGAATTAGGTGGGCTACGGCCTTCTTCATCACGCGTGCGGACTTAACCACCTGCGGCAAAAACATCTTCCCAGCACCGAATAGATCGCCAACCGTATTCATTCCGTCCATCAAAGGGCCTTCGATCACATGTAACGGTCGAACCGCCTTCAGTCTCGCTTCTTCCGTGTCTTCAACCACGTATGTATCAATCCCTTTCACCAGAGCATAAGCAAGGCGGTCCTCGCAAGGCTTAATGCGCCACTCGGCTACTACTTCCTCTTCAATATCCTTACTCATTATGAATCGTGGCGCAGCATCAACCAATCGATCAGTCGAATCTTCCCGACGATTGAGAATCACATCTTCCACTAACTCGCGCAACTCAATATCAATGTCCTCGTAAATCGCTAGTTGACCCGCATTAACGATCCCCATCGACAAACCTGCACGAATTGCGTGGTACAAAAACACAGAATGCATTACCTCGCGCACAGGATCGTTTCCACGGAACGAGAACGATACATTTGAAATGCCACCCGAGATTAAGCTGTGTGGGCAATACTTAGTGATGTCGCGACAGGCGGCAATAAAGTCCTGAGCATAACCATTATGTTCTTCGATGCCTGTTGCAACAGCAAATACGTTTGGGTCAAATACGATGTCCTCAGGAGGAAAATCCAAAGTTTCGGTCAAAAGTTGATAAGAGCGTTGGCAAATTTCTCGCTTTCGCGTTTGCGTATCTGCCTGACCCTGCTCATCAAAAGCCATCACAACCACCGCAAAACCATAGCGACGAATTTTTTTGGCCTGCTCCAAAAACTGTGCCTCACCCTCTTTTAATGAAATCGAGTTGATGATGCCTTTACCCTGTACACATCGCATGCCCGCCTCGAGCACCTCCCATTTTGAGGAATCGATCATCACTGGTACACGAGAAATATCAGGCTCCGATGCGATTAGATTCAGGAAGGTCACCATCGCCGATTTCGAATCGAGCATGCCCTCATCCATATTGATATCAATAATCTGTGCGCCGTTCTCCACCTGCTGACGCGCCACAGCCAACGCTTCATCGAACTGATTATTGAGGATCAATCGCTTGAACATGGCGGAACCAGTCACGTTTGTGCGCTCACCGATATTGACAAAACCAGTAGTGGCATCAGCTATGAAGGGTTCTAACCCGCTTAGGCGCATCACCGAATTAAACGTCGGAACCTTGCGTGGTGCGCATCCTCGTACTTTTTCAGCGATGAGTCGAATATGCTCAGGCGACGTCCCGCAACATCCACCAATGATGTTAACCAAACCACTCTGTGCGAACTCCGCCACAATATCCGCCATCTCTTCGGCTTCTAGATCGTACTCACCAAACTGGTTGGGCAGCCCCGCATTAGGGTAAGCGGACACAAAAGTATCTGATACGCGGGATAAATCTGCTAAAAATTGACGTAGTTCCTTGGGGCCAAGCGCACAGTTCAAGCCAATTGATAAGGGCTTTGCGTGCCGCACAGCAAACCAAAAAGCTTCGGTCGTTTGTCCCGATAACGTACGGCCTGATGCATCGGTGATGGTGCCAGAAATCATGATCTTGATCGGGATCCCAGTCTCCTCAGCCACCACATCAATTGCATACAGAGCTGCTTTCGCGTTCAAAGTATCAAAAATAGTTTCCACTAAAATCAAATCAGCACCGCCTTCCAAGAGGGCGCGGGTTGCTTCGGCATAAGTGTCAACTAATTGCGCGTACGTGATATTGCGCGCTCCAGGATCGTTTACATCAGGACTAAGTGAACAGGTTCGATTGGTAGGCCCCAGCACCCCGGCCACCAGCACAGCACGATCAACCTCATCTGCGACCGCTCGTGCCAGTCTGGCGGACTCAAGGTTTAGTTCGTAGACAAGAGCTTCCATCCCATAGTCAGCCATGGAAGGCGTATTAGAATTGAACGTATTCGTCTCAATTATGCTCGCGCCTGCCTCGACATAGGCACGCTGTATCGACGTAATCAATTCAGGCTGAGTCAACGTCAAGAGATCGTTGTTACCTTTTAAGTCTCGCTCATAATCAGCAAACCGTGTTCCACGATAATCACGTTCACTCAATTCCGCTCGCTGAATCATAGTGCCCATACCACCATCGAGAATCACTATCTCGTGAGGCAAGGTGTCGAGCAGCCACTGGATGCGTTGTTCCCGATTCATTTTGTTCCTCGAACGCCAAGAGCGTGGCATACGGTATAACTGAGATCCGCCCGATTTAGCGTGTAGAAATGGAAATTGCGAACGCCTTCGCGACCGAGCGTTTCAGCTTGGGAAACAGCCACATGCGCTGCGATCTGTTGTCGCGTGGTTGGGTCATCATCGAGTCCGACAAAGAGATCTGACAGACTTTGCGGCAGTGACGTGCCGCATTGGTCAGCAAACCGCGCTAGCGTCTTGTAATTGGTCACTGGCAAAATTCCCGGGATAAGTTCAACATCGATTCCAGCAGCAGCCACCCGATCACGAAATTTAAGAAATACAGCGTTATCAAAAAAGAACTGCGTGATAGCACGTCGGGCTCCGGCATCCACCTTGCGTCGTAAATTTTCCAAGTCCGCTTCGGCTGAAAGCGCTTGCGGATGCGTCTCTGGATAAGCAGCAACGATTAATTCAAACGGATGACGCACAAGCAATCCTTCCACGAGGTCAGAGGCATAAGCGTAGCCATTGTCATGCGGGACATAGTTTGCATCGGCTCCACCTTCCGCGTCACCGCGAAGCGCAACGAGATGTCGTATACCCAGATGCCAATAACTGTCAGCAAGGTCATTAACCTCGTCTTTGGACGCGCCAACGCAGGTCAAGTGCGGCACCGCCTCAAGAGTCGTTTCAGCGAGGATTCGTTCAATTACTTTATGCGTTCGCTCTCGTGTGGAGCCATCCGCTCCGTATGTTACTGAGACAAATGCTGGACTCAGTGGCGCAAGTCGCTCCACACTGCGCCAGAGACTTGCCTCAGCCTCAGCCGTCTTAGGTGGGAAGAATTCAAATGAAACACTTGGTGCACTCATGATTAACTCTGGTTTGACCGTAAAAGGGCCAATTTTCTGTCGTACGTTTCAGTCATCAATGGGCCTATCTTAATTAATTCAGGACGTACACTTATAATCGACTACTGACTAGCTAAGTGCCTGGAATCCCCGTTCACAGTCTGTTTTAATATCCTCGACAGATTCCAATCCAACCGAGATGCGAATGAGATTTTCTCCTATCCCCATTAAATGACGGTCGGCCCGATCGAGCCGACCATGAGTCGTAGTCGCCGGATGACAGACGGTTGTCTTTACGTCTCCAAGGTTGGCGGTTAGAGACATCATACAGGTCCCATTTAAGAACTTCCACGCCATCTCTTGATCTAGCTGTTTCAGCTCGAGACTCAATACCCCACCACCCGCACGCATCTGCTTGGTGATCAAATCTGCCTGCGGATGACTGAGTAATCCAGCGTAATGGACTCGTGCCACTGCTGGGTGATCCTCAAGCCACGTCGCCAGCTCCATGGCGCGGGCACAATGTGCCTTCATACGCACATCGAGTGTCTCCAAACCTTTCAGAAAGATCCATGCATTAAATGCACTCATGGTCACTCCACCAGAACGAATAAATTGTGTGATAGGAGCAATCAATTCATGCGACCCAACCACTGCCCCGCCCAACACGCGCCCCTGACCATCTAAATATTTAGTCGCAGAATGAATCACTAAATCCGCTCCGAATTGCAAAGGACGTTGCAGCACCGACGTCATGAGACAATTATCAACCACGAAAATGGTGCTATTTGAGCGACAAAGCTGAGACACCCCAGCAATATCCACAATCTCCATCATTGGGTTAGACGGTGTTTCGCAATAAGCGAGTTTCGCTGGCTTTGAAAGCGCTGCTGCCCAAGCATCTAAATCGGTTGGCGTGACGAGATCTAGTGTTACTCCATATTTGACAAAAAACTTTTTTAGGAGCGTCAAAGTGGCACCAAATACACCACTCGACATCACCACACGATCACCCGCCTGACAATGAGCCATCATGGTAGCCAAGATAGCTCCCATCCCCGACGCCATCGCCTCACAGGCTTCTCCACCTTCAAGAATTGCTAAACGCCTACAGAAAACATCGACAGTTGGATTGTCCACACGACCGTAAATAGACTGTCCGTTTTCATTGATGAATGCATCCGCCATTGAAGCAGCATCAGAGAATACGAAACTGGATGTAGCATACAGAGGCTCCGAGTGTTCGCGAGCTGGCGAGCGCTCAGAACCTGAGCGGATAGCTTGCGTCTCTATCTGCAAATCAGAGATGACTTCCTGCAAACGACGATCACGCTCCATCATAACCACTCCCCTCGAGCATGAAGATCGACATACCCTACTCGCTCGACAACTGGTTGACTGAGCGTCGAATGACGAATTGTTTTCATTGGTGAATCGCACCGATCAAATTGAGAGACGTCTCCGCAATAGCGCGCAACACTTCAGTCTGCTCCCCAATGGCCTGGGTCACCGTTATCGACACGCCTGTTTCCCGTTCAGCTTCTCGCACCAACTCGGGTACATCTTGTCTGACATGCCCACCTGCACCGAGAAACAAGGGCACCACCACAATTTCGCTTGCCCCGGATTTTATAACTTCTTGGCAAGCATATAAAAATTTCGGCTCCATATGATCAAGAAAAGACAGAGAGGCCATAGCACCCGAATGCTCTCGCAGCATCTCCAATATTTTGTCGAAAGGTTCTCGCCACCGAGGATCTCTCGCACCATGAGCTAAGAGTACGATCCCAACTGTCTTCTCATGCTGAGGCGTAATGGATATAGACATGGGTGGCTTACCAAAGATTTTCGAGCGCAAGGTGGCCGGGCTTCGATCGACGACTCACCGCATACCCATGATTTGTAAACCACTCGCGCGTGTCGTCACACATCTCAGGGTTACCACATATCATTATTCTGCTTCGTTCTGGGTCAAGCTCTACACCAACCTCTTGTTCCAACACGCCGCTCTCGAGCAAGGTGGGAATTCTTTCACTTAAACTGCCTGGTATTTTTTCTCGCGTGACAATTGGAACGAATCTGAATTTCTCCGAAAACTCCGAAAAATACTCGTGGGTCTTAAACCCCTCAATCGTATCCAGATAGGCGAACTCTTTAGCTTCTCGAACGCTATAGACAAGAACAATATTCTCGTATGCCTCCCAAGTGTCCAACTCGTGAAGGATGCTGATGAACGGAGCAAGACCAGTCCCCGTCGATAACATCCAAAGGTCCTTACCCTGTTCAAATCGCGTTGTTGTAAGGAATCCATAATTCATCTTTTCAACCAACACCTCATCACCCACTTTGAGCTTAGCCAATCGGCTTGTGAACTCTCCATCAGGCACAACAATCGAAAAAAACTCGAGATGTTCATCATAACTTGCCGAGACAATCGAGTAAGCGCGCCAAACAATGTCGCCATTTTCTTTTTTAATACCCAAACGTGAAAACTGTCCGGGCACGAACCGGTATCCGGAAAATCTTGTCAACTTAAAACTAAAAAGATTAGCAGCCCAAATTTGGAGCTCAATAATTTTCTCAGTTGTATATTTATCTGCCTGACTCATTTAGTAATCCTGTGATCTTAAAAATTAATCGAATATTTACTGGCGCGCCAATATCAGTTCCGATTGCGCTACCAGAGAAGCGCTCGATTCTCCGATAACGTCCTCATACACATCGCCAATTAAAAGTATTGAGGGTCCTCCCCCCAACTGTTTCGCTGCTGCTTTAATACCTGCCAACGTTGTTGGAACAATCCGACGATCTGCAAACGAAGCACTTTCAACAAATACTGCGGGCGTCGAACCCTTGTAACCCGAACGTAAAAGGGCATCTTGAATGGACCCAGCCTGTTTAGACGCCATATAAACAGCGATCGTCCCCCCCGCCGACGCAGGAGGTATCCATTCGTTCACGGGCTCACCATCTCCCACGCGGGGTGTGACAAAAACTACGCTACGGCTCACACCTCGTTTGGTTAACGAAACCCCAAGATCAGCACTCGCTGCGAATGCAGCACTGATTCCAGGGACAATTTCAAAAGAAATATCAGCTGCTTTCAGAGCATCTATTTCTTCCTGTGCTCGTCCAAACATCATGGGGTCCCCACCCTTTAGCCGCACCACTTTCTGGTATCTCGCAACGGCAGCCACCAACGTTCGGTTAATAAACCGTTGTGCGGTAGATGCGTAACCACATCGCTTCCCGACACTGACTAACTTAGCTTTTTTCGCGCACTCAAGAATCTCAGGGTTAACGAGAGCATCATAGAAAACAACATCGCATTCTTCAAGCAACCGAAGCGCTCTAACGGTCAACAAATCAAGGGCACCCGAACCGGCACCGACGATATAGACCTTACCTTTTAGCTTTTCCGCTCCGCGAATAGCTGCTGGTTTATCGCGGTTCACTCTATTGTTCCTGCGGCTACTGTTCTGTTACTCACTTCATCAATAAGGATGAAGGCACCCGTACCACGATTTCGCTTAAAACTATCGAACGATAAAGCCGTCTGTGTTTTTAGACTGACCTGACCAATATCGTTCATGCACATACTCAAATGATCCGACGTACGTTCTAATGTTTCCACGTTCACAAGTTCGTTGATTGCCTTCAATCGAACCCTTGTAGCATTTGACATTTGTTTCATTAAGTAGGTTCGTGATAAATCCAATGGCGCTTCATCAAACCAACACAACTCTGCGTTAAATTCATTACTACTCAACATTGGATTATTCACATCAGTAAATAGGGCACCCCTAGACACATCGTAATCTTGATCTAAAAACAACGTTACTGACTCCTGAGTCAGTGCTGAATCTACTAATCTACGCGATGCTCCCAAAATACTGTTTATTTGAGCGCGGTGCCCACCAGGGCTGATGATAACCTCATCACCCACGCTTACTTCGCCTGAAACAACGAGACCTTGATAGCCTCTGAGATCGGCGCCATCGAATCCGGAATTAACTTGAATATTTTGCCGATTGAGCCGCATCACACGTTGAACCGAAAACCTAAATGGCAAATGTAATAAATCTTGAACAGTAGGTGCTTGCTCAAGATACTCAAGAAGCGTCGGTCCCTCATGCCAACTCAGCCGATCACCTCTGGACGTAATATTGTCTCCATCCAGCGCTGACACCGGCATTGAGTGGATTTTTGAGTAACCAATTGAATGAGCGAGCTCCACGCACTCTCGCTCAATTTTTTGATAGACATCTTCTGAAAACCCTACTTTATCCATCTTATTCACGGCGAATAACACATGCGACACACCCACCCAATGCACAAGATACAGGTGTCTACGGGTCTGGGTCTTCACACCACTTTCAGCATCTATCAGAACAATTGCCAGATCAGCCGAGCTCGCAGCAGTGACCATGTTACGGGTGTACTGTAAGTGCCCGGGAGAGTCGCCAACAATAAACTTTCTGGCTGGCGTTGCAAAATAACGATAAGCCACATCAATCGTAATTCCTTGCTCTCGTTCTGCCAGCAAACCATCGGTGATAAGCGATAAATCGACTTCTTTCATACCACGCTTTTTTGAAGAAGCCTCCACCGCGGTCAATTGATCGACTTGTAAATTTTTACTGTCGTATAACATGCGTCCGATGAGGGTGCTCTTACCATCATCGACACTACCCGCCGTAATAAAACGAAGTAAGCCCGAAACGTTTATTGGATTATTCATTGGCATCAGAAATAGCCCTCTTTCTTTCTGAGTTCCATCGCCGCCTCACTAGTTTGATCGTCTAGCCGTGTAGCCCCCCGTTCCGTAACCTGTGTTTGAGCCGTCTCTAACAGAATCGCCTCAATAGTGGCTGCGGTGGATGCAACAGGTGCGGTACAAGTAATGTCACCAACCGTTCTAAATCGAACACTCATACGACTTATTTCATCACCCTCTTTCGCAGGCGTGAGTGACGTCACAGGTACGAGTAAATTATTCTTTATCACCACATCACGTTGATGCGTGAAATAAATTTCAGGCAGTTCAATTTCCTCGCGCTGGATGTATTCCCACACATCTAACTCGGTCCAATTTGAAATCGGGAAAGTTCGAATATTTTCGCCATCCGCCACCCTCGTGTTGTATATATTCCAAATCTCGGGTCTCTGATTCTTGGGATCCCACTGACCAAATTCGTCTCGGAACGAAAATATCCTCTCCTTAGCGCGCGCCTTCTCTTCGTCTCTCCGAGCGCCTCCAATGCAGACATCGAAGTTATGTTCACGAATAGCATCGAGCAAAGTAATCGTTTGATATTTATTCCGAGGCTCACCCTCATAACGCAACCGAACTCGCCCCTGCCTAATTGACTCTCCCACGGATCGCACAACCAGTTTCAAGTTGTTTCTCTTTACAACTCGATCACGAAAATCAAGCACCTCCTGGTAATTATGCTCGGTGTCGATATGCAGCAGCGTCAATGGCAGCGTCTCCGGAAAGAATGCTTTAAGAGCCAAGTGGAGTACCACTGCTGAATCTTTCCCTCCTGAAAACAACAAAGCAGGATTATTACATTCAGCGGCAACCTCTCGAAGAATATGTATTGCCTCCGACTCTAGAGCATCCAGATGCGTCCAAGTCGTTTTGTTTTTCTCATAAATCTCAATTTTTTCAATCACCGCGCTCATAGCTTATTACTCTCATCTCCATCATCACGTTCAGAGCTGCGGACCAAACGACCCTGGGCATCCACGTGCAAACCACATTCTTTATTTTTTAAGTCTTCCCACCACCAACGACCCGCTCTTTCGCTCTCGCCGGCTTTTATCGGCCGGGTACAAGGCGCACATCCGATACTGGTATAGCCTTGTTTATAAAGACCACTGATTGGTACAGAGTATTTCTCGATATACTCGAAAACCTCAGATGTACTCCAATCCAATATCGGGTTTAGCTTATAGAGGCCGTAAGTAGCATCCCAAGAGATTGCCTCTATGTTCGAACGCGTCACTAAGGATTGAGCAGAACGAAGACCCGTAATCCAAAGCTGCTTGCCTTCTAATCCACGCTTAAGCGGTTTTACTTTACGTATCTGGCAACACATCTGCCTAAGCTCTTTTGACCCGTAGAAACTGTTGACACCATGAAGATTGACGAAAGTCTCTACATCATTCGGCTCAGGAAACAACACCCGTATCCCTCGATTGTATTTTTGACGAGCCAAATCAATAACCTCATACGTCTCGTAAGGCAGACGACCGGTATCGAGTGTAAATACATCCACATCAAGCTCAGATCGCTCAATGAGATCAAGCAACACCATGTCTTCGGCGCTCAAACTGGTAGAAAAAGCAGATGGCTGGTGCGTCTCATTAGCATCGCGAAGCTGCGTCAAAGAGATGTCAATCTTTTGCGCGAGATCCACTAATCCGCTCCTATCTTTATAGGATTAGAAACGATCTTATATGCACTCGAAACCTTTTGATAAGAAACATCAAATTCATCAAAGGCTTTAAGTGACTCGGATACGTCCTGATCGGGCCGCATTACAAACACATTAAACCCACACCTCTCAAGATCTCGTAACTGATCTCTCAGGATATCGCCTATGGCAATGAGATCTCCCTGAAATTCAAAACGCTCTCTGACCAACCTAGCAAGGGAATAGCCACGCCCATCAGTAAACTGTTCAAAGTGAATGCCTAACACATTTGGAATAGTAGGTAAGTCCATCAGTTCGAAATTAACATCGATCCAAGCGCCAACATTTGAAGGTGCAAGCGAGCCTTCTCCATAAGCATCAATCCACTCAGATAACGGCAGCAGTAAATAGCTCCCATCCCGAGAGTCTTCTGAGTCTTGAATCAGCTTCCAGGTACCTTCCGTAAGCTGTCGATTTTTAATGTGCACCATAAACCTCTGCTTTAAAGGGGCTCAAGCTAATCCGGCTAACGACTTGAGCAAAAGTTTCATCCGATGATTCTCGTTGTCGAATATAAACGTTCACCAATTTTTCAATGACTTCAGGCACTTCGTCTCGAGGAAAAGACTTTCCGATTACTTTTCCGATTTCCGCTCTTAACCCCTGTTGACCGCCAATCGCAATTTGATACCACTCCTCACCGTTTTTATCGACGCCCAGAATCCCAATATTTCCGACATGGTGGTGACCACACGCGTTCATGCACCCTGAAATATTCAAAGCAAGTTCACCGATATCATGCAAATAATCGAGCGAATCAAATCTCTCCTGAATCGCATTCGCAACCGGGATGGATACCGCATTTGCTAGGGAACAAAAATCACCTCCGGGACATGCAATGATGTCAGTCAGAAGCCCGATATTAGATGTTTCTAGTCCGTAATCCTTTAGCTTCTCGAAGACATTAAATAATTCTGTAGTTTTCACGTGAGGCAGAACGAGGTTTTGGCTGTGTGTGACACGAAGCTCACCAAAACTAAATTCGTCAGCCAACTGAGCCACAGCTTCCATCTGCACATCTGTCGCATCACCGGGAGCTGCTCCAGATTTTTTAAGCGAGATAACCGCTGCTGAATATCCCGGAATTCGATGTTGCGATACGTTCCTTCGACACCAGTTTTTAAAATCCTGGGGCAGCGACGACAAAAGGTCTTCCTCACTGACTGCTGAAAGCTCCTCAAAATTATGTTTTACAAATCTACGTTCAATTCTTGAAACATCCTCTTGACTCAGCGTCCCAACCTTCCCTTCGAGAAAGGCCCACTCCGCTTCAACTTCAGCCTTAAACTGCTCAAGACCCATCTCCTTGACAAGGATTTTAATTCGAGCTTTATATTTGTTATCGCGTCGTCCATAACGATTGTAGACGCGTAGGACAGCATCAAGATACGTCAACAAGTCGTTCCACTTTAAAAATGAACGGATTTCTTGACCCACAATCGGAGTCCGGCCTAAACCACCTCCAACATAGATAGAGAATCCGACTTCTTCATTTTCATTTTTTACAGCGAGGACACCAATATCGTGGACTTTAATTGCTGCCCGATCGGTCTCAGCGCCACTGACAGCAATCTTAAATTTCCTAGGCAAATATCCAAACTCCGGGTGCAGCGTTGACCACTGGCGTATGACTTCACACCAAACCAACGGATCAACAATCTCGTCAGGAGCTAAACCAGCAAATTCATCGCTGGTCACATTACGAATACAGTTTCCACTTGTCTGGATTGCATGCATCCCAACTTTAGATAATTCGTCTAAAACATCAGGGACACTCTCCAGAGCTAACCAATTAAATTGAATATTTTGACGAGTCGTGAAATGTCCGTAGCCTCGATCAAACGTACGCGAGATATCCGCTAGGGACCGCAACTGCCCAGAGGATAGTAGCCCATACGGTATCGCCACACGAAGCATTGGTGCATGCTTTTGGATATAGAGCCCATTTTTTAAACGCAATGGACGGAATTCATCCTCAGATAACGAACCCTCCAGAAATCTAGTTGTTTGATCTCTAAATTGCGTAACTCTTTGCTCAACTAATTTTTGATCACTTTCACCGTAGATGTACATTTTTCTCTCAATACTCAGATAAGAAGTTTTAAGCCAACTAGAAGTAAGACCGTGCCAAGAACCCATTGCAACAATGTCTCAGGAATTTTATGTGCTACTAAACTGCCTAAAATCACACCCGGAATAGAACCGATCAGCAATGCAAACAACAGCTGATAATCTACTGATCCTGACACCGCATGACTTAAACCAGCTATAAGGGTGAGTGGAACTGCATGCATGATGTCCGTGCCGACCAAATGATTAGTCGGCAGCTGCGGATACAACACCAAAAGTGCAGTGAAGCCAATCGCACCAGCACCAACAGAGGTAAGCGTGACCAAAATCCCGAGAACTGCCCCCAAAGTTAGCGTCGCAATCATGATGCGGGTCCTTTGTGTCTTAGCGCCCACACGAAAGACACGCTTGGATACTGATTGCAATTGTTTTCTAAAAATAAGTGAGAGCGCCGTAACACAGAGCATCACGCCTAGCATGCGGGTAATCAACTGAGCGGTCTCATTGCTAAGCGTAGTCGGCGACAAAAAATAGATAGAAGTAAAGATTGCGGCTGGGACACTACCCAAGGCCAAAATAACTGCCACTTTCCAGTTTATTGATCCGAGTTTGCCCCGGAAAATTGTGCAACTGGCCTTAGTTAGACCAGCGTAGAGCAGATCCGTCCCGACCGCAGTTGCGGGAGGTATGCCAAAACCCATGACAAGAAGCGGTGTCATCAATGATCCGCCACCCACGCCAGACAGGCCGATCACAAAGCCGACAAGCAAACCACTTATGACGAAAGCTAACTCCATCTACCCACCTTCTTTAAGAAAGGTGATACTTTGATGTATTTTTTATATATTTAAAAAGAATATAAATATATATTCATATTCTTTATTCGCATAACACCATTCTGTTGGCAGATTAAGCGCTCTCAAGATGTTTGATTTTGCCTGGTAAACCATCCCACGAAGAAGCATCCAGAAGCGGCTCTTTCTTCTCAGTGAGGTTGGGCCAAATCTTAGAAAGATCAGTATTTAACGCCAAAAATCCTTTTTGATCGTCTTGCAGCTCAGTGTCAGGCACAATGGCTTGCGCAGGACACTCAGGCTCGCACAATGCACAATCGATACATCCCTCTGGATCTATGACCATAAAGTTTGGACCTTCATAGAAACAATCCACCGGACACACCTCTACACAATCGGTGTATTTACATCGAACGCAATTGTCGGTCACAACAAAGGTCATTAGGATCTCCTTGGTAGGCGCATGATTCTATCCTTATCAAAAAGCATATAGTCATAAACTTTAAAACTTTTTAGTTATAAACTAAGATCAAAAGAATATTAGATCAAACAGTCGAAAGATAAGAAAATCAGGTGTTTACCCTGCCACGATGAGGAAATTCAATGAAACTAGAGACTCTAGCCGTTCATGCGGGCTACAAGCCTGACCCAGTAACCAAAGCGGTTGTACCACCAATTTACCAAACAGTAGCTTATGCGTTTGACAGTGCTCAGCACGGTGCCGATTTATTCGATTTAAAAGTAGAAGGCAATATCTACACTCGGATAATGAACCCCACCCAATCGGTTCTCGAAGAACGAGTCGCAGCCCTTGAGGGAGGCATTGCAGCGCTGGCGGTGGCCTCAGGTGCATCAGCAATCACTTATGCCATCCAAACCATTGCAGAAACAGGCGACAACATAGTCTCATCGAGTGCCTTATACGGCGGAACCTATAACCTTTTCGCGCATACATTCCCTCAATTTGGGATTGAAACTCGTTTTGCCGACTATCGTGATCCTGCGAGTTTCGAGTCACTCATAGACGACAAAACTAAAGCTATCTTTGTAGAATCGCTAGGGAATCCACAAGGAAATGTTACCGACATTGAAGCCATAGCAGCCGTAGCACACAAACATGGCGTGCCGTTGATTGTCGATAACACCGTGCCAAGTCCATACCTTTGTCGCCCGATAGAACATGGCGCAGACATCGTCATACAGTCACTCACCAAGTACCTAGGTGGTCATGGTAATAGCTTGGGCGGCGCAATCATTGATTCAGGTAAGTTTCCATGGGCTGAACATAAGACTCGCTTTAAACGATTGAATGAACCTGACGTGAGTTACCACGGCGTGGTCTACACAGAAGCTTTGGGAGCTGCAGCCTTTATCGGTCGAGCACGCGTGGTGCCGCTACGCAATACCGGCGCGGCTATTTCTCCGTTCAATGCATTTCTGATCTTACAAGGTATCGAGACAATTGCGCTACGCATGGACAGAATCTGCGATAACACGCTGGCAGTCGCACAACATCTTCAGAAAAATGACAAAGTAGAGTGGGTCAATTATGCAGGATTGAGCGACCATCCCGACCACGCACTAGTCAAAAAATATATGGGAGGGAAAGCATCAGGACTACTCACATTTGGACTAAAAGGTGGTCGCGAAGCTGGCGCCAAATTCCTCGATGCACTGAATTTATTCACACGCCTTGTGAATATCGGAGACGTTCGCTCTCTAGCTACGCATCCGGCATCAACTACTCACCGCCAGCTGTCACCAGAAGAGTTAGTCAAATCAGGGGTCACCGAACAGACTGTGCGTTTATGCGTCGGTATTGAGCACATCGATGACTTGAAAGAAGACTTGAATCAGGCATTGAGCGCGGCGTAACTGAATTAACGCGCGCCAGCCCTACTCAGGGGTTAGGCCTCTCAAGATATTGTGAGATGCAGGGATGAATAATCCCTGCATTTTTTTATGCCTAATATAACGCCGCAAAGGCAATCTTATATATATTTACAGGACTCTTTTAAGCGCTTTGAAGAAAAGTTCAGACTGCAACCGTTCACCCAAGGTTTCATCGCAAACGTTTTGAGCTAAATCTGAATCAACGCCAATCAACGGTTGCCCTGTTGAACGCGCTAAAACCTCAAGCTCACATGCTCGCTCGAGGTAATACAAGTCATCATAGGCATAGTCCATACGATCCCCACAGACCACCACACCGTGGTTTCCTAAAAATACAACATCAGCACTCTTCATCGAACGTGCGATTCTCTCTCCTTCTGACACATCAAGGGCCAGACCATTGTACTGATCATCAGCCACAACACGACCATGAAACCTCATCGCAGTCTGGGACAAAGTTGTGTCTAATATCCGATCTTGCGTCAAAGACAACGCCGTTGCGTGGGGCATGTGCGTATGTAACACACAGGTTTTCTTGCAGACCCGATGAATAGCAGAATGAATAAACATAGCGGTAGCCTCCACTGGATGCTTACCTGCTAACACGTCACCCTCTGTATTGATCAAAACGATATCGTCAGACAAAATCTCTTGCCACAAAAGGCCCCTAGGATTCAGGAGAAATCGCCCTGACTGGTCAGGAAGCTCCAGGCTAAAATGATTGCACACACCCTCGGCTAATCCATGTTTAGAAGCGGCACGCAATGCCAACGCTAGATCCTCCCTCAATTGCGTGATTGCAGGCGAATGATATGTTTCGTTGTGATCAATCTTGTCCACTAGAGCGCTCCCTTCTAACCTCTTAAAAATTTTTTGTATAGTTTTATTGCTCCAAACAATACCACGCCAATGGGCCGATATAAAACTACTCATTGAACTAAGAATCATCAAATAGAGTCAATCAGAAATTCCCTCCTGTAATACAGGATTAATCATTTTATGTTTAGATCCAAGATAAATAATGAATCAAAGAATCGACTCATGACGAAACCAATCACCACTTTCGACAATTGCGATGAGTTTAATGCCCGCAACCAAAATCAAGAACCAGAGTTCGATGACATCCTTGCAAGACGAAGCTTTCTCAAAGGCACCATCAGTTTTGGAGCCTCTGCTTTTGTTCTAGCTGCTGGCCTACCTACTGGATCGACTCTGGCTTCAACTCGCTCAGGACTAACCTTTAAGGCTGTCACGGCAAACAGCGACGACAACATTACAATCCCCGAGGGCTTTAATGCACAAGTTTTGGTCCGGTGGGCTGACCCACTTCATTCAGACACTCCTGGATTCAATCAAGAAACCTTTGGATCAGCTGCAACTCAGGCGCTAGCAGTCGGGGACAATAATGACGGGATGGACACCTTCACAGTTGATGGACGAACCGTACTCGTTTTTAACAACGAATTTACAAATATACAAACAATGTTTAGCAATCGCCTGACTCAATCACCAGAAACAGATGATGACGTAAACAAGGGTAAAGCCGCCCACGGTTTAACTATCGTCGAATTAAAAGAAACCAACGAAGGTTGGCACGTCGTCAAGGACAGTCCGCTCAATCGACGTATTACTCCGGATACGGAGTTTTTCGCAGTCGGCCCTGCTGCTGGCAGCGATCTACTCAAGACCACCAGAGACCAATCAGGCACAAAAATTCTAGGTACGTTTAACAATTGCGGTAACGGAAAAACCCCCTGGGGAACCTATTTGGCCTGCGAAGAAAATATTAACGGATATTTTTCATCAAGCTTAGGAGAAGAATTCCATCAAAGCATTCAAGAGGAACGTTACGGCATTGCCAAACACGGGAAAGATTGGGGGTACAAGTGGGCTCAAACAGATGCTCGATTCGATGTATCTACCGAACCTCATGAACCCAATAGACATGGATGGGTTGTGGAAATTGATCCATCTGGGCAGCACACACCGAGAAAACTTACAGCTCTGGGTCGACTCAAACATGAGAATGCGGAATTGGTTATTGCGGCAAATGGCCACGTCGTGGTCTACCTCGGCGACGACGAACGAGGTGAATTTCTCTACAGATTTGTAAGTCGCGATCAGTATCACCCTAATAAAGACAACGCTGAGTTACTCCATGACGGCGAACTATTCGCAGCTAAATTTCATGACGATGGAACGGGCGAATGGATATCCTTGAAAGAAGCCGGCATGCCAGATGATGAGGCACTAATCTTCGCAAGACTGGCAGCTTCTAAAGTTGGGGCGACAACAATGGACCGGCCAGAATGGGTTGCCGTCAACCCGTCCAAAGCCGAAGCCTACGTATCACTGACAAATAACAAATATCGAGGTGATAAAGCATCTCAGCCTCTCAACATGGCTAACCCTAGAAAAAAAAATCCTTATGGTCATATTCTAAGGTGGACCCCTCAAAATGAAAATCATGCAGCGAGCACATTCACCTGGGATATTTTTCTTTTGGCGGGCAACCCCACTCAACATACAAACCTTTTTGGCGGATCATCCAACATCAACACTGACAACATGTTTAATAGTCCAGATGGACTCAGGTTCGATGCGCAAGGCAACCTTTGGATTCAGACCGATGGAGACTACTCTAACAAAAATGACTTTGCCGGCATGGGCAATAATCAAATGCTTATGGGGAATCCAGAGACCGGAGAGATTCATCGGTTTCTAGTAGGACCAAGAGAATGTGAAATTACCGGACTCACCTGGAGTCTGGACCAAAAAACCATGTTTGTTGGCATACAACATCCCGGACAAAAAGGTGGCAGCCATTGGCCTGACGGTGGCAATGCAACACCTCGATCAGCGATCATAGCCATTAAGCGAGACGATGGCGGCGTGATGGGTTAGTTCTGCTCAGAGAACATCCGTCGTATCGATCTGTTGACCGGTATTACATGGATATTTTGGCTCCTAGCCAAATTCCTTACATTAAAAAACTGTAATGGAAATGAGAATGATTTTCGTTTTAACATTTCTAGAATGGGCGTGGCATAATTCGCCCATCGAAAACAAATCAAACCAAAATCGTTGAACGCCCTGACTCCAAGACGAGCAAAACAAGCTTCTAGAAAAGTAACGATGAACTTTTCTTTCAAACGAATTCTCTTAACTATTTTTGAATAAAAGGAAATCCCTATGAAAGGTAACGTTGAGGTTTTAACTGTACTAAATCAGCTGCTCGCGGGAGAGTTGATGGCGTCAGATCAGTACCTACTGCATGGTGAAATGTATGCCGATATGGGCCTTCAAAAACTGGCGGAGCACTCGCTACACGAGTCAGAACACGAACGTCAACACGCTCGAGACATCGTACAACGCATATTATTCTTGGAAGGCACTCCAGACGTAGCCACTCGCCATGACATGACGACCGGAACGAACGTGCCAGATATGTTAAAAAACGACCTCGCGATTGAATACCAAGTGGTTGGTACGCTAAAAGCTGCCGTAGTTCTATGTGAACAAAAGCAAGATTTTGTCACGCGTGATTTGCTTGTCCAGCAAATTGAGGACACAGAAATGGATCACGCTTACTTTTTGGAAAAACAGTTAAGACTCATCGATCTGATTGGCCTTGAAAACTATCTTCAAAGTCAAATGAATGGACAAGAGGGAGGTGCTGCATGAAAGGCTCCAATAAGATCGTTCAACATCTAAATACCGTGCTCAAAAACGAGCTCACGGCGATCAATCAATATTTTCTACATGCAAGAATGTTTAAACATTGGGGTCTAGACCGACTGAATGAATCAGAATACAAAAATTCTATCCGCGTGATGAAGGAAGCCGACAAACTCATCGAGCGGATACTCTTTCTAGAAGGACTACCTAACTTGCAAGCACTGGGCACGTTATCCATTGGGGAAAACATTGAAGAATGCCTCCAGTCCGACCTTCAGTTTGAATTGAAGGTGCAACGCCCCGGATTCTTAGCCGGAATCAGCGAGGCTGAGGCTGAGCAAGACTTTGTCACTCGAGACTTACTAGAGACGTTACTGTCCAATGCGGAATCGTCAATCGACGGATACGAGACACAATTATCTTTAATCCGAGATATGGGCATTTCTAATTACACCCAAGCTCAAATCGAAGACGATTAATTTTTGCTCAGGGTCTACAACGCAATAGCGGCGCTCAAAGCGCCGCTATTGCGTTGTGGCAAACATAATTAATAAAGAGCTACTTTTAGCCACCACATCCGGCAATATATTCTATTCTGTAGGTAGACATAAACCTGACAAAAGGTTACTTATCCAGCATCTATACAAAAATTATCTCATTCAAGAATCCGTAAAACGAAGAATATTGTATTATTTCCTTTTAATAAATCGTAAATTAGTACTGAATACAATAGCCCACGAATACCATCCCCAACGATTTTAAGAAATCAAAGAGAACCAAGGAAAATCATGTACACCGACTTTAAAGAAGAGCATTCAGTTTACAAGCCTACTCAGGCTGACTTAACTTTCCCTAAAGCGAAGAGTTTTTCAAACTTTAAAGACTTACGTAATGAACTCAAAAGAAAATTAGTCGTTGCCTGCCGCGCCTTCTCATACTTCAAATTCGACTATGGGTTTGCGGGACACTTAACGGTGCGGGATCCTGAATTTAAAGATTTGTACTGGACAAATCCTATGGCTGTTCACTTTAAGCAAGTCAAACTCTCTAACCTAATCCTTGTAGATCATGACGGGAAAGTCGTTGAAGGAGATTACTCTGTCAATCAAGCCGGATTTGTACTGCACGCAGCGGTCCATAAGGAGCATCCGGAAATTGTCGCAATGTGTCACGCGCACACACTTTATGGTGCGGCATTTGCATCTTTCGGAAAAAAACTTGATCCCATTTCACAAGATGCCTGCGCATTTTACGAAGATCATAATGTCATCACCGAAGAGGCAGGCGCGGTCGCGGTCAGTGTAGATGCGGGCATGAACTTAGCGAAATCATTTAAAGACGTAAAAGCCGTCATTCATCAAAATCATGGCCTATTAACGATGAGCAAACACAGTATAGATTCTGCGGCGTTTTGGTTTAGCGCTCTTGAGCGATGTTGCCAGCAAGAGCTACTGGTCATGTCAGCAGGTCAGGCCCCTAATTTAGTGCCTCATGATAGAGCTGTTTACAGCAAGGAAAATGTCGGTAGTGATTACATCGGATGGCTACACTTTCAACCGATACATGATCATTTGGTTGCCACCGAGAAAGACATGTTTGACTGAGTCCTATAATTGGTGTAACACCATATGGATTCGTATGATGGGATGCTGCGGCTTAGTTTTAGCCCTCATTCCTCAACCTGGCATTGCAGAATGGCACCAGATTGATCACACCGAGCACATGGTGGTCTATCTCGATGTTGACAACATATCGCACATTGATAGTACTAAAAGGAGTGTGAGAAATCTCGTTGATTTTTTTATTCCCCAAGTCGCGCAATCCGATGGGCACCAAATTACATTTCAGTCTTTTGTACGAGAGATTGAAGTAGACTGCGACACACATCAACAGAAAACCTTGAATATAATTTTCTTCGAAAGAATCAACGCTTCAGGCCGAGAAGTATTCCGAGCCGAAATTAATGCTGCGTGGCGGATCAACCCGAGCACAACCGGAAACACTTCACTCGTTAATTTGGCTTGCATCTCGAGTGGTGTATAAATATAAAAATTTTTGCGGCCGTAGTTAACGACTTATAGATCTAGCGTCACAGAAACCCGCGCCCTTGATACACACGGCATCATACGATCTTGACGGGCATCAGGGCTCAGCACCGAGTCGCGATGAATCACATCACCTGATATATAGCCACATTCACAGGTACCACAAAGCCCTTGCCTACAGGACGACGGGACAATATGTCCGGCCATTCTTAACACATCAAGTACCGAATGATTTGCAGGAACTCGTAAGGTTTCCCCAGTGCTTGATACGATGACGTCAAACGGCTCAGGCTTGTAGCCCTCATCTGCTGCGGTGTTAAACACCTCAAAATGAATCTGCTCTTGATTCCAGTCCTTGGTCAACTCTTTCACTTCAGTCATCAAATGCTCAGGACCACAGCAATAAATATGCAGATCACGTGACAAGCCAGCAATCAACGCCGACAAATCGAGCCGCGGGCTGTTGGGGTCATCGGAAACGTATGTGCTCAACGAAGTCTCACAAATCTGTTTCAGCTCCTCCACTACCTTAGGTTGGGCCCTCTGTGAACAAAAATGAAACCCGTGTAACAACTTACTCTGCATTAATGCACGCCCCATAGAAATCAAAGGTGTCACACCAATACCGCCCGCAATCAAGACACTCGGAGCCTCAACCAGCACAAAGTTATTACGCGGGGTCGAGACCCGCGCTTGAGCTCCTTCATTAAGATGCTCATGTACCCAGGATGATCCACCTCGCCCTGCATTTTCTCGCTTTACGGTAATGGCGTACTGCGATAGATCTTGCGGATCACTGGTTAACGAATACTGTCGAATCTTACCGTCACCGAGACGGAGGTCCACATGAGCACCGGGAGACCATGCTGGGAGCTTAGGCCTCAGCGGATGGCGCAACCAGATACGAACCAAGTCTTCATCAAGCTGATCACGTCGCTCAACGTGGAGCTTCATAATGATGCGTGCGCTCATCAAATTAGCCTAACGATGAGGCTTAGTGGTGACTTCATTTAAGGGGACGATCTGATCCCCGGGATGAATAACGCCACCCTTCTCGATCCAACAATTAAGACCTGACCGATTATAAAGAGGTAAAAACACTGGTCGATCCAATAGTTGCTCAAGATATCGACAAGGGAAATTCAGTCGCCCACCCGAAAGGATACACTCACCGATACTAAACCGGTAACCAACAAGATGATTTAAAGGCACACCTTCTACAGTCAGATTTCTTCGATGTTCAAACGGCTCAATCTTGATGGAAGAACCTTGCATGGGTGGATCATCTCGAACCAATGCATCCAATGCTTCTTGTTCAATCAAGGTGATTTCTCGGCAGTCTGGCTTGGGCGAATAGGTACCGCGGCCCAGGTAGTAACGGTCTCCGACAATGCCCCTGCCAGCGACAAGCTCCGCCTCCTCCAATGCCTCCATCTCATAGCTCGCCTCAGGTGCGATATGAATGCTTAACAATTTACCTTCCCAACCCATGATTTCTCCACGAAACGAAAACTTGATATTACCAAAGTTACAGCAGTTAACGATCAATATAAACTCGTTAGTTGACTAGAGAAATATAACTCACAACATGTTTTTATCGATACAATTGTTCGAGCAATACCTGCGCGCCTTTTAAGTGAAACAATCTATAGGAGTATTTATTATGATCAAGAAACTAACTCTCGCGGCAATCGCACTCTTGTTGAGCATGACGACTACGCTAAATCACGCTACCGAATTCGGCACAGAAGCACAAGCCAAAGCAATGATTGAACGCGCAATCAACTTAGTAAACATTGACAAAGTACGAGCCCTCGACGCATTTACAGACTTAGACGGCGGTTTTGGATATAAAGATTTATATGTATTTTGTTTTAATAAAAAAGGTATTTTACTTGCGCACCCTACAAATCTTGGTGCTGACGCCTCCGGACTGATGGACGAAGATGGCCTGAATATTTGGTCATTAGTGTCTAGCACCCAAAAAGGAGAGATCAAAAAAATTACATATAAACTTGTGCGGCCCACCACCGATAGTGAGGAGGTGTACACCAAAACCTCTTTCATCACCAAAGTTAAAGGGATGTACTGTGGCGTTGGGTTTTACGAAGGCTGATAAAACATTTGGGATATAAAATTAAAAAAGACGTTGATCAGTCAACGTCTTTTTTAATAGACCTTCAATATTTGAACATCCCGAAAGACGTCTCAGCAAACACATTCCTGCTGGGTCACTTTGCCGTGCCGTAGATCTCCCCACGCTCCCAGCTTGAGACGAATTCAGCGATCGAAACCGTCCATGATGCCTCAGCCTCTTCTCCAAAATATTCAAAGATAA